>Ga0209370_1003332_pt1 | contig 10361 bp, 9 predicted proteins | sample AgamicAtPrz_FD_187164 | JGI IMG/M metagenome (GOLD analysis project Ga0209370, IMG submission 187164) | Agave microbial communities from Guanajuato, Mexico - At.P.rz (SPAdes) (version 2) | ecosystem: Host-associated > Plants > Phyllosphere > Phylloplane/Leaf | place: Guanajuato, Mexico... | reverse complement strand
GGCTGTTCTTGTAATGCAGCAATAGCACCAATCCCGGCGCTTGCCAATTCTGGCGCGGACAAGATCAAGGTGGACTAAATCATGAATCTGATCCAGACCCTCGAGCAAGAAGAAATCGCTCGCCTGAACAAGACCATCCCCGAATTCGCCCCCGGTGACACCGTCATCGTGAGCGTGAACGTGGTGGAAGGTAACCGTAAGCGCGTGCAGGCTTACGAAGGCGTGGTGATTGCCAAGCGTAATCGCGGCCTGAACAGCGGCTTCACAGTGCGCAAGATCTCCAGCGGTGAAGGCGTGGAACGTACGTTCCAGACCTACTCTCCTCTGATCGCCAAGATCGAAGTCAAGCGTCGCGGTGATGTGCGCCGTGCCAAGCTGTACTACCTGCGTGAGCGTAGCGGCAAGTCTGCTCGTATCAAGGAAAAGCTGCCCCAGCGTGTTAACAAGACTGCTGCTGCAGCCGAGTAATACACGCATCGGAAGTGATTCCGTAAAAGCCGCTACAGTTCGCTGTGGCGGCTTTTTTTATGTCTGCCTTGGTTCGTGATTCTTGCTTTGGGGTTTGGCCGAACACATACATGCCTGCATCTGATAATTCTTCGCTCCCCGTGGTGGGCATTGTTGATCCGCGCAAGGCTCGCCTTCTGGGCATTGATAGCCAGTTGCCGGCTGTGCCGCTGGCTGCACAGACGCCGCAGGCTCTGCGCACGCGCTTTGCCCAGCCACCGCAGTGGCTGCCCGAGGCCATGCAGGAAAAGCGCATCACGGCCAGGCAGCCTTCCGATGCGGCCGTGCTCGTGCCCATCGTCATGCGCGAGCAGCCCACCGTGTTGCTGACCGTGCGCTCGGCCAGGCTGTCCACACACTCGGGTCAGGTGGCTTTTCCGGGCGGTAAGCGTGACCCGCAGGATGTTTCGGCCGAGGCCACGGCATTGCGCGAGGCGCATGAGGAAGTGGGACTGGCTCCCAAGAATGTCGAGGTGCTGGGTCGCTTGCCCATTTACGTGACGGGGACGGCGTTTCACATCACCCCTGTGGTGGCGCTGGTTCACCCGCAGGCCAGTTATTTCCCCAATCCGGGAGAGGTGGCCGATCTGTTTGAGGTTCCCCTGTCCTATCTGCTCAACCCCGCACATCATGAGCGTCACGCCATGCTGTGGCAGGGGGTGGATCGCGAATGGTTTGCCATGCCTTATCAGGATGGTGAGCAGCAACGCTATATCTGGGGCGCGACAGCGGGCATGTTGCGCAATCTTTACCGTTTTTTGGCGGCTTGAGACAGCAGTTGTAACAAGTCGACAAACAGCGCAGCTATGATGAAGCAATGAGCTTTTTTGCCATCCTGATCGCACTGCTGCTGGAACAGGCGCGCCCGCTGGCCCGATCCAATCTGGTACAGGCCGGTTATCGCGCCTGGACCGTGACCGTGCGCAGCAACTTTGATGCGGGCAAGCCCCTCCATGGCTGGCTTGCCTGGGCGATGGCCGTGCTGCTGCCCAGCGTTATCGTGTTGGGCATATTCTGGGTGCTGATGGAGTTCATAGGCTGGCCTGCAGCCATGCTGTGGAATGTCGCGGTGCTCTATGTCACGCTGGGTTTTCGCCAGTTCAGCCACCACTTCACGCGGATTCGCGATGCGCTCGATGCCGGTGATGAATTTGCGGCCCGTCAGGCCCTGGCCGACTGGCAGCAGGTCGATGCCAGCGAGGTGCCACGCAGCGAAGTAGTGCGCCATGTCATCGAGTACTCGGTGCTGGCAGCGCACCGTCATGTGTTTGGCGTGCTGTTCTGGTTTTCGATTCTCTCGGCTCTGGGGCTGGGACCGCTGGGTGCCATTCTCTACCGCATGGCTGAATATCTGTCGCGTGCCTGGTCGCGCAAGGGGGCGGAAGGTCTTCGGGCACCGACCAGCGAGCGTTTGCAGTCCGCCGCAGCCAAGGCCTGGTATGTGATCGATTGGCTGCCGGCGCGGTTGACGGCGCTGTCCTTTGCCATGGTGGGCAGCTTTGAGGAGGCCATAGACAACTGGCGCGTCTATGCCCAGCGTTTTCCCAATGACAACGATGGCGTGATTCTGGCTGCCACTGCGGGTGCCATCAATGTACGCCTGGGGGGTGAAGCCTTGCGTCGCCGCGATGCGGCTGACGGCGAAGAGGGCGACGATGCGCAGTGGACGGGCAGCGATGTCACTCCGGGGCGAGAGCCGGAAATGGCTCATTTGCGCAGTGTGGTGGGGCTGGTCTGGCGATCGGTCGTGGTCTGGCTGCTGCTGCTGGCCTTGCTGACCTTTGCTCGTCTGCTCGGGTGAGCACCCGGACATCGCCTTCTGCGTGGCAGCAGCTTGGTGCATGAGCGCTCAAGCCCCAGCGGGTCATAGAAGTCCTGTGTTGCGCAGTGCCACATACCAAGGTGGCTCGGGTGCGACGGGCATGCCGGGCACTGTTCAAGGTTCCATCAGCGAGCCGGGCGCTCGTGGTGCTTGGCGCGATAGAAGCTGAGTATGCGTCGCACATATTCACGCGTTTCCGCATAAGGAGGCACACCGCCATACTGTTGCACGGTTCTCTCGCCCGCGTTGTAGGCTGCCGATACCAGTGCCACATCGCCCTCGAAGCGCTCCAGCAGCCAGCGCAGGTAGGCCAGGCCGCCACGCACGTTCTGCTCGGGATTCCAGGCATCGCGCACGCCAAAACGCTCGGCCGTCTCGGGAATGAGCTGCATGAGGCCCTGAGCATTGCGCGGCGACAGCGCCTGCGCCTCGAAATTCGACTCCGAGCGCACAATGGCCAGTGCCAGCCGCGGATCAATCGAGAAGCGTGGCGCGAGGCGCTGCACCAGTTCGGCCATGCGTCGCTTCTCCCTGGGCAGACTGCTCACATAGCTGGCTACCACCTCGTGGGGGACGGCCTCCTGGCTGGCCTCCAGAAACTCCTGTGCGGGCGCATCGCCCTGGGTCAGGCAGTCGGGCAGCCGGTCGCCGGGGAGCTTGCCGGCCAGCAGCAAGCGGGCTTTCTCGTGGCCACGCTGGGCGGCCAGAGCCAGCAGCGTCGTGCCCGTGGCAGGGTCGGGAGTCAAGCCTCGCCCCAGCAACAGCAGCCGGCCCAGCCGGTATTGGGCTTCGAGGCTGCCATAGCGTGCTGCCGCGCAATAGCGCTGCGCTGCGCGCCATGGCTGCCGGCTCAGCTCGGCCTTGTAACCTTCTTCGATCCAGCGAGACAGCGTGGGTGGCTCGTCCTCCCAGCTGGGGGCGGAGTCCGTGCCCTGGGCCCAGGTCAGGCCCATGCCCGCAGACAGCGCGATGGCGAGGGCGGCTTGCAGGCAGGGCTGAAAAATTCTGGGCTTCATGACGTGAACACCGGGTTGTGGCCGGCAGCCAAGCCAGGCGGCGGGCGCTCATCGGGCTTGGAATGGCTGCGTGGCAAACGCTGAAATTGCTCTCATATGGCGCGGCCCTCCGGCTTGGCTGGCCTCGCGCTCAGTAGCGGGGCTCCTGACTCAGTTCATCGAACAGCTCGCCATAGATCCGGTAGCGGTTGGCACTGATGGAGTGGGGGCTGTCCTGCGCTTCAACCTGGGCCATGACGGCGCAGCCAGGCTCATGCAGATGGGTGCAGTTGTAGAACTTGCACTGGTCCGCCAGCGCGCCGATGTCGGGCATGCAGGCTGCCAGTTGCGTGGCGGCAATGTGATAGAGGCCGAACTCCTGAAATCCTGGCGAGTCGATGATGGCGGTGGTGCGTGCCTCATCCACCCAGTACAAGGTGGTGCTGGTGGTGGTGTGCTTGCCGGTGTTCAGCGCCTGCGAGATTTCGTTGGTCGCCACCCTGGCGTCGGGCAGCAGCAAGTTGATCAAGGTGCTCTTGCCTACGCCCGAAGGACCGAGGACCAGTGTGGTCTTGCCTTGCAGCAGACCGATGATGGCGTCGCGATCCTCGTCGTCTGCATCTTCCAGCGACAGCGGCAGCACCATGTAGTGCGGTGCAGCGTTCGCGGCATCGCGCATGGTCCGGTAAGGCTCCAGCCGCTGCCAGGCGCGCAGGAAGGGCTCTTCCAGGTCCATCTTGTTGAGCGCAATGATGGGCTTGATGTGTGCGGCCTCGGCGGCGATCAGCGCGCGGGCGAGCTGCACTTCGCTGAATACCGGCTCGGCGGCTATCAGAATCAGGAGCTGGTCCAGGTTGGCGGCAAAGGTCTTGGTGCGAATGTCATCCTGGCGATAGAAGACGTTGCGGCGTTCCACAATTTTTTCGATCGTGCCCTCATCGCCCTGGCCGGGTGGGGGAGCCAGCCATTGCACATGGTCGCCCACCACGGCCTGGCTTTTCTTGCCGCGCGGGTGGCAGATGCGGCGTTCGCCGTCCGGGGTCTCGACCACGCAGTGGCGGCCATAGCTGGCGACCACCAGGCCTGTCTGGGTGTCGCCTGTTGCTTGGGCGCCTGGGCGCCGTCCTTGTTTGGCCATAAGGATCAGGCCGGATTCAGCAGGGCTTCGATGCGGCGTGCGCAGTCGATGTCGGTCTCGGAGATGCCACCCACATCGTGGGTGTTGAGGCTGACCTTGCAGCGGTTGTAGCCCACCTCCAGATCGGGGTGGTGGTCCTGCTGATGGGCAATCAGGGCCAGTGCGTTCACAAAGGCCATGGTTTCGTAGAAATTCACGAAACGGAAGGTCTTGCTGATGGCCGCGTTGCCGGCCAGCAGCTCCCAGCCCTCAAGGGTTGCCAGCTGCTCTTGCACTTGCTCTGTGCTCAGGGCGCTGCGCTTGAGTTGGGACCAGTCTTTCTGTTGCAGTGTGGGTGTGCTCATGTCTGAATTCGTTGTGGTGTTACAAGCTGCCTGCAGGAGCCGGCATGCGCGCCAGGCGATCCACGGCAGGAGGGTGTGAATAGTAAAAGCTCACATACCATGGGTCTGGCGTGAGTGTGGAGGCATTGTCCTCGTAAAGCTTGAGCAGTGCCGAAGCCAGCTGTGCACCGTCGGCCTGCTGCATGGCATAGGCATCGGCCTCGAACTCGTCGCGGCGCGACATGGCGGACATCAGCGGCGTGACGAAGAAGCTGAACACCGGCACCGCCAGCATGAACAGCAGCAGGGCCAGCGCATTGTTTTCGGCAGCCACGCCGATGTTCGGACCCAGCAGCACAGAGACTCCGAGTCCCGTGTAGAACCAGAGTTGCTGGCTGAGCCAGCCCAGCAGCGCAAAGCCCAGCAGCGAGACGCCGAACATCAGGACCATGCGCTTGCTGATGTGCTTGTGCTTGAAGTGACCCAGCTCGTGAGCCAGCACGGCTTCGACTTCGCCGGGGCTGAGCTGCCTGAGCAGGGTGTCAAAGAACACCACGCGCTTGGAATTGCCGAAACCCGTGAAATAGGCGTTGGCATGCGCCGAGCGGCGGCTTCCGTCCATCACGAACAGTCCCTTGGCCGCAAAGCCGCAGCGCTCCATCAGCCGGGTCACGCGGCTCTTGAGGCTTTCATCGGCCAGCGGCTCGAACTTGTTGAACAGTGGGGCAATAAAGCTGGGGAAAATCCACATCAGCAGCAGATTGAAAGCCGTCCAGGCGCTCCAGGCCCAGAGCCACCACAGCGGGCCGGCCCCGCCCATGAGCCAGAGAATCAGGGCCGCCAGCGGCAGGCCGATGATGGCGCCCACCAGCGTCGACTTGAGCAGATCGGCCAGCCACAGGCCTGGCGTCATCTGGTTGAAGCCGAAGCGCTGCTCCAGTTTGAAGGTCTGATAGAGCGACAGGGGAAGCTCGATCAGCGCCGAGATCACGGCAAAGCTGGCCAGCAGCGCCAGCTGCTGCCACAGGCCGGGGCTGATGAATTCCAGCAGCCAGCGGTTGAGCCAGTCCAGCCCGCCCAGCAGCGTCCAGCACAGCAGCACGGCGGCCGACAGCGTGATGTCGATCAGCGACACCCTGGCCTTGGCCAGCGTGTAGTCGGCCGCCTTCTGATGGGCGGACAGGCTGATGCGATGGGCAAATGCCGGTGGCACGGCGCCGCGGTGGGTGGCCACGTGGCGCACCTGGCGCGAAACAAGCCACACGCGCAGCAGCCATTGCAGGGCCACGGCCGTCGCAAACAGCAGCGAAAGTGCCAATGTGAAATCTAGTCTGGAAGCCATGTATTGGCAGTGTAGGCGACAATTTGCGCCATGTCTGAAGCTTCCTGTACGAATTCCGTCAGCGCCGCCCCCGTGGCTGCTACTCCACCGGTTCTGCCCAAATCCGATCTCAATATGGTGTGGCTGGACTGCGAAATGACGGGGCTGAACCCCGACCGCGACCGCATCATCGAGATTGCCGTGGTGGTCAGCAGCTCCGATCTGCAGATTCGCGTCGAAGGCCCGGTATTCGCCATTCATCAGTCCGACGAGCTGCTGGGCGGCATGGATGCCTGGAACAAGGGCACGCATGGAAAAAGCGGCCTGATCGACAAGGTCAAGGCTTCGACCATCAGCGAAGCCGAGGCGGAGGCCGCGCTGATTGCCTTTCTGGGCAAATACGTGCCCAAGGGCAAGACGCCGCTGTGCGGCAACAGCATTGGTCAGGACAGGCGCTTCATGGAGCGTTACATGCCCAAGCTCAATAATTTCTTTCACTATCGAAATATCGACGTGAGCACGCTCAAGGAGCTGGCCAAGCGCTGGAAGCCCGAGGCCTATACCTCCTTCAAGAAGGCGCAGCGCCACACGGCCCTGGCCGATGTGCACGAGTCCATCGACGAGCTGCAGCATTACCGCCAGCAACTGCTCAGCGTCTGATGGTGCGGTGGCGGGTCGGTATAGCCCTGCCACTTGCGGGAAAACCCGGTACATGCGACAATGCACTGCTTACCCGATCAATGGGTAATTTTTGCGCATCTCCATCACACACCGGGTTCTTACTTGCGTGCAACGGCCTGCCCAGCGCCGACACGACAAGCCATAACACCCATCTGCCCCGTTTTGCGAACGGGCCAGTCAAAGTCTGACGGTGGATGTTGATAACCAACCGTCAAAGAAGCGAGCAGCACGCTGACTGCGTCGCTTTTTGCGTGAGCTATTCATGACAGAAAACTCCCTGGAGCAGGGCCAAGTGGCCGCTGCTGATATTGCTTTGTCTTCTCCCGAACTCGATTCCCGTCTGGACGCCATGCTGGCCGACATGGACGCGGAAGACGCCGCTGTCGAAGAAACCCAAGCCGCCGACGAACCCAATGGCTTTGTAGAACTGGGTCTGGCCCCCGAACTGATTCAGGCCGTGACCGACCTGGGCTATACCCAGCCTACCGCTGTGCAGCTGCAAGCGATTCCCCTGGCCATGGGCGAAGGTGCCGATGCCGACGGCTTCATCGACCTGATGGTCTCCAGCCAGACCGGCTCCGGCAAGACTGCCGCCTTCCTGCTGCCCGTGCTGCACACCCTGATCAAGCAGCGTGCCGTGGCCGATGCGGCCGCCAAGGCTGAATTCGAGCGCCTGTGCGCCGAAGCTGCGGCCAAGGGCGAGCCCGCCCCCAAGCGCAACAAGCGCAAGGACCCCACCAACGCCCGTAACTTCAAGGCCGCCGTGCCCGGCGCCCTGGTGCTGTGCCCCACGCGTGAGCTGGCCCAGCAGGTGGCGCATGACGCCATCGAGCTGGTTAAGCACTGCCGCGGCATCCGCATCGCCAACGTGGTGGGCGGCATTCCTTACCAGCTGCAAATCGCCAAGCTGCAGAACGCCGATCTGGTGGTGGCCACTCCCGGCCGTCTGCTGGACCTGCAGCGTTCCATGCAGATCAAGCTGGACAAGGTGCAGTTCCTGGTGGTCGACGAAGCCGACCGCATGCTGGACCTGGGCTTCTCCGACGATCTGGCCGAAGTCAATCAGCTGACTGCCGAGCGCAAGCAGACCATGATGTTCAGCGCCACGTTTGCTCCCCGCATTCAGCAACTGGCCATGCGCGTGATGCATGACGGCGGTGCCAACGTGAAGAAGATCACGATTGCCACGCCCCAGGAGAAGCACGCCAACATCAAGCAGGCACTGTTCTGGGCCGACAACATGCAGCACAAGCGCAAGCTGCTCGACCACTGGCTGCGTGACAGCAGCATCAACCAGGCCATCGTGTTTGCGTCCACCCAGGTGGAATGTGACGGTCTGGCCAACGATCTGCAGCAGGACGGTTTCTCTGCCGTGGCCCTGCACGGTGCTCTGAGCCAGGGCCTGCGCAACCGCCGCCTGATGGCGCTGCGCAACGGCCAGGTGCAGATCCTGGTGGCCACCGATGTGGCTGCTCGCGGTATCGACGTGCCCACCATCACCCACGTCTTCAACTACGGCCTGCCGATGAAGGCCGAGGACTACACCCACCGTATCGGCCGTACCGGTCGTGCGGGCCGCGAAGGCGTGGCCGTGACGTTTGCGGAATTCCGCGACCGTCGCCGCGTGTTCGACATCGAAGGCTATACCCGCCAGCAGTTCAAGGCCGAGACCATTCCCGGCATGGAACCCCAGCAGCGTTTCCCCGCCTCTGGCGAGCGTGACGGTCGTCGTGGCGGCGGCGCCGGTGGTCGCGGTGGCTTCGGTGGTCGTCGCGATGGCGAAGGCTACGGTCGCAAGTCCGGCTTCGGCAGCTTTGGCGGTGGCCGTGGCAATGATCGCGGCGGCTTTGGTGGCGACCGTGGCGGTGACCGCTTCGGTGGCGATCGAGCCGGTTTTGGTGCACCTCGCGGTGATCGCTTTGCCGATCGCGGCGGCGATCGTGGTGGTGATCGCGGCTTCGGCGGTGGCCGTCCCAGCTTCGGTGGCGAGCGTCAAGAGCGCAGCTTCGAGCGTCGTGATGATCGCGGCAGCTTTGGTGGCGATCGCGGCGGTTTCCGTGGTGGCGAGCGTCAAGAGCGCAGCTTCGGCGGCGGCGAATCGCGTGGCGGCTTCGGTGGTGGTGCCCAGCGCCGTGAAGGCGGCGATTTCGGTCGCAAGAGCTTTGGCGGTGGCCGTGAAGGCGCTCATGCCGGCGCTCCCCGCGAAGGTGGCTTTCGTGGTGGTGAATCGCGCGGCTTCGGCGGCGGCGATCGTCGTCCTGCCTTTGGTCAGGGTGCCGGCAAGCCTTATCAGCCCCATGGCGAACGTGGTGGCGAGCGCAGCTTCGAGCGCAAGCCCCGCGCACCGCGTCGCGACGAGCGTTGATCGCTGATTCGGGCTACGGCCCGAAGCATGAAAAAAGCCGGCTCTAGCAGCCGGCTTTTTGTTGCCCGTGCAGGGCTGGATCTTTCTTGAAAAGTGAGCTGCTAGCGCATGTCATTCAAGGATTTCAGATGCTTTTCAATCTGAAGTCTATGAATGACGTGCGGTAGCAGCTCCTTTTTTAATGCTCGGAGGCATGGCGGCCGATGTCCGGCCAGCGGTGGTGCAGATAGATCCAGGCGACCAGACCGATCAGCATCATCAGAATCGAGCCCGTGGCCAGCAGTGCGGCCGAATGCATGACCAGCGGTGCAATCACGCCGGCCACAAAGCCGTTGGCCACCGAGCCCACCACGGCCTGCAGCGAGGAGGCCAGGCCGCGCCGCGCAGGGTGGATGTCCAGCACCAGAAGCGTCACCACGGGCACCATCAGCGCCCAGCCGTAGGCGAACAGGCTGATGGGAATCAAGGCCCAGCTCACATGGGCGGGCCAGATCAGATTGGCCACCAGATTGATGATGGAGGTCACGCACATCACCAGAAAGCCGTGGCGGATCTGGCGCTTGGGCGGGATGCGTCCGGCCAGGCGCCCGCTGGTCCAGCTGCCGGCCATGATGCCGCCGATGGTGGCGATGAAGAACCAGAAGAACTGCGTGGGCTCCAGCTGCAAGATATCGCCCAGAAAAGCCGGTGCCGACAGCAGATAGAGAAACATGCCGTTGAACGGAATGCCGCTGGCCAGGGCCAGCAGCAGAAAGCGCGGATCGGTAAGCAAGATGCCATAGCCCTGCATCAGCGGTCTGAACTGGAAGGGCTGGCGTTTTTGTGGCGGCAGCGATTCGGGCAGAAACTTGACGTTGATGAGCCAGAGCAGCACGCCCACGATGCTCAGGAACCAGAACACGGCCTGCCAGCTCAGGTGCACGAACAGCCAGCCGCCAATCACGGGAGCCAGTGCCGGCGCAACGCCGAAGAAGATGGTGATCTGCGCCATCACGCCCTGGGCCTGGGTCGGCGGAAATATGTCGCGCACGATGGCGCGCGAGACCACGATGCCGGCGCCGGTGGACAGGCCCTGCAGCGTACGGAAGATCACCAGCTGGGTGATGTTCTGCGACAGCGCGCAGCCGGCCGAGGCGATGGTGAACATCACCAGTCCCCAGAGGATGACGGGGCGGCGTCCGAAGCTGTCGGCCAGGGCGCCATGAAACA
>Ga0209370_1003330_pt1 | contig 10365 bp, 10 predicted proteins | sample AgamicAtPrz_FD_187164 | JGI IMG/M metagenome (GOLD analysis project Ga0209370, IMG submission 187164) | Agave microbial communities from Guanajuato, Mexico - At.P.rz (SPAdes) (version 2) | ecosystem: Host-associated > Plants > Phyllosphere > Phylloplane/Leaf | place: Guanajuato, Mexico... | reverse complement strand
TCGAACGTATCGCGGCTGACCATTCCGCTGGGGCGTTTGGCGAGCAGGAACTGACGGTTGAGCTGAGTGGACATGGAGAGCCTCCGTTGAAATAAGCTGTGGTGATAATCCCCGGCCTGGGATTGGACAAGGATGTCGCAGTGGCCGAATGTTTGCCGATCCATCGAACTGATGGGGCCATTGCCCACGCCCAAGGCGTCGATAGCCCGCTACAGTGTGGATCACGATCACGGAAGTCTGACCACGCCGAGGTAGCGATGACTGCAAGTCCCTTGCTGAGTGTGTTTCTTCCCCTGGCCCTGGGCATCATCATGCTCGGCCTGGGCCTGTCGCTGACCCTGGCGGATTTCGCCCGGGTGGTGAAGTACCCCAAGCCGGTGCTGATCGGGCTGTTCTGTCAGTTGTTGCTGCTGCCGGTGGCCTGTTTCTTCCTGGTTCAGGCGTTCGGCCTGGCCCCCGCCCTGGCGGTGGGCATGATGCTGCTGGCCGCCTCGCCCGGCGGCACCTCGGCCAACCTGTACAGCCACCTGGCCCATGGCGACGTGGCGCTGAACATCACCCTGACCGCGGTGAACTCGGTGGTCGCGGTGCTGACCATGCCCTTTATCGTCAACCTGTCACTGGCCTACTTCATGGAAGGCGATCAGGCGATCCCGCTGCAGTTCGCCAAGGTGGTGCAGGTGTTCGCCATCGTGCTGGGGCCGGTGGCCATCGGCATGTTGCTGCGCAGCCGCTTTCCCGGTTTTGCCATGCGCATGGAAAACCCGGTGAAAATCATCTCGGCACTGTTCCTGCTGCTGATCATCATCCTGGCACTGGTCAAGGACTGGCAGACGGTGCTCGATTACGCGCCGGTGGTGGGCGCCGCGGCGCTGGCCTTCAATCTGCTGAGCCTGGCGGTGGGCTACTTCGTGCCGCGCCTTCTCAAGCTCAGCCTGCGCCAGGCCATCGCCATCGGCATGGAGATCGGCATCCACAACGGCACCCTGGCCATCGCCCTGGCGCTGAGCCCGGTGCTGCTCAACAACAGCACCATGGCGATTCCCGCGGCGCTGTACAGCATCATCATGTTCTTCACCGCCGCGGCGTTCGGCTGGTGGGTGAATGCGGCCCATGGCAAGCAGTTGAGGGCCGAGGTCTGAGATGTCGCCGCGTAACGACTGATTCAAGAAATAGCGGCCATTCAATTTGGTGCCCGCAGCCAATGGCCGCTATCGCTATACCACTGCCTTCAGGCACCGCGCTTCCCGCCATTGAGCAGCATCAGCGTCAGCAATCCCGCGACGATACCCCAGAACGCCGAGCCGACCCCGAACAGGGTCATGCCCGACGCAGTGACCAGAAAGGTGATCAGCGCCGCTTCGCGCTCTTTCGGCTCGCCCATGGCCTGGGTCAGGCCGCCGATGATCGAGGCGAACAGCGCCAGGGCGGCGACTGACAGGATCAGCGCCTTGGGCAGGGCGGCGAACAGGGCGGCGAGGGTGGCGCCGAACAGCCCGGCAATCCCATAGAAAACCCCGCACCAGACTGCTGCTGTGTAGCGCTTGCGCGGATCCTCATGGGCTTCCGGGCCGGCGCAGATCGCCGCGCTGATGGCGGCCATGTGGATGCCATGGGAGCCGAAGGGCGCCATCAGGATCGACACCAGACTGGTGGTGTTGAGCAGCGGCGAGGCCGGAACGTCATAGCCGTTGGCGCGCAGCACCGCCATGCCCGGCAGGTTCTGCGAGGCCATGGCGACGATGAACAGCGGGATGCCGATACTGATCGCCGCGGCGATGGAGAAACTCGGCGTGGTCCACTCCGGTGTCGCCAGCTGCAGTTCGAACCGGGAGAAATTCAGCAGGCCCAGTGCACCGGCCAGTACGCAGCCGACCACCAGTGCGGCCAGCACGGCGTAGCGCGGCTGCAGGCGTTTGCCCAGCAGGTAGGTGAACAGCATGGCGATCACCAACAGCGGTTGCTGCTCGGCGGCCACGCAGATCTCCAGGGCGATCTTGAACAGCACCCCGGCCAGCAGCGCGGCGGCGATGGAGCCGGGAATACGGCGCATGATGCGGTCGAAGCTGCCGGTCAGCCCGCACACCAGAATCAGCGCCGAGCAGAGGATATAGGCGCCGATCGCCTCGCCGTAGGGCACGCCGGGCAGGCTGGTGATCAGCAGTGCCGCGCCCGGCGTCGACCAGGCGACCATCACCGGGGCGCGGTAGCGCAGCGACAGGCCGATGCAGGTCACCGCCATGCCGATCGACAGGGCCCAGATCCACGAGGAAATCTGCCCGGCGCTGAGCCCGGCAGCCTGGCCGGCCTGGAACATCAGCACCAGGGAACTGGTATAGCCGGTGAGCATGCCGATGAAGCCGGCAACCACCGCAGAGGTGGAGGTGTCGGCCAGTGGACGCAGGCGCGGTTGGCTGCTGTCGCGCATTACAGCACTCCTTTGATGTCGGCCAGTATCGGGTACAGCGAGACCACCAGCAGCACGGCCATGCCGATATTGAAGACGCGCAGCACCGTGGCGTTACGCAGCCAGTTGCGCAGCAGGCTGCCGGCCACCGTCCACAAGCCGACGCAGGGCCCGCCGACGACCGCGAACAGAGCCGCGATCAGCAGCACGTTGACCAGGAAATTCTCCTGCGGGGTGTAGGTGGCGATGGCACCGATGGCCATGACCCAGGCCTTGGGATTGACCCACTGGAACGCCGCGGCCTGCAGGAAGGTAAAGGGCTTGCCGCGCTCGCCGCCGGTGCTGTCCGGCGCGCCGGAGCCGGCGATCTTCCAGGCCAGGTAGAGCAGGTAGGCGGCGCCCAGGTAGCGCAGCAGCGTGTACAGCACCGGCAGTTGCTCGAACAGCTGCCCCAGCCCTAAGCCCACGCAAATCACCAGCACCATGAAACCGAGGCTGATGCCCAGCATGTGCGGCACGCTGCGGCGCAGGCCGAAGTTCACGCCGGAGGCCAGCAGCATCATGTTGTTGGGGCCTGGCGTGATCGAGGTGACGAAAGCGAAGGCGACGAAGGCGAGCAGCAGTTCCGGAGTCATGACGAGTTCTCTTGAATGAACGATGACGATAAGGGCTGCCGCCGGGATCGTCGCCATACAGAGCACGCGATAAGTGACCGTACAGTTGTGTCGGGCCTACTCCGGTGGGCGAGCTGTACCGCAAAGCGCCTTGTTGACCGCCAGCCAGCCCTCGACCGCTTGCCTGCCGCTCTCATCGAACGCCCGCTGCAGCAGCTTGACCTGCTCGCGGCGCAGGGCGCGCTCCAGTCTGGCGCCTTCGACGGTCAGGCCGAGCAGGCGCTTGCGCTTGTCGTCCTCGGCGGTGACGCTCTGGGTCAGGTGCATTTCCATCAGCTGGCGCAGCGGAATGCTCAGGGCCTGCTTGCTCACCCCCAGATAACCGAGCAGTTCGCTGACGCTCAGCCCCGGATGCCGCGCGATGAAGAACAGGATGCGCTGATGCACCCGCGACAGGCCGCGGCGCGCGAGCATTTCGTCGGCCTTGGTGGTGAATGCCTGGTAGCCGAAGAAGAAGGCGGCCATGGCGGCTTGCTGATCGGCTGAATTTTTAAGGTCAATCATGTTGACGTATATGTCTCGGGCGGCGTACTTTCGGTCAAGCAGTTTGACCTAGGGTCTGTTGACGTTTCAACGCGAGCCGCGTTGCCGCGAGAAATCTCGCCAGGCCGGGCGGCGATCCGCGAGGCGGAGGACGCAGGGAATGGACTAGCCGTCCGCGTTTTCCCTTGCCAAGTCCTCCAACGACGCATGGCGAGATTTCCCGCGCAACCCGTAGGGCCCGGCGCGGCCGTGCGTGAAACGTCAACAGACCCTCGTTTCATGACTTATCACCTGGTGACCCCATGGCCTTCTCCGAACGCGTGTCCCGCCTGAAAAGCTCCCTGATCCGCGAAATCCTCGCGGCCGCCCAGCGCCCGGAGGTGATGTCGTTCGCCGGTGGTCTGCCAGCCGAGGAGATGCTGCCGGTGCTCGACTGGTCGCAGATGCCCGCCAGCATGGGACAGTACGGCATGAGCGAGGGCGAGCCGGCACTGCGCGAAGCCATCGCTGCCGAAGCCCGCCTGCTGGGTGTGCCCTGCGAGGCCAGCCAGGTGCTGATCGTCAGTGGCTCGCAGCAGACCCTGGACCTGGCCAGCAAGCTGTTCATCGACCCGGGCACCAAGGTGTTGCTCGAGGCGCCGACCTACCTGGCAGCGCTGCAGGCGTTCCAGCTGTTCGGCGCCGACTGCGTGGCCGTGCCCCAGGAGGCCGACGGCCCGCAGTTGCACGCCCTCGAAGCGCAGCTGGAACGCCAGCGCCCGGCCTTCGCCTACCTGATTCCGACGTTCCAGAACCCCAGCGCCGTGCGCTACAGCGAAGCCAAGCGCGATGCCGTGGCGGCTCTGCTGGATCGCTACCAGGTCACGCTGATCGAAGATGAGCCGTACCGCGAGCTGGTGTTCGATGCCGGCAGCGCCACGCCCATCGTCAGCCGCCTGCGCAAGGCCAGCTGGATCTACACCGGCACGGTTTCCAAGACCCTGTTGCCGGGGCTGCGTGTCGGCTACCTGATCGCCACGCCGGACCTGTTCCCCCATCTGCTGCGCCTCAAGCAGTCGGCAGACCTGCACACCAACCGGGTCGGCCAATGGCAGGCGCTGCAGTGGCTGGGCAGCGAGCAGTACCGTGAGCACCTGGCGCAGCTGCGTGATTTCTATCGTCTGCGACGTGATGCGATGCAGGCGGCGCTCGTCGAACACTTCAGCGACCTGGCCGACTGGCAGATTCCCCAGGGCGGCCTGTTCTTCTGGCTGAAGCTCAAGCAGCCCCAGGATACGCGCCTGCTGCTCAATGCGGCGCTGGCGCAGAACGTGGCCTTCATGCCGGGCGAACCTTTCTTCATCGACCCGGATCGCGAGCCTGGTTACCTGCGGCTCAACTTCAGCCACGTGGCGCCGGAGCGTCTGGGGGAAGGGCTGCGCCGGCTGGCGGGTGTGGTGCGGCAAGGGCTGGCTGCGAACGCGGCGTGACTATCGGTAAAAGGGGGTGAACATGTACAAGGTTTATGGCGATTACCGCTCGGGCAATTGCTACAAGGTCAAGCTGATGCTGACTCTGCTCGGCAAACCCTTCGAGTGGGTACCGATCGATATCTTCAAGGGCGAAACGCAAAGCCCTGAATTTTTGGCCAAGAACCCCAATGGCAGGATCCCGGTGCTGGAGCTGGAAGACGGCACCTGCCTGTGGGAGTCCAACGCCATCCTCAATTTCCTCGCCGATGGCAGCGAGTTCCTGGCCAGCGAACCGCGCCTGCGTACCCAGGTGCTGCAGTGGCAGTTCTTCGAGCAGTACAGCCATGAGCCCTACATTGCCGTGGCGCGCCGCATCCAGTGGCTCGAAGGCATGCCTGCAGCGCGCGCCGAGGAATACAAGGTCTGCCAGGTGCGTGGTCACAAGGCACTACGGGTCATGGAACGGCAGCTGCAACAGACGCCGTATCTGGTGGGGGATCGCTACACCATCGCCGATATCGCCCTGTACGCCTACACCCATGTCGCTCACGAAGGCGGCTTCGACCTCAGCGGTTATCCGGCCGTCAATGCCTGGCTGGAGCGGGTCGCCAGCCACCCGAAGCATGTGACCATGCTGGGCTGATCGGCTTTGCGGAGGAGGGGGCGCAACCCATCGTCCATCCTACGTTTTGAGCGGCCTCGCGGCGGACAATATCCTGTGGGAGCGGGCGGGGACGCCCAGTCCATGCCCGCGAATCGGGCCCATGGCGCCTTCCCACAATGGACACCTGGAGTGGGCAGGAGGCTGCTACTTGCGCAACAACCGCAGCCCGTTGAACACCACCAGCAGACTCACGCCGACATCGGCGAACACCGCCATCCACATGGTGGCGTGGCCGGTGACGGTCATGGCCAGGAAGATCGCCTTGATGCCCAGGGCCAGCAGGATGTTCTGCTTGAGGATCGCGGCCGTCTGCTGCGACAGGCGAATGAACGCGGGAATCTTGCGCAGGTCGTCATCCATGATCGCCACGTCGGCGGTTTCGATGGCCATGTCGGTGCCGATCGCCGCCATGGCGAAGCCGACATCGGCGCGCGCCAGGGCAGGGGCGTCGTTGATGCCATCGCCGACCATGGCCACCATGCCTTGCTGCTCGAGCAGTTTCTCCACGGTCGCCAGCTTGTCGGTGGGTAGCAGGTCGCCGCGGGCCTCGTCGATGCCCGCCTGGGCGGCGATGGCCTGGGCGGTGTGCTGGTTGTCGCCGGTGAGCATCAGGGTCTTGATGCCCATGCCATGCAGGCTGGCGATGGCTTCGCGGCTGCTGTCCTTGAGCGTGTCGGCCACCGCGAACAGGGCCAGGGCGCGGCTTTCGTCGCTGAGCACGATCACCGTCTTGCCCTGCCGCTCGAGTTCGTCGAGGCGGTGTTCGATCTCCGCCGAGCCCAGGCCGAGCTCCTCGAGCAGGCGGTGGTTGCCCAGCTGGTAGCGCTGGCCATCGATCACACCACGCACACCGCGCCCAGGTAGCGCTTCGAAGCTCTGTACGTCCGCGAGCGCGATACCCTGCTCCTGCGCCGCATTGGCCACCGCCAGGGACACCGGGTGATCGGAGCGGGCCGCCAGGCTGGCCGCCAACTGGCGATAGCCCTCGGCATCATCGGCGAGCGCCAGGTAGTCGGTCTGTACCGGTTTGCCGTGGGTGAGGGTGCCGGTCTTGTCCAGCGCCAGGTGGGTGATGTGCCGGCCGTTCTCCAGGTGCACGCCGCCCTTGACCAGGATGCCCTTGCGCGCCGCTGCGGCCAGGCCGCTGACGATGCTGACCGGCGTGGAGATCACCAGGGCACAGGGGCAGGCGACCACCAGCAGCACCAGGGCGCGATACACCCAATCGAACCAGCTGCCGTTCAGCAGCAGTGGCGGCACCACGGCCACGGCCAGGGAGAGCAGGAATACCAGTGGGGTGTAGATTCGCGCGAAGCGGTCGACGAAACGCTGGGTTGGCGCCCGCGCGCCTTGCGCCTCTTCCACGGCCTTGATGATGCGCGACAGCGCGCTGTTGCCCGCGGCGGCGCTGACCTGGTACTGCAGCGCGCCACCCTGGTTGAGGGTGCCGGCGAACAGGGGGTCGCCCACGTTTTTCTCCACCGGCAGGCTTTCCCCGGTGATCGGCGACTGGTCCACCGTCGAGTTGCCCTCGGTGACCTGGCCATCCAGGCCGATGCGCTCACCGGGGCGCACCCGTACCAGGCTGCCGATGGCCACCTGGGTGACCTCCTGCGCCTGCCAGCTGCCGTCGGCCTGGCGCACCGTGGCCTGTTCCGGGGTCATCGCCATCAGACCGCGGATGGCATTGCGGGCGCGATCCAGGGATTTCGCCTCGATCCGCTCGGCGATGGCGAACAGCACCATGACCATGGCCGCCTCGGGCCACTGGCCGATCAGCACGGCGCCGGTCACGGCGATGCTCATCAGCGCGTTGATGTTCAGGTTGAAGTTCTTGAGGGCTATCCAGCCCTTCTTGTAGACGTCGAGGCCGGCGGTGAGGATGGCCCCCAGGGCGATCAGCGCGACCACCCACTCCGGCGCGCTGTCGGTGAAGTGCACCAGTTCGGCCGTGAATGCCGCCACGCCTGCGCCGATCAGGCGCCAAGGCAGCCCGGTGTCCGCTCGTCCGACGGGCGCGGGCTGGTCTTCGCCGCCCTCTGGCTGCGGGCTGAAGCCCAGTTCACGGATCGCTTGCAAAGCCGGCTCGAGCGCATCCGGACGGTGACGAATGGTCAACACCCGTTGCATCAGGTTGAATTGCAGCGCCTCGATACCAGGCTGCCGGGCCAGCTTGTCGGTAATCAGGCGCTCTTCGGTGGGGCAATCCATCTGCTCGATGCGTACCCGGGTTTCGGCGGCCAGGGGCAGGGCCTGCATGCCCAGGCTGGCGATGGCAGCGATCACCTGGGGCGCAGCGCCGGGCTGATGCTCGACGCGCAGGGTGCGCTCGAGCAGGTTGAACTGCATGGCACGCACCTCGGCCAGGTGCTGCAACTTGCCGCGAATCAGGCCTTCTTCGGTTGGGCAGCACATCTGCTCGATGCGCAAGCTGCTGCTTTCCACGGAGTGAGCGCCGTAACTGGAGCTGTGACTGTGGCCACCTGGCTCGCCAATCTGCGTGATCAGCGGGCTGGGCCCATCACAGCAGGACGATGCCGCTTCAGGGGCGCAGCACGAGTCCTTCGCGGGCGTGGGCTTGGGGGTGTGGTCGTGATCGCAGCAGTTGGCCATGATGCTTCTCCAAATATCCTGTTGCAGAGTGAACACCCTGTAGCCACTATAGGGTCAAGCACTGGAGGAGAGGTGATCATGAAAATTGGCGAATTGGCGGCGGTTACTGGCTGCCAGGTCGAAACCATCCGCTATTACGAGCGCGAGGGATTGTTGCCCGCGCCCCAGCGTAGCGAAGGCAATTACCGCCTGTACCTGCCGGAGCATGTCGAGCGGCTGACCTTCATCCGCAACTGCCGCACCCTGGACATGACGCTCGACGAGATTCGCGAGCTGCTCAGCCTGCGCGGCCGGCCGGCGGAAAATTGCGAGGCCATCAACACCCTGATCGACGAGCATATCGAGCACGTCAACGCGCGCATCGCCAGCCTGCAGTCGTTGCAGGGGCAACTGGTCGAGCTGCGCAACAGTTGCCTGGCCGATCAGCAGTCGTCGCCCTGCGCGATCATCCGCCAGCTCAGCACCAGTGACAGCCTGCATGCCGACAAGGATGTATCCCATGTCGGACGCAGCCATCAGCACTGAGAGCCTGTTCATAATCTTTCAGCCCAGATTGCCGATTTTGGCAGCTAAGTGGCGCAAGCAGCCGGTGAGCAAAGGTTGTGGGAGAGGCTTTAGCCTCGAGTTCTTTGCGCCTAGTCAGGCACATCGGGGCTAAAGCCCCTCCCACAAAAGCAGCCGCTTCGAATGGCCGCTTCTGCCTTGCATTTGACACTTCTTGCCTATCTGGCTCGCGACACCGTTAACCGGCTCTAATCCTCGCTAGTCGCAGCCTTGGCCGGCTATAATTCGCGACTTTCGATTTCGCCACTGCCGAGCTAAGCCTGCCCATGTACAACCTGGCCCGCGAGCTGCTGTTCAAACTGTCCCCGGAAACTTCCCACGAGCTGTCCATCGATCTGGTCGGCGCCGCTGGCCGCCTGGGCCTGGCCGGTCGGCTGTGCAAGGCGCCGAGCAGCCTGCCGGTGACGGTCATGGGGTTGCAGTTCGCCAACCCGGTGGGCCTGGCCGCGGGCCTGGACAAGAACGGCGATGCCATCGATGGTTTCGCGCAGTTGGGCTTCGGCTTCGTCGAGATCGGCACCGTCACCCCACGGCCGCAGCCGGGCAACCCCAAGCCGCGCCTGTTCCGCCTGCCCGAGGCCGAGGCGATCATCAACCGCATGGGCTTCAACAACCATGGCGTCGACCACCTGCGGGCCCGCGTGCAGGCGGCCAAGTACCGCGGCGTGCTGGGCATCAACATCGGCAAGAACGTCGATACCCCGGTCGAGCGTGCAGTGGACGACTACCTGATCTGCCTGGACAAGGTCTATGCCCATGCCAGCTACGTCACCGTCAATGTCAGCTCGCCGAACACGCCGGGGCTGCGCAGCCTGCAGTTCGGCGATTCGCTCAAGCAACTGCTCGATGCCCTGCACAAGCGCCAGAACGAACTGGCCCTGAGCCACGGCCGCCGTGTGCCGCTGGCGATCAAGATCGCCCCGGACATGAGCGACGAGGAAACCGTGCAGGTCGCCGCGGCGCTGCTGGAAAGCGGCATGGATGCAGTGATCGCCACCAATACCACGCTGAGCCGCGAAGGCGTCGAGAACCTGGCGTTCGCCAACGAGGCCGGCGGGCTTTCCGGTGCCCCGGTGCGCGACAAGAGCACCCACACGGTGAGCGTGCTGGCAGAAGAACTGGGTGGGCGGTTGCCGATCATCGCGGCCGGTGGCATCACCGAGGGTCGCCATGCGGCAGAGAAGATCGCCGCAGGCGCGAGCCTGGTGCAGATCTACTCGGGCTTCATCTACAAGGGGCCGGCGTTGATTCGTGAGGCGGTGGACGCCATCGCGGCAGCGCGGCGTTGAATCCCAGGCAATAAAAAGGGCTCCCTGAGGGAGCCCCTGGGCTTGCGCCCGCCGCTCGGATGGAGCGTGCTTGGTGAAGTCGGTAGGTCCCTGGCGTTAGCCGACAGCGCGAAGTTCGTTAAGTCGATGAATACCGGCAGTGCCGGTCAAACCGTCCCAGTTGTCACCGCGGCCTTCACGCCAGCCATTGAGCCAGGCTTGACGCACGGACGGAAGAGTG
>Ga0209370_1003327_pt1 | contig 10372 bp, 11 predicted proteins | sample AgamicAtPrz_FD_187164 | JGI IMG/M metagenome (GOLD analysis project Ga0209370, IMG submission 187164) | Agave microbial communities from Guanajuato, Mexico - At.P.rz (SPAdes) (version 2) | ecosystem: Host-associated > Plants > Phyllosphere > Phylloplane/Leaf | place: Guanajuato, Mexico... | reverse complement strand
GTCGCAGCATTCGCAGTTGGGGCGTAGTTCAAGCACGGCTCATCTCCTGGCCGAAGCGTTCGGCGTATTGCTGGGGGCTGATGGACAGGTGTTTGTGAAAGACCCGGCGCAGGTTTTCCGGATGGCCGAAACCGGTCAGGCGGGCGACGGTAGTGATCGAGGCCTGGGCATCCTGCAGCAGGCTGCGGGCTGCCTCCAGGCGCACACGTTCCACATAGCCCGCCGGTCCGGTGCCCAGTTCCCTGGCGAATACGCGGGACAGGGTGCGCGGCGTCATCCGCGCCTTGTCGGCCAGAGCGTCGAGGGAGAGGTCGCTGCCCAGGTTGGCCGGAATCCACTCCAGCAGTTCAGCCAGGCGCGGCGTGCGGCTGGGTTCGGGGGCGAGCAGGGCGCTGAACTGGGCCTGACCGCCCGGGCGGCGCAGAAACATCACCAGGCGTCGCGCCACCGCCAGCGCGGTGCTGCGACCGAGATCCGCTTCGACCAGTGCCAGCGCCAGATCGATTCCGGCGGTGACGCCAGCGGAGGTGAACAGATGCTCGCTGCCATCGCTCGCGTTGGGCTGGTAAGTGTGCAGGCAATCGCTGTCGACCAGCAGCTTGCCGGCCTGGCGCAACGCGTCGATATCGGCCCAGTGGGTGGTCACTTGCCTGCCGTCGAGCAGCCCGGTGCGGGCGAGGATCAGCGCGCCGGAGCACACCGAGCCCAGGCGCCGGATATGGGGCTCGGCTTCCCGCAGCCAGCTCAGCAGCGGCTGGTTCTCGCATTGGCGGGCTTCACCGGCGCCGCCGGGAATCAGCAAGGTATCCAGGCTGGCGGGGTCCATGTCACGCCACGCGGCATCGGCTATCACGCCCATGCCGGCAGAGCTGATTACCGGCCCTGGCTGCTCGGCAAGCATCAGCAGCCGGTAGGCATCGCCCAGCCCCTGGCGGTTACGTTCGACGTTGGCGGAGGCGAAGACCTGTAGCGGGCCGACCACATCCAGGCTCATGAAGTCCGGGTAGATCAGCGCGGCAATGCATTTGCGGTCGTCCATGGCGGCCCCTCGGCATAAGAGGAGGCCAGTGTGCGCAAGAAGCGTTATGGCGGCAACGACATAAAGCCCACAAATCTTGCCACTTCTCAGGGGGTGGGTAGTTTCTCCAGAAAGCGCATCAGCAGGCTTTCTTCGCTACGCAGGCCTTTGCGTGCAGCCGCCAGGCGCAGATCAGCCAGAGCGCCGGCATGGAAGGCTTCGATCAGTGCCGGATGGATATAGCACTTGCGGCACACCGCGGGCGTATTGCGCAGCTCTTCGGCAACCTGCTTGACCATGTTCACTACGTGCTTCTTGGCCGAGCTCTCCGGCTGCCATTCCAGCTCCCGCAGCAATGTCAGCGCCAGGGCACTGCCGGCCCAGGTGCGGTAATCCTTGGCGGTGAAGTCGGCGCCGGTGAGTTCGCGCAGGTAGTTGTTCACGTCCGTCGAGGTCACGGTGTGGCGTTCGCCGTCGGCATCCAGGTACTGGAATAGGTGCTGGCCCGGCAGCTCCAGGCAGCGGCGGATGATACCCGCCAGGCGACGGTCGCTGACCTCCACTTCGTGCTCGATGCCGCTCTTGCCGCGAAAGTGAAAACGAATGGCGCTGCCCTGGACCTCGACATGACGGTTGCGCAGGGTGGTCAGCCCATAGGAGCGGTTCTCCTTGGCGTAGCGCACGTTGCCGATACGAATCAGCGTGTTGTCGAGCAGGGTGATCACCGTGGCCATGACTTTCTCGCGGCCATGATCGGGCAGCAGCAGGTGCTGTTCCACGGTCTGGCGCAGTTTCGGCAGGGCCTTGCCGAACATCAGCAGGTTGGCGTACTTGTCGGTATCACGCACTTCACGCCAGCGCGGATGATAGCGGTACTGCTTGCGCCCGCGGGCGTCCCGACCGGTGGCCTGCAGGTGGCCTTTTGGGTCTGGACAGATCCACACATCTGCATAGGCCGGTGGTATGGCCAGGGCGTTGATGCGGGCGATCTCCTGGGCGTCGCGGATGCGTTCGCCATTGGGCTCGAAATAGCAGAACTTGCCGCGTAGCTTGCGGCGGGTGATACCGGGCGTGCGGTCGTCCACGTAATGCAGGTCGTTGGGCAGCTCCGGCGCTGCCGACAGGCTGGTCATCGCATTGTCTCCTTGACCTGGCCGTTGAGGAACAGGAGATAACACTCGGCCGGCGAGACAATCGCGCGATGTAAAAAGGACAGGGTTACAGCGTGGGTTTGCATGCCGGTCAGCTCGCGACAACAGTTAAAGACTTAGCCAGCCGAACGGGAAGGGAAGTTCAGACTTTAACAGGCGCCACCAGGCGAACGGATATAAGAAACAGGCGGGATTTATAAACTGGGACAAGTTGCCGCACCCGTGGGCGCGGCAACTTTCAGGACATCCTAAAGCGCAGCCGAGAACTTATTCCGGCATGCTCCACGGAGCGAGGTCGAAGCCCTTGCGGCTGAGCTCGTCGCGGGAAGTTTTCAGGGCTTTGGCCAGTTCCTGAGGGTCGCTGTAGATAGTGCTGGTCAGTTGCTTACGGTCGATCAACGGCGTGCTGGTGCGATCCACGATTGTCAGGTTCAGTACGCCCGTACCGTCCTGAGGCGCCCAGGCCACGCAGTGGAAGGGTTGAAAGGCGCGGTCGGCGATCAGCAGTGCATCATTGAAACGCAGCGAAGCGTTCATGGGGTCGGTTCTCCGAGGGTTTCCCAATGATTCATAGTGCCAGCGCGTATGTTCAAAACGCTGACGTTCCAGCTGTTGATGTTTCGATGAGCCCTGCAAGTCACATCCAAATAAATTAATTTTCGAAAAAACTGAAAATTAAGCTGTGAAGTTGACGAGCATCACCGTTTTAACAGATGGCGGCAGGCTTCAGGCTCTGCACTTAATGTTTAACCACTGAAAAAATGGCATCAACACCCAATAGGAAAATAGCCCTGCTGATCAGTTCCATAAGTTCAGATTTTTTATTAATGCCGGCGGGCGTTTAACTTTTTTAGAACAGCTATCGCCAGTTTTCTGACGAGTTGTTCGCAGCGCTGGGGGCCTCTACAACGGCATAAGGCGGTCGGCCAGACGCCCCGTTTCGGTCAGCTCGAGAAACTCGTCGCCGAGGCGGCGGCTTTCGTCCATGGCCTGGCGCCAATAGCGCTCGCGCCCTGCGTCGTCGCTCAGGAAGCGGGTGAAATCCTTGCGGTCTGGCAGCTTGCCGTAGGGCAACCGCGCCAGGTAGTCGCGCGAAGGCGTCAGTAGCAACACATCCTGCAAGCGCATGGCATCGCCACGGCGCCAGGGCATGCCCTTGTCGAACCAGCCGGGAATGATGCGATCGGTGAAGTGCGGATACAGCACCACATCATCACCGCTGTAGGGCAGGTCGAGGTGGTAGTCCAAAAGGCCACCGTCGCGGTAAGTGCCGGGGCCGGCCCCAGGAATGTCGCGCACGCCCTGCATCACGAAGGGGATTGAGCCGGAGGCCAGCAAAGCGTGGCGCAGGTTGCCGACATCCAGCGGCAGGCAACGCGAGGGAAAATCGGTCAGCGGATGCAGGGGCGGCGCCAGGCGCGCATCGTGCAGGATCACCCGCTCGAAGTGCCGGGCCAGGCGCGGGCGACCGAGCAGATTGCTGCCGATCACCGACGACAGACCAAGACCCAGAGAGCGGCGGTCGTCTTCAGCCAGTCGGCCGTGGCTTTTCACCACGACGATGTTGAGCCGGTAATGCGGGTTGTCGAGTACGGCTGCATCCTGCTGCTGCAGCAACTCGTCGAGCATCTGCACGCAGCGTGCGCTCACCTCGGCGATGCTCACGCCCTTGGCGAAGCGCATGCCGGTATACAGCTCGCCCAGGCGCTGTAATGCCGCAGCCGGGTCTGGCAGGCAGGCGCTGGCGAAGCGCCAGGAGCCGATGGACGCGCCAATCAGCGAACGCTCACGGGGTGCTCTTGCCAGCCAGTCGCCGAACAGGGCGATATCCAGGCCCTGAATGCCCAGCGCCTTGGGGCCGCCTGCCGCGCCGGGTAGGGTGCCGACATCAGCGGGCTGCAGGCCGCGCTCGCGAATGCGCGTCATCGCACGCTTGCCGGCCTTGAGGGTGAGGGCAGTGAATTTGATCTGAATGGCGCTCATGCCGACCTCCGCAGAAGAGGCGCCAGTATAGAGATGTGGCGCGTGTGGGTCTGTGGGCCAATTCAGGTTGAATTAAGTCGTTGCCCTTAACTTGAGCATCGTCGAAACACGATTACTCAGGAGATCACCATGAAGAAATTGACCACTTTGTTCGCCGTTGCTGCTCTCGCTGCCACCACTGGCATGGCCCAGGCCCGTGACCTGGGGCCGGACGAGGCGCTGAAACTGCGTGACGCCGGCACCATCCAGTCGTTCGAAAAACTCAACGAGGCTGCCCTTGCTGCCCATCCCGGCGGTAAACTGGGCGATACCGAACTCGAGGAAGAATATGGTCGCTACCTCTATCAGGTAGAAATCCGCGACGCCCAGAATCAGAAGTGGGACGTCGAGCTGGATGCCACCAACGGCACCATCCTCAAGAACCACCAGGATGATTGATGAAAGGCAACCCCGTTCTACGTTGCATCTGCATCGTTTCGCTGGCCGCGCTGACCTGTGCGGCCAGCGCCCGTGATCTGGATCAGGATGAAGCGAGGGATCTGCGCCTGAGTGGCGTGATCCTGCCGCTCGACCAGTTGATGCGCGCCGCGCTGGAGCGTTACCCGGGCGCGACCCTGCTCGAAGCCGAGCTGGAAGAAGAAGACGATGTCTTCGTCTATGAAGTGGAGCTGCTGACCCGTGAGGGCGTGGTTCGTGAACTGGAAATCCATGCCCACGACGGCAAGATCCTGAAGGATGAGGTAGACGACTGACATGCGCCTGTTGCTGGTTGAAGACCACGTACCGCTTGCCGATGAACTGACCGCCTCACTGACCCGCCAGGGCTATGCCCTGGACTGGCTGGCCGATGGCCGTGACGCCGTGTACCAGGGGGCCAGTGAGCCCTATGACCTGATCATTCTCGACCTCGGTTTGCCCGGCAAACCGGGGCTCGAGGTGCTGCAGGAATGGCGCCAGGGTGGCCTGGTCACCCCGGTGCTGATTCTTACCGCCCGCGGTTCCTGGGCCGAACGCATCGAAGGCCTGAAGGTCGGTGCCGACGATTATCTGACCAAACCCTTCCATCCCGAAGAACTGCAGCTGCGCATCCAGGCGCTGTTGCGCCGCGCCCGCGGTCTGGCCAACCAGCCGCAATTGCAGGCAGCTGGCCTGCAGCTGGACGAGAGCCGGCAGTGCGTGAGCCGTGGCGATGAGCAAATCGAACTGACCGCTGCGGAGTTTCGCCTGCTGCGCTACTTCATGCTGCACGCCGGGCAGATCCTCTCCAAGAGTCACCTGGCCGAGCACCTGTACGACGGCGAAACCGAGCGCGATTCCAACGTCATCGAGGTGCACGTCAATCATCTGCGCCGCAAGCTCGGCCGCGAGGTCATCGAAACCCGCCGCGGGCAGGGCTATCGGTTCACCGGTAGCGCCGCTTGAGGTCGATACAGCGGCGTCTGAGCCTGGGGCTGATCAGCGTGCTGCTGATCATTGGCCTGTTGCTCGCGCAAACCTGCCTGTGGCTGTTCGACAGCAACCTGCGGCGCTACATGCAAACCGGGCTCGAAGAGGAAGCGCAATCGCTGTTGATCGCCCTGGTGCGCGGGCCGTCCGGTATCCAGCTCGACGAGTCGCGACTCAGCGCGGCCTACCAGCGGCCTTATTCGGGCCTGTATTTCCGGATCGACTTCAGCGACAAGAGCTGGCGTTCGCGTTCGTTGTGGGACAGCGAACTGCAGCCCTCCGATGTGGACGGCCTGCAGCCTGAATTGCAGGACGGCCCGCAAGAGCAGGTGCTGGTCACCTATCGCGGCGAATACCGGCGCTTCGGCCAAGACCTGACCATCAGCGTGGCGCGCGACTACACGCCTGTGCTCGACAGCTTCCGGCGCGTGCAGCGTATCGGGTTGGGGCTCGGACTGGGCAGCCTGGCGTTGATCCTGCTCTTGCAGCGTATAGCAGTCGGCCGCGCCTTGCGGCCGCTGGAACAGACCCGCGTGCAGATTGCTCAGCTGCAGCAGGGCCAGCGCTCGGAGCTGGACGAGCAGGTGCCTGAGGAGCTGGAACCGCTGGTAGAGCAGATCAACCACCTGCTGGCCCACACCGAGGAAACCCTCAAGCGCTCGCGCAATGCCCTCGGCAACCTGGGCCATGCGCTGAAGACGCCGTTGGCGGTGCTGGTCAACCTGGCCTCGCGGGATGAACTGCGTGCGCACCCCGAGCTGCGCGACAACCTGCTCGAACATCTGCAGCAGATCGAGCAGCGTATCGCCCGTGAGCTGGGCCGCGCGCGCCTGGCTGGCGAGGCGCTGCCCGGTGCGCATTTCGATTGCCAGCAGGAGCTGCCGGGGCTGTTCGCCACCCTGGGCATGATCCACGACAGTGGTATCGAACTGAGCTGGCAAGCCTCGCCGCCCGATCTGCGCCTGCCGCGTGATCGCGAGGACCTCCTGGAGCTGCTCGGCAACCTGCTGGACAACGCCTGCAAATGGACCGACAGCCAGGTGCGGCTGACTGTCGAACGCACTGACAAAGCCTATGTCTTGAGCGTTGATGATGACGGGCCGGGTATCGACAGCGAGCGCCGCGATGAAGTGCTCAGCCGTGGCATTCGCCTGGACGAGCAGACCGCGGGCCACGGCCTGGGGCTGGGCATCGTGCGCGATATCGTCGATGCCTGGGACGGCAGCATTTCGCTGCACGACAGCGAATTGGGCGGTTTGCAGGTCCGCATCGAGCTGCCGCTGCGCGCGCGTTAATTGCGCCTAATAAGGTTCCCGGGTTTCGCTTCGCTCTACCCGGGCTACGAAGGCGGATCATCTGGGTGATCCGCCTCGCGGCTTACATGCCGTTGGTAAAGGCCGGGTTGCCGAGGTCGATACTGGCACGCACCGGTTTCAGCGCTTCGCCGTATTTGGCCAGAATATCCAGCGCGTAATCGATACGGGCGCGGATGCGGCTGTCGTCCTCGTCCGCCGGTTGCTCGTCGTTGAGCACCTTGGTCACCGAACGAATGATCAGGTGCTCGGGCAGGTAATTGATCCGGCAGTTCTTGTAGCTGGAGCTGCGCAGCTCGGCAATCGGGCTGCCGCCGCCGATGCCCGACGACACGCCGACCAGGAGCCCCGGCTTGTGCGCCAGTTCGGCCTTGCTGGCATAAATGAAGAAGTTCTTGATCGCCGGGCCGGCCATGCCGTTCCACTCCGGGGCGATCACCACCACGGCGTCGGCACGCTGCAGGCGCGGGCCATAGTCGGCCCAGGTGCCGGCGTCTTCGGCAGGCCACAGCGGCAGCGGGCCGGTACCGAGGTCGATGACCTGGCTGAGCTCGGCAGTGGTCTTGCCCAGGGTGATCAGGCGTTGGCGCAGGAACTGGGCAACCTTGGCGGATTGGCTGTCGGGGCGGCTTGAGCCGGCGATCAGAACGATATCGAGCATGGGATCCTCCGTTGATAAGAGGCGAGAGGCTAACGTTCGCGGCGCCAGGCGCAAAGTACGTTTGTGCTATTTGCTTAGAACCGGGCTCGACGAGAGCTCGCCTGGCGCCGATTTTTGACACCCAGGTCAGCTTCCGGCAGAGTGCGACGCTTTTTTGATTGCGCCGCGCTGGCGGCGATTCGAGGAGCCTTTCATGAACGCAGTCATCGCCGCCGTCGCCATCATGCTGGTGCTCAGCCTGTGCCGGGTGCATGTAGTGGTGGCGCTGATCATCGGTGCGCTGGCCGGCGGCATGATCGGCGGTTTGGGTATGGACGGCTCGCTCGCCGCCTTCAACAAAGGTCTGGGTGGGGGCGCCACCGTGGCGCTGTCCTACGCCTTGCTCGGCGCCTTCGCGGTGGCTATTGCCAAGTCAGGGCTGGCTCATGCCCTGGCAGACAAGGCACTGACGCTGGTCGGCCGTCAGGATGAACGCGGTGGCGGGGCGCTGAAATGGATGCTGGTCGGTCTGCTGCTCGCCGTGGCGATCTCTTCGCAGAACATCCTGCCCATTCATATCGCCTTTATTCCGCTGCTGGTGCCGCCGCTGCTGTACGTGATCACTCGGCTGCAGATCGACCGCCGGCTGATCGCCTGCGTACTGACCTTCGGTTTGATCACCCCGTACATGTTTCTGCCGGTGGGCTTCGGCAATATCTTTCTCAACGAGATTCTGCTCGCCAACGTGGTGCGCAGCGGCGTGGATGTCACCGGTGTGAACGTCAGCCATGCCATGCTGATTCCGGCCATGGGTATGGTCGCCGGCCTGCTGCTGGCGCTGTACAGCTACCGCGGCAAGCGTAACTACGACCTGGCGCGGGTCGAGCGCACCGAGCGGGTGGACGTCAGCTACAACCGCCGCAGCCTGGTCGTCGCCGGTGTTGCGGTGGCCATCGCCTTCGGCGCCCAGCTGTGGCTGGATTCGATGATCGTTGGTGCGCTGCTGGGCTTCGTGGTGTTTTCCGCCTCGGGCATCGTGCGCTGGAAGGAAACCGACGACCTGTTCACCGAAGGCATGAAGATGATGGCCATGATCGGCTTCATCATGATCGCCGCCTCGGGGTTCGCCGAGGTGATGCGCGAAACCGGTGATATTCAGGGGCTGGTTGACGCCAGCGCCGGCTGGATCGGCGACAGCAAGGGCCTGGGCGTGCTGATGATGCTGCTGGTCGGCCTACTGGTGACCATGGGCATCGGTTCGTCGTTTTCCACCGTGCCGATCATCGCCGCGATCTTCGTGCCGCTGTGCGTGCAACTGGGCTTCAGCCCGCTGGCCACGGTGTGCATCGTCGGCACCGCCGGCGCCATCGGCGATGCTGGCTCACCAGCCTCCGATTCGACCCTGGGGCCGACTGCGGGCCTCAACGTCGACGGCCAGCACAACCATATCTGGGACACCGTGGTACCCACCTTCCTGCACTACAACCTGCCGCTGCTGGCGTTCGGCTGGGTTGCAGCTATGGTGCTGTAACAGGCGCGGTCATGCGCTGGCTGCGGGCGAACCTTTTTAAGGTTTGCCAGTGGCTGCCGATGACTGGAGTAGAAGCCATCGTCTGGCTTCGCCTGGTCATAAGGAAAACAAAAATGCGCCTGACCTTGAAAGCCAAAGTCATCCTGTTGGCCCTGGTTCCCGTTCTGCTGTTCGCCGTGGTGCTCAGTGGCGCCGCCGCCAAGGTGCTGTATAGCCTGGCGGAGGACGAAGTCACTGAAACCCGCGAGCGCCTGCTCGACGAGAAACGCAACGAGCTGCAGAACTACAGCGCCATCGCCATGGGCGCCGTGCAGAGTTTGTACGACGCCGCGCCCAACGGCGATCTGGAAAGCCGCAAGCAGGCCATCGCCATCCTGTCGAAGATCAAGTACGGCAAGGACGGCTACTTTTTCGGCCATGACTCCAACGTGGTGCGCCTGTTTCGCAGCGACAGCCCCGTGGATGTCGGCAAGAGCCTCAACGACCGACGCGACGTCAACGGCGTGTTCGTGAACCGCGAGCTGGTGCGCGTCGCCAAGGACAATAGCTACTACGTCAACTATTCCTCGCCGCTGCCCGGCAACGAAGCCGTTCAGGTGCCAAAGCTCGCCTACAGCTATTACCTGCCCAAGTGGGACATGGCCCTGGGCACCGCGGTGAACCTGGACGGCGTCGAGGCGCAGATCGCCGAAGTACGCGCCGGGATCGACCAGCGCGTCAGCACCATCATCACCAGCATCCTGATCATTGGCGCGGTGTTGCTGGTGGTCTTCGGTGTGGTCGGCGGCATTCTGGCCAACACCTTCCTGCGCCCGCTGCAGCAGATCAAGGCCAACCTCGACGACATCGCTGCAGGCGATGGCGACCTGACCAAGCGCTTGCCGGTCACCAGCCGTGACGAACTGGGCGAGCTGGCCGGCTCGTTCAACCGGTTCGTCGACAAGGTGCATGGCCTGGTACGGCAGATCAGCGAAATGACCGGCCACCTGACCGAACTGGTCGGCCAGGTGGCTGCCCAGGCGCAGCGCTCCGAGCAGGCCATGGAGCGGCAACGCCATGAAACCGATCAGGTCGCTACGGCCATCAACGAGATGTCCGCCGCCGCCCACGAAGTGGCCAAGAGCGCCCAGGGCGCTGCCGAAGCGGCGCAGCAGACCGATCGCGAAGGGCAGGTGGCCAAGCAGGTGGTGGATGGCAGCATCGAGCGCATTCATTCGCTGGTCGGCGACATCCGCGGCAGCGGCACGTCACTGGACAGCCTGCAGAAGGACGTACATTCCATCGTCAGCG
>Ga0209370_1003321_pt1 | contig 10385 bp, 11 predicted proteins | sample AgamicAtPrz_FD_187164 | JGI IMG/M metagenome (GOLD analysis project Ga0209370, IMG submission 187164) | Agave microbial communities from Guanajuato, Mexico - At.P.rz (SPAdes) (version 2) | ecosystem: Host-associated > Plants > Phyllosphere > Phylloplane/Leaf | place: Guanajuato, Mexico... | reverse complement strand
ACTGATGGCCCCTTCGCGGGCTCGCCCGCTCCCACAAGTACTACACAGTTCCGAAGCTTGTGGAGATCCTGTGGGAGCGGGCAAGCCCGCGAATAGGCCATCACAAGCAACACAAAGCTAATACCCGACCGCCGCAACGGTGTATGATCCGCCCCCCAAATCATTAAAAAGTGACGTCGCGCGCTGCCCGCCAGCCCCGCGACCTTCTGGCGTTGCGCCAGAACCGACATGGACTAACGGACCCGACCATCGTGACTCAGACCAAGCCCCTCGCCCTGCTGACCCTCGCCCTGGCCCTGACCGGCTGCGCCAGCGGCACCGCGCCCCATCCCACCAGCAGCCTGGGCTGGAACCACCCCGCCATGCAGCTGGGCGGCGACAACGGCCTGCCACTGCGCACGGAAAGCCCCTGCCGCAAGCGCGGCTGCGACAACGACAAGCTGTTCTTCAACCCGGGCAAAACCGAGCCAAGCGTCACCACCATCCACCGTGGCTGGTAGGAAAATTCTTCTTTCAGGCCGGTGACTTAGCTCATTTGCGCACAATCGCAAGGAAGTGGTTTACAGGCGCCAACCGATCGTTATAATGACGCCCCATTGCCGGTATAGCTCAGATGGTAGAGCAACTGACTTGTAATCAGTAGGTCCCGGGTTCGATTCCTGGTGCCGGCACCATTCGCAGTATCAAAAAAGGCTCACCGAAAGGTGGGCCTTTTTTGTTTTCAGGGTCGCCAAAGCACATTGGCTCAGCCTTGGCCCAGGCTGGGACAGCTTGTATCGCCTGTACCGACCCCATCGCTGGCAAGCCAGCCTCCACATGTACAGCGTTAACCCGAAGCCAGCGCAGTACCTGTGGGAGCGGGTTCACCCGCGAATCAGGCGACTCGGTGGAGGGTACCGGCTGCACCGATTTTCGCGGCTAAAGCCTACAGAAATAGCGCAGGGCTAGAGGCCAATGCGGTCGGTGTAGGAGCTGGCTTGCCTGCGATGGGCTGCGCAGCGGCCCCAGCAATCCCAAAGAAGACACCACACTCTTATCAACACCCAAAACGAATATCTGAACTTGCAAATGGCAGGATCGAGAAGTTCACCCTCGACGCCATGATAGACATACTCGACAAGCTCGGCTTTCGTACCAGCCTCACCCTGCCCTCGAACGATGCCGGTTCACCGCCGCAGATCGTGATCACTCAGGCACCTGGCAGCTGAACCAACACCCCATTTCCTGCTGCTCGTGTTTGAGCAATAAAGACGTAGCGCTGGGCCTACGCACAGCGTGCTAAAGGGCCACAACTCTGCTTTTTGCAAAGCGATGTTTCAACGAAACAACTCTGGCGCCATCCGTGGTTAAAGTGCCCTGCCTACCTCAGGAGCCTGCCTCATGCTGCACCTGCAAACCCGTTTGGCGCAGGCTGTGCGCCAACTCTTCGATAGAGCCTTGCCACTACTGGCTGGACAGCGTTCGGGAACAGTCAAGATCTATGTATTTGGCGGGTGCGCCTTGCACATGCTGACGAATGCCCGCGGCAGTGCGGACGTCGATGCGGAGATTCAGGCCAGCGAACACCTGCTCAGGGAGGAAATAAAGGCAGTTTATGCCGCGCCGGAAGACTACGAGCAGGATGGTCAGGACCTGTCCGTGGTGTTCGACCAGCAATTCAACAATTCGCTATGCCCCTTGCATGAAGACTACGATGCGCGGGCAATCCTCCTTCCCGGCCAAGAGTCCTCTCCTTTACAGGTTTTCATCGCTCACCCGATCGATCTCGCCATTTCGAAACTCGGGAGATTCACCGAACGCGACCAGGATGACATCAATCTGCTTATCAGGTCAGGCAAGCTGAACCTCAAGGAATTTGATAGGCTTGCCAGGGAGGCAATCGACTATTACCCCTGTGATAGAAGCACCGTAACCAGCTGCCTGAGGTTGATTCTCGATGAAGCGCGAGAGTGGGGCCAGTAATACCAATGAGGCGATGACTGTGCCCTCGAATACGGCGCATGGGGCCCGGCATTGCGACACCTCCTCGCTCGATTACTCGCTAGAAAAACTCTGGGCGCTTGTGTCCGCTGACATGCCCCCCTCTGATCAACATGCCCGTCAGGCACTCGATCACCTCGTCGTTCAAGCTACAAAAACCTCGCTGGACAAGCTCGACAAGGCCGTTGCCGAGACCTTCGCTCTCCTCTTCTGGTACAGAAACGAGGATATGCGCGAAGCGCTGGAAAATCGCTTGAACATGCCAAGGCTCGCCCCCGTAAGGAAGCGGCGCCTGATGTATCTGGTTGACCGGCTTCGCCGTTTTCCATGCATGAAGCCGGAACAAGCCGAGCAGATGAAGAAGCTGGTCACCCGCTGGAAGGACCTGGCTCAAGCTCTGAATGGAAAACAGGTAGAAAAGGCGCAAGCGGTAAACCGTTACGACAAGGTTGCTGCTACCTGGGGCGTGGCTGAGCCCGTATCCAGCCTGATGAACATGGTGCTAGAACTGCAAACCCGGCACTTCGTGGATGCCCATCATCTGCCGAACGGCTATGCCCAGTTGGCAACGCGTCCGCCTCACCACTGAGCCGGTAATGTTGGATCAGTTGACGTTTGTAGTGGCTGTAATCCTTCCCCAGATTGATCTCAATCAAGCCAGCCGCACCACCGCATCAAACTCGCTGTGAAGTTACCCACAGACCCGCATGAAGCTCCTCCGCGCGGGTCCTTTCAAACGGGACTGCAAAGCCGCCCCGTTTGAAAGGACCATACCTAAGAAAAAAACTGCTGGCACAGCATACGTCTGTGGAAAACCACTGATGTCCACCGGGGGATAGTTTTATCCACAGGCGATAAATCCCTGATATCGCGCCGCTTGACGAATATTGTCCACAAGCGTAGACCGGGAGTCGCAAGAGCTGTCGATGACAGCACCCCAGGTGAACCGAACCGTAAAGGTCACGCCGCTCCCGCGGTGGCTCACCCGCAAGTACGATTCGCGTCCGGCAGCTCGTACGGTCACTACCCATGTGATGGATGCCAACTCAATATCGTTGCCCCTGCGGCAACCACCCTACCCATCTGGTCAGCAGCAACCTATCCGCTTGGCCATTTCGCGTGCGCCAACCTGCGCCCGTTTCTTTCACTGGAAAGAGACGGGCGCTCCTGACACTGCTGCAGCCCTGATCGCACATGGCTCAGCGGCAATTCCCCTCGTGACAATTGGCGTGACAAACGCCGATGTCACCAGCAACAGCCATTCAGATGATGGTGCCGCAGACCAGGGAATGGACTGCACCTGACTGACAGTCAGGCATGCCCCGGTCATCGCATTGCTGCGTTCACCCGACTCAGGATCTCGCGGCACTGGTCTCGTCAGCCAATGCAGCCTCCACCCGCCCACCGGTAACGGTGCTCAGGAGGCCAGATCATGAGAAGCCCTTGCTCCTGGTCGTAAAGAGCCGCCAGTCCCGCGTTAAAGGACATCCCCACAGGTCGCAGGGGCCTTGATCCCTGATAACACTCAACATTCTTGGCGGGATGACGTGGGGCGAGGAACGGAGATCGAAAGATGAGGTGAGCGACATGGCATTGGTGGGTAAACGCGATGGCCGCAATTTCGGCTACGGCAGGCAATTGAGCTATGCAGGGCCGCAGGCACTAAAAGATATGTTCAGCGGCGGCCACTACGGCACGGTCAAGGCGCACAGTGATCGGTGGCAGGCATTCGTCAGATGGTGCCGTTCCGAACAGGGGCCCGGTATCAATGATGCGCGGCAGATTGATCGAAAGGTGTTGGCCGACTATGCAGCGTATCTGCGCGAAGCGGTTGGGCGCGGCTACCTCGCCGTCAGCACCGCACAAAATCGACTATCCAGCGTTAACAGGACCATGGCAGCACTTCGCGGTGATCAGTGCGTAAAGTTGCGAAGTCCGAGCAAGGCGCTGGGTATGCAGCGCACCGGGGTTCGGCAGTCGGTGCCGCAGGGCCAGGATCGCGAACAGGTTAAACAGATCGTCGATGTGCTTTGCAGCCGTGACCAGAGACGGGCCGCCGCGATCGTATTGTTGGCGCGAGCCACCGGCATGCGCCTGCGTGAGACCATCTTGGCAGACCTGCCACGGCTAAGCCGTGAGGCTAACGACCTAGGCAGGATTAACATTCAGGATGGCACCAAAGGCGGTCGCTCCGGCGCTTCGGCACCGCGTTGGATTGCGGTGGACGACCATATTCGTGGTGCGCTTGGGGCCGCATGGCAGGCGTCACCTGCGGGTAGCAGAAACATGATTGCGCCACACGAAAGCTACCGGAAGTTTCTAAAAGAAATCATCCGCCCTGCGCGAGACATCCTGCATGCACTCAACCTCAAGGGTTTCCATGAGCTACGAGCGGCGTACGCATGTGAGCGCTACGAGCAAATTACCCGGCATTGCGCGCCTATTAACGGCGGCCAGTGTTGCCAAGTAGATCGGATCGTTGATCGTGAGGCCCGGAGGCAAATCAGCTATGAGTTGGGGCACGGGCGGATCGACGTGGTCGCTGCTTACATTGGAGGGCGCGCATGAGCAAATCATTCGACATGGAGCTGTTCTGTCTGCAGTATTGACGGGCTCGCACGCAACTCGACAACGCCATGTACGACAGGCGAAAATCATCCAGGCTGAAATCGCAGAGCGCTGGCAAAGAGAAACGCCTTGGACTTGGCAGAAAAAGCATATGGACTGGTTTCTCGATCATCGCCTGGCCGGGCACAGCGAGAGCACAAAGTATAGTTACACTCTAACAGCGCGATTGTTATCTCGCCGCTTAAAACAGTCTTGGACATTTAAACGCCGGGCAAAAATCAACTACCCAACAAACAGAACACACTACTAATTTCCATCGAAGAACCCAAAATAACAAATATTGCAAGCGTAGAATGAGCATGACCACGGCACATTTCAGCAAGGACTCTTAGGAGTCCTTATCGCTCCTCAAGAACTCTCGCGGCAACTCCATCCTTGAAGTGAAAGTAACTAGCAACGCCGAATAAAATAAACTGTGCAAACCCCAGCTTCAAGGTTGGCTGCGCGATCATCCCAAAATAGAACAATAGTGATACCGCTACCATAAAGAAGCGTTTGGAGGCATACCAACCTAAAAATCTATCATCAGTTGATCGATTCTTGACGGCTGACCTTGTCATTCTAACCGCTACTTGACCGAAAATGATGCAGGAACCCAGCGACCAATCAGCCGAGAGCACCACTTCCTGCCATGTGTATGCATAAAGCTTGATAAGCACTAGCATCGTGAATGGAATCACGATGAAAAGGTACTCAGACATGAGCTCGGCTAAAATAGCCTTACGGTCTCTAGAGGAGCGGCCTGGGTTCATGCTGAAGCCCCACATCTCGGTGAATAGCTATCACCTTTTTAATTTTTGCACTAGATATGAAAGGTTTACCCTTGCCGGCTGGCGGAGTATAAATTTCATAAGTAACTTCAGCTTCCATTACATCTTTTGGTCCAATAGGCTTAATCAGACCATCTTGATATTCATCTAGCCAGCAGAGATCAGAAATATTCGCATTATACCTACTACCAGTGCTAGCACTTAGCATCGCCCAGGCGCCTTTCCCGATATTGACCGGAGCCCTAACATACAGTTTATCAACACTGACATGGCTTTCTTTCGTACCCAGAAACATATCTTTTGGGTTTCCATTGAACCGCCAGTGCGTATTGATAGGAGTTACGCAATCAACCTCTGTCAGCGTAGCAGTAACGCTTTCTTCAGGGAGCAGTCGTTTATTAGCCTCGGAAAGCTTGCTCAAAGCAACTGCCAGAGCTCTGCGATCAATCATGGGATCCACGGTTTGCCCAATATCAAGCTTGCTCAACTGGGCTTCCAGCTTCGTCGCCAAGAGGTCTACATCCTCTTCAGTGCTTGTACAGTCAACTTCAGAAAGCTCGCCGGCTAAATTAACACCGGCATCAAATACTGCATCTTCCACCCATGTTCTGACCCTACCGGGAACAGACCTAAGCAAACTTGCTATAGATCCCGTCTCAACGTTTTCCAACCGGAGTTCAAAGTCGTCCGCCGCGCCAACACTCATCGCAATAACTCGCCCGAGTGCTTGGTAAGCTTCAATATAGCTGCTCATGGCCTGGAATATTTCAGCAGGCCTGTGGCGCTCCTTGGCAAAATCGATTTTGATCTTCAGCGTCTCGTGCATTACGGCCTATTCCATGAATGATAAATGGCGCCTGGTGCTGCCTAATCTCTCGCATGCATAATCGCTGCGCGCCGAAGCGACCTGATTAGAGCTTTGGTGCCCTTGAACCAAAGGCACGCCAAGTCTAATCCCAGTGATGGCAAAATGTCTTCATCTTCATGGAGATGCATTACCCTTTTCTCGACGCTGCAAACGCATCCCTCAAATACTGTTCATTTATACAGTACACCAAGCCTTAAAATCTGGCAAACGTGACCTGAATGTTTTGCCTACGTTCTGGGCGCATGAAACGCAACGCCCAAGCCTACGGATACTGGCCTCTCTAGGGTATGTTATTGCAGACGCGAGCAGGCAAAATTTGGAGAGATGCGAGCTCAGCGCTGGTCCTCAATGACGTTTGCCCGCAGGCCACCTGTCCTTGAGCACTCCTTAAGAACTCTACTCGGAGCAGAAAATTCGAATATAAGCTGATCACAAAACTTGGCTTAGAATCATAGCGAGCCGTCAGATCTCCAGTATTTTTTTTACCCTCTAGTCATTTATCTATTTTGCCTGTTAAATACTCGGGCGAGTTGGTCACGGCGCCCCCAATACCGCTTCTCAAAGCCGAGATGCGAGCTAATGCCTTTGAGGGCGATCGCATGTGCTTCATTAAATGTAGCAGACAGGTCGAACCGAATGAAATTTTTCGATGATATATTAGAATCAATCTCCGGCAACACTAGGACAAAGGTAGAAGACCCGTTTATAGGAGCATTCATTGGGTCGTGGATAGTTTGCAACTGGCACCACTTAGCCATGCTGATTTGGGGTGACGGGACCGCAGCAGAACGAATCAACTCTCTCAGCAGTTACTTTAGAGAGACAAGCATACTTGGATTAACCACAATCTTCACAATCCCACTGTGCATGACCCTGCTATATTTATTTGCATTCCCATGGATATCTCTGCTTCTCAAATCAGGGCAAAAATTTGCAAATGAGCAACTGCACCGCCAAGCCATATCAATTGAGATTAGCAAAGTTAAACAGCAGGAAGTTTTGAACAAGCAAAAATTGCTTGCAGATCCCGATAAGAAGTTTTTAGAGCAAAATGCTCAGATAGACATTGATCGTCGAAAAGAAATAGTTGAGCAACTGAGACTTAGAAGCATAAGGCGGAAAGAACAAGCAGAAGCCACTATAGCCTCAGCGGCGGAGGCCAAAAGCCGCGCCAACCAAGCTGAAATGGATGAAGAAAGAAAGCAAAAAAAAGCAGAGCTGGAAAGACAACAATTTAGCGCAGCTAGTGCGCAACTCAAATCTGCACAAGCGTCCAATCGTTTTCCATCGTCGTATACCTTTATGCTGGCAATCGATGAAAGCCTGAAAAGCGATGGCATTCAGCTATCTTTGAATGGGCTAGGCGAGATAGTCGCGTTAGTTTTTGGCTACGAAGATTTCCACTCCTTAATCCACGACGAAAACTTCAACAACGAAACCATTTCAAAAGTATCCTACATCTATTACGACCCTAAAGAATTGGCGTCTGGCCTCGAGGTCATCGTGCATTCCGAGGAATCTAACAATGAGGACCTTGGCCCTGACATTCTGTTCGACAATGTACTTTCAACATTTGAAAGCCTAAACTTAAAACTTTTAACCGAAGATCAAGCAGGTGAAGTCTGTAGAGACATTTGCGAAGGCCTTAAATACGACTTGCTAAACAGCAATGAGTTCTCAGGCCCTATGGCAGAATCCGATACCATCTTCGAAGAAATCGAAATTGGAGACTTGGATTCCATAATTTTTAATAATGGACTCAGCATAACTTTCACAGGCTCAGCAAGCGGCTCCCACAGAAAGGAGCACGATATATCAGGGCGCGACATAGAATTCAGCATTGAAATAAAAAGCACTGTACTGGTAGGCAAGAAAGCCTTAGGGAAATTTGAGAGCGGTGAAATATCCGCAAGCCTGGTTGACTATGATGACTACGGCGAGACCGAAGCTTATTGACTTCAGGCGACTGCAAGCAAACATTTACAAATACAGGTCTTGTGCAAAATACCCACTGTAATCTTTGAAGCTAGGCATGGCTATGGGTGACGGGGCAGTAGTGTGCTTCCGAATTTAATGATGATAGTCGCCCAAACCGCTGCGCACTCCATACCCATAACATGGCATGTGCAATTGGTTGATCATTGTTCGTCTAACTGCAAAACACTATATATTCTACAGCCTAAATCAAGCCAGTGATCCAACCTTGCACAACACTGACCAACAGCTGCAAAAAGGTACTTTTAGGGATATCAGGAAGCGTCTTTTAAGAAAAAGACCAATTAAATTATTGAGTTGTTTTATTTTTCGACTCTTGGTGCCGTATCAAAAAAAGGCTCACCGAAAGGTGAGCCTTTTTTGCCTTCTGTGCCCCGCGATCCCAGCAACCCTACCGATTTCAAACCACCCCATGCATGAAAAACTCGACCGGTACGTTGAAAAACTCAGCAAAGCCCTTTATCTGGGCAACCGTCATCTTTCGCTTATTGTTCAAAATCCCTGAAACCGCGCTCTGAGTTGCTATCGAGGCAAGGTCCTTCTGCTTCACCCCCCTGTCCGACAGCAGGAAGGCCAATGCTTCGGCCTGGCTCGCAAACGGCACGAGTACCGACTCACTCTCATACTCGTAGACACGATCCGCCACCATCTCCGCAAAGCGCGCTGCTGCGTGGCCCTCGCCGTCGGCATGCGAGTAGAGCTCATCGATCAATGCCATCCGCGCTTGGAGCTCAGCATCGTCCTTGATAGGGTCATGGCAGGCAGCAAGAAGCTGGGCCATGGTCGCCATCTGGGTGTCCAGGCCATCCAGCATGGGTGAAATATTGGCGATGAAGGCATCTACTCCATTGGCTTCGATTTTATCCCGCTTCATGGTTGTCACCTGTCGAATCGGTAGGTTTTGGGCAAGTGCCAGGTCAAACAGCTGGATCCAGAATATACGCTCTGCTGAAGGTCACCGGGACATTGATGTCGATCAAGCTGAATAGCGGGCCGAGGTATAGGTTGGGCACATAGTCCTGAGGGAAGCTGACCATGGCCAAGAAATTCCCCACAAACCCCAGCCATCCCGAGCGCATCTGCTGGGGCTGCGACCTGTACTGCCCGGCCAAGGCATTGGCCTGTGGCAATGGGGCGAGTCGGACCATGCACCCGGTAGAACTGTTTGGCGAGGACTGGGAGAGTTTCGAAGACCGGCTGGAGAAGCCGGTTGATCGCCAGCAGGAGAGTGGCCCTAGGCGAAATAGGGCAGCTTTGCGGCCCATAGCCGGCAAGCCAGGCTCTCATAGAACTGCACATAACTCATTGAATTAGCAGGGGCCATGTGGGAGCGGCTTTAGCCGCGAACACCGGCGCAGCCGGTGCCATACACCGCGTTGGATTCTTCGCGGCTAAAGCCGCTCCCACAGGGTACGCGGATTGCTCGCAATTTCAGTTATCTACGCGACAGCGCAGCCCAAAAGGTTGGGCTATCTACCACAGGTACAGCGCATGGTTTGAGTCTGGCGCCGACCCAGCGAATCAGGTGCTGCGGTGGATGGCACGGGCTTCGCCCGTGTTCGCGGGCGCGCCCGCTCCCACAGGGATCGCGCCACCTGTTAGAAATTGAGCACGGCAGTTTCTACCAACGGGGCGCGCTGGATGGGCTGCGCAGCAGCCCCAAGCGCGCATGATCAGAACGCGGTGCTGACTGTCAGCGACAGGTTGCGTGGGTCACCATAAATCGCCCCGGCATAGAACCCGTAGCGGGTGTAGTAATGCTTGTCGAACAGGTTGTTGGCGTTGAGGCTGACGCTGGTGTCGTCGGTCAGCTGGTACTTGGCCATGGCATTCCAGATGGCGTAACCGGACCAGTTCACATCAGTGGCACCATTACTCACACCATTGCTCGGCTGGCCCGCCGGGCTGGAGATTGCGCGAATGTTGCTCTGCGCAGTCACCCCGGCGCCCAGGGTCAGGCGGTCGAGCGGGCCGGAAAGGCGGTAGGTGGTCGAGGCCTTGAACAGGTGTGACGGGTCGCTGCGGCCGTCGCTGTCGAGGCGGCGGAAGTGCAGGTAGGTGTAGCCGGCGTACACGTTCCAGCTGGGGGTCAGGGCGCCGGCGATTTCCAGGTCGATACCGTCGGTTTCCTGGCCGGAACCGGC
>Ga0209370_1003320_pt1 | contig 10386 bp, 10 predicted proteins | sample AgamicAtPrz_FD_187164 | JGI IMG/M metagenome (GOLD analysis project Ga0209370, IMG submission 187164) | Agave microbial communities from Guanajuato, Mexico - At.P.rz (SPAdes) (version 2) | ecosystem: Host-associated > Plants > Phyllosphere > Phylloplane/Leaf | place: Guanajuato, Mexico... | reverse complement strand
GCCATGGCGCGCCAGAAGGAGCAGGCCCGTGCCGCCGGCAAGTTCAAGATGAGCACCGCACTCGAATACAGCGGCCCGGAAACGCATTTCCACGGCTACGAAAAACTGGAGACCAAGGCCAAGGTGCTGGCGCTCTACAAGGACGGCGCACCCGTGAATGAACTGGTCGAGGGCGAGACCGGCGTGGTCGTGCTCGACGATACGCCTTTCTATGCTGAGTCCGGTGGTCAGGTTGGTGACCAGGGGCAGTTGAAGAGCAGCTCCGGCATCTTCACCGTGGAAGACACGCTAAAGATCCAGGCTGCCGTCTTCGGTCATCACGGCACCCTTAGCACCGGCAAGTTGACCGTGGGCAGCGAAGTGCAGGCACGTGTCGATGTGGCCGCGCGCGCCGCTACCGCCCGCAATCACTCCGTCACCCACCTGATGCACAAGGCCTTGCGCGAAGTGCTCGGCTCGCACGTGCAACAGAAGGGCTCGCTGGTTGATGCCGACAAGACTCGTTTCGACTTTGCGCACAATCAGCCAGTGACGGAGGACGAGATTCGCCGCATCGAAGCTATCGTTAATGCCGAGATCGTCGCCAATGCCGCGACCAATGCCGAACTCATGGCTATCGATGATGCGCAGAAGTCGGGCGCCATGATGTTGTTCGGCGAGAAGTACGGCGAGGAAGTGCGTGTTTTGAGCATAGGCAGCTCGAAGGAGCTGTGCGGCGGTACGCACGTAGCCCGCACCGGCGATATCGGTTTCTTCAAGATACTCGGCGAAGGTGGTGTCGCCGCCGGCGTGCGTCGTATCGAGGCAACGACCGGCATGAAGGCGATGGAGTTCGTGCAGTCGCAACTCGCCACATTGGATGCCATCAGTGCCCAGGTCAAGGCGCAGCCGACCGAGGCCGCAGCCCGCATTGGTCAGATCCTCGATAACGTGAAGAGTCTGGAGAAAGAACTCGCTCGCCTCAAGTCTAAGCTCGCTGCCTCGCAGGGCGATGACCTCGCCAATCAGGCTGTTGATCTCAAGGGCGCAAAGGTGCTGGCTGCCAGCATGGAAGGTGCGGATGCGAATGCGCTGCGCGAGACCATGGACAAGCTCAAGGACAAGCTGAAGAGCGCCGTGATCCTGCTATCTGCGGTTAATGACGGCAAGGTCAGCCTGATCGCCGGCGTGACTGCCGACTTGACCGGCAAGGTCAAGGCTGGTGAGCTTGTCAACTTCGTTGCCCAGCAAGTCGGCGGCAAGGGCGGTGGTCGTCCCGACATGGCACAAGCCGGCGGTACCGATGCCGCAGCATTGCCTGCCGCACTGGCCGCGGTGCAGTCTTGGGTAGAACAAAAGCTGTAAGTAAAACGGTCCTGACTTTTCAGGGCCGTTTTTTCTTTGATGGAACTTAGGGGAGCCTTGTGAGGAAGATTCTTGTAGTTGCTGCTTTGTTTGCGGGGATGGGCCATGCACAGGCCGAAGCCCAGTCCGACAATTTGGATCGTACGCCCATCGAGGCGACCACCGCCAAGGGAGAGAAGGTTCGCCTCTACCCAACAGGCAAGTGGGAGTATGTGGATGTCGCCAAGGCGGCGGAAGCCAAGAAGGTGGCCGAGCAGTATCCGGAGAACAAGGTGCGTCCGATTGATGCGCAAGGCGGCTGGATGCCGGGCACCAAGACACTGATGCCGGGTGACAAGGACTACAACCGCGGCAGTTTGATTAAGAGGTAAACACCAACCCGCCGCGCAGCATGCTGCGCGATCTGAAATAAGCAGCCCCAGTTGTTATAGGGGCTGCTTATTTTTTGCCTATCGGATTGAGCTTGGGCCCGTGAGTGGGCAGTCGTGCGTAGAGGGAAGGGCGATGCGAGGTCGAGTCGCAGGCTCGGCAGGTTTGGGTATTACTGTTCTAGTTCCACACCGATATTGCTTGCCCACGCCAATGCCTGCGTGAGGTTGCTGTTTACGACACCGGCATTCAGGCCGAGTCTTTGCGACAGGGTGCGCGTGTTATCGCTGTCGTTTTGTTCCAGACTTTCCGCGAGGCTGAGCATGGCGCCCAGGTCGCCATTTCTGTTGATCAAGGCCTCAACGACGCTATTGTCCAGTGGCAATCCTTGCAGCACGTTTTCCATCGGCACGCCGAGCAATGCCGGCATCAGGGACATGATCCCGGTGAGAAAAGCGTGGCCTTCAAAATCCTTGTCGCCGGGGCGGACACGGCTGGCCAGCAGCTCGATCAGGCGCCCTCTCGTGGCGGCCAAATGCATCAGCGGGCTCGGAAATTCCTTGCTGTCCGGATTGGTGTAGATCACGAGCTGCAGCCAGCGCTGCAACTGGCGACGACCAAGCACGGTGATGGCGTGGCGCAGTGAAGTGACCTTCATGCGTATGCCGGTGGATACCGAATTGGTCAGGCGCAGCAGATTGAAGGCCAGACCCGGTTGCTGCTTGAGCGCGTTCTCAAGATGGGTAGTTTCGGCGTCCTGGAGGATCAGGGCAAGCAGGCGCATCAGTGCCGCCTGAGACTGCCCCAGCTTGTTGCCGCTGAGCATGGCCGGGCGGGCAAAATAATAGCCTTGGAAATAGTCGTAACCGAGATTGCGACAGACATCTGCCATCTCTCGGCTGTCCACCTTTTCCGCCAGAAGCCGCAACGGGTAGCCCTGCAGCGCTTTGGTGGTATCCAGTAATTGATGGCGATCCAGCTGCTGCACATCGACCTTGACGATGTCGGTTAGCAACAGCAAGGGGCGCCAGCGTTCGACTTCATGCGTGAAGTCGTCGATGGCGATCGTGAAGCCATGGCGCTTTAGGTCAGCGCAACGTTCAACGATCTCTGGCGTGATCTCGACCGTTTCCAGTACCTCCAGCACAACCTTGTCCGGCGGCAGTAGCTCAGGTAGATCCGAGAGCAGCAGGCTGGCATCGCAGTTGATGAAGCCCTTGTAAGGCCCCAATGCAGCTTCAATGCCTAACTCACCAAAGGCATGGGAGATCACCTGAGCGGTGGCGGCTAGGCCGTCGCTGACATTGGCCGCATTGATGGCGCTGTCGCGGAACAGCAGCTCGTAGGCAAACAGCTCCTGTTTGCGGTCAAGAATCGGCTGGCGGCCGATGAAGACGGTGTCGCTGTGCTGGGTCATTCCTCGTAGTGTATCAGCAGGCCGGGCCAGCACTGCTCAAGCGCATGCTTGAATTCACTTTGAATGCGCGCCAACGCGGCTGGATTGTCTGCCTCGAAACGCAGGACGATCACCGGGGTGGTGTTCGATGCGCGAGCCAGACCGAAGCCATCGGCAAACTCGGCACGCACGCCATCGATGGTGATCAGTTCCTTGGCGTCAGGGAACAAGGACTTGGCTTTCTGCTGGACGATCTCAATCAACTTATGCGGCTCGCCTTCCTGCATCTTGACGTTGAGTTCCGGCGTCGAGGTGGATTGGGGGAGGTTCTTGAGCGGCCAGTTGGCGTCTTTCCAGCGTGACACAATTTCAAGCAGGCGGGCGCCGGCATAGAGGCCGTCGTCGAAGCCATACCAGCGTTCCTTGAAGAACATGTGACCGCTCATCTCGCCAGCCAGCGGTGCGCCGGTTTCCTTGAGCTTGGCCTTGACCAAAGCGTGGCCGGTCTTCCACATCAGCGGCTTGCCCTTCTGATATTTGATCGACTCACCGACGAGGCGCGAGCACTTCACGTCGTAGATGATGTCGGCGCCCGGATTACGGGTCAGGATGTCGGCGGCAAACAGCATGAGCTGACGGTCGGCGTAGATGATCTCGCCATCCTTGGTGACCACGCCGAGACGGTCGCCATCGCCGTCGAAGGCTAAACCGAGTTCGGCATCGGTTTCCTTGAGCGTACGGATCAAATCCTCGAGATTCTCAGGTTTGGATGGGTCCGGATGGTGATTGGGGAAGCTACCGTCGACTTCGCAGAACAGTTCGATGACTTCGCAGCCCAGCTTCTTGAACAGCTCGGGTGCAATGCCACCGGCGACGCCGTTGCCGGCGTCGAGCACAATCTTCATCTTGCGGGAGAGCTTCACGTCGCCGACGATGCGGTCGATATAAGCCTTGCGTACGTCGGCCTTTGTCACCTTGCCGTGGCCGTGAATCAAGAAGCCACTTTGGATGCGCTTGCGCAAGGACTGGATCATGTCGCCATATAGCGTTTCACCACCCAGGACCATTTTCAGGCCGTTGTAGTCAGGCGGGTTGTGACTGCCAGTCACCGAGACACAAGAGTTGGTGCCGAGTTCGTAGGCTGCGAAATAGGACAGCGGCGTTGGCACGCAACCGATGTCGATGACGTCCACGCCGGCGGCCGTGATGCCTTCGGCCAATGCTGCGGCGAGGTCCGGGCCGGAAAGGCGTCCATCGCGGCCGACCGCAATAGCCTTCTGCTTGCGTGTCACGGCTTCACTGCCCAGCGCATGGCCGATGGCACGCACCGCATCTACGGTCAGGGTTTTGTCGACGATACCGCGAATGTCATATGCCTTGAAAATCTCTGCAGCAGGAAGCGTCATAACAGCCTCTGAATATGGGTTAGGAATGATGTCCGAAATATGCTACCCGATTGTGACCGACATATTGGTCCAGGTGGGCTAAAAGCCTGTGTGGCAGCCAATCCAGGTGTCCGGGCAGGTGGCCATCGACGAAACCGACATGACCGCCCTGGCCGGATAGTTCCAACGTGACCTTGTCCGATAACTGGCTTGCCGAAGGAATGGCAGCGGCTGGTAGGAAAGGGTCATTGGCGGCATGCAGCAGGAGGGTGGGTACGGTAATGCCATGCAGATATTGGGCACAGCTGCTCTCGGCGTAGTAATGGTCGGCGCTGGAAAAGCCGTGCAGCGGGGCTGTCGCGACCTCGTCGAAATCGCGCAGGCTGCGTGCTGCCTGGAGTTCGGTCAGGCGGCTCAAGCCGATATGGCGCGGGAAACGTTGCGCCTTGGCTAGGGTGCGCGGGATAAGAGTGCGGAGAAAATGGCGGGAGTAGAGCCTACCAATGCCTTGTGACAGCATTGCATTGGCAGCAGCAAGATCGTAGGGCACGCTAACGGCAGCGGCTGCGCGAACCGTGGTCTGGCTGCCTTGTTCGCCAAGGTATTTGAGCAGCGCGTTGCCGCCCAGCGATACGCCGACGGCGTAGAGCTCGGTGTAGCGCTGGCTCAATTGCTCAAGTACCCACGCTACTTCGGCTGAGTCTCCCGAATGATAGGCGCGCGGCAGGCGATTGGGCTCGCCGGAGCAGCCGCGAAAGTGGACGACCACACCGTGCCAGCCGCGATCCGCGACGGCCTGCATCAGCGCTCGCGCATAGTGGCTGTGTGAACTGCCTTCAAGCCCATGAAATAAAGCCACCAATGGCTTTGCCATTGGTGGGCACACCGCGCAGGCTGCGCCTGCACCTCGTGCCGCCGGCGCATCGCTGGCACTGTGGGTGCCAACGGCATTGCTTTCTCCGTAGGCCCAGTCTAGGTCGAGAAAGTCGCCGTCTGGTGTTTCAATCCGCTCGCGCCTATAGGCGGGCATCGGCATGCCGCGCTTGAGCAGCAAGGGCCAGATAGTCTGCAGGTGGGCGCCCGGCAACCAGGCCGGCGGGGAGTAGAGGAGAGACTTCAGGATGAATCAGTGCAGCACTTGCGGTGCATCTTCGCTGAAGGTGTCGGCCGGCGCTGGCGAGGCATGGTGAACGATCATGCGCCAGCCCATGGCGCCGCGCACATAGACATTGGTGGCGATGACCGGGGCACGCTGGCTGGGGTCGTTGTGCAGGGCGATTTCCTCGATCACGCTGTGTACGGCGGTCAGTGGGTCCTGATGATGGCTTTGCAGGGTAAAGCGCACATTGAGACGTTGGCCGTTGCTGAACACCTGCCCCCAGGCTTCGCGAATTGCGGCATAACCGCTGATGCGGCCGCTGCCGGGATGGATGCAGACAATCTCCTCATCCTCGGACCAGACGGCCATGATGGCTTCCACGTCGCCGCGCGAGAGCGCTTCGTAAAAGGCGGTCTCAGCGTCCTGCGGGCTGGCAAAAATCGTTTTCTTTAACGTTGTTGGCACAAGCACCTTCCTCCCGTCCTCCTTCTCAAGGAAGGAGGTGACCAAGGTTCGCCTTACTTGCGACAGCTAAGGCGACACATTGCATTCAGAAACCTGCGCTTATGTTACTTCCTCGGCCGCTTTTGCGACAGAGGCCGGGCTCATGTCCTTCATACATTTGAAGTGGCCGAGCGGGCAGACGCGTTCAAAGCAGGGGCTGCATGCGATGCCGAGACTGACGATCTTTGCCTTTTCGTTCATCGGCGGCGTGTATGCAGGACTGGACGAACCATAGAGTGCTACCTGCGGACGTTGCAGTGCGGCAGCGACGTGCATCAGGCCCGAGTCGTTGCTGACCACCAGGCGGGCCGCAGCGAGGAGATCGATGGCTTCGAACAGCGATGTCTTGCCCGCAAGATTGCGTGCTGAGCCATTGCTCTGCGCAACGATTTCCTCACCTACGGGCGCATCCTTGGGAGAGCCGAGCAGGAGCACGGGATTTTCGCTTGTGCCGTACTGCTGCGCCAGCGTGGCGTAATACTCGGCCGGCCAGCGTTTGGCCGGGCCGTATTCGGCGCCTGGGCAGAAGATCACGGGTTGCGCATCAGCGCTAAGACCATGAGCCGTCAAGGCCGCGATCTGCTGTTCGCGCGATGATTGCAGGCGGGCTTCAAGCTTACTTCCGTCCAGCGGCCCGGCTAATGCCGCATAGCGTTGCACAAGCTCTGGATGCTTCAGCTTGTCGAGCTTGTGGATGTCGTTGAGCAAGAAATAACGCCCCTCGCCACGATAGCCGGTGCGCTTCTTGATCTTGGAATAGAAAGGGACGAGAGCAGACTTCCAGGAGTTCGGCAGAACAATGGCCTGATCATAGAATTCGCTGCGCAGTTGCTCGCCGATACGCCTGCGCGTCGGCCAGTCCAGCCCGCCGTGACGGAAGGGACTGTCGATGACGCGCGTGACCTCAGGCATGCGCTCCAGCAAGGGGGCGACCCAAGGTGGCGCAAGTGCGTCGATTTCGAGATTGGAATGCTGCTGCGCCAGCCGCTGAAATAGCGGCTGGGCCATGATCGTGTCACCGATCCAGGATGGTGCGACGACAAGAATACGCAAGGGGACTCCTCGCGTCAGGGCTTAATGGTGACCCTTGGGAGCTTCGCCAGTAAAGTGATAGTGGGTGCCGCAGTACGGACACTTCATTTCACCGGTCTTCAGCACGTCGAGGAAGACGCGCGGATGACGCGCCCACAGCGGTGCACCCGGTTGCGGGCAGTGCAGCGGCAGATCGTGGGCGGTGACGTTCACTTCGCGGGCGGTGTCCGGGGTGTTCTTGTTCGCAGCTTCGCTCATCTTGTTTTCCTTCGGGGTCGTTCTCGGATGATGCTTGTTATCTAACCGGTCGTTTAAACCAGGCTCAGCCAGTGATCGTACTCGGGCACGCGGCCATTGACCACGTCGAAGAAGCGCGCCTGGATCTTGGCGGTGATCGGACCGCGGCGGCCTTCGCCGATCTGACGGCGATCGAGTTCGCGAATTGGCGTGACTTCAGCGGCGGTGCCGGTGAAGAAGGCCTCGTCAGCGCTGTAGACGTCGTCGCGGGTAAGACGCTTCGAAACGATGCTATAGCCGAGATCCTTGGCCAGTTGATGAATCGTCGAGCGGGTGATGCCGATCAGAGCCGAAGCGACTTCGGGTTCGTAGATCTGGCCGTCCTTGATGATGAACAGGTTCTCACCGGCGCCTTCAGCAACGAAACCGTCAACGTCGAGCAGCAGGGCTTCGTCGTAACCGTCATCCACGGCTTCCATGTGGGCGAGGATGGAGTTGGCGTAAGAGGCTGCGTACTTGGCGCGGCACATGGTCACATTGACATGGTGGCGGGCAAAGCTCGAAGTCTTGATGCGGATGCCGCGTTCCATGCCTTCTTCGCCGAGGTAAGCACCCCAGGGCCAGGCGGCGATGGCGACGTGGGTTTGCGCGCCGTGCGGGCTGATGCCCATCTTTTCCGAGCCGTAGAAGGCGAGCGGACGCAGATAACCGGATTCGAGCTTGTTCACGCGCACAACTTCCTTTTGCGCTTCCATCAGCGTGTTCTTGTCCCAGGGCATGGGCATGCGGAAGATGTGCGCCGAGTTGAACAGGCGGTCGGTGTGTTCCTTGAGGCGGAAGATTGCCGTGCCTTTTTCGGTCTTGTATGCGCGAACGCCTTCAAACAGGGACAAACCGTAGTGCAGCGAATGCGTCAGCACGTGGGTATTGGCCTCCCGCCAGGGCACGAGCTTGCCGTCGTACCAAATGAAGCCATCGCGGTCGGACATGGACATGGATCAATCTCCAGCAAATATGCGTAAAGACGGAGATTTTAGCCCATTTGGGTCGGGTCTCGGAGGGTTTGCGGCAAGGCAAGTAAAATACGGTCATGGAAAAAATCTGGAAACCCCATGCCACCGTGGCGGCCATCATCGAGCGGGACGGCAAGTTCCTTCTGGTTGAGGAAGAAACCGAATACGGCGTGCGTTACAACCAGCCGGCCGGCCACCTCGACGACGGCGAGTCCTTGCCCGACGCCTGCGCCCGCGAGGCGCTGGAGGAAACAGCCTGGCATTTCCAACCCACAGAGCTGGTCGGTATTTATCAATGGGGGCCGGCAGCCAAGCCTGAGCTGACTTATCTGCGCTTTGCCTATTGCGGCACGCTGGGCGCTTTCGAAGAAGGGCGCCCGCTGGATACCGGCATCATTCGCGCCGTCTGGAAGACTCCGGCAGAAATCGAGGCCGAGCAGGCCTTGCATCGCAGTCCGCTGGTCTGGCGCTGTGTCCAAGACTATCTGGCGGGTCGGCGCTATCCCTTAGACCTGGTCCAGTACTATCCCAAGGCGTGAAGCGCGCACTGCTGGTCTGCCTGTGGCTATGGGGCGGATTCGCCCTTGCCGACGAGCGCATCAGCGTCTGCTACAACTACGGCTGTGTGGCCGAGGCGACGGTGCGCTATACCGAATCCCAGCTACTCTGGGTGCGCAAGGCGCTGGCCGCCGCGAAGACGCCAGAGCAGGAGCGTACGGCGCTGAGCCCGGTGATTGGACGGCTTTACTACTGGGCGGGGCAGCAAAGCCCGGTCTATGCAGATAAGGGCGGCAACTACGCCGACGATGCGGCGCCGGGTTCGATGGACTGTATCGATCACTCGACGACGACAACGCGTCTGCTAAAAATGCTGGAACGCCGCGGCTGGCTGCGCTTTCATGAAGTGCTAGAACCGGCGCGCCGTAGCCGTCTGTTTATTTTTGAGCACTATTCGGCGGTCATCGAGGAGTCGCCGCCGAAGTGGCTGCCGCGTGAGAAAATTGCACGCTATGAAGCCGGGCTTGAGGACGTGCTGCCAGACCGTTTTGTGGTTGACAGCTGGTTCGTGGATAACGGCAAGCCAGCGGTAATTTTGCCCCTGGAAGACTGGAAAGACGGCGCCGGACCCGGCGTCGACAACTGATATGCAGAAAGAAATCGAAAAGATCGAGGCCGGGCAAGGCCGCACCGTGGTGGTCGGCATGTCCGGCGGTGTGGATTCGTCGGTCACGGCGCTGCTGCTGAAAGAGCGCGGCTGGAAGGTCATCGGCTTGTTCATGAAGAACTGGGAAGACGATGACGACGATGAGTTCTGCTCGACGCGTCAGGATCTGATCGACGTTGCTTCCGTATGCGATGTGATTGGCGTCGACCTGGAGGTCGTGAACTTCAGCGCCGAGTACAAGGATCGCGTCTTCGCCGAATTCCTGCGTGAATATCAGGCCGGCCGCACGCCCAATCCCGACGTGCTGTGCAATGCCGAGATCAAGTTCAAGGCCTTCCTCGACCACGCCATGAATTTGGGCGCCGAGCGTATTGCCACCGGCCACTATGCGCAGGTGCGCGAGTTCCAGGGCAAGATGCAGTTACTCAAGGGCGAGGATGGCAGCAAGGATCAAAGCTACTTCCTGCATCGCTTGAACCAGGCGCAGCTCAAGAACACCATGTTCCCGGTGGGCCACATCTACAAGCGCGATCTGCGCAAGATCGCCGAGGATGCCAAACTGCCCAACTTCGCCAAGAAGGACTCGACCGGCATCTGCTTTATTGGCGAGCGTCCCTTCCGCGACTTCCTCCAGCGCTATCTGCCCACGCAACCTGGCGAGATTCGTAACCTCGATACCGATAAGGTGATGGGGCAGCATCAAGGTTTGATGTATCACACCATCGGTCAGCGAGACGGTCTGGGCATTGGCGGCGTCAAAGGCGCACCTGAGCTGCCTTGGTACGTTGCGAAGAAGGACATGGACAAGAACGTGCTCTATGTTGTTCAGGGCCATGATCACG
>Ga0209370_1003318_pt1 | contig 10393 bp, 13 predicted proteins | sample AgamicAtPrz_FD_187164 | JGI IMG/M metagenome (GOLD analysis project Ga0209370, IMG submission 187164) | Agave microbial communities from Guanajuato, Mexico - At.P.rz (SPAdes) (version 2) | ecosystem: Host-associated > Plants > Phyllosphere > Phylloplane/Leaf | place: Guanajuato, Mexico... | reverse complement strand
CAGCGCTCTAACCGCCGACGACAGCACCGCACTCTATTAGCTATCATTCAGCCAGCAATCAGTGCTCAGGCACTTTGGCTGAAAATCTAGATATATAGCCGGCCTTAGACTGACCCTCTACGGCGGAATTTAGCAGATCAAACACTGAAAGGGATCTTGGTAGAATGATTGACAACTCTGAGCGATCAGTAATCGTTAAGTACGCAAAAATAATTTTACCCACGATTGCGGCCACTGCAACGGTACTTATTTTTTTTTACGAGAACTATCGACTCCCTTTGAAAGTACTTGAAACCAGTGTTAACTACAAAGATCAGACAAACGTAATTGAATCGCTTTCAAAAGACATAGCCGAAGCAAATAGAAAACTTGATGAAAGCACTCACGAGCACCATGCGACTAACGCAAAGTTAGACATCGCTCAAAAACGTATTTCCTCACAGGAATCTTTTTTAAAACAGCTACAGTTAACGCAATTATTTGAGCCAAACAACTTTTACCCCGTCACCTATGGCCGACCTCGAATTGGCGACCAAATAGATTCACTGAGAGAGATTTATCGCGAGGAACTACTAGAATGGATCACCGACCCTGACGGTGATCGAAAGGTCAGAATCACCGATCCTGATAGTTACTTCGAATACATAGAATACGACTATGACAAGGAAACCGGCAGAATATCTGGCATCGTCTTTGACGCGCCCTTTACCGAAAACGATATATTGCTACATCGACTATATGAAATTGGTGGCCAGCCGACACGCTCTTCCACATTTAACGTCTCTCGCTGGAAAGTATCTCCGGATGTTAATAGCTTTTTAATAGGCTCAAACACCTACATGATTTTAGATAAGGGGATTTCACCAATTCTTTGGAGAGACCCAATAGAAAAATGAGAAGCCAAGATCGGCATTTCGGTTTACAGACACGCTCGATTGGCTGCCAGCAGCTCACGCTCATACCCCATTCGCTGGCGGCGCTCAGCAAGCAGCGCCCGCACCTTCACTTCCAGGCTGTCGTCAGAGTTCAAGCCGGCAGCGGCCCAGGGCGGCACGGCTACTTCCTTCGTGCGGCACGGCACCTCAATCGGCACCTCGACGCGCACGATGCGGGGTTCAGGCTCTGCTGGTGGCTTCGCTGCACAGCCGGCCAGCGCCGCCAGGGCGCACATCAGAATCAGCCTCATAGGCCTAGCTCCTTATCGATCACGCTTGTCGCCGCAGCACAGGCGTCGCCACCGGTGCGTTCCTGCTGCAGCCTGTTAGCGGCCTGGTAGTCGGCCTCGGACTGCTGACGAGCGCCGGCCTGGGCCTGCTCGGCCTGTTGTGCTCGGGCAGCGGCCTTGGCGCGCAGATCCGCCAGGGCGCTATTCTGCTCGCCGACCTGCACCAGCAGGTTGCCGCGGGTCTCGCGGCAGGCCACCAGCTTTCCGTACTGCTCGGTTGACGAGGCGCGTTCGGCATCCAGATCGGCCTGCAGGCCTGCCACGCGGATCTGCTGGCCACCAGCGACAGCAGCGACGACGAGCAGCCACCAGCACCAAGCTGGCACCAGCTTCAGCCAGGTCATGCCGCAAGCTCCCCACCGCATGCGGTGAACATGGCCAGTAGGTCGCCCTGGTCGCACGGCTCGGCGGCGCGCTCGTCAGCGTAGATCTCCAGCAGCCTGGTCAGCTTGTGCTCGCGTTGCCCGTAGCCGGCACCTGGCAGGCTGGCCCATATAGGCGCAGCGGCGGCGATGGCCTCACTGATGCGCCCGGCCTGGATGTGCGGAAGCGCGCCGCATTCCTTCAGCAGCTTCACCGCGGCCAGATCCTGAGCACGCGGGATGAAGCGGCCGATAAAGCCGTAGTTCTTGACGATCGCGTCCCAGGTGCGCGCCAGGAACTGGTAGCGGCCCGCCGCGGTGGACTTGATGCCGTAGCGCGGCAGCGCCACGGAGATGCGCGGGTGCTTGCTGTAGTCGGTGAACAGCTGGCCGCCGACGAGCACATCGTAGCCGTCATCGTTGCTGCGCTGATTCGGGTGATCGGTGCCCTCGCTCCAGGCGAGCATATCCAGAAAGGCGAGCACGTTCGCGCCGCCCGCTTCTTCAGCAGAGAGTCGAGCCATTGGGTATCTCCAGGATGGTGCCGGCCATTGGCCGGTTGAGTCAGGTTGTGGTGTAGCGAGGGCCGCCGCCGATACGCACGCCGGCGTACATGAGCCAGGCGCGCCAACGGGCGATGCCGCTGGAACGCAACGCGTTGAGGAACACGCGATCCGCTTCGGCACGACTAAGGGTGGTGGTGGAATACAGCCAGTCATGCAGCACGGCGGCGGCATGGCCGTACGCGCCCAGCAAGGCGTAGGTCAGCGGCAGGCGTGGCACGCTGGCGAAGTCGCTTGTGAAGCCGGCCGGCACGGTCACCAGGCCGTGGCCGGGATCCAGATACGAAAATGGCGCCAATAGGCGCCATGTCTTGCGGTCGGGCTGCAATTCAACCTGCAGCGGGTTCGGGAATCGATCCACCTGGCCAGCCCTCCTTGAGCATCGAGTCGGCGAAGATGCCATCGGCCAGGGCGTCCAGCAGCTCGGCTTCACGGTCAAAGCACGCTTGGACGTGCGCACGCACAGCCGAGGCGGTGGCGATCAGCGTGGGCGCGTCGAGTTCGACGAAGCCCGTCGGCGTCTTCCAACGGCAGACATAGGCCGGGTCGAGCGTCGCGGCGAATGCGGCGCCGGTGATCAGCCCCTGGCTGTCGCGGCCGGTGTCGACGATCCTGCCGCCGGCAGTGATGCCGGCGGTCTCGGCGATAAAGCGCGCGGCGGCGATGCGCTGCTTGATGACGTTCAGCGCCGTCTCTGCCGATTGCTCGGCCGTTACAACTTGGGTCCAGTCAATCGACATGTGCGACCTCCTCGGCAGGCTCTGGCACATCGAACGGCAGCTTCACCGCGCCCGCCCTTATGACTCGGATGGGCTCAGGGAACGCAACGGCGTGTGATGGGTTCGGGCCATGCGGCAACATCAGGGTCAGATGGATTTCGCCATCGATCCTTTCGACCTCGCCCACTATCCAGTCAGAGTCGACTGCGGCAGCGGGCAGGGTTGCGCTGTCAGGTAAAGGCCCGAAGTCGAAGACCTGGCCATTGATGGTGAGGGCGTCCTTGGAGTAAACGACCTCCGGGACGGGCTTGTCAGAGCGAACCGGCGATAGATCGATAATCATGCTTTCCACCTCCCATATGCCACGTACCCCGCTCTGAGCCCGCCAGAGGAGACGCCGGACATTGCATACATGCTGACGTTTGCCGCGGTAACCGCTTGGAGAACAGGCCACGCGATAGAGCCATTGCCATCGAACTCGCTGGTGGGGCCTACAGCAGGCGCTGCGATGAACGTGGCCGGAAAGTTCAGGGTGAACACCGCCGACAGGAAGATAGAGCCCCATGCCGAACTCGTAGCCCTCGCCGTCGTGTTCTTGGCATAGCAGATCATCTCGCCGTTATCGAACTTTAGGTATGTACCGTTGGAGTTGGTGCCCCGCTCAATCAGAGCCGGCGAGTCCGCTGACGTGATGACCTTCGACTGCCCTAAAAACAGATTTCCGGAAGTGGCCATCCAAAGCTTATTGACGGCATAGCCACCGTAATGAAAGGTAATACCGGGTGCGTAATCTGCGCTTCCTGCTTTGCTATTGGTCACCTCATTAACTTCACGTATCTCTATAGCGCCTGAATACGGAAAGTTTGCATTTAGCTCGGCATCTGTGATGCCTTGGGCCTTGTATTGAATTCTATTTGTGGTGCCGTAGAGAGTCCCTGCCGAGGCAGGAAGCGTATTACTGGCGGTTGCCGATGGAATCCAGCTGCCTGCAATGTTATTAAATATTTGCCTAACCCATGATCTCGTCGCATTCTCCCCAACCGAAGAAAATGTTTGCCTGACATATTCGGCACTTGCCGCCTGTACAATTAGATATCCATTACCGGCGCCAGCGGGGGCATTAACAGGATTGTTGGCGTAATAAAACCCGGGGTCTTTGATGAAGTTTAAATCAGGATTTACTAAGTTAAGTGCAGCGCCCAAACCAAAATCGCCCACTTTCAAAACCCGCCCCTCGGTAGTATCCCGCGCGGAAGTCGTTACATTCTTTTTAGCCGCTGTGCCCAACTCTCCAAGTTGATCCTCAACAACTGCAAGCGCCTGGGCGGCAGCTCTAGAAATGGGCTTATCAAGGTCTGCCGTGTTGTCCACCTTCCCCAGGGCAACGACAGCACGACGCTCCTGATCAGTCTGCGCCTCTGCCAGCGCCTGCAGGGCCTCGCTCATGATCAGCGGGCCGACCTCGCGCAATACTTCGCGTAGGCGGTCCGCCGCCTCTTTCACATACCCTTGAATCGGCGCGATACGGTACTGCTTGCCCGCCCCCGCTGCGCCGGTGTACGGCGGCGAGAAGGTCAGCTGGGTGTCGCTGGCGATGTTGGTCACCTCGTGCATTGAGGCGCTGCCGGCGATGGTGAGGCCGTCGCCGATCCGCACGTTCTTCAGGAAGGCCGTGCCGGTGCCGGTGGCCACCTGGCCGTTCGCTGCAACTTCGATGGAGCCGTCTGCATACCAGACCATTGGTTTTCTCCGGGCAATAAAAAACCCGCTCGAGGCGGGTTTCTGTAGAAACGGGTTGTATTAGATGCTCAGCCATTCGTTCCAGCGACCGTATGAGCCGAGGTCAGACCAGACTTTCTGGTCTTCGGCGCAATCGAACTCGTGGACTATACGGCGCTGCGCCGGCGAGTAGATGGATCCAGCCAGCAGTACCTTGGTGCGACCGGTAGCGGTGCAATCATGCTTCCTGGCGAAATCCCTCCAGCGGTCCTGCGACGAGTAACACCCGCTCAGGACCAGCACCGCACACAGAACAGCGGCAATCTTCATGATCAAATCCCTTGAATGATGCATAGCGGAAAGCGCAGAAAGCGCCCCCAATACTGATTGTTCGAGTTGTTGGTCGTGTCATCGGCCCGGACGCTGATCGCGGTGCGCGCGGCATTGACCGAAAAGTAAAAGCCTACGGCTGAAGGTATGCTCGCCGCACCGCCGCTGAACGCAACCGACTGAGTTGCATCGCGCGCGATCACCCACGGCATTACGTCAGCGCCATATGTTATCGCCGCGCTCGTGGTGGAGCCAGCGGCCTGCAGGTTGGGCCCGGGCACCTGAGCGATCTGCCTAATGCGAGGGAATCTAAACGCTGACGAGAACAGCAGCTCGCCTGTAGGCCCAAATGTTTCAAGTCCATACCCCTGGCTCGGCTGCAAGCCAGATGCCCTTGGCGTGCAGGCAATGGCGATGTCGAAAGGCGTAATCGGACTGACCCCGATCAGCCTCGAGTCCAGCCAAACCCGGACGTTGCTCCCTTCCCGTTGAATCATGAAGTAGCCATACCAGGCGCCCGGCCGAGGCCGTATCAAGATCGTCGGCGATTCTGGCCAGCCTGAGTAAGGCAAAAGAATCGAGCCGTAGCCGCTGCCGAACACCACATCAAGCCGATGATCCATAACGATTAGCATAGGATCATTGGTGTTGAGCAGTTCTATGCCATGCTCGTTGAACAGCTGCACTCCTACGTTGCTCATTGGCGTATTACCGTCCAGTACTGCACTTCATTAACTGAGGCATATTCATACCGGCTGAGAGTGATGCTCCCATTGTTCAACCGACACACCACCCACCCGGTGCAGGAAACATAGAACTCTTCCGAGTCGACAACACCTGGCACCGAGATCGTGGCGGCATTCACCGATTGCGAGAAGCTCACCTGCCCTTTCGCGACCATCTTGCCCAGTCGATCAGTCAGATCGAGCGTCAAGCGCCCCTGTGCATCCCATTCCTGTCTTCCGGCCGGCATATCAACTTCCCCATATTCCGCTTCGCTGCCTCAATACGCCGTTCGCGTCCCAAATCTCCTCCAGCTGGTTGGTGATGCGCTTGCGGCCCTGCCCTGGAATGGTCCCGTTCAACTCAAACTGCCCCGTGACGAAGTTGATCAGGATGCCGCGCTGCCCGGCGACGTAATCCGGTGAACGCAGCTGCCCGGTGACGATGAGCTGCTCGATATCGGCGCGCCGAATCATCGCGCTGTCGATGAATGTCTGGCCGTTCTGCACAACGAACGGCGCAACCGCCCCGCCACCGGTGGCGTTGAGGATCGAGAACAGGTTCGCGCGAATAGCGAAAGTCGACTGCACCACGCCTTCGTCCTGCTCGATGCCAAGCGCAAAGCCTGCCCACTCGTACAACCCGCCCTGGGCCACCTGCAGCTTCACCGCCCACATCGTCGACAGGCCGCCTTCGATGTCCGCCTGCGCCTTGGCCACCACCTGAACCGCTGCAGAGTTCTCACCTACCTCGGCCTGCAGCTCCTGCACCTGCTCGGCGACGGCTACGAGGTCCGTGGCCACCGCCCGCTCCAGCTCGGTGATGGTTGCGGCGTTCTCGCCCACCTTGCTGTCCAGCGTGGTGAGGCGCTGCACCAGGGACTCATTCTGCGTGGAGCGAACCTTCACCTCCTGGGCGAACTTCGCTGTTGAGTCCCACGCCTGCAGTGCGCCCTCCAGGTCGCCATCAGCGTTGTCGTCGCGCCAGGCAGCGCGCAAGGAATCCAGCGACGTCGCCTGGGCGGTGACCTTGCCGTCGATCTCGCTGAGACCGGCGGTGTTCTTCTGCACCTGTTGCGCGAGACCGTTGGCGTCCTGAACCACCTGGCCGATGTCGAGCCAGTATTCGGCGGCCGGCGGCGGCGTATCGACAGGCACGTCGTCGAGCGCCTGGTACAGCCTGCGGCCACCTGGGCCACCGCGAACGGTGTCGCCGGCGACATAGGTCTGCGCGGGGTCGTAGGCCAGCGCGTCGGACAGCTCGCTGATCTCCCGCTCCAGCTCGTCGATGAGATCGATCTTGTCGCCCAGGTACTGGCCGAGCGCCGTGCGGTTGATCTTGCCGGCGAAGTAGGCGTCGTAGGCGCTGACATCGGTGCTGCTGATGCCGTCGACCCACGCCGTCCAGGCACCGACGTTGCCGGTGCGGTCGACCAGCCGGGCGCGGAACCAGAAGCGCACACCGGCAGCCAGGCCGTGCAGCTCGTGCTCGCTCTGCGGATAGGCGAAATCGCCCAGCTTCAGCGCGTTCTGGCCGGTGGCGTTGTTGGCGTACTCGACTTCGGTGCGCTGGGTATCCTCGACGCCTTCCGGAAACAGCCATTTCAGGCCGATGCCGAAGATCAACGGCGTGGTGGTCAGCGAGGCCAGGGCCGGCGGCGCGCCGGTCTTGCCCTCGAGCTGCGTCTGCATCGAATCGCGCCAGATCGACGACACGTCCCAGGCGCTGACCGCACGCACCCGGGCAACGTAACCGCCGCTGTAGATGCCGACGACATCGACGCTCAGGGCGCCGGTACGGGGCATGCGGATCCAGTTGCCGGAGTCCTTGCGCCATTCCACGTCGTACGCCACTGCGCCCGACACACTCGGCCAGGCGATCGTCATCGTGTTGATGGCAATACCCTGGTCGAGGCTGTGGAACGCCGTGATGGCCACGCTGGCCGGCGCCTCGATGCTGCTGATTGGCACCACGCTGATCGGCCGGGTTTCCAGCCGAGCACCGGTATCGATCGCATCGAACTTGCTCGGTTCGTACTGCAGGGCGTCGATGGTGTAGTTGCCGTCCGTGTCGCGCGCCACCTTCATTACCCGGTAGAGCTGGATGCGCAGATCGTCGGCATCGATCGCCCACACCAGCTGCGGCGCTGGGGCCTCGCTGTAGTCGGTGGTGACGGTCACCTGGCGGCCGGCGACCAAGCGCACGGTCCGGCCCTCGGCTTTGCCGCTCGGCAAGTTGAGGATCAACCGGTCGCCAGGCTTGACCTGGGTGTCGCGGTCCAGGGTAACCACGCGTCCAGCTACCGCCGAGATACGCCCGCCGATTTCCCGGCCGGCCAGCAACGAGTCAGCCACCGGGATCACGTAGCCAGGGAGCGGAATGCGCCCCTCCAAGCCGGTCTTGAAGTTCACCGTCCTGTCCTGGGTGTTGGTCAGCAGCACCCATTTGCCGCGGCGCTGGGCCTCGCTCTGCCTGGTGCAGCCGATGGCCGAAAGCTCGACGGGCCGATCGCCGTAACGGCGCTGCAGGCGCTTGTCGGTGACGGGAACGACGTCGGTGTCGTAGTTGTTGTCCGGATTGTCGAAGCTAACCAGCGCTCGGCTGTAGCGCGTGCGCGCGGAGCCGCTGCCGTAGGTGAACTTGCCGTCCACCACATTGCCGCGGGTGAACACGTAGTCGAAGTCGGTCTCACGCGGCATATCGGCCTGGCTCATGAGCTGGCCCTGCGACCAGTAGGTCATACCGCGATAGATCGCCGCGATATCGCGCAGCAGCACCCAGGCTTCAGCCTTTGCCTGCAGGTTCAGGTCGCACAGAAAGCGCGGCTCCTGCCCGCCCTTGCCATCGTCGACGAGCTGATCGCAGTACTGGGCGATGCGGTACAGCTCCCACTTGTCGACCATCCAGGGCTTGATGCGTCGGCCCAGGCCGAAACGGTCGTTCACGCAGAGGCCGTAGGTGATCCAGGCCGGGTTGTTCGTCCAGGCATTCTTGAAGGTGCCGTCCCACACGCCGCTATAGGTGCGGGTCTCCGGATCGTAGTTGCTGGGCACCTGAAACTTGCGTGCCTTGCACTTCACGGTCACAGCCGGAATGTTGGTGAACTGCTCGGCACTGAACTCAATGAACAGCAGAGCGGTGTTCGGGTACCGCAGCTTGGCGTCAATCACCTCGGACAGGCCGGCGATGATCATGGTGTCGGCGATACGGTTGTTGTTCTGGTTGGCGGTCAGCCTGCGAACGCGCAACTGCCAGCCGGTTTCAGCCTTCGGCAAATCGATCCGGCGAGAGCGCTCGTAACGGGTGGTGGTCTTGCCATCGACTGCTTCGCGCAGTGCCTCGACATACGCGCCGCCGTCGGTGGCCACGTCCACCGCATACTCGATGCGGTAGCCACCCAGGTTGCCCTCGCTGTCCTGCCGCTGCAGCGCTGGCCATGCGAACCGCAGGCGCACCGCGGAAAGCTGGGTATTGCTCAGCGCGCGCACGAAGGCCGTGTCGGAGCGCAGCTCGACGTTCACCGTCGTCTCGTTCTCGACGTTAGGGATGCCCGGAATATGACTCTGCTCGACAGAGCCTGGGCGCCACTCCCAGCGCACGCCTGGAAAGTTGAGGTTGCCAGCGGCATCGGCCAGCGGCGTATTGTCCAAGAAGATGTTTTGCGCGGTAGGGGTGCCCTCGAACTCGCCCTCGCCCACCGCGATCAGGATCTTGGCCGTTGCCGTGGACTGAAGATTGTCCGGGGCCTCATAAGGCGATTTCGGCTTGCTTTCGCCGCCTTTGCGGCCGCTCAGCTCAAGATGGTCACCGGCTACGGCTTCGCGCGCTGCGCCCATGCTGCTTTCTCCCAGGCATAAAAAAACCCGCACATGGCGGGTGTCTGTTCGGATGTGGCGTTACAACTGGTCTTCGGCGTAGATGCCGGCGCTGATGATCGCGCCACCCCATCGCCGGTCGCCGGCACAGAATGGGACGGGGTTGCCGCTGGCTGTGGTGTTGCGCGCGCTGCCAAAGGCATACGAGGGCTGGTTATCTGGAGCCGCAGACTGCTTCAGGCCGCCGGCCTGCGGACTCATCATCTGGATGACACCGCCAGCCACAAGCGACGCGCCAAGGAACATCAGGTTTGTACCACCCGCCCACGAAGTCATCGCGCCGACGACTATAAGGACCACCCCCAGGACGGTCTGCAGCACCCCGCCACGCTTGCTGCCGCGCAGCACGGGCACAATACGGATTTCGTGCGCACCACCCATTTCCAGCGCTTGCTTACCGATATTCCGACGATTGCGGAATATGGCGTACTCCAAGCCCCGGGTATGTGACTCGGCCAGTTCCTTGGCAAAGCCAGGGTGATTAGCGTCTATCGCCTTGATGGCCTCGCGAACGTCGCCGGTGCCGAGGAGGTAGCGGTGCACACGACCAAACTTGCGGGCCAGAGAGCCAGATAGCTTGATGGTAGTCATCGGGGTGTAATGCAGAACTGATGCTGCCATGCTTTCCTCCGGGCAATAAAAAACCGCCCGGAGGCGGTTCTCAACGATCATATTCAAAATATCTTTATATTCATGCCTGACGGGGTGATTTCCCACGCTGAGATCAGCTTTGCGTTCCTGAAAAGGAAACGATAAGGCTTCGCTCCGACGTAACCTCCGTAGCTGTTCTTCGCATTTACGCGGACATCCAGCATGTATCCGGCTTGGAGTTTTCTACCCTCAAAGGCGCTCCCGACGTAATAGCCCTTGTAAACGT
>Ga0209370_1003314_pt1 | contig 10406 bp, 9 predicted proteins | sample AgamicAtPrz_FD_187164 | JGI IMG/M metagenome (GOLD analysis project Ga0209370, IMG submission 187164) | Agave microbial communities from Guanajuato, Mexico - At.P.rz (SPAdes) (version 2) | ecosystem: Host-associated > Plants > Phyllosphere > Phylloplane/Leaf | place: Guanajuato, Mexico... | reverse complement strand
TCCATCGGGTTTGTGACCAGGTCAGTGGTCGGGACGGCGGAGATAGTTTTCCCGGTGTGGCTCGCAAGCCATGGCGCAATGATATCGCCGATAAACGCGGACGTGCCCGCGCCGGTCAGGACGATCCGCAGATCGTGCTTGCGCAGCAGCGGCGTAAGGAAGCTGTCGATCGAAGAGCGCAGGCTATCGATATTGTTGAGCGAGCGGATCCAGCTGGCAGGCTGCTGGCGGATCTCTTCCTCGGTCCAGGTGCCGGTTGCGGCGGTGGTAGTTTGTGGCATAACTCAGTCCTTAGTCGTGTGAATTCCACATCAGACGCTGGCAATCGTGTCGCTATCTTTCGTTTCGTTTCACTTGTTCACTTTAGCAGTTAAATAAAATCTATAGAAAAGAAATCGAAACTTCAATGAAAGAAAAGAAATAAAACGAAAAGTGTGATCATGAAAGGAAGAGGCAGATTAAAGGAAAGGAAAAGAAAGGCCTTACGGTTTCAGGCCGTAAAGCCAAAAGGAGACACAATGAAAGGGCTAAAGGGGGAGAGCCTGGCCCTGAATCCAGATCTGCTGGAGGTGTAAACCCCCGTTCAGCGCGTTGAGATTCGCGTGTTTACCCGGCGCTAACGAACCGAGTTGGTTATCCATACCCAGCAGGCGGGCGGGATGCAGCGAGGCCATATGAATGGCGTCTTCGGCAGTGATGCCCGTATGTTCCACCATATTGCGTACAGCGGCATCCAGCGAGAGCGTGCTCCCGGCCAGCCCGCCGGAGCCGGTTCGAACCACGCCGTTTTGCATCGTGACCGCTTCACCACAGAGCGTATACCGACCGTCCGGCATACCGGCTGCCTGCATGGCATCGGTGATCAGCACCAGGCGTTCTTTTGCACAGCAACGGCATAACCGCATGGCTCCCGGATGGACATGGTGGCCGTCGGCAATCAGCTCCAGCCACGCCCGTTTGTCCGTCAGCCCTGCGCCGACCATGCCGGGTTCCCTGTGGTGCAGTCCCGTCATGCCGTTATAGCAGTGCACCAGCCCATCGGCACCCGCGTCAAACGCGGCGAGGGTTTGATCGAACGTAGCGGCGCTGTGGCCCAGCATCACGCGTATTCCGCGCTGTTTGAGATGGCGAATCGCCAGCAACGCGCCAGGTTTTTCCGGCGCCAGCGCCACCACCCGTAACGTGCTCAGTGAAACGTCAATCAGGCCGTCCAGCTCGGCGACATCCAGTTCCCGGAACAGGTCAGGCGGATGCGCCCCTTTGTTCTGCGGCGTAAAGTACGGTCCTTCCAGGTAGCTGCCCAGGATCTGCGCGCCGGGGCCGCCCGACTGACAGCGACGGGCGATTCGCGCGAGCGCGCCGTGGATAGCCTCCAGCGGCGCGGTAACGGTGGTGGGTAAAAAGGCGCCCACGCCTTCGCGCGCTTTATGCATCGCGAGAATATCCAGCACGTCAGGCGGATCATCCATCACGTCCACGCCCGCGCCGCCATGGACGTGCGTATCGATATACGCCGGGCAGAGCAGTTCCGCATCGCGCGACGTCACGCCCGCCGGGACAGGCTCAATAGCCGTAATCACGCCGTTTTCAATGCGTAGCTGGTGGTCATCCAGCCAGCCCTGTTCGGTAAGCACCCGCCTCGCGCGCAGCAGCTGCCTCATATCCCTTCCTCGGCAGGGGCTTCCTCGCGACAGCGTCCCATTTCGTCTACGAGGCTCGTCAGGCCGCGGTGCCCGCACTCCAGCGCCTGCAGACGAAACGCTTCGCTGCTTAATCCGTCGCGCTCCAGCACCATCTCCAGCAGCAGCTGCAGGTTGGTCCCGGTGATCACTTCGCTGCCCGGCCGTTGCATGGCGAGCGTCGATGCCACGCGAAACGGCGTGCCGCCGAGCAAATCGGTGAGAAACACAATATCGTGCTCTGCATCGAGTTCACTCACTGCCTGCTCAAGCTGAGCGGTCAGCCGCGCGGTGGTGGACGTTTCAGGAAAATCGATGGCGATAAACTGCGGCTGTTCGCCGAGGATCTGCTTCATCGCCTGCTCAAGCCCGCTGGCAAAACCGCCGTGACCCGTCAAAATAATGCCTAACATCGCAACCTCTTTGCTTTTACAGGAAGTGACAGAACTTACCGACTACGCCCAGCAGCACGGTGATACCAATCAGCCGCAGCGGGCTCCAGCCGCGGCGCACCAGCCAGAACATGGTCAGGGTGTAGACCAGCGGCAGGAACGCGGGCATCAGCTTGTCGATAACGTCGGCCTGCAGTTTGACGACGGCATCACCCGCCTTGATTTCAAGCGTCGTATTGAGTCGGACATAGGTTGCCACCAGCGCGCCAATCACCGTCATCCCGACGATAGACGCCGCGTGACCGACCTTTTTGGTGTTGGCTTTGATCAGCGGAATGGCCGCAACGCCCATCCGGTATGCGTAGTGCGCCAGACCAAAACGCAGGCCGAGGTGCACCACGTTAAACAGCACGATAAAGACCACGGCCCCCAGAATCGACCCTTGCAGCGCCAGGCTGGCGCCGATACCGCCGCAGATGGGCAGCAGGGTTAGCCAGAACATGGCGTCGCCGATACCGCCGAGCGGCGCGCCGACGGCAATTTTGGTGCTCTGGATGCTGTTCACATCCTGCTTGGAGCGCTCCATCGCCAGAATGATGCCGATAACAAAGGTCACCAGGAACGGGTGGGTGTTAAAGAAGCCCATATGGCCTTTCATCGCCCGCGCCAGGTCTCGCTTGTTGGTGTGGATCTTTTTCAGCGCGGGCAGCAGCCCGTACAGCCAACCGGAGGCCTGCATACGTTCATAGTTAAACGAGGCCTGCAGCAGCATTGAACGCCAGGCCACGCGGTTAATATCTTTTTTCGTCAGTTCGGCACCGATGTTCTGGTCTTCGTAGACGTTTTCGTTGACGCCTGTCAGCAGCGTCTCTTCGGATTCAGACACGCCCGGTAACGTTGTTTGATTAGATGCCATCTTCGAATTCCTCTTTCTGGGCCGCTGGAGCCGTCGGTTCAGGTGATTTACGCATCAGGTCGATCAGCGCCATGGCCAGCGCGGCGGCCGCAATCGCCAGCACCGGAAGCTTGAGCCAGGCGGCGGCGACAAAACCGATAATGAAGTAAGGGATGTAGACGTTTTTCATCATGATCTTCAGCAGCACGGCGAAGCCGATGGCAGGCATGATGCCGCCCGCGACGCCGAGGCCGTCAATCAACCGTGCCGGCAGAACATCAATGGCGGTTTTCGCATGTTCCGCACCGAAGTAGATCGGCAGGAAGGCGCACAGAAAATAGAAGATGCCGAGCGCCAGCAGCGCAAGATAGTTCACCCGTTCAATACCGTGAGTATCTGCATTGGCCGCCATGCGATCGCAGCGTGACATCACGCCGGACATCACCGAGAAGAGGAACGTAATTCCCATCTGTACCGCGACGGCAAACGGCACGGCGACGCCCACGGCAACTTCTGGCTTCACCCCGGTGCTGATGGCAAATGCGGTACCCACAATGGTGCCGATAATGACGTTCGGCGGCTGGGCACCGGCGAGCGGGGCCAGCCCCATCCAGACCAGCTCTAACGTGCCGCCGGTCAAAATACCGGTATGCAGGTCGCCCAAAATCAGGCCGACCAGCGGCCCGAGCACCACCGGGCGGTGCATGTGCGTTAACCCGTTAAACATATCCAGACCGGCGATAAAGGCGAGTATGCCCAACCCCAGCGCCTGCAACAGACTGATTTCCATTGTGAATCCCTCAGAGCAGTTTAAAGAGATCCAAAGCAGTTTCTGTTGGAACGCCCTGAACGAAGCATTCCACCCCGGCCACTTTCAGGCCGTTGAACGCGGCGATATCGTTCGCGTCGACAGAGACCGTTTTGGCAATTTGTTGTTTGCCACTGGCGTAGTGCATGTTTCCTACGTTGATACGGGTGATGGGCACGCCGCCCTCAACCAGCTTCAGAAAATCAGCGGGTGATTTGCAGACCAGCAGGATTTTCTGGCGGTCAGCGGCGCGGTGAATGTTGTCGATCACTTTTTGCAGTGACCAGAAGCGCACGGCGATCCCTTCCGCGAGCACCATCTCCATCAGGTTCTGTTGAACCGGATCTTCAGCCACCTCATCGTTGGCGACGAGTACCAGGTTTGCCCCCGCAAACCCCACCCACTGCACGCCTACCTGACCGTGGATCAGGCGTTCATCAATGCGGCATAAGACAATGTTTGGCATAGCGCTTTCCTCTTTTTATTATGCGTTTTGCGTTGTTACGCCTTCGCAGGCGGCGTGGTACTGCTGGAGTATGTCCTGAATGTGGTCGATGATGAGTTCCCGCGGCGTTGACTTGAGAGCGCCCTCGCGAACTTTGCCGTACTGCAGCGGCAGGTACTGGCTGATCAGCGGCAGCGGAATGGGCTCGTCTGCCAGGTTGCGCACCAGCCGTTCAAAAGCGTCGTCAATCTGGCTGTCCGGCCAGTAATAGCGCACGCGGTCAGAGTAGCTGTAGCCGCGGGCCAGGCGACGCGCGTTGCCGTCACCGTGGTAATGGCTTTGCCAGTATTCCGGGCGATCGAGCATGACGTTTTCCAGCACGTGACGCAGGCCAGAAACGGCTTTCGCTGGCAGCAGTTCCTCTTCGATGGCGGCCAGCGCGAAGAGCGCTTCGCGCAGGGCGAAGGTCAGGGCGGGGCCAACTTTCAGAATCGCAAAGTGATCGGTGACCAGCTTTCGCAGCGCCTGCGGCGTCTGGTAGTCTGTGGAGTGCGCTTCAAACACCAGCGTGTCGTAGGCTTCAACCATTTTGCTCAGGGCGACGGCTTTCTGCGGCTGATAGTCGCAGACGTGCGCATGGTCGAACTCCACGCCGGGCTGGACGACCAGACCAATAATGCGCGGCCAGATGTCGGTTAAGCCTTCCTTTTCGAATGCATGACGGTGCGCTTCAAGCGTGGCGCGGGCTGCGTCCGGCGTGGTGACTTCAAGTTCGGTGAGCGTCTCGTGCGCGCCACCGGGAACCGGTACTTCCGTGCCGATAACGTAGACCAGATCGGCTACACCAAACTGCTCGCGACAGGTCGCTTCGGCAATCTTCGCCAGGCGTGCGGCGCGTCCGGCGACGATCGCATCAGTCAGGGGAACCGGATCGTCCTCACAGGACATGCTGCAGTCGAGGTGGATCTTTTTGAATCCGGCAGAAACATAGCTTTTGATCAGATCGTCTGCGTTGGCCATCGCCTGTTCCGCAGGGAGATTTTGCCAGCGGTTGGGGCCTAAATGATCGCCGCCGAGGATCAGCTGTGACGTCGGGAAACCGAGCGACTCGGCAAGCTTGCAGACAAACCCGTGAAAATCAGCGGGCGTCATGCCGGTATAGCCGCCAAATTGATCCACCTGGTTGGAGGTGGCCTCGATCAGCAACGGGGATCGATGCGAATGCGCATAACGAATGGCCGCTTCCAGTACCAGCGGATGCGCGGAGCAGACGGCGTAAATCCCGTTTGAATTCCCCCGTTTATGGTGTTCCACCATTTCTGTCAGATGTTTCACTTTCCTCTCCATTTCGGATGGTAATGATATTTATCTTTCGTTTTGTTTCATTTAATCCTGCATCATGGTGATATAAAAATAAAACGAAAGATAATAGTTTTCCGATCTGTTTCACAAAAGAAACATAATGAAAGGTTTCAGCGCGATGCCAGCTTGCGTATCGTCACCATACAGGGCTTGCATTCCCGTAAAGGAAAGGCCTTAATAGGCAAAACGAAATGAAACGAAAGAATATTGATTAAGGAGCTCGTATGAGCAGCACCGATTCATCCGCAGAAAAGCGCATCACCGGCACCAGTGAAAGGCGAGAGCAGATCATTCAGCGGTTGCGGGCGCAGGGAAGCGTGCAGGTTAACGATCTGTCTCATCTGTACGGCGTTTCGACGGTGACGATCCGCAATGACCTCGCCTTTCTTGAGAAACAGGGCATTGCCGTTCGCGCCTACGGCGGGGCACTGATTTGCGAAGGTAATGTGCCGGGCGCTGAGCCTTCCGTGGAAGATAAAAGCTCGCTAAATACGGCGGTGAAGCGCAGCATCGCCCAGGCCGCTGCCGCGCTGGTCAAACCCGGGCACCGCATCATTCTGGATTCGGGTACCACGACGTTTGAAATCGCCCGCATGCTGCGTCAGCACACGGATGTGATTGCGATGACTAACGGCATGAACGTGGCGAACGCGCTGCTGGAAGCTGATGGGGTGGAGTTGCTGATGACCGGCGGACATTTGCGTCGTCAGTCGCAATCCTTCTACGGTGACCAGGCCGAGCAGTCGCTACAGAATTACCATTTTGACCTGCTGTTCCTGGGCGTCGATGCCATCGATCTCGATCGGGGCGTGAGTACGCATAACGAAGACGAAGCCCGTCTGAATCGCAAAATGTGCGAGGTGGCGGAGCGTATTATCGTTGTTACTGACTCCAGCAAATTTAATCGCTCAAGCCTGCATAAAATCATTGATACGCAACGGATTGATATGATTATTGTCGATGAAGGTATTCCGGCGGAAAGTCTTGAAGGATTACGGAAAAGCGGGATTGAGGTGGTGTTGGTTTAAATTTTTTTACCCTCTCCCTGGGGGAGAGGGTAGAGTGAGGGGAAATCACGTCACCGGTGCCGGGTTAAACACCGCCAGCTGGTTGTGTAATCCCCACTGATCCGAAAAGGTTTTCTTCCGCCCGCTGGCGACATCGAGAATGAAGTGGAACAGCTTCCAGCCCACGTCCTCAATACTCTCTTCTCCGGTGGCGATGGTGCCCGCGTTGATATCCATTAAGTCATACCAGCGGTTCGCCAGCGCGGTGCGGGTCGCCATTTTAATCACTGGCACCGCCATCAGGCCGTACGGCGTGCCGCGCCCGGTGGTAAAGACCTGCACCGTAATGCCGGATGCCACCTGCTGCGTGCCGCACACAAAATCGCTGGCCGGCGTTGCCGCGTAGATCAGTCCGCGTTTCGTCGGGCGCTGGCCCGGAGAGAGCACCTCTGCAATGGCGCTCTGCCCGGATTTGGCAATAGAGCCGAGGGCTTTTTCCACCACGTTTGCCAGGCCGCCTTTCTTATTCCCGGGGGAGGGATTGGCGCTGCGGTCGGTTTTGCCCATATCGAGATAGTTATCGTACCAGGCCATCTCCTCAAGCAGGCGCTTACCGACCTCTTCATTAACCGCACGCGGCGTCAGCAGATGGATGGCGTCTCGCACTTCGGTCACCTCGGAGAACATCACCGTGGCGCCGCAGCGAATGAGCAGATCGGACGCATAGCCCACCGCCGGGTTGGCCGTTACGCCGGAGAAGGCATCGCTGCCGCCGCACTGGGTGCCCACAACCAGCTCAGAGGCCGGGCACGTTTCGCGCTGGCGGCGGTTGAGCTTGTCCAGATGGCGTTCTGCTACCTGCAAAATATCGTCGACCATTGAGCGGAAACCGACGTGGCGTTCGTCCTGCAGGCGCACGATGCTGGCCTCGTCTGCCGGGATGGCTTTGACATCCTCGGTCCCCTGCAGCAAACGTTCTGGCTGCAATTTTTCACAGCCGAGGCCAATGACCATTACCTCGCCGCCAAAGTTCGGGTTCAGGGCGATATTGTGGATGGTCCGGATAGGCACCACGGCAGCAGGGGCGTTAATCGCCACGCCACAGCCGTAGAGGTGGTTCAGGCCTACCACGCCGTCGACGTTCGGGTATTTTGGCAGCAGATCGCGTTCGATGATTTTCACCACGTAATCCACTACGCCCGCCACGCAGTGCACGCTGGTGGTAATGCCGAGCAGATTTTTGGTGCCGACGCTGCCGTCCGCATTGCGATAGCCTTCAAAGGTATAGCCTTTCAGTGGGGGAAGCGGTTCCGGCACGCGGGTTGCCAGCGGAAGCGTATTCAGCGGCGGCGCTTCTGGCAGCGCCACCAGCGACTCCTCCACCCAGCTTCCCTGCGGTATCGAACGAACGGCATAGCCGATGACTTCACCGTAACGCACGATTTCGCTGTTAACAGGGATATCCACCAGGGCGACTTTATGTCCCTGCGGAACATGCTCAATCAGTTCCAGCCCGTCCGGAAAGCGGGTTCCCGCTTTTAAGCCATTGTCGTTGACGATAATCGCCACGTTATCGGCGTCGTGCACTTTTATATAAAACGCTGTCGGCGGTGCCTGTCGAATTTCAATGTCGGCCATTGTTCAGTATTCTCCAGCAAAAACTCTGATAATAAATTCAGCCATTTTTCTAATGGTAGAAATAAATACGCGGCTTTCAGAAATAAAGCATGTCAGCAGAATGAATAGCAAAATGTGATCCCGATCGCTTCAGAACCCGTAATCCTTGATTCTGTGCATTAGCGCCCAGTGCTTTGTGCATATGCAAAAATTTTTATCAAAATATACCGTAATACCTGAGCATTAAAACAATGTGCGGTCGCGGATAGCGTCTTATACTGAATGACGTTTTTATCACGCCAGAATACGGCAGAATAATAAATATCATGCTGGCGCGGTGTCTGAATAAATAAAATGATGCTGAAAAAGGCTGCTGAATTAAAAAGGTAAATACGATGAATAACGCGATCTTCCCGAATAAATTTAAAGCGGCTCTCGCGGCGCACCAGATTCAGATTGGCTGCTGGTCCGCGCTGGCAAATCCCATCAGCACCGAAGTGCTGGGCCTGGCCGGTTTCGACTGGCTGGTGCTGGACGGCGAGCATGCGCCGAACGATATCAGCACCTTTATTCCGCAGCTGATGGCGCTTAAAGGCAGCCACAGCGCTCCGGTGGTGCGTGTCCCCACCAACGAACCAGTGATTATCAAGCGTCTGCTGGATATCGGCTTCTACAACTTCCTGATCCCGTTTGTGGAGACGGAAGAGCAAGCGGCGCTGGCCGTTGCGTCAACGCGCTACCCCCCGGAAGGGATCCGCGGCGTCTCCGTTTCACACCGCGCCAATATGTTTGGCACCGTCCCGGACTATTTCGCGCAGTCCAACAGCAACATCACCATTCTGGTTCAGATCGAGAGCCAGCAGGGCGTTGATAACGTCGACGCGATTGCCGCCACAAACGGCGTGGACGGTATCTTCGTCGGTCCAAGCGATCTGGCTGCTGCCTTTGGCCATCTGGGCAACGCCAGCCACCCTGACGTGCAGCGCGCGATCCAGCACATCTTTGCCCGCGCCAAAGTACACGGTAAACCGTGCGGCATTCTGGCGCCGGTTGAGGCTGACGCACGCCGCTATCTGGAGTGGGGAGCCACGTTTGTTGCCGTCGGCAGCGACCTCGGCGTTTTCCGCTCGGCTACGCAGAAATTAGCGGACGCTTTTAAAAAATAACCATCATTGAGGAAACAGATTATGACGCTGAAAGTGGGCTTTATTGGCCTGGGGATCATGGGTAAACCAATGAGTAAGAACCTCATCAAAGCGGGTTACTCACTGGTGGTATCCGATCATAATCCACAGGCCGTGGCTGAGGTGATGGCGGCGGGAGCAGAAACGGCCACCACCGCGAAAGCGATTGCCGAGCAGTGCGATGTCATCATCACCATGCTGCCAAACTCCCCGCATGTTAAAGAGGTTGCGCTGGGTGAAAACGGCATTATTGACGGCGCGAAGCCAGGCCTGGTGCTGATCGATATGAGCTCTATCGCACCGCTTGCAAGCCGTGAAATCAGCGAGGCGCTAAAAGCAAAGGGCGTCGATATGCTGGATGCGCCGGTCAGCGGCGGTGAGCCGAAAGCGATCGATGGCACGCTGTCGGTGATGGTCGGCGGCGATAAAGCTATTTTCGATAAATTTTACGACCTGATGAAAGCCATGGCGGGCTCCGTGGTGCACACCGGAGAGATCGGGGCGGGTAACGTGACCAAGCTGGCAAACCAGGTGATTGTGGCGCTCAACATTGCCGCCATGTCTGAAGCGCTGACGCTGGCAACCAAAGCGGGCGTCAATCCGGACCTGGTCTATCAGGCCATTCGCGGTGGTCTGGCGGGCAGTACCGTGCTGGATGCCAAAGCGCCCATGGTCATGGATCGCAATTTCAAACCTGGTTTCCGCATCGACCTGCATATCAAAGATCTGGCCAACGCGCTGGATACCTCCCACGGCGTGGGCGCACAGCTGCCGCTGACCGCAGCGGTCATGGAGATGATGCAGGCGCTGCGTGCCGATGGCCTGGGCACGGCCGATCACAGCGCAATTGCATGCTACTACGAAAAACTGGCGAAGGTGGAAGTGGCGCGTTAATCACGCCTTACCTATACCTGAGGGTGACAGCGGCGCGCAAACCCTCTATACTGCGCGCCGAAGCTGACCAGACAGTCGCCGCTTCGTCGTCGTCCCTTTCGGGGGAGACGGGCGGAGGGGAGG
>Ga0209370_1003312_pt1 | contig 10418 bp, 8 predicted proteins | sample AgamicAtPrz_FD_187164 | JGI IMG/M metagenome (GOLD analysis project Ga0209370, IMG submission 187164) | Agave microbial communities from Guanajuato, Mexico - At.P.rz (SPAdes) (version 2) | ecosystem: Host-associated > Plants > Phyllosphere > Phylloplane/Leaf | place: Guanajuato, Mexico... | reverse complement strand
CCCGAACAGGACCGTGAAACGACTCTACGCCGATGATAGTGCGGATTCCCGTGTGAAAGTAGGTAATCGTCAGGCTCCCTAAGCCAAGAACCCCCGCCCGACAAGGCGGGGGTTTTTGCATTGGCGTGGTGGAAATGTGCGCGGTGCCCGGCATGGGTTGCAGCACGTTCTGAAAGGCTATGCGGCAGCGAACCTGAATGACCTGCCCGCTGCTGTTTCAGAACAGTCGTCACTTGTCACAGTTACTAACGGTATGAAACATCGGGTACCGGTCTTCCAGACGGATAGTGACTTGCGCCGCCCACCATCGGCAATGCGCCGATCACATCGGCGTGATGATGAGTCGCTTGTCCTCGACGGTAATCCGGACGCGTTCTCCTGCCTCGAATCCCGCATCCTCGAGCCATACTCCCGCCAATTTGATCCACGGGAAATACGTCGTGTTCAGTTTCCGGTGCGCTCTGATGGCACGGAGAACCCTAGACAAGGAATGATGGCGCGCTGACTCTTGAACAGTGACGAAGCGTTCCGTTACGACGGGGCGTGACTTATGATTGGCGTTAGCCATTTCCGACTCCTGGTGTGAGTTGGTTGTGGTCAGCGGGTCGTATGGGTGGCAGCCCATGCGGCCCGCGCTTTTTGCGGTGACGCTATTTGAGTCTACCTAACTGGGCATCTCGAAATATGGAAAATTTGACGAGTAGCCGATCGGCATATCTTCTTGAGGTTCACCGCAAAAAAGCTACGGAACAGGTCTAGATATCGATGAAGGACGAGACCTGCGAAGCAATCAGGCTTGGAGACGTTGAACAAGCGCTCAGAACTGGCGACAAACCCACACGTAGCAAATTTTGTTGGTAGCTGCACCTCAGTGGTGTAAAGTGGTGCACTTAACCTGGGGAACAAGATGGCGGCAAAAGCCAAGCATGTGACGAAGTCGACAGGCGAGCCGAAAATGTCCCGGGCTTCGGTCAGCTTCCCGCCCGAGCTGTACGCGACGCTGGAGCGCATCGCCAAGGAAAAGAAGGTCTCGGTGGCCTGGGTGGTTCGCGAAGCCGCCGAAAAGTACGTCGGCGATCAGTGGCCGCTGTTCGTGGGGAAGGGTCAAGGCGGATGAATGGACACCCTCACCCCGGCGGAACGCTCGGCGCGCATGGCGCTCGTGCGCGCCAAAGACACCAAGCCCGAACTGCTGGTGCGCAGCCTCGTGCATGGCATGGGCTACCGCTACCGGCTGCATCGGCGCGACCTGCCCGGCACGCCGGACTTGGTGTTCCCCGGCCGCAGCAAAGTCATCTTTATACATGGCTGCTTCTGGCACCGGCATGCGCGCTGCGCGCTCGCCAGGTTGCCGAAATCGCGGGTCGATTTTTGGTTGCCGAAGCTGACTGCGAACGCGAAACGCGACGCGCGCAACATGCGCGCGTTGCGTCAGCGCGGATGGAGCGTCTTGACGATATGGGAATGTCAGCTCAGCGACGTAGCCAAGTTGGCCAACAGAATTAGGAGATTCCTTGATGCGCAGCGTTGAACTGTTTGCCGGGGCCGGCGGACTCGCGATGGGGATGGGAAGGGCCGGCTTCAACCACGCCGCCGTCGTCGAATGGGACCACGATTCCTGCGACACCTTCCGCTTCAATCAACGGAACCACGCGCATGACGTGGAGCGCTGGCCGGTGTTCGAGGGAGACGCGCGCGCATTCGACTACGGCACGATCGGCGGGGAGGTGATGGTGGTATCCGGCGGACCGCCCTGCCAACCCTTTTCAATGGGTGGCAAGGCGCGCGGCCACATGGACGAGCGCGACATGTTTCCGCAGGCGGTTCGCGCGGTGCGTGAGCTGAATCCCAAGGCCTTCATTTTCGAGAACGTGAAGGGGCTGCTGCGCCAATCATTCGCGTCGTACTTCGAGTATATCCACCTGCAGCTTTCGCATCCCGAACTCGCGCGCAAGAAGGGCGAGACGTGGGAGAATCATCACGCGCGGCTGGAACGTCACCACACGAGCAATCAAGGTGCCGCTCGCTACAACGTGGTGTACCGACTGTTGAATGCTGCGAACTATGGAGTGCCGCAACGGCGCGAGCGTGTGTTCCTGATCGGCTTCCGTTCCGATCTCGGCGTCGAGTGGTCATTCCCAGAGGCCACGCACTGCGAAGACGCGTTGCTGCGCGACCAATGGATCACGGGCGACTATTGGGAGCGCCACCGCGTAGCGAAGCGCAACCGGCCCACCATGTCGCCCAAGCTGGAGCGGCGTATCGCGCGGCTGCGCGATGGGGACATGTTCATGGGCCTACCTTGGGTCACGGTGCGCGACGCGATTTCCGATCTGCCGGACCCCGAGAAGAACACAGGGAACGGCATTCCCAATCACGTTTTCAATCCGGGGGCGCGCAGCTATCCCGGGCACACGGGAAGTCCGTTGGATGAGCCGGCCAAGACTTTGAAGGCCGGTGACCACGGGGTTCCAGGCGGCGAAAACATGCTGCTGCGACCTGATGGCTCGATCCGCTATTTCACGGTGCGCGAAGCCGCGCGCCTGCAGACCTTCCCGGACGATTACATCTTCCGGGGTTCGTGGACCGAAACCATGCGCCAGCTCGGCAACGCCGTGCCGGTTCGTCTCGGAGAGGTCATGGCGCGATCGGTGGCCGAAACCCTGAACGCTGCGGGACGCCCGCAGCGCGCCATCGTGCGCGCGGTCTGACAGGCGCCCGCCCGCGATCCAACGCATCATTAAGAAGGGACACGCGAAGCGCGAACGCGTAGGTGGCAGTTTCACCTCGTCACGCCCGGCGCGCCAAACCCAGGGGAACCGCATATGACAACAACCGCCGGCGCAACGACGGACTTCGACCTCACCCCCGACCCTCGGGTATTGCAGATGCTGGGCGAGATCAATCTCGCTCAGTGGCGCTGCCTCGCGGAACTCGTTGATAACAGCATCGACGGGTTCATGAGTGCGCAGCGACTGGGCAACGTCATCGCCAATCCCGAGGTCGTGATCACCGTGCCGCGGACGGACACGGCTGCCGCTCGGGTCTCCGTCCGCGATAACGGGCCGGGCATGTCGTCCGAAACGCTCGAACACGCGGTGCGCGCGGGCTGGTCCGGCAACAGCCCGATTGGAAGTCTGGGCCTGTTTGGCATGGGTTTCAACATCGCGACGGCCCGCCTCGGCCTGGTGACCGAGGTTTGGACATCGAGCGCTGGCGACCCCCACGAAATCGGCGTGCGCATCGATCTTGACGAGCTGAAGGCGCAGCGAAACTTCCGCGTGGCCCGGCAGACCCGCCCCAAGGCCGATCACACCGCGCATGGCACCGAGATCGTCATCTCCAAGCTGAAGCCGGAGCAGCGCGCATGGCTGGCACGCGGTCAGAACACGACGGCGATGCGCAAGCACCTCGCCAAAGCCTACTCGGCCTTGTTGTCGCCCGAGAGCGGTGATGCCGTTTTCCGTCTTGAACTCAACGGCACTCGGATTCAGGCGCGGAGGCATTGCACCTGGAGCGCCGAGCGCCATGTCGAAACCAGCAACGGCACTGTTCACGCCGTCGAGCGCTTCAACGTTGGGCTGCCCGCGCGCCGCTACTGTGCCGCCTGCATGCAGACATTGCCGGATGGCGAGACCGCCTGTCCCACGGGTAGCAGTTCCTGCCGCGTGGTCACGGAAGACCGACGCGTACGCGGTTGGGTGGGCATTCAGCGCTACTTGCACGACACCGATTTCGGCCTCGACATCATTCGCAACGGCCGCAAAATCGAGCTGGGCATCAAGGACCTGTTCGAGTGGAGGGAAGGCGATAGTTCGGAGATTGAGTATCCCATCGACGATCAGCGCAAACGGGGCCGGTTTGTCGGCGAGATCCATCTTGATCATTGCCGGGTGAGCTACACGAAGGATCGGTTCGAGCGAGACGATCCGGCGTGGGACGAAATGGTGCGCTTGGTGCGCGGCGATGGTCCGCTGCAACCACTCAAGGCCAAGACGCTGGGTTACGGCGCCAACAACAGCCCGTTGTTCCGGCTGTTCCAGGCGTTCCGGCGGACGTCGCCGCAAGGTAAAAACGGGCTGTGGTCGCGCATCCTCGTCGTGAAGGACAACGAGCGCGCGATTGAAATGGCAAGCCTATTCGAGAACAACGAGCCAGACTACCTCGGTGACGAGCGCTGGTGGCAGCTAGTCGAGGAACAGGATGCCACGACGCTCGGCGCACCGCCGCCCATCTCGCCAGGCGGCGGTGGGCCCGCGCCGGCCCCTGGCGACATTCCCCCGGGCTTCCTCGATGACGATTCCGGCGCCGGTGGCGCGGCGCCAAACCCGCCTCCGGCGCCCGGCACGACCATTTCACCGTCTCCGCCCGCGCCGGCACCGGTGCCCGACCGCAAGCCCATCTTCGAGTTGACGCGGAAATACATTCATCCGACCTATAGGGTTGAATACGATGTGCAGGGGTTCGCGGTCGATCGACGCGACCCTGATCTTGGAACCGGTCACCCCTGGGCTTTGCCGCTCGTTGATGTCGCGACGCGTACCTACGCGTTCCTGACTGACACGACGCATGACCTGTACCGCTCGACCACGATGACACCACTCGACGCGCTGCTGATCGAGCTGTCGCATCGCACGATGGACTTCCTTCGCCAAACGGCCCCGGACGTGACCTTCGCTTCGATCTTGGCCGATTTCCGCCGGGAGTATTGTGCCGATTCGCGGCTCGACGCCGGGGAAATCATCGTCGAGGCGACGAACACGCTGGCGCAGATCGCGGCATCGTTGCAAGGCAAGCTCGCGGACGGCGAGGGGACGGCGCTGCACGACGCGCTGAGCGCGCCCGCTCGGGAAGCCATCGGACGCAGGATGGTCGCGCGCGGCGTGGCCGCGCCGCGCGACGCGATCGCCTCCGGTGCGTTTCTCACTTACGCCGATCCGCAAACAATAAGGGATTTCTTCGTCGCCCATCCGGAGCTATTCCTGGATGGCAAGTATTGGGACGATCTCTACGTCACGCTCGACTATGGTTCGCACGACGTGAGCGAAGAAGCGCGCCGTGTCGTGCGCGCGCGGTACGACGGCTACTTTGCGGACGCCGTCTGGCTCGCAAGCCAGTCGCCGATGGACCTGGAACGGACCGGGCGCGACGCCCTGATCCGGGCAAGCCTGTCCTTGAAGCTCCTCCGTCCCGACGCAGAGGATTGAGATGGAGACCTTCCTCGACACGCGACGCCTTCTGAACGGACCGTGGCAAGCGTTCGAGCGCGACGTCGCGCGGCTGCTGGTGGCGAATGGGTTCGAGGACGTGCGCGTGGTCGGCGGCAGTGGCGACAAGGGCGCCGACGTGTTGGGTGTCAAGGCCGGCGAGCTTTGGGTATTCCAATGCAAGTTCGTGTCGAACCAATACCCGACGCCAGATGCGGTTGACGAGGTCGTGGAGGCGGCGCGGTTCTACGAGGCGGATCGCATGGTCGTCGCGGCGTCCCGAGCCTTCGGGCCGGCGACGTTCGCCGCAGTGAAGAAGTGGGCCGCGCTCGGCATCAAGGTCGAGTTGCTGCCAGCCGCGACGCTGATCGAAATGGCGCGTCGCTCGCCGGAGTATCCGCGCACGCGGCGCCAACTCCGGCCCTATCAGTCGGACGCGGCGGAGCAGTTCATGGGAGCGCTGCGCGAGACGGGCAAGGGGCAAGTAGTTCTTGCCACCGGGCTCGGCAAGACTGTCGTCATGGCGGAGGTGGTTTCGCAGCTCTATCGGGAACAAGCGATACCCGAAGGCAAGGTTCTCGTGATGGCCGGCACACGCGAGTTGGTTGACCAGCTCCAACGGTCCTTCTGGGAGCAGTTGCCGAAGTCGGTTTCGACGCACCGGCTGATGGGCGGTGAAGAGCCCTCCTACTGGGACGGCATCACGTTCGCCACGGTGCAAAGCGTGGTGTCCCGCCTTGACGACTTGCCGCAATTTGGACTCGTCCTGGTGGACGAGGCTCACCACGTCGGGTCCGAGAGCTTTCGCACGGTCGTCAAGGCCCTGAACGCGCCAATGCTTGGCGGCGTGACGGCGACACCCTGGCGCGGCGACGGCTACGACATCGACCAGGTTCTCGGCCAGCCCGTGGTCCGCATGGGCATCGCCGAGGGCCTGCGCAGGGGTTTTCTGTGCGAAGCGGACTACCGCTTGCTCGCCGACAACGTGGACTGGGAATTCGTGCGCGAACGCTCCATTCACAACTATTCCCTGCAGCAGCTCAACCGGAAGCTGCTTATCCCGACTCGGGACGAAGAGGCAGCGAAGATCATCCGAGAATCTTTTACGGCCGAGGGGCGCCGTGCCGGCGTCGTCTTCTGCTCCACGGTGGTCCACGCGCGCGCCTTCGCGGCCATGCTGCGGTTGTTCGGTTTCCGCGCAGAGGCCATCACCGGCGACATGGCACCTCGGACACGCGACAAGACCATGGCGGCGTTCCGGCGGGGCAATCTCGACATCGTGACGACGCGCGATCTCTTCAACGAGGGTGTGGACGTTCCCGACGTTGACATGATCGCGTTCATGCGCGTGACCCATAGCCGCCGCATCTTCGTCCAGCAACTAGGCCGCGGGCTGCGGCTGAGCCCGGGAAAGGACAAGGTCGTCGTGCTGGACTTCGTCAGTGATCTGCGGCGCATCGCCGAAGTCGTCGAGCTGGAGCGCGCCGCGAAGGGCGACGTCGAGTCGCTGCGTCTCGGCGGCCGCCTCGTCCAGTTCCGCGATATCGGCGCGAGCAGCTTCATGCTGGATTGGATGAAGGACCAAGCGGACCTGTTCAATCGCGAAGGTGATCCGACGCTCGAACTGCCCGAGTTCGATTTTCCACCGACCGGTCCGCAAGGGAACGTCCAATGAAGCTACCCGACGACGTGCGCGACCGCATCCGCGGCCTACTATGGGAACGCGCGACAGATTTGGGTTGGTCGGGGCTCGCCGACACCGAGCGGTCGCGTTATTACGAGCAATGGACCCGGGAAACGGCGATCGGCGGCACGCTGGCGCACTACATGGATCCGCGCAAGGTCCGTGTGTATATCAAGGATTCGCTGCTGAAGCCCTACGAACGCGCCCGAGTGTCCGGCACGGAGCAGGACATCCTCGCCGTTCTGGACGTCGACCCGACCCTCGAAGTTGTGCATCGCTACATAAAGCCGCACGGCCTGCGCTTCATCGGTGGCCAGATCATCGCATGGGGCAAGAGCCGGGACTGGAAGCTGATCCTGATGGCGATGTACGAGCGGACGGCGCTGAACCATGGCGCCTCTTCCTTCGGCACGGTGTTGCTGGAAAGCGGCAACACGGCGGACGACAGCACGCGCATCTTGGTGCGGGGCGCGGCCACGCGGTTGGGCATAGCGCGTGTTGAATGGATCGACTGACGCGAGCTGGAGCGGACATCAATGAGAACAACATTTGTCGGCTGGTACGCGAAATCACCCGAGCAACTCAAGGCGCTCTGGGATGCCGCGCTGATCGTCCCCGACACGAACATCCTTCTGCACCTGCTTCGTCATTCTGCCGAGGTCCGGGGCCAGCTCATGGACGTTTTCGAGCGTAAAGAAGCGTCGCTGTGGATTCCCTATCAGGTAGGGATCGAGTTCCAGCGCCGCCGGCTGGATGTGCAGCAGCACGCGCTCGATGCCTATGACCGCCTTGGGACCGACTTGACCAAGTTCGTAAATCAAGCCAAGGACGGCATCAATCAATATCGCGCGCATCCGGTAATTGACATCGAGCGCGAGCTGTCGGCGCTTGATGTGTACCAGGGCGAATTCCAGCAGCGCATCGCAGCGGCTAAGGCCCAACACTCTGCGGAAGAACTCAATGCGAGTTTCGCCAAGGTGACCGAGCTATTCGCGGGCAAGGTGGGCGCCAAGCCGTCTGCCGAGCGCATCGCGGCGATCCACAAGGAAGGCAATGATCGGTACGCGAAGAAGATTCCGCCGGGCTTCGAGGACGCGAAGAAGGCGGCCGATGGCGGCGACAAGTTCGGCGATCTGGTGATTTGGATGGAAATGGTCGAGAAGGCCAAGGCGGACAAGAGGCCAATCATCTTCGTCACCGACGACGGAAAGTCAGACTGGTGGCATATCCATCGCGGGAAAAAGATGGGGCCACATCCCGCACTGATCGAGGAATTCCTCGCAATGACGGGGCAGGAGTTTCACATTTACGAGCTGCTCCAGTTCCTTCGCTACGCGGCCGGCACAGGATCGCAGATCAAGGAAGCGTCCGTTCAGAAGATCGCCGATTCCATTGCCGCAGAGGCTGAGACTGAGACGCCCGGCTCAGCTGCGGAGCAAGCTACGTCGCAGCGCGCCCTACGGGCCGAGCTGCGCAGCAAGGAAGCCGAACTCGACGGGTTAATCAAGTCACTCATCGACTTGCCGCCGACGTCGCAGCAGGCGGCGACCGCTGATGAGGATGTCAAGCAGGTGCTGAAGGCCCGGATTAGAGAAGTAACCAGCCTTGCGACCGCGATACGCGAGCAACTGGCCGCGCTGGAAGGTGATTCAGGCTCCTAGCCGATATTGGTGGCGCAGCTTCAACGTTAAACGCTGGCTGGGTTATGGCCCCCGCCGGCGGATCTCCGCGCACCAGTAGTCGCCACGTTGACTGATGTATGCCATTCCAGACTCCATGCGAAAGGTTGAATTCGCTTGGTCTGGCTTCTTCCGTTCCGGCAATTTCCCGGCAAAGGGCAGTTTTTGCCGCTGCACCGCCGATCTACGAATGAAAAAAGCACTCCGATGCTAATGAGTGACTCGAACACTCGACCTACGGATTAAGATTCCGTAGGTCGAGATAGCGATGCAGTGGCCGCAGCCCCTACGAAAGGCTCGATAACCTTCCAGCGACACAGTTGGAGGATTGTGGGGTCCGTACTTGCTCGTACGGTCTACGAGCAAAGCTCAAACGTCAATATTCCCCGCCCGCAACGCATTCGACTCGATAAACGCCCGCCGCGGCTCGACATCATCCCCCATGAGGGTAGTAAAGATCCCGTCCGCCGCGATCGCGTCTTCGATCTGCACACGCAGCAGACGCCGCACCGCCGGATCCATCGTCGTTTCCCACAGCTGCTCGGGGTTCATCTCGCCGAGCCCCTTGTAGCGTTGTTTGGAGACGTTGCGTTCCGCATCAGCCAGCAGCCACTTCATCGCGCTCTTGAAGTCCGCCACGGCCATGCTGCGCTCACCGCGCTTGATGACCGCACCTTCTCCGATAAGCCCCTTGAACGTATTCGCCGTCGTCACGAGCTGCTGATAATCCGCCGTGTGCTGGAATTCCTGGTCGATGACCGAGACCCGCACGTTGCCGTGATGCGTCCGCTCGACATGCAGCGCCCGCTGCTCGCGAACCGCATCATACGAAGGCACCACCCGCACTTCGTTCTTCAGCGCTTCATCATGTAACGCAGCGTGCAGCGCCTTAGCCGAAGCCTCGGTCGACTCTTCGTTGGAAAGATCGATCACCACGCCATCCATGACCGCTTCCAGCGCGGCCGGGTCATACAACCGGCTCAACCGCTCGATCACGCTCTGCGACAGCAGATACGACCGCGCCAGCTCCCCAAGCGCATCCCCAGAAATCGCCGCCGCATTCTCACCCGGCACCAACTCCGACCCTTGCAGCGCCAACCGCAGCATATGCGCGTTGAGCTCCACGTCATCCTTCAGATACCGCTCGTCCTTGCCCGCCTTGATCTTGTAAAGCGGCGGCTGCGCGATATACACGTACCCGCGCTCGATCATGTCCGGCATCTGGCGATACAGGAACGTGAGCAGCAGCGTCCGGATGTGCGCACCGTCGACGTCCGCGTCGGTCATGATGATGATGCGGTGATAGCGCAGCTTGTCGAGGTTGTAGTCTTCCTTGCCGATCCCGCAGCCAAGCGCGGTCACGAGCGTGACAATCTGCTCCGACGACAGCAGCTTGTCGTAGCGCGCCTTCTCGACGTTCAGCACCTTGCCGCGCAGCGGCAGGATCGCCTGGAACTTGCGGTCACGCCCTTGCTTCGCCGACCCACCTGCCGAGTCACCCTCGACGATGTAGATTTCGCACTTCGCCGGGTCCTTCTCCTGACAGTCCGCGAGCTTGCCCGGCAGGCCGACGCCGTCGAGCACGCCCTTGCGGCGCGTCATTTCACGCGCCTTCCGCGCCGCATCACGCGCCCGAGCAGCTTCGACGATCTTCCCGCAGATGATCTTCGCGTCGATCGGCGTTTCCAAAAGGAATTCTTCCAGCGCCTTCGCCACAACTTCTTCAACCGGCGCACGAACCTCGGACGAAACCAGCTTGTCCTTCGTCTGCGAGCTGAACTTCGGCTCCGGCACCTTCACGGAGAGCACGCACGACAGCCCTTCGCGCATGTCGTCGCCGGTCGTCTC
>Ga0209370_1003311_pt1 | contig 10422 bp, 10 predicted proteins | sample AgamicAtPrz_FD_187164 | JGI IMG/M metagenome (GOLD analysis project Ga0209370, IMG submission 187164) | Agave microbial communities from Guanajuato, Mexico - At.P.rz (SPAdes) (version 2) | ecosystem: Host-associated > Plants > Phyllosphere > Phylloplane/Leaf | place: Guanajuato, Mexico... | reverse complement strand
CGGGTTGCCCGATATCGGCGAGATGGACGTTCTGCACGCCGTGCGCGAGCGCATCGAGCGCGTCGCGTACGCACGGCGCCGCGTCGGCGGCTGGATGTTCGGCGAGCCATTGCTCGAGTTCCGCGATGCCGTACAGACCGGCAAGCTCGCCGAGTTCGCGCAGCCATGCACTGTCGACCATCATCACCAGCGTGACGGCGCCCGTGCGTTGCGCGAACAGGCTGCCGAGCCGTTCCGGGCGCAACAGCCGGTCGTGGCCCGCGTCGTCCGGTGCGACCGGCATCACGACGGGCACCAGTCCATTGTCGAGAAACGCGTTCAACGCAGCGCTGTCGAATCGTGCGATCGCGCTTGTGCTCGCGTGGTCGGGTTCAGCGCAGGCAACCAGCAAGCCGCCGTCGTGACCGTCGACACCGATCGCCCGGGCGCCGTGGCTGCCGATCAGGCGCACCAGTTCATGATTGATGCCGGTCATGGCCGCATGCACGGTGTGGACCGATTGCGTGCCGGACTCGGTCGGGATGCTTTGGATCACGATCGGACGGATGCCGGTGAGTGCGAGCAGCGCGACATCCTGTGCGAAGGCGGAGCGCGCGTGGGCGTCGCTCGCGGCACCGCCGTCGACGATGACGACGGTCTGTCCGTGCAGCGCCTGCATGAAAGGCAGCGCGCGGGTCAGGCCGGCCACGCGTCGGGTGGGAGTATCAGGGTCTGGGAACATAGGAATCGGAAATGATGGAGGGAATGCCTGCCGTTGCACGATGTCGGGTCAAACAGTGCGTTGCATGAGCCGGTGAATCTCTTCGGGCGTTTGCGCATCGCGCGACGCCTGCCGGATCGCGCGTTCGCTGAACCATCGCGCGGCATCGGCGAGCAGTTCGAGGTGCACGCGGTCGTCCGCGTGCGGCAGCACCAGCACGATGAATTCATGCACGGGCTTGCGGTCCGGCGCGTTGAACGCGAACGGGTACCGCGCGCGAACGAACAGCGCGACGGCCGAGCCGAGCCCGTCGACGCGCGCATGCGGAATCGCGACGCCTTGCCCGAGGCCGGTCGAGCCGAGTTGCTCGCGCTTGATCAGTTCGGCGCGGATCCGGTCGGCGGATACGCCGCTGCCGCGCGCGACATGGCGCGCGATCAGGTCGAACAACTGGCTCGCGCTTTCCACGGGTACATCGAGCAGGATGTTGTCCGGCGGACAAGCGTTGGCGAGCCGGGGCGCGGACGGCGTGCTGCCGCGTCGGTGAGCGAGGGGGGATTGGCCGCCGACGGCGGCCTGCTGCGTTTGCATGCGGATTGCTCCGTGTCGGGATGACAGGGAAATCCTAGATAACCTCGCGTAAAGACGGTGTTAGATACGCGGTGGGCAAGCATTAAAATTTCGTATCGAGCGCCGACGGAGCCGCGCCCGATATGGGCAACCTCAGGTGCCCGACAGTACGAACGGCAGCGTCGTCAGCACAAACACCGAAATGCCGACGACCGGCGCACCGAACGCGATTGCCGCGAACGCGACCGCGGCGCTCGCCAGTACGAGCGTTCTCGACACCCGGCGATGCCGGTCGTGCGCCGTCGTTCGTGCTTCGTGGAGGGTTTCGGTCCGCCGCCCGATCACGTGTTTCCAGAACGTCAAACCCAGCATCATTTCACGGCTCCTGTATGAAAGACGATCGCGACGGGGCATGCGATGCTGCGGAAGCGGAAGGCCCCGTGAATGAAATCAGTGATGCAAAACAACCGGCTAGAATCGGCGGATCGATGGCGCGTCGTTACGCGGCCTGTGTCGATGCACGTGCTCGAACGCATACATTGCGATGCGTGACGACCACATCGACATCGCGTTCAAGCGTGCACGGAAAGGACTACGGCGCGCATCGTCCGCCTGTCGGCAGGACGGTGACTCGGGAAGATGACGCAGGCGTCCGGCCTGTCAGGCAGAAAAGCAACTCGGAGGACGAGGACGTCGGATGCGCATGGCGCGTGCTCGGTCGTGGATGGCGAACCCATTCTAGTGAACGGATGCGCGGGCGCAAGTAAAAAGGTCGTAAAGGAGTGTGAGTCGCGCGTTACCAGCGGTTCCGCAGACGGTCGATCCTAAAGAAAAACGCGTGACGACTTCCGTCGCCACGCGTTTCCCGTGACTACATGACCGCGCGCATACCGACAAACCGGCGCGCACGCCGCCGCGTCGTCAGAAATCGAACCCCGGCCCGCCCGCGCCCGGGCCGCCGGGCGCGGCGGCCGGCGCCGCATCCTTCGGCGCTTCGAACACGGTCGCATCGGTCGTCAGCAGCAGCCCGGCCACCGACGCCGCATTCTGCAGCGCGGTGCGCGTGACCTTGGTCGGATCGAGCACGCCCGATTCGACGAGGTCGCCGTACTCGCCCGTCTGCGCGTTGTAGCCGAAGTTGCCCGCGCCTTCCGCGACCTTCGCGACGACGACGCTCGCCTCCTCGCCCGCATTCGTGACGATCTGGCGCAGCGGTTCTTCCAGCGCGCGCAGCACGATCTTGATGCCCGCGTCCTGATCGGCGTTCGCGCCCTTCAGTTCACGAATCGCCTGCCGTACGCGGATCAGCGCGACGCCGCCGCCCGGCACGATGCCTTCCTCGACGGCCGCGCGCGTCGCGTGCAGCGCGTCGTCGACGCGATCTTTCTTCTCCTTCACCTCGATTTCGGTCGCGCCGCCGACCTTGATCACCGCCACGCCGCCCGCGAGCTTCGCGACGCGTTCCTGCAGCTTCTCGCGATCGTAGTCGGACGTCGCCTCTTCGATCTGCACGCGGATCTGCTTCACGCGCGCCTCGATGTTCTTCGCATCGCCCGCGCCGTCGATCACCGTGGTGTTTTCCTTGCCGACTTCGATGCGCTTCGCCTGGCCGAGCTCGGCGAGTGTGGCTTTTTCGAGCGTCAGGCCCGTTTCCTCGGCGATCACCTGGCCGCCGGTGAGGATCGCGATGTCCTCGAGCAGCGCCTTGCGGCGATCGCCGAAGCCCGGCGCCTTGACCGCCACCGTCTTCAGGATCCCGCGGATGTTGTTCACGACGAGCGTCGCGAGCGCTTCGCCTTCGACGTCTTCCGCGATGATCAGCAGCGGCCGGCCCGACTTCGCGACCTGTTCGAGCACCGGCAGCAGATCGCGGATGTTCGAAATCTTCTTGTCGTGCAGCAGGATGTACGGGTTTTCGATCTCGGCGATCTGCTTGTCGGGATTGTTGATGAAGTACGGCGACAGGTAGCCGCGATCGAACTGCAGCCCCTCGACGACATCGAGCTCGTCCGCGAGCGACTTGCCGTCCTCGACGGTGATCACGCCTTCCTTGCCGACGCGGTCGATCGCCTCGGCGATACGCTGGCCGATCGATTCCTCGCCGTTCGCGGAGATCGTCGCGACCTGCGCGATTTCCTTGCTCGTGGTGGTCGGCTTGCTGATCTTCTTCAATTCGTCGACGGCCGACGCGACGGCCTTGTCGATGCCGCGCTTCAGGTCGAGCGGATTGAGCCCGGCCGCGACGTACTTCTGGCCTTCACGGACGATCGCCTGCGCGAGCACGGTAGCCGTCGTCGTGCCGTCGCCGGCCGCGTCGCTGGTGCGCGACGCGACTTCCTTCACGAGCTGCGCGCCGATGTTCTGCAGCTTGTCCGCGAGTTCGATTTCCTTCGCGACCGACACGCCGTCCTTCGTGACGACGGGCGCGCCGAAGCTGCGTTCGAGCACGACGTTGCGGCCCTTCGGCCCGAGCGTGACCTTGACCGCGTTCGCGAGAATGTTCACGCCTTCGGTCAACTTCGATCGTGCGATGTCGCTGAAAATGATTTCCTTGGCTGCCATGATTGCGCTCCGTTATTGATTGACGACCGCGACGATGTCTTCTTCGCGCAGTACGAGAAACTCGTTGCCGTCCACCTTGACGGCTTGCCCCGCGTACTTGCCGAACAGCACGCGCTCACCGACCTGCAGGTCGGGCACGATGCGCTGGCCGTCGGTATCCTTGCGGCCGGGGCCGACGGCGATCACTTCGCCCTGGTCGGGTTTCTCGGCGGCGCTATCGGGAATCACGATGCCCGATGCGGTGGTGGTTTCCTGGTCGAGTCGCTTCACGATCACGCGGTCGTGCAAGGGGCGTAGGCTCATCTTTTCGTCCTGTGCTGTTCTGTCGAAATTGGCTGGCACTCTTTAACAGAGAGTGCTGACGAGTATAAAAACGCGCGGCGGTGCGATCCAATAACGGATTCGGAAAAGCATTTGCGCGAATGCGCTTTGGACGGGAAGACGGGGAACGGAGAGGGAGGAGGCGGAAGAAGGCGGCGTCTGCCGCCTTCAGGCGTCACGATGCGACGCGAACCACGACCTTGCCGAAGTGCTGCCCCGATTGCAGGTATGCATACGCTTGCGGCGCCTCGTCGAAGCCGAACACGCGATCGACCACCGGCTTGATCCGTTTCGCGTCGACGAGCCGCACGACGTCGTCGAGCATCGCGCGGCTGCCGACCATGAAGCCGTGCAGACGCCGGAAGCCGCCGATCAGCGGCAGCAGCCCGAGTTCGGGCCCGTCGAAGCTGCTGAGCCCGCCGATCACCGACACGATGCCGCCTGTTTTCGTCGCGGCGAGCGAGCGCGGCAGCGTATCGCGTCCGCCGACTTCGACGACGAGATCCGCGCCCGCACCGCCGGTGAGGCGCAATACTTCGTGTTGCCATTCGGGCGTCGTCCGATAGTTGATCGTTGCGTCCGCACCGAGTGCACGAGCGCGTTCGAGCTTCGCGTCGCTCGACGACGTGACGATCGTGCGCAACCCGGCGGCCTGCGCGAGCTGTAGCGCGATGATCGATACGCCACCCGTGCCGAGCAGCACGACGGTCGCGCCCGGCGACAGTCCGCCGTCGACGAACAGCGCGTTCCACGCGGTGACGCCCGCGCACGACAGCGTCGCGGCTTCGTCGTAGTCGAGATGCGCGGGGATCGCGACCAGCGCGGCCTCGTCGGACACGAAGCGTTCGGCGAGCACGCCGTCGAATTGCGCGCCGGGCGAACCCGACACTTTGTGCGGTGTCGGCGGCCCGTCGATCCACCGCGGGAAGTACGTATTGATCACGCGGTCGCCCGGCTTGAAGCGCGTGACGTCGCGGCCCGTCTCGACCACTTCTCCGGCGCCGTCGGCGACCGGGATCAGCGCGTCGGTGCCGATACCGAGATAGTCGCCGCGCGCGAACATCAGGTCGCGATAGTTCAGCGCGGCCGAATGGATCCTGACGACGACGCCGGTCGGCCCGACCGCGCGCGGTGTCGCGTCGATGCGCCGGAGCCCGGCAATGCCGTCGCCCGGTTTGATTTGCCATGCATGCATGTCGACTCCTTTTCGAGATAGTCAGGACTATCATAGTGTTGCGCAGGTGGACGCATTGGCGAGAATTCGGCCGACGATTGTCGCCAGCACGGACACAACCTTGTCATCGCACCGGAGCGGAGCGGCATGGATGAACGGCTGAGAGGCGTCGCCGAATTTGTCGACGTGGTGGAATCGGGCAGCTTCGCGGCGGCGGCGCTGCGCCTCGGCATGACGCGCTCGGCCGTCGCGAAGATCATCGCGCGGCTCGAACTGCGTCTCGGCGCGCGGCTGCTGCAGCGCACGACGCGCCAGCTCGGCCTGACCGACGAAGGGCTCGTCTATTACGAGCAATGCCGGCGGCTGCTGGCCGAACTCGGCGAAACGGAGGCCGCGCTCGACGCGGGGCGCCGCGAGCCGGCCGGGCGCGTGCGCGTCAGCGTGCCGGTGCTGTTCGGGCGGCAGTGCGTGGCGCCCGTGGTGCGGCGTCTCGTCGAGCGCCACCCGCGGCTCGAAATCGACATGTCGTTCAGCGACCGCGTGGCCGACCTCGTCAACGACGGCTTCGACCTGGCGGTGCGCATCGGGGAGTTGGCCGATACGAACGCGCTGGTCGGCCGCAAGCTGGGCGTGCAGCGCATGGGCATCTGCGCATCGCCCGCGTATCTCGCGCGTCACGGCCGGCCGTCGGGGCTCGACGAACTCGCGTCGCACGTCGGCATCGCGTATTCGCGCGGCGGACAACCGACGCCATGGCGGGTCATCGGCGCGGACGGCGCGGTGCACGACCATCGCGCGGCCGGCCGGCTGCGGTTCGACGACCTGCAGGCGATCGCCGATGCGGCTGCCGCCGGCGCGGGCCTTGCGTGGCTGCCGTGTTGGCTGATGGCGCCGTACGTGCGCGACGGCCGCCTCGCGCTCGTGATGGACAGCGACAGCGTGTCGGGCGCCGAAGTGTTCGCGGTGCGACCGGCGGCGCGTCACGTGCCGTCGAAGGTGCGCGTGGTCGTCGATGCGCTGGTCGACGAGATTCCGAACATGCTGGCGTCGGACGACGCGAACGGCGAGCGCGGATGACGGCGAGCGGTTCTCCGATGACGACGTGACAATCTGGTTGGATGCGTGTCGCACTTTCGTGCGTCTCGCATAGTCAGCCTGAACCCAGTGAGGAAAAACCGGTAAGCCGCTTTTTTCGGGCGACTAGCGCTTGCGTCGTCGCGGATCGATACTGTTTTGTTCGAGCAGCTTGCGCAGCCGCGAGTTTTCGATCCACAGTGAAGCGAACGCGGTCACCGTCATCAGAAGCGGAAACCATTCGCCTGTCGCGCTGATGATCGCCCAACCTGCGGCCGTGACGATCAGTGCCGTGACGATGAGAAGCAATCGGTCTGCAAGCCAATTCATTGCGCACCCCGAATCGCAGTGTTCGCCTTCAGGCCGAGATAGCTGTGCGGGCGCGGCGCGAGCACTTTCTCGGGATAAGTCGCGCAATTCTTACATGTCCCTTTCCAAAAATTGACCGGCAACTCTAGCAGGTTGTCGAGCAGATCGATCGAGTTTAGATCGGGTGATTGCGCCGGCGATATCCCGCCCATGGTGCCGGGTAGCGCTGACGCTGGCATGCCGATCGGTCGCGGTAACCTTCGCGATTGCCGCGATCGGTGTAGTTTTGCAGCTCTTGTTGGCCGTCTCGAGACTTTTTCTAACGTTTCCACGCCAAGGATGGCGAGGGTATGGAGCGCATTGGTGCGCTACGGCGACGCGTCGCGTGTGTCGGCGCTGTTTTCCTGATACCACCCGCCACCGCGTTGATCGCGCTCGTCGTGGTCAGCGAGACGAGCGGCGGGCTCGCGTGGTGAGGCATGGCGCTCGCGGCCGCCGGTCTGTATCGGGTGATGCGGTATTGAGCGCACGACAGGGACTACCTGGGGCAGGTAACAGAATTTAAAGATTTCCGACGCTGGGAGCACATACGTGCACACATCCGGAATGCGAGCGTCTGCGCGGCGCCAAACAGCGAGCCGCAGCGCCTCGGCGGCATGTCTCGGGGAAACAATGCGAGCCGTCAGTCCCGACGCGCGCAGGTTTTTGCGTGTTCCATGAAAACCGCGAGCTTGTGACATCGTGTTGCGAAAAGTAGATTCGCCCGACGGTAACGCCGGGGTTTCGAATGGCTTCAATCGCAATCGAATTGGGTTCGGGAAAGCGCGCGACACTGACGCGCGCGGGACGTGGAACGTTGTTGGCCAGTCAGCGCGCCGCAATCTCCGAACTGATGCTGCACTGGCCGAAGTATGCAGGCCTGACGACGAATGCGGTGATGTACGTGCGGCAATTGGGCCTTGGTACCGTTCGTGGTGCACCGCTCGATGTGCTCAGGTCCGCCATCGAGGATGGGCGGGTCGTCGTCGAGATTGAGCGCGTGGCGGTGAATGGCGGCGCTTCGGATGGTCGGCGGTCCCTGCCCCCTTTCCCTCGTGGGAACCGGTTCGGTAGAGTGGCACCCATGGCGTTGCGGTCTGCGGACACGCCAATCCCGAGTTGGGCACGGCCAAGCGATGTATCGGCTGATGAGTTGATACGATACCTGGAGAGCATCATAGCTGGCACAGGCAGTGGTATTGCCGGCATCGCGCCCGTACGGGTTGATAGTGCGCTGCTCAGCGACGCGACACCGTTCTCGCTCGACGACTCACCGTGGGGCGACGCTATGACCACGGCGGCTGTCGACGCGTTTCAAGAGGAACAGTGTTTCGCACGATACGAAATCGACATGGAAATGTGTGCGGCCGCTGGCGCGATGTATAAAGACCCCAGAACCTACGCATTGTGCAGGCAACGTGCTTTCGAATAATTTCAGACCTGTAGAGGACGGTGACATGAGCAAACCGAGACGCGCCACCATCGTGTTTTACGACGAGGAGACCGAACAGGTTACGCTGTGCACGGTGTTTCGCCGCGACGTGCAGGCCGTCCTTGACCGCGAAATGAATGCAGGTGTCGCCATCACGATTCCGCCGCATGCAGAACCGAATGACGGGTGCCCGATTACCGATGAGGACGCGCGGCGATTGGGCGGCATGGCGCTGCTGATGCAGGCGGGTGTACATCCGGAATTGCGCGAACGGCTCAAGTTCGCAGAGTCGGGTTCCATCGACTGGTCCCCCGTTCAGCGCCCGGACACCGACTGAGAATTGGGGTGGGGCGCCTGCATCATGCCGTCGTGATGGTCTACGACGAGAAGAAGGGCGGACGTCCCCGTAAAAGGCGCGGTGCCGGACAAACGTGCGCCGCAATCGCGATTCGCCCGAAGCTGATGCGACGTGATTCAACCTGACGCGGCGAATCAATCGTCGTGCGCGTTGCGGAATACTGGCCTCCTTACATATTCCCCCACCCCGTTAGCATGTGACGAATCCGACTTTGGGCGTTGCGCGCGCGACGCTAAGATCGCCGCTCCCGTAGATCGAGCGTCAACAAGAATGAAAAAGTCCGCGTCGCCGTTGCATGCTTTTCGTTTCCGTGTCGTCTGCGCCGCGATTGCCGGCGCGGTGTCGCTCGCGTCGTGCGGCGGCGTCGACAGCAGTCCGCCGCCGCAGGCCAGCGCGACGCCCGCGGCCAAGCGCCCGAACATCCTGTACATCATGGCCGACGATCTCGGCTATTCCGACATCCATGCGTTCGGCGGCGAAATCAACACGCCGAACCTCGACGCGCTCGTCGCGTCGGGCCGCATCCTGTCGAACCACCACACGGGCACTGTTTGCGCGATCACGCGCGCGATGCTGGTGTCGGGCACCGATCACCATCTCGTCGGCGAGGGCACGATGGGCGTGCCGACCGACGAGCGGCGCGGGCTGCCCGGCTACGAGGGCTACCTGAACGATCGCGCGCTGTCGTTCGCGCAACTGCTGAAGGACGCCGGCTATCACACGTATATCGCGGGCAAGTGGCACATCGGCTCGGGCATCGTCGGCAGTGCGACGGGCAGCGGGCAGACACCCGACCAGTGGGGCTTCGAGCGCAGCTACGTGCTGCTCGGCGGCGCGGCGACGAACCACTTCGCGCACGAGCCGGCCGGCTCGTCGAACTACACGGAAGACGGTCGTTACGTGCAGCCGGGCCAGCCCGGGCAACCGGGGGGCACGGGCGGCAGCCCCGCCGTGTTCTATTCGACCGATTTCTATACGCGGAAGCTGATCTCGTACATCGATGCGAACAAGCAGGACGGCAAGCCGTTCTTCGCGTACGCGGCCTACACGTCGCCGCACTGGCCGCTGCAGGTGCCCGATCCGTGGCTGCACAAGTACGCGGGCGTGTACGACGCCGGCTACGATGCGATCCGCAACGCGCGGATCGCGCGACAGAAGGCGCTCGGCCTGATTCCCGCCGATTTCAAGCCGTTCGACGGGCTGCCGGAGACGACGGCGGCATCGCCCGCGACCGCGAACAACGGCACGGCCAGCGCGAAGTACATCAGCGCGGTGCATTCGGCCGCGGACGGCTACAGCGACTACGGCTCCGGCAAGGTCGACAAGCTGTGGTCGAGCCTGTCGCCGGCCGAGCGCAAGGCTCAGGCGCGCTACATGGAAATCTACGCGGGGATGGTCGAGAACCTCGACTACAACATCGGACTCCTGATCCAGCATCTGAAGGACATCGGCGAATACGACAACACGTTCATCATGTTCCAGTCGGACAACGGCGCGGAAGGCTGGCCGATCGATTCCGGCGCGGACCCGACGGCGACCGATACCGCGAACGGACAGGACCCGATCTACTCGACGCTCGGCACCGACAACGGCAAGCAGAACGCACAGCGCCTGCAGTACGGGCTGCGCTGGGCCGAAGTGAGCGCGGCGCCGTTCCGGCTCACGAAGGGCTATTCGGGCGAAGGCGGCGTATCGACGCCGACGATCGTGCACCTGCCGGGCCAGTCGCAACCGTTGCCGACGCTGCGCGCGTTCACGCACGTGACCGACAACACGGCGACGTTCCTCGCGGTCGCGGGCGTCACGCCGCCGTCGCAACCGGCGCCGCCGCTGGTCAACACGCTGACGGGCGTCGACCAGAACAAGGGCAAGGTCATTTACAA
>Ga0209370_1003309_pt1 | contig 10424 bp, 6 predicted proteins | sample AgamicAtPrz_FD_187164 | JGI IMG/M metagenome (GOLD analysis project Ga0209370, IMG submission 187164) | Agave microbial communities from Guanajuato, Mexico - At.P.rz (SPAdes) (version 2) | ecosystem: Host-associated > Plants > Phyllosphere > Phylloplane/Leaf | place: Guanajuato, Mexico... | reverse complement strand
CGGCGCTGGCCTCGTCACCTTTGATCAGATCCTTGAAATAGTCGTAATGGCTGTTGGCATGGCGGTCAGGATTCATGGCCACAAAGCCCGAGTACTGCAAAAAGCCGGGATAGACGCGGCGGCCGGCACCGGGGTAATTGTTCGGTACCTCGTAGATGACGTTGTTCTCGAACCATTCGTAGCTGCGGGTTTCGGCCAGGTTGTTGACGGCCGTCGGTGAGCGGCGCGCATCAATGGGGCCGCCCATCATGGTCATGGACAGCGGCGTCACCTCGCCACGGCTGGCCATCAGCGAGACGGCCGCCAGCACGGGCACCGTGGGCTGGCAGACGCTGACCACATGACACTGACCATAGCGCCCTTGCAGATAGCGAATGAATTCCTGCACATAGTTCACATAGTCGTCCAGATGGAACTCGCCCTCGGACAGCGGCACGGTGCGGGCATTTTTCCAGTCGGTGATATAGACCTTGTGGCCTCCGAGCATGCTTTGCACGGTGTCGCGCAGCAAGGTGGCATAGTGGCCCGAGAGGGGGGCAACGATCAGCACCACAGGCTGGCTGAGCATGAGATCCAGTGTTTCTGGATCGTCGGAAAAGCGCTTGAAGCGGCGCAGCTCACAAAACGGCTTGTCGACCTCCACCCGCTCGCGGATGGTGACATCCACGCCGTTGACTTCGACGTTATGCAGATCGAATTCGGGCTTTTCGTAGTCCTTGCCCAAGCGGTACATGAGGTTGAAGCCCGCTGCCATGCGCTGGGCCAGTGGCACCTGGCTGAAGACCGAGTGGGGGTTGTTGTAGAACTTGGAGGCGGCCTGGGCAAAGTCTGCAAAGGGCTCAACCATTGCGCGCTGCATTTCGTAGATCTGATAGAGCATGGGACGCACTTCTGCTGGTTATGTTGCAGTGCAATATAACAGCAGAGTTTGACATGCGAAGTAGTGAATTCCCTTCAAACTGCGCAACTGCGGGGATTGCGCAACGCATGCCGGACTTGGCCGCGCTTGAAAGTAAAAAAGCTGACCGAAGCCAGCTTTTCATGCAAGGTCAAAGCATCTGCTCCGCGGGTTCCGGCTGGATCTCGTTCGGCTTGGTGCGGGCCAGCTTCATAACCTCGTGCGCAGGCAGGGTCTTGAGACGGTGGTCGCTCCAGACCTGGCGCCAGCGGCGCGCACCGGCGAGGCCGTTGCGCAGCCCCAGCATATGCCGGGCAATCGAATACCAGTGCGTGCCATGCTCGCGTGCTTCGCGTTCCATATACAGCACCATCTGCTCTTCGATCTGTTCGCGCGTACGCTCTCTGCTCTCATCCTGATAGTAAAGAGCATCCCAGGACGCCATCCACCAGGGGTTGTGGTAGGCCTCGCGGCCCACCATGACGCCATCGACCTGCTGCAACTGCTGCTGCACTATGTCGTCGGTCTTGATGCCGCCGTTGACCGCGATGGTCAGGCCCGGAAAGTCACGCTTGAGTTGTGCCACGACTTCGTAGCGCAGCGGCGGGATTTCACGGTTTTCCTTGGGGGAGAGGCCTTTGAGCCAGGCGTTGCGGGCATGAACCACAAACACCTGGCAGCCTGCATCGGCAACGGTGCCGACGAAGTCGCGCACAAAATCGTAGCTTTCGATCTTGTCGATGCCGATTCGGTGCTTGACAGTGACGGGCACGGACACGACATCGGCCATGGCCTTGACGCAATCGGCTACCAGTGCGGCCTCGTTCATCAGGCAGGCGCCGAAAGCCCCACGCTGAACGCGCTCGCTGGGGCAGCCGCAGTTGAGATTGATCTCGTCATAGCCCCATTGCTCGCCCAGGCGTGCACTGTGCGCCAGATCTGCTGGCTCCGAGCCACCCAATTGCAATGCCACGGGGTGCTCTTCGGCCTCAAACCGCAGATGACGAGCCACATCGCCATGCACCAGAGCTCCGGTTGTCACCATTTCGGTGTAGAGCAGGGTGTGCTGGCTGAGCAGGCGGTGGAAATAGCGGCAATGCTTGTCTGTCCAGTCCATCATAGGGGCCACCGACATACGCCACATGCTGCTATCTAGTTGTTTTTTAACGATTTGTTCGGTGCTCATACTATGAAAAGTGCCTTGTGGTGCACTGAAAATTGACCCTGTTTTACCCCGTTTTGCCGGGTTTTTTGACGCTGAATGCTACATTGGTGCACCACGAATTTCATGGAGCACTGATTGGGACCATCGCCCAGAGAAGGAATGCCGATGGCGTCATATTGTTCCGGGCTCAGATCCGCCTGAAGGAAGGCGGAGAACTGACTCTTTCCGAGTCCAAGACATTCACCCGGCGCGCTCTTGCCCAGGAATGGCAGCGGAGACGTGCAGCAGAAATCGAGGAGGTCCAAGCGACAGGCCTGCCTGTTCACGGTCTCGTCACCCTTAAGCAGATACTGCAGGATTATGTCAGCGATGCAAAAGGCATCGTGGCATGGGGGCGGTCCAAGACGGCCGACATCACGTGCTTACAGAAGGCCTGGTTAGCGCACCGAAGAGGGGACAGGCTTGGCCAAGGTACTCAATGACATTGTCTGGTTGCACCGGGCCTGCCTGGGCGCGTGGCACGCTATGGCAGGCACAAGCTGGTGCAGGAGCTGCAGAGACTGTAGATCATTTGCCGTTTGAGAGGTGATCTTGCAAGGTGAGACGACGAATTAGAGCAGCTTAGCCTGCAGGTGCAGATCAAGCGGTCTATGAATATCGATTGATTTATCGAGAGCTGCTAAGTTCAAGAGCGGTAGAAGACTCCTGGCGGTCATGTAAGCTGGCTTTTGGAGGACAGTAGTGAGCCTCTATTGATGACTTCCAAGAGTATGTGTAGCGGGTTCAATTCTCTCAAGTTAGCGCTATTGAAGCGCAAGTCCGTCACGCCAGAGCTAACTCTTACCAAGGGAGTACCTGTGATGTCAGTGCTCAAATCACTCATATGGGTTTTCAGTTGCGTCTTGGCGATGCCGGTTACGGCGCAGATGCCTCAAGGTGAGTATCTTGACGGAAAGGACTCCAAGGTGGGAGTTGTCCTGGCTCACGGCAGAGGGAACTCTCCAGACGGTAACGTAGTCGGGCCATTGAGGCGTGCTATTCACAAAGACTTAGGCTTCCACACCTTCTCTTTGCGGATGCCGGATCCTGGCGCAGACTCGCCTGATTCGCCCGAGCTTGCCGCCTCGTTTCCGGAGGCCTATCAGCGAATTCAATCTGCAATTGAATATCTGAAAATGCAGAAAGGAGTGGAGCGCATCTACTTGATGGGGCACAGCATGGGTGGGCGTATGGCAACTGGCTTCCTGGCAAACAATCCCACTGCGCCGATTGTAGGTTTCATCGGAGTCGGATTGACTGCGGGAGGCAAGGAACCTGTTAACACCAATCTAAATCTGCGAAAAGTGAAGCTTCCAGTTGTCGATGTGTACGGTGACAACGAAATGGATGCGAGAGCAGCGTCTTTTCGCAAGTCCCTCGTTTCCGAGAACTTTACGCAAGTGGAGGTTTCCGGAGCAAAGCATGATTACCGTGGCTATGAGAAGCCGGTGTCAGACATCGTCATCGAATGGCTGAAGAAGAGAGAAGGTCGGTGAATATGAAGTTAGTAACAGAATCAGAAATTGATTGCAAGGCATCTTGGCCGTGCGTGAGATCGATAGAGATATTTAATGTAACTTACATGAATTTCTCAAGGGCTCCTTAAACCCTATCTCGATCGATTACTAAGCCTTTGTCTTCCAGCTGTCAATGGGTTTGACGTACATCTGCTCGATAGCGTCTTTGTAGTGAGCCATCAGGTTCTTTCGCTTGAGCTTGAGGGTAGGGGTCATCAGGCCGTTGTCAATGTTCCAACTATCCCTGACCAGGTGGATGGCTCTGGGCACTGCATAACGGGCAAAGCTGCGTGTCTGCTTTTCGATTCGGGTAAGCGCTTCTCTCTCTGCCGCTGCATGCTGCAGACTGGATCCATCATTCGGGTTTAGGCCAATACTCCTGGAAAGGATTTCCCACTCCACTTGACTAACAACCGCAATACAGGCGATGAACGGACGATCCTCGCCAACGACAAACACTTGCTCAAACAGGGGATCGACGAGGATGGCCTGTTCCACATCATTGGGAGGCACTTTCTCACCCGTCGATGTAACAATGATTTCCTTGATGCGACCTTTAATTCGGATACGGCCATTTTCGATTGAAGCTTGGTCGCCGGTTCTCAGCCATCCGTCGGTAGTAAAGGCTTTGGCAGTGTCTTCCGGACGGTTCCAATAACCGCGCATCACTACCGGGCCAGACACCTGCAACTCCTGATCCTCGCCAATTCGAACCTCAATTCCCGGCAGTACGCGGCCAACGGTATCGGGCCAGTTATCGTCGAGCCCGTTGGCGCTGACGACAGGAGAGGTTTCGGTCATGCCATAGCCTTGCACCATGGGCAGGCCCAGACCTAGAAAAGTGCGCGCAATTGTCGGAGACAGTGGAGCTCCGCCACTCACAGCCACGCGAAGCCGGCCTCCAAACTGCGCAAGTAGGGGCTCGGCGACAAGTTTGCGCAAAAGCCAGCCGGGCAAGGCAGAAGCCCAGCTCGCCTTGGCTTCCAGTTGCTCGCCCAAGGGCATGCCTTGATGAGCGCGGAAGCTCTTCCAGCCTTTGTTGACTGCAGCGTCGAACAGCTTGTGCTTGAAAGGGCTGGAAGCAAGCGACTCCTGAATCTTGGCATAAACACGTTCATAGATGCGAGGCACCGAGATCAGTACGGTCGGCTTGACCTGTTTCATATCCTGTGCGAGTTGTGCAACAGAGCGTGCGTAGGCGACGCAGGAACCGGTAGCAACAGCCAGGTAGTAGCCTGCAGTTCGCTCGAAAGTGTGAGAGAGCGGCAGGAACGAGAGAAAGACGTCTTCAGGGAAGGCCTTCACACGCTGCATCACCGCGTGTAAATCACTGACCACGTTGTCGTGAGTGAGCATGACGCCCTTGGGCTTTCCCGTCGTACCGGAGGTGTAGACAATGCCCGCCAGCTCCGTTTTCTTTGGTGGCAGGGGGAGGGCAGAGGTATGCCGCTGACCAGCCTGAAGCCAGGCAGACAAAACAATGACCGGCTTACGCTGCAAGGCCTTGACTGAGTCCTGTTCTGCTTGCTCGACAGGTACGACGTAAGTGTTCGACGAATCGATCGGACGGCCTTGCTGTGCGTGAATAACGGCCTGGAGTCCCGGCAGATCCTGACCTGTAGCACAAATTCTCTGCCAGGCCTTGGCGTCGGCCACGACCAGCAAGGAAGCACCCGAGTCGGCCAGGATGTAGGCAATGCTGCCGGCATTGTCGATGGCATGCAGAGGAACTGGCACGTAACCACAGCGCAGACAGGCCTGGTCGATGGTCATTGCATCAAAACCATTGGGCAGCAAGATTGCAACCCTTGCACCTGCAGGAAGATTCGAGGCACATAAGGCGTGGCTCCACAGAGCGACACGTTCGGCTGTTTCGGCCCAGCTCAGGCTTTTCCAGGCATTTGTGCTTTCATCGAACTCTCGGTAAGCCTCGCCTGATGGAGTGCAGCGAACCCGCATGGCCAGAAGCTCTGGCAAGGTTTGCACTTGCTCGATAGTCAAATGCTGTTTCTCTGCTTGGAGACCCAGTACATCAGTTTCACTTGCTTGGTTCATGCGCTTGCCTTCAGGAAGCGGGCAATTTCCCGCTACGCGAATGATAGCGCCAGAGACATCCAGGCTGGTATAGGGCTCAGATCGTGGCTCCAAGCGGGATATCGATGCTTTGATAGCAGACGGCGATGTAATGATGCAGGCGATGCTGCTCGTCGCGCACTGCCGTCAGGGAAATCTGATGTCGGTTCCTGTCATGGTGCATGACACGCAGGCCTTGCCAGTGCCCTTTTTTACCGATTTCGGTCCAGATCTGCGACCACTGGACTGCCGTGTTGTCATCGTCGTGGATGAAAAGACTGGAGAACTCCTTGTTCTTCGCTCCCTGGCGGTTCAAGCCGCTGATACGCGCAAAGGCCGGATTGATATCTACAATTTTCCGGTTCGCATCAAGGACCACCATGCCTTCGAAGGAATGATTGAATACCGTGGCAGCTATATGTAGTTGCCGTTCGGTTCGCTTGCGGTCTGAGAGATCGGTCAGAAGGCCTACATACATGCGCTGACCCCGAGCCTCGGCCTGGCTCAAGGCCAGGCGCATTGGAATCAGCGTACCGTCCTTGTGCTGGCCGAGCACCTCTGAAATCTTGTTCTTCAGAGGTGGCGCGTTGTTTCGCTGGCCGGCTTCATGCTGTTCCAGATAATGATCATGCTGGTTGAACAGCGCTGCGGGCATGAGCATTTTCACGTTCTGGCCCAATACTTCATCTGGGCTCCAGCCGAATATGACCTCAGCTGCAGGGTTGTAATCCGTTACGCATCCCCGATTATCGATGCAGATAATTCCATCTGCTGCCATATTCACCAAAGCTTGCAGTCGGGCTTCATTCATATCCACTTTCTGCCAGCGACTGCGGTACTGAATCAAGGCATTGGCCTGTGCGATCAGTCCGCCAAATAGCAGAGTAATCACGGCAATGGTCAGCGCCAGAATCAAACGATCGTTCGATGATGCCGCGTCATGCGTTTCATGCTCGGCCGTGACTCGCAGCGCCAGCATGGCTGTGTAATGCATGCCTGAGATCGCGGCGCCCATGATGATGGCTGCCAGCGTTTTGCGCCAGTGGTCTTGTTTGAGGTTGAAGCGTGCCAGCCCGAAACGAATCCAGAGCGCCAAGGTGGCCAGCGCTACGCCAACAATGAGAGAAATGGCAAACCAGAGTGGTGAGTACTGGTGCGTGGCAGGCATGCGCATTGCTGCCATGCCGCTGTAATGCATTGCAGCAATGCCGATACCAACCGTCAAGCCGCCTAATGCCAATTGCCTGAGATTGAGTTCATTGTGAGCCAGCAAGGCAAGGGCCACTGCTGATGCCGCGATACCTGGAATGATCGAGAAGACGGTGACCGGCAAATCATACTGAACTGCAGCATGCATCGAATAAGCGAGCATGCCGATGAAATGCATGGCCCAGATGCCTATGCCCAGTGCCAGCGACCCGCTCACAATAGACCAGTTGCGCAACTGCCTTGATGTGGCCAGTCTGGCAAAAGCAGCATGGCGCAAAGCTTGACCAGAGGCAATCCAGCAAACTGCCAGCGATAAGGTCACAAGGAAGGGGTCATATTCACCCTTTAGCACGTGAGCGTCGGCAGACGGGCTCCAGAAAAATTGCGCCAGCATGAATCATGGTCCTGTAACACTGAAAGCACATTCAGTTACCTGACAAGCATCGCATGAAGTGGGTAATCCAATATTTCAAATTTGTAGGATAAATACTAGAGCGGATCGAACATGGATCTTTTAGATCGCAGCGTCGAGTCCATTTGAGAAATGCTGCTGCACTGCGCTCATGGCAATTTTCGGATCGCGCTTCAGCAGTGCTTGCATGATGGCTTCGTGCTCTGCCAAGGAATCTTCAATACGGCCTTGTTTGAACAGTGATTTGTGACGGTTCAGCTTCATGACCTTGCGCAAATCGGCCACCAGTTGGTTACGCCAGCGGTTATCGGCAATATCGAGAATCTGCATGTGAAAGCTCTCGTTGAGCGCAAAAAACCGCTCGGCGTCGGCTGTGTTCCGCTTCAACTCCTCGTGGGTCTGCTGCAGACGCTGCAATTGCTCGTCCGTGGCCTTGCCGGCAACCTCGGCCGCAGCATCTGCCTCCAGCAGACTCAGCAATCGATAGACGTCGGAGATGTCCTTGCGCGATACCTCGGTCACGTAAGCGCCTCGACGCAGCTTCATGGTCACCAGACCTTCAGCGGCCAATACTTTCAGTGCCTCGCGCAGGGGGGTGCGGCTGATGCCGTATTCCTCGGCAATCTTGAGTTCGTCGATCCAGGCTCCGGGCTCAAGCTCTCGCCGGAAGATGCGTTGACGCAACTGCTCGGCGACCTGCTCATATAGCGCAAGAGGAGTAAGTGTTTTGCTTGTCATTACGCGAGATTATATGTTGCAAGTATTTTGAATTCATAATTATGAATCATGTACACTAGGCGCATCTAGGTAGTTCACCGCAATTCCAAACTTCACTGCGCGCACCGCATACGAGAGACAACATGAGCCAAGAGAATCCGGCACAGGACCCACAAGAATTTGCACCCGCTGATCTGCAAGCCTGGAACAAGGCCGCCAACAAGGCGGCCCCCGGTGGCGACATCAACAACCTGAACTGGGTCACGCCGGACGGCATCACCGTCAAGCCGCTGTATACGGCTGAAGACACTGCCGATCTGCCCTTTACCAACACGCTGCCGGGATTCGCCCCTTATATCCGCGGCCCCCAGGCCACCATGTATGCAGGCCGGCCCTGGACCATTCGCCAGTACGCGGGATTCTCCACCGCCGAAGAATCCAACGCCTTCTATCGCAAGGCCCTGGCTGCCGGCGGTCAAGGCGTTTCCGTCGCTTTTGACCTGGCTACGCACCGTGGCTACGACTCTGACCATCCACGCGTGACGGGGGATGTGGGCAAGGCCGGTGTGGCGATTGACTCCGTCGAGGACATGAAGATCCTCTTCAACGAGATCCCTCTGGACAAGGTGTCCGTTTCCATGACCATGAACGGCGCCGTGCTGCCCGTGCTGGCCGGCTATGTGGTAGCCGCCGAAGAGCAGGGTGTCTCGCAGGACCAGCTCGCCGGAACGATTCAGAACGATATTCTGAAAGAGTTCATGGTGCGCAACACCTATATCTATCCGCCCAAGCCGTCGATGAAGATCATTGGCGACATCATCGAGTACACGAGCCAGAACATGCCAAAGTTCAACTCGATCTCGATCTCGGGCTACCACATGCAAGAAGCCGGTGCCAACCAGGCGCTGGAGATGGCTTTCACGTTGGCCGACGGCAAGGAATATGTGAAGACAGCCATTGCCAAGGGCATGGACGTGGACGCTTTTGCGGGCCGTCTGTCCTTCTTCTGGGCCGTGGGCATGAATTTCTACCTGGAAGTGGCCAAGATGCGTGCTGCGCGCCTGCTGTGGTGCCGCATCATGAAAGGCTTTGACGCCAAGAACCCCAAGAGCCTGATGCTGCGCACCCATAGCCAGACTTCGGGTTGGTCGCTGACCGAACAGGACCCCTACAACAACGTGGTGCGCACCACTATCGAAGCCATGGCGGCCGTGTTCGGCGGCACCCAGTCCCTGCACACCAATGCGCTGGACGAGGCCATCGCCCTGCCCACGGAGTTCTCTGCCCGTATTGCCCGCAACACACAGCTGATCATTCAGGAAGAGACCCATATCACCAATGTGATCGACCCCTGGGCCGGCTCCTACATGATGGAAAAACTGACCCAGGAAATGGCCGACAAGGCCTGGGCCATCATTGAAGAGGTCGATGCCATGGGCGGCATGACTGCCGCGGTGGATAGCGGCTGGGCCAAGCTCAAGATCGAGGCTGCCGCCGCCGAGAAGCAGGCGCGTATCGACTCGGGCAAGGAAGTCATCGTCGGCGTCAACAAGTACAAGCTGGCCAAGGAAGACCCGGTCGACATTCTGGAAGTGGACAATGTCAAGGTGCGTGACAGCCAAATTGCGCGGCTCAAGAATATCAAGGCTAAGCGCGATGCAGCCCTGGTCGAAGCTGCGCTGGCTGCCATCACGGCAGCGGCAGAGTCCGGCGAGGGCAATCTGCTGGACCTGTCCATCAAGGCCGTGCGTCTGCGTGCCACGGTAGGTGAAGTTTCCGACGCGATGGAAAAGGCGTTTGGCCGCCACCGCGCCGATACCCAGAAGGTGACCGGTGTGTACGCTGCCGCTTATGATTCCGCCGAAGGCTGGGACAAGCTCAAGGAAGAAATCAACACCGCTTCGCAGGCCATGGGCCGACGCCCCCGAGTGATGATCGCCAAGCTGGGTCAGGATGGCCATGACCGTGGAGCCAAGGTGGTCGCCACTGCCTTTGCCGACCTGGGTTTCGACGTGGACATGGGGCCTCTGTTCCAGACCCCCGAAGAATGTGCTCGCCAGGCCATCGAGAACGATGTGCACGCTGTGGGTGTCTCCACTCTGGCCGCCGGGCACAAGACTTTGGTGCCAGCCATCATTGCCGAGCTCAAGAAGCAGGGTGCGGACGACATCATCGTCTTTGTGGGCGGTGTGATTCCCGCTCAGGACTATGATTTCCTCTACAACGCGGGCGTCAAGGGCGTATACGGACCCGGCACTCCCATTCCTGCCAGCGCCAAGGATGTGCTGGAGCAGATCAAGAAGGCCAACGGTCTCTGATCGGCCGGCAAGCATTGATAGCAAAGGCGATCGCAACGTGACCCCTGAGCAAATGCAAGACGGCATCCTGCGCGGC
>Ga0209370_1003303_pt1 | contig 10444 bp, 10 predicted proteins | sample AgamicAtPrz_FD_187164 | JGI IMG/M metagenome (GOLD analysis project Ga0209370, IMG submission 187164) | Agave microbial communities from Guanajuato, Mexico - At.P.rz (SPAdes) (version 2) | ecosystem: Host-associated > Plants > Phyllosphere > Phylloplane/Leaf | place: Guanajuato, Mexico... | reverse complement strand
TAATGCTAATAGAATATGTTTTTTCTTTCGTATTGTTATAGCATCCTTCTCTTAAAGGACATTGTTTACAAATGTCAGTATCAAAGTAAAAGGTAAGACATGGATTCTTAGCTGTCCCTGTTCTTCGAGTTTTAGCTTTTCTAATACTCAGATGCCCGGCAGGGCATATAACCTCATCATTTTCTTTGTCATATTGAAATTTATCTTCTTCGCGTGTTCCATACACAGCTGGACTTAAGGGTATAGAAGCTTTTATCTCTTCTGATTGGAGAAAGGTTAAATTGTCCTTTCTAGAATATGCTGTATCTGCAAGTACTTCATCAATCGAAATTTGTAGTTCTGTTGATTTGTTCACCAAAGTTTGTAACTGTTTTCCATCGTCTTCATTTCCAGGGGTTACATGAATTGCTGTGATGATTTCTTCTTCCGTCATAGCTATGTGGTTTTTATATCCATAAAAAGTTCTTGACTTAGATTTTCTTCCAAAACGTGCATCAGGGTCAACTGCAGATGCAATCCCTTTATGAGATAAAAGTCTCTCATCTTCAATAATTTGCTTTACGATGTTTATTTTATCAAGCAAGCTACCTTCGGCATCAGGAAGTTTTTCTTCTAGTAGTTCCTTTAGCTCAGCTAAATATTGCAAAAGTTGTATCGCTTTTTCTTCATCTGTTCCCTCTAATTTTGGAAACGTGGGAATCATTTTATAAAGTTTGGAATACTGTTTCTTCAACCCTTTTAATAGACGGTTTGCTGCTTTTTTCAGAACATCTAACGGCTTATCCTTGCTGCATTAGCTAGAGTATGAGTTGAATCAATAATCAGAGTCTTGGACTGAATTAATCCATTTTCTACACATTGTTTTACAATATGCTCTAAAACCTTTTCAACACGGTTGGCTCCAAGTCTATGTACACGGAATCGACTTAATTGTGAAGAATCTGGCAAGGAATCCTCTGGATTTAACCCTAAGAACCACTTATATGCTAAATTGTATTGTGAATCCTCAATCACTCTTTCATCCGATAATTTGTACAGAAATTGAAGAAAAAGGAGACGGAACAACAATTCAGGCTCATTAGCAGGTCTACCGTAATATACACAATACGAATCTTTAACCAAATCATTAATAAATGAAAAGTCAACCACTTCATGAACTCGTCTTAAAATATGATCCGCTGGCACAAAAGAATATAGTTCTGAATGAAAGGAAAGGCTTGATTGATTATGATTAAGTAACATTACATAAACTCCAATACAGATAATTAATTTATCTTTATTTTAACAAAAAAACGCCCCGAAGGGCGTTCTTGTAAAAAATGTAAGTATTTTGCAGTGTCCTCAGTCAAACTGGGCCTCACAATGATTTGTTTTTTTGTAATTCGGCTAACTTATTCTTTGAAACCTTCGCTGTCTCGTCATAATTTTTGAAATAGGCTTTATAGGACTGACCGGAGACTTCAATCCTCTTTAAATGCTGCAAATTAATGATATAGGATCGATGCGAGGCTACAAATCGGGAATCAAGGATTTCTTCCAGATTCGTTAACGCCTCGTTTAACTCGATTTTTTGTTCCATCGTATGGATAACCGCTTTCCGGTCAGCTCTTTCAATAAAAATAATCTCATCCAAAGGGATAAAGGAATACTGATTGTGTTGTTTAATCATTAGATCCTTTTTCATTGATGGCGGCTGCCGTTCTGCGGGCGGCTTCGAAAATGCGGCCGCTCGATCAAGCGCCGCATACAGCCTGGTACGGTCGATTGGCTTGACTATGTAATCGATTGCATTTACATCAAAAGCCTCTAATGCATATTCATCATGTCCTGTAATAAAAATCACCTGCAAAGAAGGGACAATTTTTTTACATGATTTCACGGCTTCCATACCATTCAATAATGGCATATGAATATCGACTAAAACGATATCCGGCCTATCCATCATTACCTTGTTGATTAATTCTTCCCCATTTGCTGCTTCTCCAACAATTTGAAAATTTGGAACCGCTTTAATCAAGTGCTTCAACAACTTTCTGGATGGTGCATTGTCATCCGCAACCAAAACTCGCATAGGTCATCCCCCAAAGCCTACTTTTTTGAAAACGCCAGCAAAATTCATTACAAACAGTATAAGTCAGTTTACCCTGCATAGGAAGTCTTATAAAAAATTTGATTCAGACATGAAACACTAGACTATAATAAAGCTAAAAACCCGCATGTGAAAAGGCAGGAAGAATAATGGATCTCAACTTATATAAAGAAGTGCTTCGGACAATGTCAGAATGCGTGATTATCCAAGAAAAATCGGGAAAAATGGTTGCCTTAAATGATAATGTTGAAAAAATATTAGGAGTTCCAGCGGAATTACTAACAGAATCCACCTTAAGACAATTTGAATTTTATCGCGAGGACGGCACTCGTTTACCCTATTCCGAGCTGCCAGGTGTCCTTACCCTCGAACAGGGTAGTCCTTTTAAAGATGTTATAGTGGGTGAAAGGGATTTAAATCACAACTTGAAATGGCTTTCTATTAATTCAACACCACTTAAAATGGACGGCGGGCAGGCTGCCCTTGTGACGATTTCCGATATCACCGAACGGAGAAAAATGGAACATGCACTTCTTCAAGCAAAAGAAGAGGCGGAAAAAGCCAATATGGCCAAATCGGACTTTCTATCGAAAATGAGTCATGAACTCCGTACACCTTTGAATGGAATCCTGGGTTTTGCGCAGCTATTGGAAATAGATGAAACCTTAAACGAGGAACAGCAGGATTTTGTCCAGGAGATTTTAAGCGGCGGGAATCATTTATTAAGTTTGATTAATGATATTTTAGATCTATCCAGAATCGAAACGGGTCAGTTAAAGGTAAAGATAGAAGAGGTTAATCTGCTTGCCATTATCAATGAATGTATTAAGATTGTTCAGCCGCTGGCCAAAAGGAAGGAAATTAGACTCCATAACCAGGTGAATCCATCGCAAAGCATTGTCGTTCTTGCCGATGCCATTCGCCTTAAACAAATCCTTCTTAACCTGTTGGATAATGCAATTAAATACAACCGTGCAGGCGGTAAAGTCATGATTTACTCTTATTTGAAAGGAAACGAAGCTGTCGTGCATGTTGTAGATACAGGAGCTGGAATTCCGGCTGACGAGTACCAAAAAGTCTTTGTTCCGTTTTATCGAGTTGAAGGAACTCAAGAAGAAGGGACAGGCATTGGATTGTCCTTAGTCAAGCAGCTGGTCCATCAAATGGGAGGCAGCATTAATGTAACAAGCCAAAAAAGAATTGGAAGTAATTTTTCCTTCAGCCTGCCCCTTCCGAACCATTTAAAGGCAGCTGTGAGATGGGGTGAGAATGTAGAAACTCATGCAGCGACTGAAAACAAGACTGAACATTACTGCTTGCTGTATATCGAAGATAACGAATCCAATTTACATTTAGTCACGAACATCATGAAATCTCAGGCACGCTATTCACTTTTATCTGCCCGAACTGGAAAGGAAGGCTTAGAAATGGCGGCTAGAGAAAAGTTTGACTTGATTCTTCTCGATCTGGATCTGCCTGATATACACGGATACGAGGTTTTTGAGCGTTTAAAATCTGATGAAAAAACGAAGGATCTTGCGATTATTGCAGTAAGTGCCAATGCCATACCGCAGGATATTCAATACACATTAGACATGGGGTTCGATAATTATGTGACGAAACCCTTTAATGTAAAAGAGTTTTTTACCATCATAAAAGAGACGCTGAATAGTACAATCAATCAAAAAATTCCGGATGATAAAATTTTAAGCACAGGACCGCATGGTGAGGAAGCTGTTTCAGCCAAAACACTTCAGCTATCATTGAAAGACCTGAAAAAACTGAAGGAAAAGAAATACAAGGCGGCTATCGCGATGCACTATACCGAAGTTGATTTTTCAACTGCGATCATCAATGGTTTGAAAGATACGTTTGAAAAAATGGGGATTGAGGTTGTTGCGGTATCGGATGCAGAATTTAATGCTGATAAACAAATTTCAGATATCGAATCCATTATCGCCAATAAGGCGGATGTTATCGTAAGTTTACCGGTCGATCCCATTGCAACGGCTCCTGTTTTTAAAAAGGCGGCAGAAGCAGGAATCAAACTAATTTTTATGGATAGCATGCCGGAAGGATTGGAATTTGGCAAAGATTATGTAAGCGTTGTTACGTCCGATAACTATGGAAATGGCATCTTTGCCGGCGAAGTTATGGGTGATGAACTGAAAGGAAAAGGCAAGATTGGAGTAATTTTTCATAATGTTGATTTCTTTGTCAATAATCAGCGGGTCGAAGCGTTCGAAACTACTATTAATGATAAATATCCAAATATGAAAATTGTGGCACGGGCTGGAATTACAACGCAAGACGATGCGGAAAAAGCAGCATCTGATATGTTGGCAAAAAATCCGGATATAGATGGGATTTTTGCTATTTGGGATCAGCCAGCAGAAGGAGTACTGGCTGCAGCCCGTAAAGCCGAGAAAAATGATTTGGTCATTACGACAGTGGATTTGGGAACAAATGTAGCGATTCAAATTGCTTCTGGCGGAAATGTAAAAGGCCTTGGGGCGCAATTGCCTTATGAAAATGGAGTTGCTCAAGCAATTATTGCGGGATATTCATTACTTGGTAAGGAAGTAGCTCCTTTCTATGTGGTACCAGCCATAAAAGTAACAAAAGAAAATGTCTTAAAGGTTTGGAAACTGGCTTATCGTCAAGATGCCCCGGATGCCATTCAAAAGTACTTTTAAAAACACTATGATACGGTGGCAGATAAAAAATTTGACTTTGTCAACATAGAAAGCATTGCCGTTTCGATGCAGGAAAAGGTGAACAAAACCAAATAACCTTCACAACCATTACATCAGAGGGTGAAATGATTGATCAATTTACTATTATCAATGAAACTTATTTTTACGAAAATGAAGAACTAGAAGAAAAAAAGATTTTAAAGAGTGACACCACTGGTACCTAGTCACTCTTTTTAATACTTCTGTTTAAAATTTGCGGCAAAGTAATCAAAACCACTGTCCACACAGGACGGACAAACCGCGCCCCAGCTGTGTCTCTAATTTCTAATCCAATATATTCAGCTTGTTGGACATGAGGGATGATTGTATGGCTTTCTGTTGAAGAATATCAGAAAGTGTTTGTCCCATTTTATCGGATTGAAGGAACACAAGAGGAAGGTACGGGCATTGGATTATCTTTAGTAAAGCAACTTGTCCATCTTATGAGTGGAAAAATTAGTGTAGCGAGCCAAAAGGAATCGGCAGCGATTTTCGCTTTAGCCTCCCCCTTCCCCATGAGTTAACGACCGCGATGCAATGGGGGGAAGAAGTGATGGATTTACCAACAAAGAATCCTAAGTCAGATCACTATGGTTTGCTGTATGTGGAAGATAATGAATCTAACTTACACCTGGTGAAGAACATCCTGAAATCCCAGCCATCCTATACGATCTTAACTGCTCGTTCTGGAAAAGAAGGATTGGCACTGGCTAGGACTGAAAAAATAGATTTAATTCTACTAGATCTTAACCTCCCAGATATGCATGGCTATGAGGTGTTTGACCTTATAAAACAGGATGAAAACACGAAGGATATAGCGATTATTGCTGTCAGTGCCAATGCCATGCCTCAGGACATCCAGCAGACATTAGGCAAGGGGTTTGATAATTATCTGACAAAACCTGTTAATGTAAAGGAGTTCTTAACAACTATATACGAAACTTTAACTAGTACAATTAATCAAAATATACCCGAACATAAAATTTTAAGTACCGGACCAAATGGAGAGGAAGCTGTTTCTGCCAAGACACTGCAGTTGTCTATGAAAGATTTAAAAAAGCTAAGAGAAAAGAACTATACAGCTGCTATTGCCATGCACTATACCGGGAATAATTGGGCAAGAGCACAAATTGAAGGATTGAAGACAACTTTTAATAAAATGGGGATTAGGGTCGTGGCTGTAACTGATGCCGAACTTAACTGGGAAAAGCAAGTTGCAGACATTCAAAAGATATTAGCAAAAAAACCGGATATTATTGTTAGTCTTCCAATCGATCCGTTATCAACCTCGGGTGCCTTTCAAACCGCAGCTCAATCAGGTGTGAAGCTGGTTTTTATGGACAATACACCATACGGGTTGGAAGCGGGTAAGGATTATGTAAGCGTCGTTTCAGCCGACAATTATGGAAACGGGTCCTATGCCGCCGACATTATGGCAGAGAAAATAGGTTTTAAAGGCAAGATTGGGGTCATATACTACGATGCTGATTTTTTTGTAACGAAACAAAGATTAATGGCTTTTGAAAAAACGATTAGAGAAAGTTATCCTGACATTCAAATCGTAGTCCGCAGCGGTTTTACTAGTCCGAATGATGGGAAAGAGCTTGCAGACGCTATGATTTCTCAACACCTCGATTTGAAGGGAATCTTTGTTGTATGGGATTTGGTGGCGGAAGGTGCTATGGCCTCAGCCCGTGCCCTAGGAAAACATGATTTAGTTATTACGACAATGGATTTGAGTACCAATACTGCTGTAGAAATTGCAAAAGATGAACTTATCAAGGGCTCGGGTTCGCAGATGCCCTACCATCAAGGAGTGGCCGAGGCAATCTTGGCCGGTTATGCACTGCTCGGCAAACCAGCACCGGCTTATGTAGCTGTACCGGCACTAAAAGTAACGAAAGAAAATCTCCTTGAGGCATGGAAACTTGTGTATAACCAAGATCCCTCAGAATTAAATGGGTACTTAAATATTCTTAAATAAACCCATGCAGCAGCCAAAGAAAAAAACAACTTTCATTTTACAAACTATTAGCTGTTTACTTTAAGTGTAAATCTTCACAAACTAATTAGGAAAAAGGCGTTTCCAATTTAAAGCACGTCACCGATCATAGTTTGTTGTAAAAATAAAGAAACTAGCCAATTATTACGTCAGCCTTTGTGGTTTATATTTTGTTAAAAAAACATAAATGATAGAGCAACGGTGATGACCATGATATAAACAGGAAAGGCATATGCTAATTTCCATCCTCTGTAGGTAAATACATGTACTTTTACGATGACGAATTCGACACAAACTGCATAAACGTACCAGATGAAAATGTAAAAAACAAGCTTCAATTTTTTCAGTTTCCATATTTCATATACATAAATTAATAAATATCCGAAAGGTAGGAATATACACACACGATGTCCTTAGAAGGTCGAACAGTTCATATTTTTAACTGTCTGTAACCTGATACAAATTCGGGGAAACAGAAGCGATTAAATGGTCCATTATTTTGGGCACCGCCATGCTGAACAAAAAGATTAGAATGGTGATTTCGGTTGGTATTTTTTTAGGCATCTCCATAATAGTATACTTAGAAAAATGCCAACGATAATTGTCCATTTATTTGAATCGAAATGTTTGGTAAGGGGAACATCGTTACACCTCTTTCCCTAATTTTTTTCTGTATAGTTTCCAAAGCATGTAAGAAACAGTGATGAGGAAAACCCACTCGAGGAAAGAATATATGATATTCTAATGTTTTTTTTCAATATCCTTTTTCTAACTAACCCATTAATTGATATGATTCTTTTAAAAGAACTAAAAACTCTTGATTTAGTTCGTATTCACTATGAAATCTAAAGTTATTGTGAAATCTGTTTTTTGAAACTTGTTCAATTTTAGTAATCTTCTCGTGTTCAATTTGATGGTTTGTTACTAAATTAAAATCTAACCAATTCTTTTTTGGATGAACTCCTCCGAAGGCAGATTTGTTCAAAAGATGTATAGAAGTCTTTTTAAACTCAATTTCAAAAGGTCCAATTTCTTTCAATAAATCGAGTATTTTTGAATATATTTCATAAACATTAGATGCCTTATTTGAGAATAATTCATCTTCTGACATATCACCATCTCCTGCTTTCACTTTAACATATTAAACTTTATTACCTTTATTTTGCCTCTTTTTACATCCTTTTACCATTTCTTTATTCACTAGTCGAGTAGAATGGAGCCTTTCTACCTTTCGATAGATTGTACTCCACCCCCTCTCAGAACCGTGCTTGCACTATTAAAGCACACGGCTCCTCCTAGTTACCATTCGCATTTCTGCTATCCTTAATAGTTGCCATCATAATTTCTACCTCAGAGTGTAGTAAATGTGTCCCTAATAAGGTGGATAACTGGTAGCTAGCCTTTCCTCCATCGGCATTCCCCAACTTCATTGGTACTACGCTGCTATCCGACTCCCTATTCGGCATCTAGCTTCCTTGCTTGTTATCGCTTGTACACCATACTCTTCCATCAAGAAAAGACCAATAGGGTCTCCCGAGTTGCATATCATATCAATGTGTAACGTGCGAAGGTCTCTGATTCCAGAGAGGTTTTAACCATCTTGCCTTAAAGGATGGATAAAATATAGATCAGCCCTCTTGTTTTACTAACATTATGGAGCTCAATCCCTTCAACCATTTGGCTTTCGGCCCGCCGTCGGGTAGAAAACAAGCGCGCGCAATCAATATTTATTGATTCACGTTTCTAGTAGCCCCCCTACGATCCCGGACGGTCGGATTTCCCGAGTCCGGTTCTGACCTTGGATTAATCACCTACAAGCCTTCCCATACAACCGCAGGATTAAATGTCGGTACACATATTCCCCCATCATGCGAAGGAAATGGCTTTGTTTCGATTTAAATTGGCGTTGTCAGAAGATCCGAAGGAGCAGGAACTGAGACATCGAGGAGATGGATTTGCTTTATTTCGTGAAAAGTAGTAAAAAAACAGGTTGGTGGAAGTATTAAAAGGATGTGACGAATTATGGATGGGGAAGGTTATTCTAGAGGGGATAAATGTTGCTTGATCAAACGATTAACTAGTTTTGCCAAATAGTAAAAAAAACGTTTAATTGAAAGTTAATTAAGCCTTAATAAATCAGCATTATTTGGCCAAAATAAAAAGCCAAACAAACGTTTAATTTATAGATTTTGCGATAAGTTTTATTATGGCTTAAAAAGGGAACTTATTCACTATGTGATAAATACTATAGGTGAGAAAGGACTTGATTAGATTGAAAAAAGGTTGGCTAGGAATAGGGATTGTGGTCGGTGTTATTGTCATATTGGGCCTTATGTTCATGTCCAGCTATAATAGTTTTGTCAATTTAGAAGAAGACGTAAATCAATCGCATGCTCAAATCGAAAACCAACTTCAACGAAGGCTCGATTTAATTCCAAACCTGGTGAATACTGTAAAAGGATATGCGGCTCACGAAAAAGAAGTTATTGCATCCATCTCAGATGCACGTGCACGGCTTGCTGGAGCAAAAACCCCCGAAGAAGAAGCAACCGCTAACGATCAATTATCTGGGGCTCTAAGCCGATTGCTTGTCGTCGTTGAAAATTACCCTAACCTGAAGGCAGACCAGCAATTTACTCAGCTTATGGATGAACTGGCTGGAACAGAAAACAGAATTGCCGTGGCCCGGAAGGATTACAATGAAAAAGTAGCAGAATTTAACAAAAAAGTGAAAAGATTCCCTGGCTCCATTATTGCAGGAATCGGCGGGTTTGATGCGAAAGAATATTTTAAAGCAGACCCTAAGGCTCAAGAAGCTCCAAAAGTTGACTTTGGAGGCAACGGGTAATGAATATGAAAAGGATCTTCAGCTTTCTGTTGGTATTTACCACGTTATTTCTTTGTGCAGCCCGTGCACTTGCTGAGGATGTCCAAATACCTGCTCCAGTAGGAGATATTTATGTACAAGATTTTGCCCATGTCCTAAATGAAACAGAAAAAGCAGAATTAATCAATTTAGGCAGGAATCTTGAAGACAGAACAACTGCACAGGTAGCCTTGCTGATCGTTCAATCCATTGGCGGCCAATCCATAGAAGAATATGCAAATGAGGCATTCCGTCAATATGGGCTTGGCAGTCAGAAGGAGGATAATGGCGTCCTCCTTGTTTTAGCCATGAAGGAACATAAAATCCGGATTGAGGTAGGTTATGGTCTCGAGGGAAGAATTCCAGATGCTAAAGCTGGCCGAATCTTGGATCAATATGCTATTCCTTATTTGAAAAGTAACCAGCCGAACCATGCTGTTTCGGAAACTTATAAAGCACTTGCCAATGAGGTCCTTGCCGAATATAACGGTGGTGACGGCCAAAAGACAGTACCGAAGGATGAAGGGATAGGAATTCCATCCTGGCTTCTCATCATCATTGTCCTTGTGGTGGTAGTTTTAGACTTTAAATTTTTCGGAGGCACCTTGACATATTTTCTTCTATCCATCCTATCAAGAGGTGGTGGAAGAGGAGGCGGCGGATCTCGAGGAGGAGGCGGCGGATCCTCCGGCGGCGGCGGTTCAAGCCGAGGCTGGTAAGTAAAAGAGATGCTCTATAGTAAAGAGCATCTC
>Ga0209370_1003302_pt1 | contig 10445 bp, 8 predicted proteins | sample AgamicAtPrz_FD_187164 | JGI IMG/M metagenome (GOLD analysis project Ga0209370, IMG submission 187164) | Agave microbial communities from Guanajuato, Mexico - At.P.rz (SPAdes) (version 2) | ecosystem: Host-associated > Plants > Phyllosphere > Phylloplane/Leaf | place: Guanajuato, Mexico... | reverse complement strand
CTCAAGCTGGGCCCGGACAAGGGCAACAGCCCGCACCTGAACCGCCTGTTCAATGGCACTCCCGCCAAACTCGCCGCCAAGCTGGCGGGCCTGCCCAAACCGACCAACTGCATATGACCCAGCCACGCCCACTCACCCTGGAAACCCCGGCTGAACACCCGTTCGCCGAATTCGTGCGTATTCTTGGCAAAGGCAAGCGCGGCGCGCGTGGCCTGACCCGCGAAGAGGCTCGCGCGGCCATGACCCTGCTGTTGGAAGACAAGGTCGAAGATGCCCAGCTCGGTGCCTTCCTCATGTTGCTGCGGCACAAGGAAGAAAGCGCAGAGGAACTGGCCGGCTTCACCGAGGCACTGCGCGCGCACCTGCAGGCCCCGCGCATCGCCGTGGACCTGGACTGGCCCACGTATGCCGGCAAGAAGCGCCATCTGCCGTGGTACCTGCTGGCCGCCAAGTGCCTGGCCAGCAAGGGTGTGCGCATCCTGATGCATGGCGGCGGCGCACATACCGCCGGGCGCATGTATACCGAGCAACTGCTCGACCTGTTGCAGATCCCCCTGTGCCGCAACTGGGCAGCCGTTGCCGAGGCACTCGACCAGCATCAGCTGGCGTTCTTCCCGCTGCAGGATTGGGCGCCGCAGTTGCAGCGCATGATCGACCTGCGCAATACCCTGGGCCTGCGCTCACCGATCCATTCGCTGGCCCGGGTCCTCAACCCGCTGGGCGCGCGCTGTGGCCTGCAGAGCATCTTCCACCCCGGTTACCAGGCGGTCCACCGCGAGGCAAGCCGCCTGCTGGGTGACCATGCGCTGGTGATCAAGGGCGATGGTGGCGAGATCGAGGTCAACCCCGATGTCATCAGCCACCTTTACGGCACCACGGCAGGTGAGGCCTGGGATGAAGAATGGCCAGCGCTGAGCGAGCGCCGTCACGTCAAGCCGCCCAGCCTGCAAGCCGAGCATCTGCTGGCCTTCTGGCGTGGCGAGGTTGAAGACAGCTATGGCGAGAAAGCCGTCCTCGCCACCATGGCCCTGGCCCTTCGCGGCTTGGGCAAAGGCCGCGAAGAGGCGTTCGCAACAGCCCAAGGCTATTGGCAAGCGCGAAACCAATCGATCTAATCGATTATAAGCCCCGGATCTTTGCGCTATTTGTTCGAACGATTTGGCCTAGACTGGGCTCCAACGACAAACCACTTTGTTCCAGGAGCTCATCATGGGCCTTTTGATCGATGGCCGCTGGCATGACCAGTGGTATGAAAACGGCAAGGACGGTACGTTCAAGCGCGAGAATGCCCAACGCCGCAACCCGCTGCCTGCTCCTGAAGCCGGCCGTTACCACCTGTACGTCTCGCTGGCCTGCCCATGGGCACACCGCACCCTGATCGTCCGTGCCCTCAAGGGCCTGGAACCGTTGATCGATGTGTCGGTGGTCAGCTGGCTGATGCAGGACCACGGCTGGACCTTCGACCAGCAGCAAGGCTCTTCTGGTGACCACCTCGACGCCCTGCAGTACCTGCACCAGCGCTATACCCAGGATGACCCGCACTATACGGGCCGCGTGACAGTACCGGTGCTGTGGGACAAGCAAGCCAAGCGCATCGTCAACAACGAGTCGTCAGAGATCATCCGCATCTTCAACAGCGCGTTCAACGAGCTGACCGGTAATACGCTGGACCTCTACCCCGCGCCGCTGCGCCCGACCATCGAGGCACTGAACGAGCGCATCTACCCAGCGGTGAACAATGGCGTATACCGCGCAGGCTTCGCCACCACGCAGGAGGCCTACGAAGCGGCGTTCGACGATGTGTTCAACGAACTGGACTATCTGGAAGACCTGCTCAGCCGCAACCGCTACCTGGCAGGCGAATACCTGACCGAGGCCGATGTGCGCCTGTTCACCACCCTGGTGCGCTTCGATGCGGTGTACCACGGCCACTTCAAGTGCAACCTGCGGCGCCTGAGCGATTACCACAACCTGTCAAACTGGTTGCGCGAGCTGTACCAGTGGCCAGGCGTGGCGGGGACGGTGAACATGGAGCATATCCAGAAGCACTATTACCTGAGCCACAAGACCATCAACCCGAACGGGATCGTGCCCAAGGGGCCGCTGCAGGACTTCAACTTGCCGCATGATCGCGAGCGGTTGCCGGGCGAAGGGATCTGGCAGGCTTAAGGCATCCGGGGCCGCAACGCGGCCCCGGCGATTTCAGCTGTTCTGCGAACCTTCGAACCAGGCCAGCTTGTCACGCAACTGCACCACTTCCCCGACAATCACCAGGGTCGGCGCATGCACTTCATGCCGCGCCACCAAGTCCGGTAGGTCTGCCAGGGTGCCGGTGAACACCCGCTGGTTACGCGTGGTCCCCTGCTGTACCAGCGCTGCCGGGGTACTGGCCGCGCGGCCATGACGAATCAGCTCGGCACAGATGGTCGGCAAGCCGACCAGGCCCATGTAGAACACCAGGGTCTGCGCCGGTGCCACCAGGTCATCCCAAGGCAGGTTACTGGTACCATCCTTCAGGTGCCCGGTCACGAAACGCACCGACTGGGCATAGTCGCGGTGGGTCAGCGGAATCCCGCCATAGGCGGAACAGCCACTGGCCGCGGTAATACCCGGCACCACCTGGAACGGGATGCCCTGCCCGGCCAGCTCTTCGATCTCTTCGCCACCGCGCCCGAAAATGAACGGGTCGCCGCCCTTCAGGCGCAATACCCGCTTGCCCTGTTGGGCCAGGTCGACCAGCAGGCGGTTGATCTGGTCCTGCGGCACGGCATGGTCGGCACGGCGCTTGCCCACATAGATACGCTCGGCGTCGCGCCGGCACATCTCGATGATCGCCGGTGCCACCAGGCGGTCGTACAGCACCACATCGGCCTGTTGCATCAGGCGCAAGGCACGGAAGGTCAGCAAGTCCGGATCGCCCGGGCCCGCACCCACCAGATACACTTCACCGCCCTGCTGCACCGGCGCACCGTCTACCATCGCCTGCAGCAGGCGCTCGGCCTCGGCGCCCTGCCCGGCCAGCTGGCGTTCGGCAATCGGGCCCTGGAACACGGTTTCCCAGAAGCCACGGCGCTGATTGACGTCCGGGTACAAGGATTTGACCTTGTGCCGGAAGCGCGCTGCCAGGCCGGCCAGCTCGCCATAGGCCGATGGAATCCAGGCCTCGAGCTTGGCGCGAATCAAGCGCGCCAGCACCGGCGCGTCACCGCCGCTGGAAACGGCAATCACCAACGGCGAGCGATCGACGATGGCCGGGAAGATCACCGTGCACAGGGCCGGCGCATCAACCACATTGACCGGCAGGCTGAGGGCCTGCGCATCAGCCGACACCTGGGCATTGAGCCCGGTGTCGTCGGTGGCCGCGATCACCAGCCGGCAACCGACCAGGTCGGCTGCCTGATAACCACGCACCAGCACCTCACCGCCACCTTCCCGGGCCAGCGCGGCCAGTTGGCCGTCGACCTCTGGTGCCACCACGCGCAGCGCGGCCCCGGCATCGGCCAGCAGGCGCGCCTTGCGCAAGGCGATCTCACCGCCGCCGACGACCAGCACGCGGCCACCCTGCAGCTTGTGGAACAGCGGCAGGTAATCCATTTAGCGGATAACCTCGACGCCGCCCATGTACGGCTTGAGCACTTCCGGTACGCGGATCGAACCGTCCGCCTGCTGGTAGTTTTCCAGCACCGCGACCAGGGTACGCCCCACCGCCAGGCCGGAGCCGTTGAGGGTGTGCACCAGCTCTGGCTTGCCGGTTTCCGGGTTGCGCCAGCGGGCCTGCATGCGGCGCGCCTGGAAATCGCCACAGTTGGAGCACGAGCTGATTTCACGGTACTTGTCCTGGCTCGGCACCCACACTTCCAGGTCGTAGGTCTTCACCGCGCCAAAGCCCATGTCGCCGGTGCACAGGGCCAGCACGCGGTACGGCAGCTCCAGCAGCTGCAGCACCCGCTCGGCGTTGGCGGTCAGGCCTTCCAGGGCTTCCATCGACTTGGACGGTTCGACCACCTGTACCATCTCGACCTTGTCGAACTGGTGCTGGCGGATCATGCCGCGGGTGTCACGCCCGGAAGCACCGGCTTCACTGCGGAAGCACGGGGTGTGGGCCACCAGCTTCAGCGGCAGTTGCCTGGCATCGAGGATCTCACCTGCCACCAGGTTGGTCAGCGACACTTCGGCGGTCGGGATCAGGTAGAAGTCAGCCTCGCCCTCGCGGCTGATCTTGAACAGGTCTTCCTCGAACTTCGGCAGCTGGCCGGTGCCCTGCAGGGCCGGGGCCTGCACCAGGTACGGGGTGTAGTGCTCCTCGTAGCCGTGCTCAGCGGTGTGCAGGTTGATCATGAACTGCGCCAGCGCACGGTGCAGGCGGGCGATCGGGCCACGCAGCACGGCAAAACGGGCGCCGGACAGTTTGGCGGCGGCTTCGAAGTCCAGGCCACCGCTGATTTCGCCGAGGGCGACGTGGTCCTTGATGGCGAAATCGAACGCCCTCGGCGTGCCCCAACGGCGCACTTCGACGTTGTCGTCTTCGCTGGCACCGACCGGCACGCTGGCGTCCGGCAGGTTGGGGATGGTCAGCAGGATGCCGTCCAGTTCGGCCTGGATGCCATCCAGCTCAGCCTTGCCGGCCGCCAGTTCGTTGGCCATGCGCTCGACGTCGGCCATCAGCGGCGCGATGTCTTCACCCTTGGCCTTGGCCTGGCCGATGGACTTGGAACGGGCGTTACGCTCGGCCTGCAGCTGCTCGGTGCGGGTCTGCACCGCCTTGCGGCGTTCTTCCAGTGATTCGATGCGCGCGACATCCAGGCTGAAGCCACGGGAGGCCAGGCGATCCGCCACTTCCTGAAGTTGGCCGCGTAACAGTTTGGAATCGAGCATATCGTTCTCTCGTTATGGGTAGGTGTTGGTTCAGAATCGGGTCAGGGACAGGCCGGCCCAGGTCGCGAGCAGCCCGCCCACCACGCTGATAGCGGTATAGCCCAGCGCCAGCGGCACTTGCCCGCTTTCCAGCAGGCGTACGGTATCCAGCGAAAAGGAGGAAAACGTCGTCAGGCCGCCCAGGAAGCCGACGATCAGCCCGGCGCGCAGTTCGATCGGCACCATCGGCTTGTGCAGGAACAGGCCATACAGCAGGCCGATCAGCAGGCAGCCAACCAGGTTGACCGCCAGCGTACCGAGATAGAAGTGCCGTGGCCAGTGGGCAACCACCCAGTTGGAGGTGGCAAAGCGCAACAAGGTACCGGCAATACCGCCCGCGCTGACGGCGGCGATCAATGCAATCACGGTTTTCTCCGCTGTCTGGGGCTGCTGCGGTCGAGCTCGGCCAGGTGCCGCAGCTTCTCGCCAATCTTCAGTTCCAGGCCACGCGGCACCGGCTGGTAGTACTGGCGCGGTTCGAGCGCTTCGGGGAAGTAATCCTCACCGGCGGCGTAGGCGTCGGGCTCGTCGTGGGCGTAGCGGTACTCGTCGCCGTAGCCCAGTTGCTTCATCAGTTTGGTCGGGGCGTTGCGCAGGTGCAGCGGCACTTCCAGCGAACCGTGTTCGGCGGCCTCGCGCAAGGCAGCCTTGAAGCCCATGTACACCGCGTTGCTCTTCGGCGCGCAGGCCAGGTAGGTGATGGCCTGGGCCACCGCCAGCTCGCCCTCGGGGCTGCCCAGGCGCTCCTGCACGTCCCAGGCTGCCAGGCACAGGCTGAGGGCGCGCGGGTCGGCGTTGCCGATGTCTTCGCTGGCCATGCGCACCACGCGGCGGGCGATGTACAGCGGGTCGCAGCCGCCGTCGAGCATGCGCGCGAACCAGTACAGGGCGCCATCCGGGTTGGAGCCGCGCACCGACTTGTGCAGCGCGGAAATCTGGTCATAGAACGCCTCGCCGCCTTTGTCGAAACGGCGGCGGCTGTCACCGAGCAGGCTTTGCAGCATCTCGACGCCGATCTCGCTGCCGTCCTCGGCAAGGTCGGAGGCATTCTCGAGGAAGTTGAGCATGCGCCGGCCATCGCCATCGGCCGCCGCCATCAACATCTTGAAGGCGTCATCGCTGACGCGCAGGTTGCGCTTGCCCAGGCCGCGCTCCTCGCTCAGGGCGCGGTTGACCAGCTTGCGCAGCGCCGCCTCGTCCAGGCTCTTGAGCACGTACACCCGCGCCCGTGACAACAGCGCGTTGTTCAGCTCGAACGAAGGGTTTTCGGTAGTGGCGCCAATGAACAGCAGGGTGCCGTCCTCCACGTACGGCAGGAAGGCGTCCTGCTGCGACTTGTTGAAGCGGTGCACTTCGTCGACGAACAGGATGGTACGCCGGCCATACTGGCCTGCCTGCTGCTTGGCCACCTCGACCGCCTGGCGAATCTCCTTCACCCCGGCGAGTACCGCCGACACCGTTTCGAAATGCGCATCGCAGAACTGCGCCAGCAACCGCGCCAGTGTGGTTTTGCCCACCCCTGGCGGCCCCCAGAAGATCATCGAATGCAGCGCACCCTGCTCCAGCGCCTCGCGCAGCGGTTTGCCGCGCGCCAGCAGATGCTCCTGGCCGACGTACTCGTCCAGGTTGGACGGGCGCAGGCGGGCGGCCAGGGGCTGGGCGACGGGTTCGCTTCGAAACAGGTCCATGGCGGGCTCTGGTTACTCCTTGATGACGTCCGCGCCTTGCGGGATGTCGAACTTGAACTTGCTGTCCGGCACCGCCTGGTTGGCCTTGACGCCATTGAACAAGATATTGGTGCGCTGGCCGACGCTGTCGATCAGCTGCATGTCATTGATCAGGCCTTTGCGGAACGACACGCGCAGCGAGTCGAACAGGGTGTCCTTGGTCTTTGGCTTGAGGGTGAAGTCCATCACTTCGCCCTGCTCCTTCGAGGTGATATCGAAGCTCTGGCTGATCTTCGACACGTCGCCGGACAGCAGCAGCGCCGGGGTCTGGTTCAGGCGCACGTCGAGCTTCTTGATGGTCGCCTGTTCCAGGTCCGGGTCCCACAGGGTGACGTTCTTGCCGTCGGAGACCACCACCTGCTCCTGCGGGGCGTCGGTGTGCCAGTAGAACAGGCCCGGGCGCTTGACCGTCATCTTGCCGGAGGTTTCCTGCAGGCTGGTGCCACCGGCATCCAGGGTCAGCTGGGAAAAGTTGGCCTCGATGGTCTGCGACTTTTCCAGCAGTTGGGTCAGGCGTTGTACGTCTTGCTCACCGGCATAGGCCGTAACCGTGCCCAGGGTCAGGGCAGAAACCAGCAGCATGCGAATCGCGCGCATGGGAATCCTCATCGAGCATTGAAATAGGCCGGGCACCACCGTTGGTGCCCGGCAGGGTGTTCATCAGTCGCGCGGGCCGCCCGGGGCTATCACTTCCCGCGAGCCGTTGCTGTTCATGGGGGTGACCACGCCGGCCATTTCCATGGCTTCGATCATGCGCGCCGCGCGGTTGTAGCCAATCTTCAGTTTGCGCTGCACCGCCGAAATGGACGCACGGCGGCTTTCCAGCACGAACTGCACGGCCTCATCATACAGGGCGTCACTTTCCGAATCATCGCCGTCGCCACCACCGCCACTGCCGCCATCGAAGCCACTGCCGGCCTCCTCGACACCGTTGAGGATGTCGTCGTTGTAGTCCGGGGCGCCGCGCAGCTTCCACGCCTCCACCACACGGTGCACCTCGTCGTCGGAGACGAATGCGCCGTGCACACGGATCGGCAGGCTGGTGCCCGGCGGCATGTACAGCATGTCACCATGGCCCAGCAGCTGTTCGGCGCCGCCCTGGTCGATGATGGTCCGCGAGTCGATCTTGCTCGACACCTGGAACGCCATGCGGGTCGGGATGTTGGCCTTGATCAGGCCGGTGATCACGTCCACCGAGGGGCGCTGGGTGGCGAGGATCAGGTGGATACCGGCCGCGCGCGCCTTCTGCGCGATACGGGCGATCAGCTCTTCGACCTTCTTGCCGACGATCATCATCATGTCGGCGAACTCGTCGACGATCACCACGATGGTCGGCAGGGTCTTCAGCGCCGGCGGCTCGTCGTCCATGCTCTCGCGACGGTACAGCGGGTCATGGATGATTTCGCCGGCTTCCTGGGCGTCCTTGATCTTGCGGTTGAAGCCGGCCAGGTTACGCACGCCCATGGCCGCCATCAGCTTGTAGCGCCGCTCCATCTCGGCCACGCTCCAGCGCAGGGCGTTGGCGGCGTCCTTCATGTCGGTGACCACCGGGCACAGCAGGTGTGGAATGCCTTCGTAGATCGACAGTTCGAGCATTTTCGGGTCGATCATGATCAGCCGCGCGTCTTCCGGGCTGGACTTGAACAGAATCGACAGGATCATCGCGTTCACACCCACCGACTTACCGGAACCGGTAGTACCGGCCACCAGCAGGTGCGGCATCTTGGCCAGGTCGGTGATCACCGGCTTGCCACCGATGTCGTGGCCCAGGGCCAGGGTGACCGGCGATTTCTGCTCGTCATACTGCGGCGTGGCCAGTACTTCGGAGAAACGCACCATCTGCCGGTTTTCGTTGGGGATCTCGATACCCACGGTGGTCTTGCCGGGAATGACCTCGACCACCCGCACGCTGGTCACCGCCAGCGAACGCGCCAGGTCCTTGGCCAGGTTGGCGATGCGGCTGACCTTCACGCCAGCCGCCGGCTGGATCTCGTAACGGGTGATCACCGGGCCCGGGTGGATCGAGTCCACCGTCACTTCCACGCCGAATTCCTTGAGCTTGATTTCCAGCAGCTGGCCGACACCGGCGAGCGATTCTGGGGAATACTCGATCTTCTTCTGTTCGGCCGGGTCGAGGATGGAGATGGACGGCAAGGTGCCTTCCACGGCGCTGTCGATGAACAGCGGCGCCTGCTTCTCCTTCATTACCCGCTTGCTCGGTTCCGCTGCCCTGGCGGCAGACGGCGGCACGATTGTCGGGGCCGCGGCTTGTTCACGCTGCACCGTTGGCTCGCGTGGCACTACCGGCTCGCGCGCTGCAATGGCCTCGCGCGCCACCACAGGCTCGCGCGACAGGGTAGGCTCGCGTGGCTCGACCGGTTGCGCGGGGGCTTCCTCACGCTTGAACAGGCGCTCGCGCAGCGCCGGCCGTGCCGGCTGCTCGTGCTTGTCGGCAGCCGCTACCGGTGCAGCCTTGAATACGGGTTCGTCCTCGCGCAGTTGCGCCTCCAGGCGTTTGCGCTCGTTGCGGGCTTCCCACCAGCGGGTGGCGGCGCCTTGCATCAGCTCGAACAGGTCGAGGGTGATCTTGCCGGTCAGGTCCATCACCTTGAACCACGACAGGTCGGTGAACACGGTCAGGCCGAACAGGAACAGGGCAATGAACATCAACGTGCTGCCCTGCACGTTCAGCAGGTTGCGCGCCAGGTCACCCAGGCTCTCGCCCAGTGCGCCACCGGCGGAGAACGGCATGCTCGCCGGCGGGTGGAAATGGATATGCGCCAGCGCCGCACCGGACAGCACCAGGAACACCAGGCCGATCAGCCGCCAGGAGAACAGCCAGCCGCTCCAGTCCCAGGGCTGGTGGCGTTCGCGGAAGATCTGCCAGGTCTTGATCGCCAGCAGCAGCGGGAAGATATAGGCGAAGTAGCCCAGCACCATGAACAGGATGTCGGCGAAGTAGGCACCGGCGCGCCCGGCGGCGTTCTGCACCTGCTCGACGTTGCTGGTGTGGCTGAAGCCCGGGTCCGACGTGTCGTAGGTGAGCAGCGCCATCCACAGGTACAGGCACAGGGCGCCGACAGCGATCAACGCACCTTCCTTGAGGCGATAATGCAGCTGCTGCCGCCACAGGGGCACGGGCAAGGGAGCTGGGGTTGCGGTGGATTTCTTCAAAACGCGTCTATTCCTGCGCGTGCTGCGCGTCCAATAGTGATCGGCCGGCGGTGCGGCCAATGAACCACTACTTTTAACATTACTGCCCGCCGGCCGCCATGGCGGGGCGCCGTATGGGGGCTTGGCCGGGGACGACTTTCACATAGCTGCAATTTGACCACGCATTGTCTTCTGTGACAAAGGCTTATGCTGTGTTTTTGCACAGGTGTGACAGCAAATGTAGCGGATGGTGCCTGTGCTTCGCTGAATGTGTAGGAAATTGCCTTTTTTCATCCCCTGTGCCGGCCATTTCGTGGCCATGCCCCTTTCCACGAGCCGGGTGCAAACCGTGATGGCTGCTGGCTTCCCGTGGGAGCGGGCGTGCCGGCGAAGAAGCCAAAGCGATTGACCCTGCTTGCCACCCAAGCCATGCTGGCCTCTCCCCTCCCCCACCGCACGATAGACCATGCTCACCTGGCTGACCCGCGACTCGCTGACCTTCCCCCCCCTGGAAAAAGCCCTGCACGAGCCCAACGGCCTGCTGGCCGCCGGCGGCGACCTGAGCCCCGAGCGCCTGGTGCAGGCTTATCGCCATGGCTGCTTCCCGTGGTACCAGGACGGCCAGCCGATCCTCTGGTGGTCGCCCGACCC
>Ga0209370_1003301_pt1 | contig 10457 bp, 9 predicted proteins | sample AgamicAtPrz_FD_187164 | JGI IMG/M metagenome (GOLD analysis project Ga0209370, IMG submission 187164) | Agave microbial communities from Guanajuato, Mexico - At.P.rz (SPAdes) (version 2) | ecosystem: Host-associated > Plants > Phyllosphere > Phylloplane/Leaf | place: Guanajuato, Mexico... | reverse complement strand
CGCCGGGCTGAGCGACTGGATCAAGGTCTACCAGGGCGAAGTGGCGACCTTCGAGCCGCGCCCGGACCAGAACCAGAAAGGCCTGGTGATCAGCAACCCGCCCTATGGCGAGCGCCTGGGCGACGAGGCGAGCCTGCTGTACCTCTACCAGAACCTTGGTGAGCGCCTGCGTCAGGCCTGCATGGGCTGGGAGGCGGCGGTATTCACTGGCGCGCCCGACCTGGGCAAGCGCATGGGCATTCGCAGCCACAAGCAGTACGCGTTCTGGAACGGCGCCTTGCCGTGCAAATTGCTGCTGATCAAGGTGCAGCCCGAGCAGTTCGTCACCGGCGAGCGGCGCACACCGGAACAGCGTGAGCGCGAACGGGAGCAGAACGAGCTGCAGGCCGAGGCGCCCAAGCTCAATCGCAACGGCAACCCGATCAAGCCGGCCGCCGCGCCGGTCGAGCAGGCACGCCTGAGCGAGGGCGGGCAGATGTTCGCCAACCGCCTGCAGAAGAACCTCAAGCAGCTCGGCAAATGGGCGCGCCGCGAAGGCGTCGACTGCTACCGCCTGTACGATGCCGACATGCCCGAATACGCCCTGGCCGTGGATCTGTACCACGACTGGGTGCACGTGCAGGAATACGCGGCGCCGCGCTCGATCGACCCGGAAAAGGCCCAGGCGCGCCTGTTCGATGCCCTGGCGGCGATTCCCCAGGCGCTGGGCATCGACAAGAGCAAGGTGGTGATCAAGCGGCGCGAGCGGCAGAGCGGTACCAGGCAGTACGAGCGCCAGGCTGCCCAGGGCCAGTTCATGGAGGTGAAGGAGGGCGGCATCAAGCTGCTGGTCAACCTTACCGACTACCTGGATACCGGCCTGTTCCTCGACCACCGCCCGCTGCGCCTGCGCCTCCAGAAAGAGGCGGCCGGCAAGCGCTTCCTCAACCTGTTCTGCTACACCGCCACGGCCAGTGTGCACGCGGCCAAGGGTGGCGCGCGCAGCACCACCAGCGTCGACCTGTCGAAGACCTATCTGGACTGGGCGCGGCGCAACCTGTCGCTCAACGGCTTCTCGGACAAGAACCGCCTGGAGCAGGGCGACGTGATGAGCTGGCTGGCCGATGACCGTGGCGAGTACGAGCTGATCTTCATCGACCCGCCGACCTTCTCCAACTCCAAGCGCATGGAAGGGGTGTTCGACGTGCAACGCGACCACGTGCAGTTGCTGGACATGGCCATGGCGCGTCTGGCGCCGGGCGGCGTGCTGTACTTCTCCAACAACTTCCGCAAGTTCCTGCTCGACGAGCAACTGCCGGCACGTTATCGGGTCGAGGAGATCACCGGCGAAACCATCGATCCGGACTTTGCGCGCAATGCCAAGATCCACCGTGCCTGGAAGGTGATGGCCAAGTAAGTCTGTTACAGCCCTGGCCTGGGTTGAGCGTAGCGATACCCAGGATGGCTTCCCAGGTGTCGCCGCGCTCGACCCGAGCGACTTCAGCGCTTATCGGGCAGCGCTTTTCGGCTGCTTGTAGAGGTCGAGCAGCACCTGGTCGAGAATCACCGAGGCGCCCCAGGGTTTCGGGTCGTTGAGGATGGCCACCACCGCCCAGCTGTTGCCGTTGCTGTCGCGGCTGAAGCCGGCGATGGCGCGCACATTGTTGAGGGTGCCGGTCTTGATGTGCGCCTGGCCGGCCATCGGCGTGTTGCGCAGGCGTTTGCGCATGGTGCCGTCCAGCGCGACGATCGGCATCGAGCTGATGAACTCGGCGGCAAAGGGGCTCTTCCAGGCCGCCTCGAGGATGCGGCCCATTTCCCGGGCACTGATGCGCTCGGCACGGGACAGCCCGGAGCCGTTTTCCATGACCAGTTGCGGGGCGGTGATGCCCTTGCGCGCCAGCCAGGCGCGGATCACCCGTTGTGCGGCGTGGGCGTCGTCGACATCCGCTTCGTTGCGATTCTGCGCACCGATGCTGAGGAACAGCTGACGGGCCATGGTGTTGTTGCTGTACTTGTTGATGTCGCGGATGATCTCCACCAGGTCCGGCGAGAAGGCGCGGGCCAGCAGGGTGGCGCTCTTCGGCACTTCGGCCTGGCGGTCCTTGCCCATGATGCTGCCGCCCAGCTCACCGAAGATCGCCCGTACCGCGCCGGCGGCATAGGCCGGGTGATCGAGCAGCGACAGGTAGGTCTGGGCGCTGCAGCCGTCGGTCAGCTGGCCGGTGACGATCACCCGGGTACCGTCGAACTCCTTGACCGGGTTGTAGCGCACGTCCGGCCAGGCCGGGCATTTGCCGGCCTTGAGCACCTTGACCTGATTGTCCAGAGTCAGCCCGGCCAGGGGCGGCTCGGCGGCGACGGTGACCTTGCCGTTCTCGGCGCGGGCGATGAAGCGCAGCGCCTTGAGGTTGACCAGCAACGAGTCGGGAGTGACCAGATAGGGCTTGTTGGCATCGCCGCCGTCGTCGTTGAAGGCGGGCAGGTCCGGTTGCACGAAGTGGCTGCGGTCGAGCACGAGATCGCCGGTCACCTGCCGCACGCCGTTGGCACGCAAGTCGCGCAGCATCAGCCAGAGCTTTTCCATGTTCAGCTTGGGATCGCCGCCGCCCTTGAGGTACAGGTTGCCGTTGAGCACGCCGTCCTTGAGCTGGCCATCGGTGTAGAACTCGGTCTTCCACTGGAAGGTCGGGCCGAGCAGCTCGAGGGCCGCGAAGGTGGTGATCAGCTTCATGGTCGAGGCCGGGTTCACCGACACGTCGGCATTGAAAATGGTGCCATTACCCGGGCCGTTGAGCGGCAGGGTCACCACCGACAGCGACTGTTGACCGATCTTGTTGGCCTTCAGGCTCTTGGCAACGCTTTCCGGAAGCGTGGCGCTGGTGGCTGCATAAACGGGCAGGGTGGTGGGCAGAACGAGGCAGGCGAGGGCCAGAGGGCGGAGGATGCGCAACCTCCGCACGGCAGGTACAACGGAAAATCGCATTACGAGCTCCCACAGCGGTTTGGGACAATGCCGCGCATTATGCCCCATGACCAGGCCGGCAAGGGCCGGTGATCGCGGGATTTTATGGCCGGCGATCCGCTGACGGTCGTCGTGGCGATGGCAGCGGTGGATTTTTCGTCGGCCGGCGGGCATCGCCGCCTCTAAACTGGTAGAGTGCCGCGCGTTATCACTCTGCAAGGATCTATACCCATGGCTACCAATCGTTCCCGTCGTCTGCGCAAGAAACTCTGTGTGGACGAGTTTCAGGAGCTGGGTTTCGAGCTGAATCTGAACTTCAAGGAAGACCTGAGCGACGAAGCGGTCGATGCCTTCCTCGATGCCTTCCTGAGCGACGCGATGAACGCCAACGGCCTGGGCTATGTTGGCGGCGACGACTACGGTCTGGTGTGCCTGGCCAAGCGTGGTTCGGTCAGCGAAGAACAACGGACCGCAGTGGAAGCCTGGCTCAAGGGCCGTTCCGAGCTGGTCGATTTCAGCGTCAGCCCGCTGCTGGACGTGTGGTACCCGGAAAAAGAGATCAACTCGGCTTCCTGATCCACGACAAAGGGCCTCGTTCGAGGCCCTTTTCTTTTGTACCTGCCCTGGGTCACTCGTCGTTCATTGCCTGTGTTTCCGGTTGCTGCGCCGGCGCTCGCTCGACTGTTGCCGCGGTGCGTAGCCTGGCGGCGTTGCGGTTATCCAGCCATTGGCGCAGGCCGTGCATCAACAGGGCGATGAACAGCGTCAGCAGGATCCCCAGGGTGACGTTGAACAGGCGCACTTGCGGCAGGTGCCAGTCCTTGGCCAGGCTCTCGGCCAAGAGCACGAAGCAGACCGTCGTCTGCAGCACGAACAGCCCGTAGTGGTTGGCCTGCAGGGCGCGGCTGAGCATGATCAGCGGCAGCATGATGGCGACCATCAGCGGTGGGCTCTGCAGGCTATGGCCGAACAGGATCAGCAGGCCGGCGGCGCCGAGACTGGCCATGCTCGCCTGCAGTGCCCGCACCAGGCTGCCGCGAAATTCCAGCTGCAAGGTGGTGACCACCGCCAGGGTCAGCCAGTAGCCGCGTTGCAGGTGCGCCAGGTTGACGATCAGGCCGGCCAGGGAAACCGCCACCGTGCAGCCCAGGGCATACAGGCCCCACTGCTGGCGGGACTGGCGCCCGGCGTGGCGGCGCAGCACCTTGAGCAGGCTGATCAGGCGCGGCATGTGTGGCCACATGCGCAGGCCATGCAGGCCGCGCAAGCCGAATGCCAGCAGCATCACCCAGAGCCCGCCGAGCATGAACAGCATGGCGATGGCGTTGGGGTTGTTCAGCATGCTGCTGCCGTACTGGCCTTGGCCCAGGCACAGGCACACCGTCAGGCCGATACCCAGTTTGCCGGCTTCGGTGCCAAAGCGCTGCAGCCAGGCCAGCAGCAGGCCGAAGCCGGCGAACAGCGACAGGCTGATCAGCGGGTGGGTCGCCGACCAGAAGCCCAGCCCGGCACTGCAGGCGCCAAGGCCGGTGAGCAGCAGCATGCGCAACATGCCGAAGCGGTGCAGCGGATTGGCCTGGGCCGCCTGGAAGGCGCCGACCGACGCCCACAGGAACCCCGGGTGGGCGCTGAACAAACCAAGCAGCAGTGGCAGCGCGCAACCCAGGCCGGCGACCACCGCCGGCCCCCAGGCGGGTGGCCCGGCGTGCCAGCTGAACAGCTGCCTGAATACCTGGCGCATCGTCAGACCGGGCTCGAGCGACCGGTCATTTCCCGCGCCATTTCGGTGGCGTAGCTGTCGGTCATGCCGGCGATGAAGTCGATCATGCGCAGGAACGAGCGGTACAGCGGCCAGTGCGGGTCGGGGGCGTTATGGCCCAGCAGGTCGAGGATACGCCGGTTCTTGAATGACGGCGTGCGCCCGCCGTGTTGCTCCAGCGCCGCGCCGCAGAAGGCGTTGAGGAGAATTTCCAGGGTGGTGTAGGCACCGATCTCGTGCAGCGTCTTGCGCTTGTCCTGAAAGATCTTCTCGCGGGCCATGGCTTTGGCCGCTTGCACGCAGTGCTTGGCCGGGCCGTGCATGTGCTCGACCAGGTCGCCTTCCAGGCGGCCGGCCAGCAGGCTGGACTGCTGCTCGACGAAGGCCTGGGCGGCCGAGTTGGTCAGGTGCTCGATGGCCTTGCCACGCAGGATTGCCAGCTTGCGCCGACGCGAGTCGTGAGGGCCGAGCTGGCGGTAGGTTTCCGGCAGGTCGTCACCGACCAGGTCGAGCAGCAGGGACTCCACCTCGGCGTAGTCGAGCAGCTCCATTTCCAGGCCATCTTCCAGGTCGATCAGACCGTAGCAGATGTCGTCCGCCGCCTCCATCAGGTAGACCAGGGGATGGCGTGCCCAGCGCTGCTCCTCGAGCTGCGGCAGGCCCAGTTTGCTGGCGATCTGCTCGAGCAGCGGCAGCTCGCTCTGGTAGCAGCCGAACTTGTGCTTCTTGTAGCCCAGGGCCTCGGCATGCCGTGAGGTCCAGGGGTACTTCAGGTAGGCGCCGAGGGTGGCATAGGTCAGCCGCGTGCCGCCATCGAACTGGTGATACTCCAGCTGGGTGAGCACGCGAAACCCCTGGGCGTTGCCTTCGAAGCTGAGAAAGTCGCCGCGCTCGGCGTCACTCATGGCGTCCAGCCAGCCACGCCCGGCGGCCTGCTGGAACCAGTGGCGAATGGCGTCTTCGCCGGAGTGGCCGAACGGCGGGTTGCCGATGTCATGGGCCAGGCAGGAGGACTGCACCACCATGCCCAGGTCGCTGGGTGCGCACCAGGCCGGCAGTTCGCCGCGCAGCATCTCGCCGACACGCATGCCCAGGGAGCGGCCCACGCAGCTGACCTCCAGGGAATGGGTCAGGCGGGTATGGATATGGTCGTTGCTGGATACCGGATGCACCTGGGTCTTGCGGCCCAGCCGGCGAAAGGCACCGGAGAAGATGATCCGGTTGTGATCCTTGTGGAAGGGGCTGCGGCCTAGTTCATCGGCGCTGGGCGACGGTTTACCGAGACGTTCACGGGTGAGCAGTGTTTGCCAGTCCAAGCGTGCTTCCTTTACCGGAGACAACGGTGCGGGCACGGTCTCGCCAGGCGAGCCGTGCACGCGAATGCCCGCTAGCTTCCCTGTTCGTCCGAGCAACTGCAAGGCCGCATCCACTAAAGTCCATTGGCGTCGATGTCGACCAGCAGCAGGCGGCTGCCGTTGTCGATGAACTGCCCGGCGGTCAGGCAGTACTGGTTGGTGGTGGCGTCGCGGTAGGTATTGGACAGGATCAGACGGCGCTCTTCCCAGCCTTCGGCGAGCAACTGGTAGAAGTAGGGGCGCCATGACCAGTTGTGGCCCAGGTAGCGATCATCGGCCTGCCAGGCGCCGTTGCGCCACTCCAGGTTGGGGGTGACCTGGGTGCCGTGGCGGTCGCATTGGTACAGGCGGATCAGCCAGGGATACGCGCCTGGCGTGACCTGCGGCGCCAGCCCTTCGGGACTGTGCTTGAACTGCGTGAACAACTCGGCAAGCTGCCGGCGCAAGGTCATCAGCTGCATGCGGTCGGCGAGTTTCTTGTGCACGTAGGCGTTGCGCAGCCTGGCGAAGCATTCGACGAACGCACTGCTGGCGAAGAAGTCGAGCTCCGGCTTGGCGAACAGATAACCTTGCACGTAGCGTGCGCCACACTCGAGGGCAAACTCCAGTTCGGCTTCGGTCTCCACCCCTTCGGCGATGATCCAGCAGCCGGTCTTCTCCGCCATCATCGCCAGCGCCTTGACCACTTCACCGCTGGGCCCGCCACGGGCCGCCTCCTGGAACAGGCGCATGTCCAGTTTGAGGATGTCCGGGCGCAGGGCCAGAACGCGGTCGAGCTGCGAGTAGCCGGCGCCGAAGTCGTCGATGGCGATACGTACCCCGGCCTCGCGATAACGGGCTGCCACGGCCGCCAGGCGCTGGCTGGCGCCGCCCAGTTCGGTGATCTCGAACACCACGCGGCTGGGATCCACGCCACTGCTCGCCAGTTGCCTGAGGCTCGGCAGCGCCTGTTGCGGGCGCAGGCGGGCAATCCAGCGCGGAGAGATGTTGACGCTCAGAAACCAGTCCGAGGGCGCATCGTGAAAGCGCGCGAACGCCTGCTCGCGAACGGCTCGGTCAAGCCTGCGCAGGGCTGCGGCGGGCGTTTTCGGATCGGCGAACAGCGGTCCGGCGGAATGCAGGTGGCCCCGGGCGTCGCGCAATCGCGCCAGCGCCTCGACGCCGGCAATCTGTCCGGTAGCGGTATCGATAAAGGGTTGGAAGACGGCGGTAGGTTGACCGTCGAGCACCGGGCACATCCTTAGTGATAGGGGCGGGGGCCGGGATATGACCTGGCCTTTAGCGCCATTTCTAGCAATAAGGTAGCCAGTTTTACGCTTGATCGGGTTTTTCTGCTGGCTTTTCGCTTGTATCCCGAGGTGCGCGTTTGCCCAGGTCAGGAAAGGCGGCAAGTGCCATGCGCAGCCAACGGCGCCATTGGCCCCCGCGCATGCCCAATACCGTCAGCGCGAACACACCACCGGTGATCCAGATTGGTGCGTTGCTCTTCTTGAGTTCCTCGCGCCAATGTGTGCCCAGGTCCTTGGCTCGTTGCAGCGGCTCGAGCATGACCAGGGTTTCATGACGAATTTCCTGGCGATGCATTTCCAGGCGCAGCCGCAGCATGGTCTTGCGCAGTTCCCTGGTGCTTTTGTCGGTCATGGCAGCAGTTGCTCGCGATCACGGGCCAGTTCTTCGAGGCTGGCGCTGAAGGGCGCCGGCGCATTGCGCATGCGCTGTACCAGGTGCCAGCCGCAAACCAGCAGGCCTGCTGCATAGAAGAGGCAGAGCAGGGTAATGACCAGAACACGGTGGGTGTCCCAGAAGCCGATCAGCAGGGCGGCGGAAACGCCGACGATCAGCAGGAGGCCGAACAGGATGCACAGGCCGGTCAGGATCAGCAGGGTGACGGTGCGGGCCTGCTGTTCCTTGATCTCTTCGCTGAACAGCGCCACATGGCCATGGACCAGCCCGAGCAGCGCACCGGCCAGGCGCCGTGGCGAAGGGCCGCGGCTGGGAGGTGCTGCTGTCTGGCTGTCATCCATGGGCTGTCCTGATCAACGTCGGCTAATGAGCATGCCGATCAGTATACCAATGCCGGCGGCAATGCCGATGGTCTGCCACGGGTGGGTCTGCACGTAGTCCTCGGTCGCGCCGGCCACTGCACGGCCACGCTGGACCACGGTGTCTTCGGTGTTCTTCAGCGTGGTGCGCGCGCGGCCCAGGCTGTCGCGGATCTGCGCACGCAGCTCTTCGGCCTGATCGCCGACCAGGCTGGCGGAGTGTTGCAGCAGGGTTTCGGTGTCACGGACCAGTGCCTGGAATTCTTCGAGCAACTCTTCCTTGTTGGCGGGAGCTGCGGGGCGCGGGGGAAGTGGGCGGGCCATTGATCAATCTCCTGTAGGTATGAGGCGGTGTAAGGGGTTCGAGTAGCGCTCCCTCGGCAGGTTCACTCTATCTGCCGGGATAGGCGCGGCGACTCCGCGGAGGGCACAGGCATTGCATTGTCGAGCCGCGAGGCTGAGCGAGATGCATGGTTATGGTGCTCGGCCGCTTTCCAGGCACTTGCCTGGTGCCCTATTAAATCGTTGATAAACAAGGAATAAGTTCAGAAAGGGCACGGCGGCGGCGCACCATGATGCCGCTACGCTCCCGATGGGGGCGCAGCGCAATGCGATGGAGTGCTTGTTAATGGTGCTAATCGCCGGCCTGGTGTTCCTTTTTGGTGCTTTTCGCTGCGGAGTCTGTGCTTCGATGGAGACCCTCGACAGTGCCGTGCAAACCCTGATCCACGGTTCCAACACGCTTTTCATCCTGATTGGCGCCATCATGGTTCTGGCCATGCACGCCGGCTTTGCCTTTCTCGAGGTCGGCACCGTACGGCAGAAGAACCAGGTCAATGCGCTGTCGAAGATCCTCTCGGACTTCGCCATCTCGGCCATCGCCTATTTCTTCATCGGCTACTGGGTCGCCTATGGGGTGAGCTTCCTGCACCCGGCCGCGGTGCTGGTCGAGGGCAATGGTTACGGGCTGGTGAAGTTCTTCTTCCTGTTGACCTTCGCCGCGGCGATCCCGGCGATCATTTCCGGCGGCATTGCCGAGCGCGCACGCTTCGGCCCGCAGCTGTGCGCCACCGCCCTGATCGTCGCCTTCGTCTACCCGTTCTTCGAAGGCATGATCTGGAACGGCAACTTCGGCTTCCAGCCATGGCTGCAGGCGCGGTTCGGCGCGCCGTTCCACGATTTCGCCGGCTCGGTGGTGGTGCACGGAGTCGGCGGCTGGCTGGCCTTCGCCGCGGTCGTGCTGCTGGGCCGTCGTGATGGCCGCTATCGGGATGGGCGCCTGGTGGCCATGGCACCGTCGAGCATTCCGTTTCTGGCGCTGGGCTCCTGGGTGCTGATCATCGGCTGGTTCGGCTTCAACGTGATGAGCGCCCAGACCTTGGGCAGCATCAGCGGGCTGGTGGCCGTCAATACCCTGATGGCGATGGTCGGCGGCACCCTGGCAGCGTTGATCGTCGGTCGCAACGACCCGGGCTTCCTGCACAACGGCCCGCTGGCCGGGCTGGTGGCCATCTGCGCCGGCTCCGACCTGATGCATCCAGTGGGCGCATTGGTCACCGGCGCCATCGCCGGCGCGTTGTTCGTCTGGGCGTTCACCGCGACGCAGGTGAAATGGAAGATCGATGACGTGCTCGGTGTCTGGCCCCTGCACGGATTGTGCGGCCTGTGGGGCGGCATCGCCTGCGGCATCTTTGGCCAGCCGTTGTGGGGTGGCCTGGGCGGTGTGAGCCTCACCAGTCAGCTGGTTGGCAGTCTGGCCGGCGTGGCTTTGGCCCTGCTCGGCGGCTTTGTGGTCTATGGCCTGCTCAAGCTGCTGGTGGGCATTCGCCTGAGCCAGGAGCAGGAGTATCACGGCGCCGACCTGTCGATCCACAGGATCGGTGCGGTGAGCCAGGATTGAGCGTGTTTACCGTTGGGTCGATTGTTTGAAAGCCGGCCCTAAACTTTCGTCGAGGGCTGCCGTCAACCTTGGACATGCTCCGTTTCGGTGACTTGCCATGGCTATTTCCATCCCGCTGTCGACCAACACGACAGGCCGCTCGCCCCAACTCGGCGGCCAGCCCACCATTCGCAATGCGGCCGATGCCCAGGCCGCGCTGTCCAACCGCCTGGCCGAGCGCCTCGGCCTGCCGCCAGGCTCGCTGACGGCCAAGCAGGACGACTTCTCCCCGGAGAAAGTCGCCGATCGTGTGCTGGGCTTCGTCGAGCAGCGCCTCAAGAGCGAGGCGGCATCGGGGGCCAGCCCCGAGAAATTGCAACAGCTCCTCGATCAGGCCCGTTCCGGCGTACAGAAGGGTTTCGACGAGGCGCGCAAGATGCTCGATGGCATGGGCATGCTCAAGGATAGAGTCGCCACC
>Ga0209370_1003300_pt1 | contig 10457 bp, 8 predicted proteins | sample AgamicAtPrz_FD_187164 | JGI IMG/M metagenome (GOLD analysis project Ga0209370, IMG submission 187164) | Agave microbial communities from Guanajuato, Mexico - At.P.rz (SPAdes) (version 2) | ecosystem: Host-associated > Plants > Phyllosphere > Phylloplane/Leaf | place: Guanajuato, Mexico... | reverse complement strand
AAAGAACAAGGGAGTTACGGGCAAAAGGTGAGAAACAGTGGCGTTACCCTTGGAAATACAAAAAGTTTTTTTCCGTTAAATATAAAAAAGCTGCGATTAAATTAACCGGGAAAAAGCTCAGGTTTAGCAATGGAAAACAACAATCCCCCTTAGTGGTCCCTCAACCGAAGCACATTGATTTCCATACCATAAAAAGTGCCGAAATCATTTGGCACAAAAATCAATACTGGATGCATCTAGCAGTGGAAGTACCAAAACAAAAGCAGGTTCAAGGTAAAAAGGAAGCCGGCTGCGATTTAGGGATCATCCATGCGGCCGTTTTAAGTAACGGGAAAATCCACCTCATTGTAACAGGAAGGGAACTTCGCTCGTTACAGCGCTACAGAAACAAAAGGTTGAAAGAGTTTCAGAAACTGATTAGCCGGAAGAAGCCAGGTTCGAATAAAAGGCATAAACTCATTTTGCGTAAACGCCGTTTTTTAGAAAAACTGGAACGGAGAATGGAGTATCTATTGCATGCTATTTCGAAAATGGTCACGGATTGGTGTGTGGAAAACCAAATAAAAACACTCTATATAGGAACACCGGATGGCGTTCAAAAGAATACTAAAAAGAAACAGAAAACCCGTAAAGAAATTCGGCAACAATTGTCTAATTGGAGTTTTGGGCAATTAATCGAAAAAATAAAATACAAACTAAAACTTCGAGGAGTCCAAGTCCAACTTGTGGAAGAGTCCTACACTTCCGGCACGTGCCCTTCATGTGGAGAATTCCACAAACAATGGAATCGAAATTTCCACTGTCGATGCGGAGCAGAAGGACATAGGGATGTAGTGGGTGCCATAAATATATTGGATAAGTCTGTCAATAAACAGCTAACGAAAAATCGAGAACTACCTAAAATAGAAGATACAAAGTATCGCCGAGTTCTTTTAGCTCCAATTGTCTCTCACAATCAAGCTAAAAGGGCTGTGGCGTAGAGCCTATGATTGGGCTGCGTTATGTGGTTTTTACTACATGTCGTAATGAACTGAAGAAGTAGTAAGACCTGGAGGCCCCGGCCAACAGGCTGCTTTGATGAAGGTTTAAAAAAGAATCCCCTGGATTTATCCATGGGGCGAAGTCAATTCTTTTGCTTATTTCTATACGAAATAATATTTGTTTTTAACGATGCATAAGTTCCAATCGCTGCATAACCGTAAAACCAGCCCATAAATATACCGCCAAGCGTATTGTGTTTATGACTAATAAAAATTGAAATTCCTAATCCAAATAGAAGTGCAATGGTTGGCACAAACCACTTCGGTAATTTGAAATATACCTTAATTAATTGAGTTAACACAATAATGATGGGTATCGCAAAAACTGCATCCCAAAAATTTGTTTGAATGGCAGGGAAATCCACAGCAGAACACACCTTTTTAAGCTTATTATGTGCATTCTGCTGATTTTTATTTAGTTCAAACTGATATACCAAGCCAAGCCCCCAATTGCAGCTAAGATGACAATGGCATATATAGCCGTCAACCTTATCGTGTTTTGTTTTGTGGAACTTTTATAGTCCTCATCCGGTTTCCCAGTAAGTGCAAGTGTACCAATTAAGGCACCAATTAAAACAACAATGATAAGAATCATGCCAAACGTCATAGTTTTTCATCCTCACTATATGATAAAATTATTGATTTTTCATTAGACATAGTATGATTCCTATATTAAGGTTAAAGTTATAAAAAATGACCAGCCAATTACTAAAAAAATGGACCATCCACTTTTACTGTCACAAGTGATTGGAAAGGAGTGAGTTAGGTGGATTGGAGACCCGATCGAACAACTAAAAGACCAATTTATAAACAAATTGCCGATTACATTGAACAAGGTATTTCGACAGGCCAGTTTTCTCCGGAAACCATGTTACCTTCAGAAAGGGCCTTAGCTGAAGAGCTGCAAGTGAATCGTAGTACAGTGGTAGCTGCATATGAAGAACTGCAATCGATGGGGATTGTGGAGAGAAAAAAAGGTAGTGGAACGATTGTCAGTACAGATATTTGGGGACTCGAGCATAGACGGATTCCAAACTGGGGTAGATATTTGGAGCGTGGCTCATTTCTTCCCAACCTTCCAGTTGTTCAGAGAATTCGTAAGGAAACACAAGATAATGACCTTATTAATATGGCAAGCGGTGAATTGTCACCTAGTCTATTTCCAAATGAGCAATTCCAACAAATTCTTTCCGAGCAGCCTTTTACAGGCTATCTTGGCTATGACGATCCACAAGGGAATGAAGAATTAAGGAATACGATTGCCGCTCATGTGAATGAGTATAAGAATATTAATACAACCTCTTCTTCAATTCTTATTACTTCTGGTGCACAGCAGGCGCTGCATCTGATTGTCCAATGCCTGCTTAAACCTGGTGACGCTGTGGCCATAGAGGATCCATCATATTGTTATTCCCTGCCCATTTTCCAAACGGCAGGTTTAAAAATCTTCCGATTGCCTGTGGATTCAAATGGGGTAAATCCTGAGGACCTTGTTCAATTACATAAGAAACACCGAATCAGAATGGTATTCCTAAATCCAGATTATCAAAACCCAACAGGAAAGGTTCTTTCCCTGCAAAGGCGTCAACGAATTTTAACCATTTCAGCAGAATTTGGAATTCCGATTATTGAAGATGACCCGTATAGTTTGACCTCCTTTAATGGCGTGGTAAATCCATCGTTGAAATCAATGGATGATAATGGAAATGTGCTATATATTAGTTCATTGTCGAAAATTATTGCATCAGGATTGAGAATCGGTTGGATTATTGGCCCAACAAAGGTCATTCAGCGGCTTGCCGACGCCAAACAACAAGTTGATTTTGGACATAGTGTGTTTCCTCAATGGGTGGCGAATGAATTTCTTGGGTCACAGTACTTTGATACACATATACAATTTTTGAGAAAAGAGCTTAAACGACGGAGAGATCAACTTGTTCAAAGTCTTAACCAATTAATGGATGGAAAAGTTTCTTTCACTATTCCAGATGGGGGGATTCATCTGTGGTGCAAAGTAAACAGAGCTATTGATGAGCAAAAATTACTGGAGGAATCAATCAGGAATGGAATTGCCTTTGTTCCCGGAAATGTTTTAGGCTCTGAAAAAGGGTGTCTCCGTTTTACCTATGGAAGGGCAGAAACAAATTTGATTCATGAGGGAATTAATAGATTTTCACAGGCATTAAATAAGTTAGAAGTAAACAACTAATAGTAAGGGAACACGAACACGAAATTATGTAAGGAATTCTTACGCAATTTAAGACAGATCCTGTCCTCCTGATTATAATCCACTATAAGAATTGGTATCTATTCAGGAGGATACACTGATTGACTTGATGCACCATTTTACATAATATAAAAGAATTTATCGGAATTATTCGACTTTTTGTCCAATGACAGAAAGAAGAAGAGGTTTATAATATAGTATAGAGAAGTAGGTTTTCTTGTCCTATTGCTTTACCTGATACATAGGGAAGGGCAAAAAGGATCCTGATTTCGGGAGTTAAAGGAAAAGGGGGGATGCAATGGTGAGTAGCTAAAAATGTTGTGAATTTTTTTAATATTCGTTCAATTTCATCTAGACCAATCCGTATCATTTGAATTTACGTCATCATTGTTTCACTAAATAAGCACGTTAAATAACCAATAAGGGGGAGATTTGTTGAAAACGCAAATTGAACAAAATGGTATTGTTACCCTGACGCCTGAAGCAGCTAATGGTTTAAGTAACAGTGAAATGTGGAATGATGACCTGCGCCCTACGACAATGAAGGAACATTCATGGAAAGGGCTGAACTTCGCTACATTATGGATTGGTATGTGTTTGTGTATTCCTGCCTATACGATGGCTAGTGGCTTGATTTCGTTAGGAATGAATTGGTGGCAGGCCATTGGAACGATTTTTCTTGGAAATGTCATTGTCCTTATCCCTATTCTATTAAATTCCCATGCTGGAACAAAATTTGGAATTCCCTATCCCGTGTTTGCTCGTTTATGGTTTGGCTCAAAAGGAGCGCATATCCCAGCTTTAGCTAGAGCGATTGTTGCCGCTGGCTGGTTTGGAATTAACACCTGGATTGGTACAGGTGCGATTGATACACTTTTATCGGCTTCTTTTGCTGCCTGGAGAAACGTTCCAGGACATACGGCAATTGTATTTGCCTTGTTTTGGGCATTAAATGTGGTTGTTGCCTATAGGGGACCTCAAGCAATGAAAGTTCTTGGCTTAATTGCCACACCAATCGTCGGCATCGCTTCCATTATTCTACTTATCTGGGCATATACAAATGCAGGTGGCTGGGGTCCGATCTTAGATACTCCTTCTGAATTCACGACAACAGGAGCGTTTTTAAAGGTATTTTTCCCTGCATTAACCGGCGTTATTGCCTTCTGGGCAACCCTTGCCTTGAATATTCCTGATTTTTGCCGTTATGCAAAAAGTCAAAAATCACAAATGCTGGCTCAAAGTTTCTCTCTCCCACTTACGATGAGTATCTTCTCCTTTATAGGAATTGCGGTCACATCCGCAACGGTAGTTATTTTCGGGACAGCACTTTGGGATCCAGTTCAACTACTAGCGAAATTCCCTCCATTTGTCATTTTTTTGGGAACTTTAATCATAGTTATTGCCTCCTTAACCATTAATGTCGGGGCAAACATCGTTGCACCGGCCCGTGCAATTGAAAATCTAAATCCAAGACGTATTACGTTTGGCATAGGTGCACTAATCACAGGAATATTTGCGATCTTAATGCAGCCTTGGTACATCATGGAGAACTTTGGAAACTATATTTTTGGCTGGTTGGGAACTTATGGTGCTTTACTCGGTCCGATTGATGGAATTGCCATTGCAGATTACTGGCTTGTTCGCAAGCGGCAAATGGCCCTTAACGAACTATATGATGTAAACGGCCGTTATAGTTATACATCCGGTTTTAATAAAAACGGTGTATACGCCCTGATAATTGGTGTTGCCGTTCCTGTACTTGGACTTCTCATCCCGGGACTTCGCTTTTTGTGGGATAACGCCTGGACCTTTGGATTATTTATCTCGATTATCGCATACACCTACCTTATGAGAGGGGACAAAAGCATTCTCCAACCAGGAGAATACGAAAAAATTACGACCTTCAAATCGTCCACTCCTGGTAATAAAACAGATTCAGTTGCCCAAAATGAAACAGAATTCTTTTATTAAAAAATGAGTGTCAGGCACCCTTTGGGTGCCTGACACTCATTTTTGCTTTACATTCTAAAAGTAAAAATCCGATTATTTTGAAATATATCGGGAAATGTAGGATAATTACGCATGGTATTTCTTAGATAGAATTTATATACTCAGGCACAGGAGCGGCCTTAGCTTAATAGGAGGGTATTTTTTATGGAAATAGGTGTGAGCACGTTTGTTGAGACAACGCCGGATGTGAAAACCGGGGAGGTGATTAGTCATGCGCAACGGATCCGTGATGTGGTGGAGGAAATTGTCCTTGCAGATCAGGTTGGACTCGATGTTTTTGGTGTTGGTGAGCACCATCGTGAGGATTTTGCGGCCTCTTCTCCAGCAGTCGTATTGGCTGCTGCCGCATCACAAACCGAACGGATTCGATTAACCAGTGCAGTAACGGTTCTCTCATCTGCCGATCCGGTTCGGGTTTTTCAGGATTTTGCAACTCTTGATGCGATTTCAAATGGTCGTGCCGAGATTATGGCAGGCCGGGGCTCATTTATCGAGTCTTTTCCGTTGTTCGGCTATGATTTAAAAGACTATGATGAATTATTTGATCAAAAGCTAGAGCTATTATTAAAAATACGTGAGTCGGAGAAAGTGACCTGGGAAGGCGGACATCGACCAGCTATACAAAATCTCGGTGTATATCCTCGACCGGTTCAGGATCCTCTGCCGGTTTGGATTGGAAGTGGAGGCAGCCGTGATTCCGTTATCCGTGCAGGTCTGCTTGGGTTGCCACTCGTTCTAGCCATAATTGGCGGGCGCCCACTGCAATTTGAGCCCCTTGTGAGACTTTATAAGAAAGCAGCTGATCACGCTGGTCATGATGTATCTAAGCTTACGGTTGCCTCGCATTCACACGGATTCATTGCGGAGACTAGCGAAGCAGCAGCTGAGAAGTTTTTCCCTTCCACCCAGCTTGTCATGAATAAACTAGGACGGGAGCGCGGATGGGGGCTATATGACCGTTCAAGCTTTGATACCGCTCGCAGTTTGGAAGGAGCATTGTACGTAGGGGATTCGAAAACAGTTGCAGAGAAAATCATCTACTTACGTAAGAATGTTGGGATCACGCGCTTTATGCTCCACTGTCCTGTTGGCTCCATGCCTCATGATGATGTAATGAGAGCCATTGAACTCTTAGGAAAAGAGGTTGCTCCAATCGTTAGGGCAGAAATAAGCAGATGGGAATCTGAAAGCGACTAATGGGAATCCGAAGAATCTGAAGGGTGATTTGTTATGGAGGAACTGAAAAGCAAATGCTGGCTAATCAAAAATGCTTTTCAAATTGATGTACAAGCGGTTGATCATCAAATTCAAACGATTTTACACATATCTGATGATAGTGATCCACTAATTATTATTGAAGCCCGAAAGAAAATCTATTTGGAACTTAAAAACTCTTTAGAAAAGGCCCATAAAAAGAGTTTTTGTTTTCATACAGATTCTTTCCGACTATCGTATATTGCCGTAGCGCTGCACAAAGGTGAACAGTTTCAAGGTATGGTTGTCGTCGGACCTTTCTTGATAGAGAAAGTAACTGATCATTTTATTTGGAATGTTATCAGGGAAAATAATCTTGAAAATAATTGGGTAACTGCATTTGAGAAGTTTTACAAATCATTACCCTATTTGGGACAATCCTACATCGCAATTGGTGATTTATTAGTGAATCTATTAGTAAATCCGCGCGTGGATTCCCAATTCATTACGACCAAAAAACATAATGAGCAATATCAACCGGAGATAGAGCCGCAAGATTATGCCCATGATGGGATGGAAGTTAAGCTAAGATATGAGGCAGAAAAGAAATTATTACATTTTATCGAAATTGGAGATAAAGAAAATGCCATGAAAGCTTTAATTGATTTTACAGGTGACTTTTCATATCGAGTTCCTGGAAATCCTTTGCGGGCGAAAAAGAATCTTGGCTTTTCAAGTAATACAATGAATCGGATGGCTGCTGCTAAGGGAGGGGTCGAACCTCAATACTTACATGCTATTTCGGAAAAATTTGCACTAGAGATTGAGGCCGCGGTAGCTATGTCCGATTTAGAGTCCATAAATTTCAGGATGATCGAAGAATATTGTGATGCGGTGAAGAATTTTGCAGTTAAAGGGTATAGTACGGTTGTAAAGAAAGCGTTAATGTATATAAATCTCTATTTTAAAGAACCTATAAATGTACAAGCGATAGCAGATGAAATAGGTTTTAATCGAATGTATCTTGCGAGGAAATTTAAAGAAGAATTGAATATTGGTGTGATTGATTATCTACATAAAAAACGAATAGAAGAAGCAATTTTCCTTATTGAACAAGGGCGTTTATCAATTACAGATATTGGTATTCATGTGGGGTTTAGTAGCTATAATTACTTTTGTAAAGTGTTTAAGGAGTTAATAGGAATGACCACTACAGAGTATAAAAACAGCCATTAGAAAAGAAGGTCATGAATAAACTCATGGCCTCTTTTAATAAAAATATTTATCATTAATGTGCGATTTTATATAAAAGGTAACAATATTGGATGTGAAAACCCACACAAATTGCTAACATGAATCTAGCCCTTGTCCCAAACGATTCTATAAGATGGGATTGGACAAGAATAGGAGGCATTAAATTGAAAGAAAATCATGAACAACCGAATTTAGAAGTAAGAGTCAAGAACATCATTGAAGTGGATGGATTAAAATTTAAAGATTTAAATAATAGTGGGAAGCTAGAACCATATAAGGACTGGCGCTTAAGCCCGAAAGAACGTGCGGAGAATCTAGTCTCATTAATGAATATCGATGAAAAGGTTGGAATGATGCTGATTAATACCCGCCAAATGGGACTTACTCAAAAGGATAAGAGTAAAACAAGTCATGATGGTGTGTTAGATGAAGGTATTGTTGAAAAGGGCGAAACTATTTTTGCTTTGGCAAAAGTATATGGTACAACACATACGATTGAAAACATGCATTTGCGCCACTTCATTCTCAGAGATAACTGGAGCCCTGCTCAAATGGCAGAGTGGGTCAATACCATGAATGAAGTTTGTGAGGGAACACGTCTTGGGATTCCTTGTTTAATTGCATCGAATTCACGAAACGAAAATACAGAATTCATCTTTGGTATGAATGATGCAGCTGGGATTTTTTCTACGTGGCCAGGAACGTTAGGACTAGCTGCTGCAGCTAAAGGGGATATAAAAAATGGCGGCGATGCCTCCCTTTTTAGCCAATTTGCTGAAATAGCCCATGATGAGTGGGATGCTGTTGGATTAAGAAAAGGATATATGTACATGGCGGATACTGTTACGGACCCAAGATGGCAGCGGATATATGGTACATTCGGGGAAGACCCGGAATTTATCTCGGATGCAATCGGCCGAATTATTGACGGCTTTCAAGGGAAGACTCTCGGAAATCATAGTATCTCTATGACGACAAAGCATTTTCCTGGTGGTGGACCAAGGGAAAATGGATTTGATCCACACTATGAGGAGGGAAAATGGAACCTATATCCCACACCTGGAAGCTTAGAAAAGTATCATATGCCTCCGTTTAGGGCAGCTGTAGAACATGGGACTTCATCGATGATGCCATATTATTCGATCCCTAGTATCAAGAAAAGTGCGGAACAAGAATTCGAAGGTGAAAACATTCCATTCGAAGAGGTTGGTTTTACTTTTAATGAGTATTTCTTAAATACGATCCTTCGAGAAAAATTAGGCTTCAAAGGCTATATCAATAGCGACAGCGGCGTCACAAGTAAAATGAGCTGGGGCGTTGAAACCTTAAGCGAAGCGGAACGTTTTGCTAAAGCGATTAATGCCGGGACAGACCTTATTTCTGACACGAATGATATTGAAAACCTTAAAACAGCGATCGAAAATGGCTGGATTAGTGAAGAGCGGATTAATGAAGCGAATGTACGCCTCTTGACTGAAATGTTTGCATTAGGTCTATTTGATGATCGCACATATGTTTCACCAGAGAATGCTGCTGCAGTAGTTAATAATCCTGCTAGCTGGGAAGCAGCATATGAAGCTCATAAAAAATCGGTAACCGTTCTTAAAAATACCAACCAGACGTTACCTTTAACAACTGATAAACTTGGTACTAAGAAAGTTTATGTGGAAGTATTCCACAAAGAACAAGAGCGAGCAACTTCTTATACTGAAAAAGCAAGACAGGAATGTCAAGAGCTTGGTCAATTTACGTTGACTGATAACCACGAAGAAGCTGACATTGCTATTCTATTCTTAAGTCCAAAATCTGGGGCATATTTCAATGCAACCCCAGGGTTGTTAGAACTAGAAATCTGCGAAGATAAAACGGAAACTGCTCTGGATGGGTCTACCTATCAAGAAACTACTTTAAGTGGAATGGACCATCTAAAAGAAGTGGCTGACAGTATCCATGTCCGCGGCGGAAAAGTCATTATGAGTGTGAATTTCATTTTGCCATGGATCCTTGGAAACGTTGAACCTTTGGCAGATGTCCTAATCGCTGGTTACGATACCTACTATAAGGCACAATATGAGGTGATCGCAGGCAATAGCCGTCCAGTCGGTGTTTTACCGTTGACATTGCCTGCAAGTGAAGCCGTTATTGCAGTTGACGGAGAAGGTAATTGTGTATCGAGAAATGATGTACCAGGCTATGACAAGGACAAGTATATGCCTGAAGGTCTTACTTATGCTTATAAAGATAGTGATGGTAATATCTATAAGCTTGGTCATGGATTAACATTTTAATATAAAGTAAAACAATCATAAATCAGAAACTCGCCCAAAAAAGATTTGCGGCGAGTTTTTGTATTTCAATTGCTCCAGCTCATACATACCATTAAAGTTTTCTTTTGGTGATGCTGCTAAAATCAATTATAATACTATGGAGAATAAAGATGATTAGAGGACGGATACGATGACTTTTTTAGAAAAAATAGAACCGCATGTAATTAGCAAGGATATCTTAATTCAAGAAATAGTGCTTCATGCCTTACACGATTATCCAAACGTTCCTGAAGAATGGTCGATAAAATTATTGAAGGAAGCTTTTACCAACGAGGACAAGCAATCGTCGATCCTAATTTACATTGATAACATGAGGATCAATGAAGAGGCAGTCCAGCTTCTCTTAGAGAATATCCCAAAGATGGACAAGACCCAAATCCACTTGGCCATAAAATTATTAGAACG
>Ga0209370_1003297_pt1 | contig 10468 bp, 8 predicted proteins | sample AgamicAtPrz_FD_187164 | JGI IMG/M metagenome (GOLD analysis project Ga0209370, IMG submission 187164) | Agave microbial communities from Guanajuato, Mexico - At.P.rz (SPAdes) (version 2) | ecosystem: Host-associated > Plants > Phyllosphere > Phylloplane/Leaf | place: Guanajuato, Mexico... | reverse complement strand
TGCTGATCGTGTCGCCGCTGATCGTGGCGCGCGACACCTGGCCGGACGAGGTGCGCAAGTGGCACGAGATGGCACACATGAACGTCGTGCCAGTGCTGGGTGACGAGCCGACGCGCATTACGGCACTGAACCGCCAGTCTGATTTCTACTCGATCAATTTCGAAAACCTGCCTTGGCTGGTCGAGCACCTGGCCGGGCGCTGGCCTTTCCGCACGGTCGTGGTGGACGAAAGCCGCAAGCTGAAATCTTTCCGTGTCGGCAGCGCCAAGCCGAAGAAAGACGGCACCCCGAAGAAAGCAGCCCACGGCGGCAAACGTACGGCAGCCCTCGCCACCGTTGCGCACACGAAAATCAAGCGCATGATCCAGCTGACTGGCGCGCCGGCGCCGAACGGCCTGCAGGATCTGTGGGGTCAAGCCTGGTTCCTCGACGCCGGCCAGCGGCTTGGTCGCACCTACTCGGCCTTTACCGAACGCTTCTTCCGCCCAAAGCAAAACGGCTTCGGCACCGAGCCGTTGCCGTTCGCACAGGATCAGATTCAGGGCCTGCTGTCGGACCTCTGCCTGCGCGTGGACGCCGCCGACTGGTTCGACCTGACCCAGCCCGTCAAGGTGCCGGTGTTCGTCGACTTGCCGCCGGCAGCGCGCATCAAGTACCGGGAGATGGAAAAAGAGATGTTCACCCAGATCGAGGACACAAAGGCCGAAGCGCTGAACGCCGCGGCCAAGTCGCAGAAGTGCCTGCAGCTGGCCAGCGGCGCTGTGTATGTCGACCCGTTGGTCGAAGGCGAGGAATCGCCCGGCCCCAAGGCGTGGAAGGAAGTGCACGACGCCAAGATCCAGGCGCTGGAATCGATCGTCGAAGAAGCTGGCGGCTCGCCGGTGCTGGTGGCCTACCACTTCAAGAGCGATCTTGCCCGGTTGCTGAAGGCGTTCCCCAAGGCCCGCGTGCTGTCGGACCCGAAGCAGCTGCGCGAATTCAAGACCGGCCAGTACGAGGTGGGCCTTGGTCACCCGGCCAGCATGGGCCACGGGGTGGACGGTCTGCAGGAGCATTGCCACCGTATCGCCTTTTATTCGGCCTGGTGGGACATGGACCAGCGCGATCAGATCATCGGCCGTATAGGGCCGGTGCGTCAGTTCCAGGCCGGGCACAAACGGCCCTGCTACATCTACGACATTATCGCTCGCGACACGGTGGACGAGGACGTGCTAGCGCGCCACGAAACGAAACGGTCGGTACAAGAATTACTGTTGGACGCGATGAAAAGGAGAAGTGCTTGAAACCGAGATCATTACCCACCGTCTCGTACCTACGCAGCCGGCTGGACCTTCGGACCGACGGCCACCTGTATTGGAAGCCGCGGCCTGTAAACCAATTCTCCGCGCCATGCTACGCCCAGATGTGGAATACGCGTTTTGCCGGCCGCAGAACAGGCAGCGATAAAGGGAACGGTTACCTGATCGTCGTGCTAGACGGCGTGAAATACCTGGCCCACCGCCTAGCTTACGCCATCGAATACGGTGAAGATCCTGGCGAAGCGCATGTCGACCACGCAGGTGGTGTTCGGGATACCAGTAAAGACCTTCGCTTGGCGACAAACACCGAAAATATCCAACACCGCACTAAGCTAAACTCCAACAACACCAGCGGGGTTTTGGGCGTCTATTGGCACCGCACTGCTGGTAAATGGAGCGCACGTATAAAGGTTAGCGGCAAAGATATCTTTCTCGGGCTGTACGCGGATATTAATGACGCTGCAAAAATAAGGCGTAGGGCGGAGATTAAATACTTCGGGCGATTTGCCCCAAACATCAAAGGATAGAAAATGCAAGGAAGCCAAACCACCAGTGACGGCAGCACGGCCAGCTATTACGAGCTGCCAGCCGGCGCCAAGGAGTTGCAGGATCTGATCGCCTTCCGCAACATGAACGCGCAGATTGGTGAGATCTTCCGAGCCGTGTATCGCTACGGCCAGGTGGCGCACAGCCCGCGCGAGCGTGATCTGAAGAAGATCATCTTCTACGCCCAGGCCGAACTGGACCGGCTTGCGAAATACGAGACCAAGGGGACGGACCAGCCATGACCTGCCCACTGTGCGGCGCCGACCATTCGCTCAGCCAGTGCCCGCATTGGCGGGACCGGCGCGCCGAACCACTGCTGCCGCCCGGCTACGATAACCGTACCCGCATGGCACTAACGCAGGCGGGCGGCGTCGTTATCGCGCATCCGGATCACCCGGTGCGTGCGTTGAACGACGAGACGAAATCATGGGACGAGGTGTTTCCTACAGCAGCACCTCTTGCCCCGACCGGTAGGTGAAGGTCGGAGTGCCGGTGTTGTTCTGCGTGCGCAGGCGGGCGTATTTGCCCGCCGGCACGTATCCGCCGAGAGCGCCAGTCACGTTCTGCGACAGCGCCAGCCCGATCGTCAGCGTGCCGGTGTTGCCGTTCACAAATCGCGCCAGCTCCTGCACCCCCGCCGTGAACGTGGCGTCGTTGGCAATCTCCAGGTAGACCGTCCCTTGCTGCCCGGCGGTCAGCGAAAGCGTCGTCGCGATGTCCACGCTGTAACTGACAAACGCGTCCCTTGTAGCCGAAAGTTGGTATGCTGTGTTGAGCGACCGCGAAGCAAGCGAGGCCGTACGTACCGGCTTGTTCGTCAGCGCATTGTAGTCACCCGAGAACAGCGAAGGCAGACCGGACAGGCTGCTGTAGTCGTGCGTGTGTCCGAGCGGCGACATGGTCAGCGCCATGTCGTGAATCGCCTTGACGAACACCCGCACCGGGATGAACATGTCGCGGCCGGCGTGCTTGATCAGGATCAGGTCACCGTCACGGAAATAGCCGACCTCGCCCTGGTTAAGCGTAAAACGTTCAGTGCTCATAACAGCGCGCTTTCTGCTGCCCGCCGCCGCACCAACCCTGGCAGCACTCGCCCACCGCCCCGAACCCACTTACGCAGTTCAATCTTCGCGGCCTCCATGTCGCCTTCGTTCAGGCGCTTGCGCAGGGTGGACGAGCGCAGCCGGCCCAGGCCCAGGTTGTAGGCGAAATCGGCGATAGCGCACAGCTGCCGGTCGGTCAGGTTCGGGCACAGCGCCAGCGTGCCGCGGGCAAAGCGCAGTGCGTCCTGCTTCATGCGCCGGTCGGCGTATTCCTGCGTCCATTTCCGCCCGGGGAAAACATCGGCGCCGGTGCTGCCCCAGCCGCAGGTCCACACACCGGCAGGGCAGATGTACGGCGTCAGGCGGCAGCCTTCAAAGCGCCGGATCAGTGCGTACAGGTCGGTCAATTTGTCGATCATTTGCCGCGCTTTACCAACGAACGGTCGGCGACGTAGATGCCGAGAATGGCGGCCACCAATTCGCGGTCCCATTCGGACATGACGAAGCCGTTGGCGATGATCTCGGCCACCACCACCGTGATGGCCAGCGTGGCCAGCAAGGGCCGGACAGCCCCGTTCCAGGCGTCGAGCCAGTTGATGCCGGTCTGCTTGCCCACGTCCTGCACTGCCGTGAGCCATGCATCGACCTCGGTTTTGCTGACAGCGGCATCCGCCACGACCTGCACTTCCTGCACCTTCAAGTCGGACTGCAGCCGAATGCGGGCCATATCACGATCGTGCCGTGCCGCGTCGAGTTCACCCTCGGCGCGCAGGCGCTCCAGTTCGAAGGTGTGGTCTTGCCGCTTATTCAGGTAGCTGGAGACTTCGCCCCAGATCATGCGGAAGGCCGAGCCACCCAGGAAGGAAAACAATGCCGTGAACATGGGTCACCACCAACCGAAAATTTTACCAAACGGTACAGCGGCAGCGGCGATACCGCCCGTACCAACCACCGCCCATTTCAGGAACCGCGCGATGTTGCACACCACCTCAACGTGTTTTAACACCGTCTGCATGCCGACGACCAGGCCAGTGATGCCCAGGTCGTTGTTGTCGTCCTTGGCGAACAGCGCCGTGTGCATTTCGTTGGTGGCGCGCGAGTTCTCGGCCAGCTCGGCGCGGATGCGCTTGCGGTCCTCGATTGACTCGGACATGAACGCCTCGAACTTCGCGTCGATGGCACGGCGGTTCTCCAGCATGTCGATATGGTGCTGGTTCAGGACAAAGCGCAGTTCTTCGGTCATTTGTCAGGGCCTCTTTGGCTAGTTACAGGGTGCCAACTGCACGCCAGCTGTATCCGGTTGCGCTGGAGACAATGGTGCTCGAACCGCTGGTGATGCTGAGTGCTCGAACAGTAAAGCCGGTGTTCGTGATACTGCTTGGCACGATTTGTGACATGGTGGTCGAGCTATCACCATTATTGACTTCGGTAAATACCTTCGGGGTCGTGCCAGCCGCAAATGGCACAGGGAAAGTTACAGTCTTCGTGGTCCCAGCTGTGGTCGTGTCTGCGCCTAACTGCTCATACGGGATAGACAGGCCGGCAAAGATCGGCACAACACCGCCCTGCGTACTGGTCTTGTTACCACCGATGATCGTCGTCTTGGCAGTATTCGAGGAAATATTCGCTATATCCGAAGACTCGATCACATTCCCGGCGACAGTTCCGGAATTCTCCAGCACGTTGGCGGTCTTCGAGAACGACATGTTTACGTTCTTCAGGAAGTAACGCCCACCGTTCACCACGATGTCATTCGTGGTCTGCGCGGCAGTACTGAAGAAATTCGAATCGCGGATAGAATTGATTCCGCTGTTAAGGCTGACATCAGCCACGCCCCTATTCGCCTCGAACCAACAGGCGTTATTTGCGACAAGGCCGATAGAGAACGTATCGTTTGCTGACACTTCGGTGCCGATGTTCGGTCCTACGTATACCCCGCCTTCTGCTGCGGCAAGGGTGGTTCCGTTTCCTTCCACTTCGACGCCGTCAAGCAGGAGCATGCGCCCGTGATCGAACCAGATGCCCCAGGTGGTGTTATCGACGGCCTCCCCGCCGACAAGGCGGATAGCGTTCGGCCATCCGCCGCCTGCAAGAGAGGTGAACTTTTCGGCCTTGAAACCGATGCCGGCCAGGTCAAACGTTGGCGAATAGAAGGAAACACTGATACCGCCGTACAGATGGCATGCTACCGCCCCGCCTTTGAATCGGATATCGCGGAAGTTGCTACGCACAAGGTCGTAACCCACGAAAGCATCGCCGTTTGTGGGGGCGCCCCCGTCGATCGTTAGCTTCTCCAGTCCCACGCCAGACTGGAAAATCGTGCCAGAAGCAGAGCCGTAGGTAACGAAAGCGCCAGCGCCAGTCGCGCGCCGCTTGATGATGCAGCGTTCGCGGTCTGTGCCGATGAACGACGCCTGCAGGCCATACGTCTGCACGTTGACTGAGAAGGGGTCGGACAGGTAAGTCCCAGGCGTGATGATGACGTTGTTCCCGGAGGCAATCATGTAATCGCGTGCTGCCAGGATGGCATTGCTGTCATTCGTGCTGTCATCGCCCTTGGCGCCAAACTGGCGAAGCGTCGGCGAACCAATAAAGATCAGCTTCCAACGCCCGCCATCAGCAGCAACGATGATAGTCCCGCCGTTGTGAACGCTGGTCGTATCGGCCGGGTCCATCCAGTATTTACCCCGCCCCCCATCCCCGGCGGCGTAGTACCCGAGGGTGTCCACACGGCGGAAACGCGTCTTGTCCAGCGCCTGCAAAGCGGCCACAGAAGTGACGACCCGGTCGACGTTATCTCGGAACATCTCCGCGCCGACTTGGCTATATAAGGTCGACCCAGCAATATCGGCGATGCCCTGGGGCAGGCCTCGGAAATAGCGGGCCTGGATGTTGTTCGTACCGGCGGCGGGGGCGACAGTAAAAGTCAACGTGGTGCCGCCGGACCAGGTGTAGTCGATACCTGCCCGCTGGCCAACCCCGCCGACGATCACGTCGAGATTGGCCAGCGCGCCGGGGCTGGCGCTAAGCGTGAAATTCGTCTGCGCCCCGGTCCCACTGAAGATATCAGCGTTGGCCGTGCCGAACGCGACGATAGTAGCCAGGCTGTTCGGGTCGACATTTTGGAGCGCCGTGCCGGTTTCATTCCATCCGAACATGGTATTAGGCGCGGGGGTTGGCAGTTGGGCGCTGACGTTCGACGGCGTGCTTACCGGCAGAACAAGCGTACGCCCGACCAGTTCGCGCAGCTGCTTCACTAGCAGCGTGACGCGGTCCAGCGCATTTTCCACCACGCGCGCAAAGAACGGCCCGCCGTTGGGCAGGTCGGTGGGTTGGTAGAACGTGAAGTTGCCGACGATTGTCAACGATTTGGTGGAAGGCAGCGCGGCGTTGGCGTTGGCCTGCCGGTAAGTGATCGTACCGCCTGGATTGTTATCCTGGTCGTTGTTGCGAACAACGGTGTAACCGTTCGCGCCGTTCAGTACCAGATCGGTTTCGACACCCGTACTGGCGAGCGTTTCCACCACACGGATGTCCGTATCTGCGAACACCTTGAAAGCGAACGCAAAAGTAGTGGTGATGTCGTTACCGACATACGGGCCGGCGCGGGTGACGTTGGCGGCTACGGTCATGGCTTGCTCTCTTTCCTAATTGCACAAAATTTTCAGCCAGCACGCCCTGGTTAAGGGCGCCGGCTTAACGTTGCTGGTAGCCAAGTACCACGGCAGCCGGGTTATCGGTTTTACCTTCGTCCAACGCTTTGACGCCGGTAATCGTCCGGTTGATCTGCGCCGCCGGCAGGCCGGTCAGGTCGCCCAGCAGGTTGATCGACGCACGGCGGAAACCGTCGTCGAATTCGCCTTGCTGCAGTTCTTGCGCAACCTTCACGGTGTCGCCCACCACGCGGACCCCAGCCGGACCGGAATACCCACGCAGGCCTTCGGCGCCAGCCACGACACGGCCAACCTCGCCGAATTCGCGCACACCGACCATCAGGCCGGACAGGTAGCTAAGCTGCTCGCCGACCAACTTATGCGCCAGCTTTTCCGGGTCGTCATCGCCAGCATCCCCCGGCGTCAGCGCGTCCTTCAGCACGGCGCCAAGTACGGCCGGCACGGTGTAGAGCATTGCCATTTTTACGGCCAGCTTTGCCTTGCTGCGCTCCGTCATGCCGACCTGCACACCCAGGTTCAGCGCTGTATTCATGTAGGAATAAAACACGGTGAACAGTTTCAGCGCGGGCCCTCCGCGCTCCACCGCCGCCAGATCCTTGACCATGCCTGACCCTTGCGCGTCGATGACAGCTTGATCGGCCAGTGCGATACTGCGGTCTTCGTTGTTGCCCTCGGCGATGGCCTTTTCGTAGGCGCCCAACCAGGTCGGCACGTCAACCATTTTCTGAACGCGCATCATCAGGTAGTAGGTGCCCATCGTCAGCACACGGCCGGCGACGGTCTGCCCTTCAACCTGGTTACGCAGTTCGTTCAGCTCGCGGAATTGCGTGCGGCTGCGCGCTTCCATGAAGGGCGACTTGCCGACCACCTCGCGCGCCGAAGCGATCGGATTGGCCGTGTACTGCGCGACGCCGCGCGCCACGTAACCAGGACCGACGCGCACGATCGATTGGGTGAAGCCGGTCAGCTGCATGATGGCGCTCATGACGTTGAAGCCCATGCCGGCTGCGCTGATGCCCTGTCGCAGCCATGCGACACCGACCTCGGCAGGGTGGTCGGCGCGGCTCTCGCCTTGGGCGATATCCTTCACCCATTGCTTGAATTGGTTTTTTACTTCGGGGCCGTAATGCCCCCGGATAGCCTGGTCGATGCGCTGGCTTTTCAGCAGCCGGTTGGCATCGATCAGCCATTCGTGCCAGCTCAAATCATGGATCACGTCGTTGACGCCCGAATAGACACCAACGAGCGAGTACAGCAGCGGCCTGCCGGTGACTTCTTCCGAACGCGCTTTCGTGAAGCTGCGGCGGGTCGTGGCCGCTGTATAAGCGCCCTGCATGTCACGGCGGGCGCCTTCCGCGTCGGCGTGTTCCTCGGCGCGCTGGCTGGCGGCCGGGTCGTATTTAATGGGGTAGTAGCCGCCTTTCAGGCTGACAACTTCGCCGTCTGCCGTGGCGATCGTGAACGGCGACGGTTCGACCCAATTCGGTTCTTTGCCATAAATGCGGCGCTCCTTGGCGCCGATCTCTGGCCGGTAGCTTTCGAAGTGATCCCAGATCGCTTGCACGGCCTGCCATTCCTGCGCGGTCAGTGACTCCAGCACCGGCCGGATTTGCTCGGAAGTCCAGCCCTCGCCGCCCAGCAGGCGCTGCAAGTTGCCTTCATTACCTGTGTTCAGCGCAACAGCCATGGCGCCTTCGCGCGTGAATGAACGGTTGACGGTGGCGAAGAAGCGGCCCTTGCCCTGCAGCTTCGGCCAGGTCTTGACGACCGGGCCGAGTATTTGCGACAGGGCCAGGGTGGCGTCGGCGCGCATCTGCGTCTCCATGTCGCCTTTCTCGTTGGCCGTGCGGATGAAGTATTCCCACATTGGTCCGCCGTCCTTGCCGCCGTCCATGACACGCGACCAGGTTGCGGCCTTGATGTGGCTAGCCCAGAAGCGTTTCAGGCTGGCCGCCAGCTTGCCGAGTGCGTCGGTCGGCGTGCGGGTTTCTGCCGTGCGGCCGTTTGAATTCTCGTCGATGCTGTCGCTGATCTCCTGCGTCACAGCGGCAAATTCGCGCTCGTCCTTGGCGGTCAGCAGCTTGCGCTTCAGCCGGCCCAGGTGCTCGATCTGCTTGACCGTGTCGACCAGGCCGCGCAATTCCTCCAGCGTCATTTCACGGTACGGTTTGCGCAGCGCTTCGCTCAGCAGGTCAGCCGGGATATCCGGCTCCAGCCCTTGCTGGCGCTGACTTTCCACCCAGGCGACGAGGCTTTCGCGGCGGGCAACGTCGCGGCCGGTCGTACCTGCGCGCAGATCAAAACGCTCCAGCAGCGCGTCAATCTGGTCGGTGTATTCCGTGTCCAGTTTCTTGCGCACACCTTCGCTGTCGAACTTGCGCAGGTAGCGCAGCGCTTTTTCCACTTCGCTGACCGCGTCATAGGCCGCGCGAGTGGCGTAGTTCTGCACCAGCTGGTTGCGCTTCTCGTTGGCCGCCGCAACGCTGTCACCGGCCTTGAGCGCACGCTCGGCGTTCTTGGCGGCGCGCGCTTCGGCGGTCGCGTACTGGTTAGGCTTGATGGCCTTGACCTGCTTACGTGCGATCATCGCTTCGGCGAATTCCTTGGCCGCTTTGGTCATGGCGCGCACCGGGCCTTGCGATTTGGTCAGGGCTTTCAGTTCGGTGGCCACGAAGCGGGCGCGCGCGTCGTTGTGGATCGCTTCGTCTGCTGCGCGCGCCAGGGCGTCGGCGCTGACGATATCGCCGTAGCGCTCGAGCATGCGCTGATCGGTCATGCCTTCGATGACCTCGGCTTGTGGTTGCGCCGCCAGAATCTCGCGCACCATCTGGTCGCCGGACTCGTAGCCGAATTGTTCGGCAGCCAGGTCCGGGTGCACGCCTTCCTTGCCGGCCAGGCGTTGGTCGGTCAACGGCTTCCAGTCCAGGAGGGCATAGCGGTCGCCTTCACCGGCGTACATTTCTTCCAGGGCAGCGATGCTCAGCTTCGGGCCATCTTTCAGCGCCTTGCGCGCCGCGTACACTGGCATCGCCTCAACCTCGGCGCGCACCTCGGCGGCCACGGCTGCGCGCTTCTCCTTGGCATCAGCCTGCAGCGCTTTGAGCACGCGCCCACGGGCGTTGGTCAACCACTGCATATCCTTGACGCTGCGCTTGGCCAGCGCGTCCTGTGCGTCGCGCGTGGCTTCCACGCCGAGGCGCTGGTATTCCGCCCAGGCCTGCGCACCGTCGCCCATCTCGTCGGGGTTGCCGAACAGCGGCGTCATGCTGCGCACAGCTTCGGCCGCGCGAATGGAGTCCTCGGTAGCGACCAGCCGGTCGAACACGCCGCGGATCTCGTCGTTGATATCGACGTTCAACGCCAGCATGGATCGATATACACTGGTCAGCCACGCACGGAAGCGCTGGAACAGGCTTTGCAATTCGGCATTCGGCGCCTTGCCTTCGAACAGGTACGCCTCGAACCCGCGCGCGAACTGCTCATGGTATGGCCGCTTATCTCCCAGCGGCATGGCGTTCCACTCGTCCAACGTCATGCCGGGTTTGAACCAGTTCAGCGCCGCGGCCATGTCGTCAGTGATGCCCTGCGGCGCGTCTGGCCGGCCGGCGATATTGGCCAGCACCTCCAGCTGGAAGTGCCCCATCTCGTGCAGCAGCGTCGACAAGTCGGCGTTCTTGAACAGGGTGATTACACTCGGCGACTGCGTGATATCGCGCGCGAAGCTGATCTCGCCGCGGTTGCCGCCCTGGCTTTGCCCCTGGAAGAATTCAGACAGGTCAAGCGGCTTCGGCGGGGGCTGCTGGATGACGGAATCTGGGTTGAATGCCACCAGGTGCAGCGGCCCGCCCAGGCCGCGATAGTCCACCGCAATGCCGTCGTAGCCCTGCGCCTGCAGCTCGCGCGCAAA
>Ga0209370_1003293_pt1 | contig 10479 bp, 6 predicted proteins | sample AgamicAtPrz_FD_187164 | JGI IMG/M metagenome (GOLD analysis project Ga0209370, IMG submission 187164) | Agave microbial communities from Guanajuato, Mexico - At.P.rz (SPAdes) (version 2) | ecosystem: Host-associated > Plants > Phyllosphere > Phylloplane/Leaf | place: Guanajuato, Mexico... | reverse complement strand
CTGCAGGATCTCCAGATAGGGACGGATGACCGCCATCTCGCGGCCCAGGTCGCGCACGCCGCCGTTGGCGTTGGCCTCGCGCATGGTGGGCATCGAGGCCCGCAGCAGCGCGATGAGGTTCTTCTGCATCTGCGAGGCGCGCGGCGGATCGGTCTCGATCAGGTGATCGATGGAGGCCAGCGTGTTGAACAGGAAGTGGGGTTCGACCTGGGCCTGCATCGCGGCCATGCGGGCCTCGACGACCTGGCGGCGCAGCGATTCGGCCTCGGCGGTCTCGGTCGCCTTGGCGGCCTTGACCTCGGCCTGCAGCCGGCCCTTGTAGGTCGCCTTCAGCAGCGCCGAGGCGAACACCACCAGCACCGCAAGCTTGTCGAGGAAGTCGCCCAGGTGGACGGTGCGGTAGCGGGTCTTGCGGGAGGTCTCGCGCTGGGCCTGCTCGAGCTCGTCGCGGGCCTCCTCGGCGTCGGCCTTGGCTTGGCGGGCCTCCTCGGCGGCGTCCTCGAGGGCGCGCTTGGCGTCGTCAACGGCCACGCGCACCGCCTCGCGGACGGCCTCGCGCTGCTTCTCGTTGGGGATGCGGATGTCGACGGAAGGCAGGTTCGGATCGGTGACCTCGGCTTCGGACGCGGCGTGGCCGCTGGCAGCGGCGCTGGCCGCGGAGGCCGGCTTGCGCGGCACGATGCGCACGCCGTTCTTGTTGATCTGGACCTCGTAGCGCAGGCCCTCCAGGTCGTCCGCCTGGATGCCGCTGGCCGCGGCGCGCTCCGTGTCGGCGCCTTCGGCCTCGGAGGACTTGCCGGCGCTGTTCTCGCGCTCCCTGCGCGCCTTCTCGGCCCTCTGCGCTTTTTCCGCCTTGGCCTTTTCGGCCTTCTCCGCGGCCCGTTCGCGCTCGCGGCGCAGGTCCTTGGGGGAGTGGACGGTCTCGGTGGTCTCGACGGGCAGTTGCCAGCTGAAGGAGAAGGGCGGGAGGGTCTGGAGAATGTTGGCGCCGATGATGAGCATCACCGAGAGCAGCGCGAAGCGCTTCCAGGTGATCGACACCAGCCAGCTGCCGTAGGCGTGGAAGCCCTGCTCGGCGGTGCGCAGGAAGCTGTTCCAGCGCTGGCGCGGGGTGGGGGAGGCGGGGGACGGCGCGTTCATGAGGGGGACCTGTCGTATGGAGCGCACTGTACGCAAGTCCCTTCCCGCGCCAGGGCGCCGGGCGACGCGCCGTGCGGACGGCGGGATGGACTGCATCGTCCGGCGACAGGCCGGGGGGTGATCGGCCGGACTGCCGAATCGCCGCGACCGCATGCCATCGCCAACAAGTCGGGATCGGTCAATCGCTCGCGTCGAAGTTCTCACGGGGACCGGTTTCGCCGGGGCAAGCGCCCGACGATATGCCCCCTCGCCATTGAGCTGCGAGCCACGGCGGCCCAGAAAGCTCAACGCCACCCGAAGGTGGCGTCTCGCTCTGCTGCTGCTGTGGGCATCACCGGCTTGGGTACCTCCGAGTGAAGGTGCGGGAGTGGGATCCACAGTGCCTACGGGGCGGGAGAGTAGCGAGTCGCACCTGATGAGTCAAATCCGTCAACGCCAGGAGCTTTGCCATTGACCCCTTCCACACAGGATCGCGAGCAGCGGGCCGCCACCGTGCTCGATCGCCTGTCCCTGGCCCGGACGACGCCTTACGGCGTGGCGTTCCAACCCGGATCAGCGAACGCACAACTCGGTTGCTACCTCTGGGCGCAAGCGCTGAGCGCCAGCGTTCATCCGTTCGTCGGAATGATTGAGGTCGTGCTTCGGAACGCGATCCACCGGTCGCTGTCATTGCAGGTCTCCACGCAACGGCATGTCTCGTTTCCCTGGTACGACAGGGCCACCCCGGGAGCCGTTCCGCTGCGAGGCAAATCGCTTGAGCGGATCGAGGAACTTCTTTCGGAGGGCTCGCCACCGGTCCGCAAGGCGCTTCAGCCGTCTCCGGACGCCGTCGTCGCCGGCCTGTCTTTCGGCTTCTGGCCGAACCTGCTGGAAGGGCTATCCAGCCGCCACGCCCCAAGGACCTTCACGGACGTCTTTCAGCACCATCCGCATTCAAAGCCGCAGCACTGGAGCCACGAGGCGAACAGGAAAGCGCTCTTGCTCCGGATCAAGCGGCTGCAGCAGTTGAGGAACCGCGTCTGTCATTTCGAACCGGTCTGGAAACCCCATTGGTTTACCCCTTCCGGGACCCTCGCACGACACTGGAGTCAAGCCGTGGCGGCCTTCCGGATGTTCCACGAGGAGATGCAGGACCTTCTCGGCTGGAGTTCGCCGGATACAGTGGCCGTTTACCGCTCGTCATTTGCCTGGAATTGGTTCAACACGCTTTGCACCACGCATGCGGTGCAGGCATTCATGCGTGACCACGCCGCCAGCGGACAACTGATGTCGATGGGGCCGGGGCTCGGCTCGACCCCGGCGGGTCCGGAAGCACAGAGGCCTGCTTCTGCAGGCCTCTCCACGTCGGTCTGACGAATGTGCGGCGATTACTGCTTGATCGCCTCGACCTGGATCACGACCTTCACGTCCTTCGGGAAGCCGTAGGCCACGCCGTAGTCGGCGCCGAACTGTGTGCGGTCGAAGGTCGTCTCGAAGTCGCCGCCGCACACTTCACGCTTGAGCATCGGGTTGTCGTAGCAGTTGAAGTTCACCGCCTTCAGCGTGATCGGGGCGGTCTTGCCCTTGAGCGTCAGCTCGCCGTCGATCGACGACACCTTGTCGCCCGTGAAGTTGAACTTCGAGCTCACGAACTTGGCCGTCGGGAACTTCGCCGCGTCGAAGATCTCCGCGCTCTTCAGGTGGCTGTCGAACTTGGAGAAGCCGGTGTCGATGCTGTCCATGTCGATGGTGATCTCGACCTTGCCGGTCTTGGCCGCCTTGTCCAGCTGCACCGAGCCTTCCTTCTTGTCGAAGCGGCCGCGATTGGTCGAGGTGCCGAAATGGCGCATCTCGAAGGTCGCGTAGGTGTGCGTCGGATCGATCGCGTAGGTCGCGGTCTCGGCTTGCGCCAGGCCGGCGACGGCGATCAGGGAGGCCAGCAGCAGGGCTTTCTTCATCATGGTGGGGTCCTGTCGAACAGTGAGGAATGGAACCGGGCGAGGACCCGGACCGGTTGGAAAAACTCGGGAATCTCCGTCAGCGCGGCAGCCGGCTCACAGCGGCGCCATGCCGGCGATGGCCAGCTTGAACTTGACCTGCACGTCGTTGGCGACGATGGAGGTGTCCTTCCACTCGCCTTCGCCGATCTTGAAGTCCAGGCGCTTCATCGCGAACGCACCGGTCGCGGTCGTCGTGCCGCCGGCCTGCGTCAGCGCCACCGGCACCACGGTGTCATGCACCTGGCCCTTGATCGTGAGCTTGCCGGCCACCTCGAACTTGCCGCCGCCCAGCGTCTTGATCGACGTGCTCTGGAAGGTCGCCGTGGGGATCTTCTTGGTGTCGAACCATTCCGGCTTCACCAGTTCGGCATCGGTGGCGGCGTCGCCGATGGTGGCGCTGGCCAGCTCGATCGCCAGCGACACCTTGCCCGCGGCCGCGTTCTTCGGATCGAAGGCGAGCTGGGCGTCGAATTTCTTGAAGTGGCCCTCCACCGGCACGCCCATCTGGCGGAAGGTGAAGGCGATGTCGCTCTGCGCCGGCACCAGCTTCGCGGCGCCGGCCGGGGCGGCCGCCGCGGCTGCGGCGGGCTTGGTCTGCGCCATCGCCGGCGCGGCCAGGATGAAGGCGGCGCTCAGCACCGACAGGGCGGTGATCGAGAGATGAGTGGCCAGTCGTGCGGTCATGGGGTCCTCTGCGGAGTCGGGAGCGATGGGGTCAGGTGTTGTTCGATCGGTGCGCCGGCGCTCAGCCGCGGCCCGGGAGCATGCGGCGCAACAGGCCATCCTTGTCGAGGACGACGTGCTTGACCACGGCGCCAAGGTGGGCAAGCACCAGCAGGCCCAGGCCGTAGGCGAAAAAGCCGTGCACTTCCTTCAGCGTCTCCGCCAGCGCCTTGTCCTTGCCGACGAAGTCGGGCAGCGGCAGCACGCCGAACCACACGATCGGGAAGCCGGCCGCCGAGCTGTAGGCCCAGCCGCTCAGCGGCACCGCGAAGAAGGCGGCATACAGCAGCCAGTGCACCGCGTGCGCGGCCAGCTTCTGCCAGGCCGGCATCGGCAGGTCCGCCGGCGGGCGGTGGGCCAGGCGCCACAGCAGCCGCAGCGCCGACAGCGCCAGGATCGTCACGCCAGCCCACTTGTGCCAGTTGAAGAGCTTCAGCCGCGTCATCGAGAACGGCAGGTCGGCCATGTACCAGCCCACCGAGAAGGTGCCGATGATCGCGATCGCCAGCACCCAGTGGAAGGCCATCGCCACGCCGTCGTAACGGGTCTTGAGCACCGGCATCGGCACGGGGGCGGGCGCGGCGATGTCGGCCTCGGCCGGCATGGTCGGCGCGGCGTCGGGATCGTGGGCGTTGTCGTTCAGCGTGGTCATGGCGGGTTCGCGTCCTGGGGCGTCCTGGGAAGGCACCGGCGGACGCCAGCGCGTCCGGTTCGGTTCGAAGTGTCCGTGTGCGGCTTGCGTCGTCGATTCATCGGAACTGAGGCCACTGTTCAGTCGATTTGAATGCGGACCCCGGCGACGCTTCATAGATCCGTCATCGGCCGGGTCGAGACTGCGAGCGCTCCGAATTGGGAGCGACGTCGAGGATTCGTCATGGACCTGATCGCCAAGATCGAAGCGGTGTTCAACCGCCGCGGTCACCTGCAGTACGGCGACGAGCGCCGGGAACCCGTCACGGCCCTGGAGCATGCGCTGCAATGCGCGCAGCTGGCCGAGTGGGCGCACGCGGAGCATAGCCTTGTAGCCGCTGCGCTGCTCCACGACATCGGGCAACTGATGGACGGCGCTTCCTCGGCCCCTCTGCGGGACGACGAGCATGAACTGACCGCCTTGCCGCTGCTGCGCGCCGGCGGGCTGGGGCCCGATGTGCTGGAGCCGATCCGGCTGCATGTCGCGGCCAAACGCTACCTGGTCGCCACCGATCCGGCCTATGGGCCGGCGCTCTCGGACGCATCGCGCCACAGCCTGACGCTGCAGGGCGGCCCGATGAACGCGCAGGAGCGGCTGGTGTTCATGGCGCATCCGCATGCGAGCGCCTCGCTGCAGCTGCGCCGCTGGGACGATCTCGCCAAGCGGCCGGGCATGCGCACGCCGCCGCTGGGGTACTACCTGGCGCTGCTCGAGGAGTTGCTGCGCGAGGAACAAGCGCCCGCGCGTCTTCGCATGGCCTGAAATGGTTGCGTGACTCCCTCTTGAGGGGGATATCGGCAGCCTCGATGGCTTTGCATACTGGGCACCGATCGCGCGCTGCCTGGACCTCAGCGTCGTGATCAAGGGGAGGAGTGCTATGCCGACCTACCAAAGCCCGAAAGGGTGGCGGTGGTCGGCATAGTTTTATGCGCGCTTCGCTTTTTAGCGATTCCGCGGGCGGTTTTGCGCTTCCGGGCGCTGCGCCGCGCGCGCCCCTATCGAATGGGCGCCATCGCCTAGGCGTCACGCTTGGGAGGAGAGGACCGGCAAGATATATTGCCGCGCCAGAACAAGCTTTACACCTCTCATGCATCTCCCCTCGCGGCAGCGGCCAGGCGCTGTCTCCACCGGCCATGGCGGCGGTCATGCCGGGTGAGCGCAGCGCCGAGCAGGCCAGCGTCGAGCTCGAACTGCTCCGTCTGATCGGCAAGCAGGGCCGGCGCGTCCCGTATCCGGTGAGCATCGCCGCGCTGGCGATGGCGGTGATGGCGGCCAACGTGATGTCGCCCTGGCTGGCCTACGGCTGGCTCGCCGTCGTGTATGCCGTGCTGGCCGCGCGCTGGGCGGTGCTGGGCCGCCTGCCGGAGATGCATGAGCGCCCGCTCGAGCAGCGCCTGCGCTGGGCGGTCGGGCTGAGTCTGATCAACGGGCTGGTCTTCAGCGCCTCGCTGGCCGCGGCGCCCTTCCTGAGCGATTTCCAGCGCATGGTGCAGACCATCGTGCTGCTGGGCCTGTGCGCCGGCGCGGTCGCCACGACCGCCGGCCACCGCGTCGTGCTGCAGGTGTTCCTGTGGCCGGTGACGATCGCCACCGCGCTGGCCTGGGGCCTGTTCCACCAGGCCGGGACCCAGCATCGCTGGCTGGACTGGGTGCTGTCGGCGCTGATCATCTTCTTCGGCCTGATCCTGACCGGTCTGGCGCGCGACACCTACCGCGTGTTCGCCGAATCCGTCCTGATCCGCCTGCAGCAGGTGAAGAACAACCAGCAGCTGCGCCAGGCGCTGTCGCAGGCGGAGTCGGCGATGGCGGCCAAGACGCGCTTCCTGGCCTCGGCCAGCCACGACCTGCGCCAGCCGATGCACACGCTCTCGCTGTTTGGCGCGGCGCTGGACAAGCGCACGCTCGACGACGAGGGCCGCGTCATCGTGACGCAGATGAACCTGGCGCTGCAGTCGCTGTCGTCGCAGATGGACGCGCTGCTGGACATCTCGAAGCTGGACGCCAACGTCGTGCCGGTGAACAACCAGGTCTTCGCGCTGCAGCCCTGGCTGGCGCGGCTGCAGCGGGAGTTCCAGCCCGCGGCCCTGCGCAAGCATCTGCTGCTGCGGCTGGACTGCCCGCCGGAGGCCTGCGTCGAGAGCGACCCGGTGCTGCTGGAGCGTGTCGTGCGCAACCTGATCGACAACGCGATCAAGTACACGATGCGCGGCGAGGTCGCCATCGAGGTCCACCGCGGCCAGGACGAAGAGGTCTGGCGGCTGTCGGTGCGCGACACCGGCATGGGCATTCCCGAGCACGAGCAGCAGCGCATCTTCGAGGAGTTCTATCAGGTCGGGAATCCGGAGCGCGATCGCGCCAAGGGCCTGGGCCTGGGGCTGTCGATCGTCACGCGCCTGGTCGACCTGCTGGACCTGCACCTGGCGCTGCGCTCGGCGCCCGGGCATGGGTCGAGCTTCATGCTGAACGTGACCGCCGCGGACATCGCGCAGGTGCAACCGGATGCCGCGCCGCGCCGCGGGCCGGCGCTGCCGCCGGTGCGAGTGCTGGTGATCGACGACGAGGAGCCGGTGCGCGTGGCGATGCACGCGCTGCTGAGCGCGCATGGCTGCCAGGTGCTGCTGGCCGGCAGCACGCGCGAAGGCCTGCTCAAGAGCATGGGCCAGCAGCCGGACCTGCTGCTGACCGACCTGCGGCTGCGCGGCGGCGAGGACGGCATCAGCGCCGTGCGCTCGCTGCGCAGCGCCTTCCCGGGCCTGCCGGCCCTGATCATCAGCGGCGACACCGCGCCCGAACGGCTGCGCGAAGCTCACGAAGCCGGACTCACGCTGCTTCACAAGCCGGTCACCGAAGACCTGCTCATCCACGCGATGCAAGCCGCGCTGGCCGACCAGCGCAGGGAGGGTTCCGATGTCACGTCCATTCGCGGAGGCGCCGCCAGTCCCGCCTGACGCCGCTGGCCCGGCCCGGGAGCGCCCGCGGGGCACGCGCTGGTTGTCGCGGCCCCTGGAGGACTGGATGGCCGCGCGGCTTGGAACGCCCGAGCCGGGTCCGTCCGCCGTGGACGTGCTGATCGTGGGCAGCGGCTATGGCGGTGCCGCGGCGGCGCATGCGCTGGCCGGGCGGCGGAGTGCGCAGGGTCGCCGGCTCGAGGTGGTCGTGCTGGAGCGCGGCCGCGAGTACCTGCCCGGCGCGTTCCCCAGCCGCTTCGCCGACCTGCCGGGCCACGTGCGTCTGGCGCGCAGCGGCGCGGATGCGCCGAGCGGGCGGCGCGAGGGCCTTTTCGATCTGCGGCTGGGGCCGGACGTGTGCGTCGCGCTGGCCAACGGACTGGGCGGCGGCTCGCTGATCAATGCGGGCGTGATGGAGCGGCCCGATCCCTCGGTGCTGCGCGCGCCGGGCTGGCCGCAGGACTTCCTCGACGAGGACATGACGCCCTGGTTCGAGCGCGCCGAGCGCCTGCTCGGCGTGCGGGACGAGGCGGGCGACAACACCATCGAGCGCCTGCGCGCTCGCGCGCCGCAATTCAAGCCACGCCGGCTCGAGGCGCTGAAGGCGCTCGACGGGTCGCGCACGCGCGCGGCGCGGATCCAGGTCGCGATGGAGGACGGGCCGCGCGGCGCGGCGGCGTGGCGGCACCGGGCCTGCATCGCTTGTGGCGACTGCGCGACCGGCTGCAACCACGAGGCCAAGCAGTCGCTCGACACCGGCCTGCTGCTGCAGGCGTGGCGGCAGGGCGCGGAACTGGTCTGCGGCGCGAGCGTCGAGTGGCTCGAACCGGTCCCGGGTGTCGGCTGGCGCGTCTGGGTCCAGCACACCGACGAACTGCTGCGCGGCCGCCAGGGCGAGCCTTTCGAGGTGCTCGCGCGGCGCGTGATCCTCGCGGCCGGCAGCCTGGGATCGACCGAGGTCCTGATGCGCTCCCGCGCGCGCGGCCTGACCGTGTCGCGGATGCTGGGGCAGGGCTTTTCGGCCAATGGCGACGTGATCGCGGTCGGTCATGACGGGCCGCGCGCCGTCCACGCCGTCGCCGACGAGGACCAGCCCGCCGCCGCGCGGCAGGTCGGACCGACGATCACCGGCGTCCTCGACGCGGGACCGGATCACGTCATCGAGGATCTGGCGGTGCCGGGCGCGTTGCGGCCGCTGTTCGACGAGAGCTTCGCGCTGGCGGCGACGCTCGATGCGCTCGCGCGCCCGAACGCCGGTCCGCATGAAGAGCGCGACGACTTCGCCGATCCCTTCGCGGTGCGTCCGTCGGTGACGGATCGCTACCTGCCGCTGGCGATCATCGGCCACGACAGCGGCACGGGCCGGCTGGTGCGGCGCGAGGGCTTCGAGGAATCGGGCGGGCTCCAGGTCGAATGGCCCGGGCTGCGCGACGAGCCCGCGATCCTGCGCCGCCACGAGGCGCTGGAGCGCCGCCTGCGCGGCCAGGGCGCGCGGCTGCTGCGCAATCCCCTGTGGCAGCTGCTGCCGGCGGAGATGGCCTTCCTCAACGATGCGCGCGGTCCGATGATCAGCGTGCATCCGCTGGGCGGGTGCGCGATGGGGGACCGCGGCACGGATGGCGTCGTCAATGCGATCGGACAGGTCTTCGCGGGCGACGGCACGCAGGTGCATGAGGGACTGGCCGTGCTCGACGGCGCGATCGTGCCCAGCTCGCTCGCGATCAACCCGGCGCTGACGATCAGCGCGCTCGCCTTGCGGGCGCTGGACCGGCTCGTCCAGGCCTGGGGCCTGGGCGATCCGTTACCGGTGGCGCTCAGGCGCGAGCGCGAACGGCCGGTGTTCCGGGAGGTGTCGCGCGACGCCGCGCCCGGCTCCCCCGCGTCGCCCACGGTGGTCGAGGTGCGCGAGCGCCTCGGCGGCTTCGTGCGATGGGAGGGCGCGCCCGGGTCGCAGGTGAAGTACCTGGAGCTGTGCGTGACCTATCGTCCGAAGGCGGTGGTGGAGCTGCTGCGGCCAGGACCGCAGCGGCGGCTGATCGTCGCGCCAGGCAGCCGGCTGCGCGTGTTCGAGGCGCGCGAGACCCGCTCCGGCCGCTTCGAGGTGGTCGGGCCCAAGCCCGGCGATGGCCGGCTGTGGTCGCATGAGGAGCGCGGCGACGATCGGGCGCTGTTCACCGCGCCGCTGGCCGAGGGCGAGCTGACGCTGTTCCAGCGCGAGGCGTCCGGCCCGCTGCGCCGGCATGCGCGCGGGCTGTGGGCCTGGGCGCTCAACCGCGGCGTGCGCGACTGCTGGCAGGGGCTGGCCGACTGGGCCGCCGGCCGCACGCCGCCGAAGGCGCCGGGCGCGGCGCGCTCGGGCCTGCGCGAGCGCGCCATCAATGCCTGGCACCTTTCCGGCCATGCGGGCGAGGCGCGCCTGATGCGCTACCGGGTTCGCATCGACCCGGACGCCGTGCTGCCGGAGTGGGCGGCCGGTTTGCGCCTGCACGGCCTCGAAGGTTGCAAGCGCATCAGCTACACGCGGCGCGGCAACCCCTGGACGCAGCTGAGCCGGATGATGCTGAAGCCGGTGGCGGGGCTGGCGCCGCTGCCCGGCGAGCGCGCCATCACGCTGACGCTGGACCTGCACCATCTGGCCCGCGAGCGCCTGCCGCTGCTGCGCATCCGGCAGGCGCGCGACATCCCGTCCGCGGTGCGCGACATCGGCGCGCTGATGGCCTACATCGCGCGCATGACGGTGGGCCTGCATGCCTGGACCTTCCGCAAGCCCGACGAGGCGCCGGCGCGGCGCGTCTCGCGCCTGCCCGGCGCCGTGCCCGGGCTGCCCGAGCCGGCGGTGACGGAGATGGCCGCCGGGCGCTGGGGCGATGCCGGCGCGCAGCGCCAGGACCTGGACCGGCCGCCGCGCCCGGACGACGACGAGCCGGTGCTGATCCGGCTCACGCGCTACGCGCGCCCGGGCGGCATGCCGGTGCTGATGATCCATGGCTACAGCGCC
>Ga0209370_1003292_pt1 | contig 10480 bp, 9 predicted proteins | sample AgamicAtPrz_FD_187164 | JGI IMG/M metagenome (GOLD analysis project Ga0209370, IMG submission 187164) | Agave microbial communities from Guanajuato, Mexico - At.P.rz (SPAdes) (version 2) | ecosystem: Host-associated > Plants > Phyllosphere > Phylloplane/Leaf | place: Guanajuato, Mexico... | reverse complement strand
GAGCGCCGTGCCCCAGACCGACCAGCGCTGCCACGGATGGCGATCGATTATCATCCACGCCAGGGCAAACAGCGCAACCGCAGACCAGTAGTAGCCGTAAAACCAGAGCTGGCTGGCGTGAATAAACCGGCTGGCATTGGTAGGCAGCGGCTGCTGCATCGCGGCCTGCAGTGCGGGCCAGCGCGCCGGCAGGTCGCTGAAAAAGCCAAACCAGGCAAAAATAACAAGCACGCTCCAAATCGCTGCCGAGCTGAAAAATGCGCCGGGCCGCGGAAAAAAGGATTTAAACATAAGCACTCCGCTGTGGTGTAGACACGTTTATACCGTTATTTCTGTTTATCTGTCTGTAGTGGGTTGTTTCTGAGCATGACAATCCCGCCGCTGGAATGTAAACCAGCGCGGGAAAATGTTAAGTATTTTGTGCGTAATTGTTTCGTAAAACTAAATTACTCACCGTTTCGGTGTTACAATTGTCACCTTGTTACCGGTAACAAACGTGCTGTATCCCTTAAGTCAAGAATAAAAACCATTACAACGCAACTACTTAACCTTCCATGCCGCATTATATGCGGTACTGAGGCAATGTCATGTCAGAACAAAAAAAGGGTCATTCACGTCGTGATTTCCTGCTGAGGACGATCACCCTCGCACCCGCTATGGCGGTCGGCTCAACCGCCATGGGCGCGCTGGTGGCACCTGCCGCCGCCGCCAGCGATGCAGCAGCGCCAGCGCAGCCGGCACGCGACTATCAGCCAGGCTGGTTTACCGCCGAAGAGTTTGCCTTCATCACCGCCGCCGTGGCGCGGCTGATCCCCAGCGACGAGCGCGGACCAGGCGCGCTGGAAGCAGGCGTACCGGAATTTATCGATCGCCAGATGAATACACCCTACGCCACCGGCAGCAACTGGTATATGCAGGGGCCTTTTCACCCGGATATGCCGAAAGAGCTCGGCTACCAGCTGCCGCTGGTGCCGCAGCAGATTTATCGCTTAGGCATTGCCGACGCCGACGCCTGGAGTCAGAAACAGCATGGCAAGGTGTTCGCCAGCCTGAGCGGCGAACAGCAGGATGCGCTGCTGAGCGCGTTTGAAACCGGCAAGGCTGAGTTTGCCCAGCTGCCGGCAAAAACCTTTTTCTCTTACCTGCTGCAGAATACCCGCGAAGGCTTTTTCTGCGACCCGATTCATGGCGGCAACCAGGGCATGGTGGGCTGGAAGCTGATTGGCTTCCCGGGCGCCCGCGCCGACTTTATGGATTGGGTAGAGCGCGGTGAACGTTATCCGTTCCCGTCAGTCGATATTCGCGGAGCGAGGGCGTAAGCGTGGCAAACGAATTAAAAAAAATTGATGCAGTGATTGTGGGCTTTGGCTGGGCAGGCGCCATTATGGCGAAAGAGCTGACCGAAGCGGGTCTTAATGTCGTTGCGCTGGAGCGCGGTCCGCATCGCGATACCTATCCTGACGGCTCTTACCCACAGTCGATTGATGAACTGACCTACAACGTTCGCAAAAAGCTGTTTCAGGACCTCTCTAAAAGCACCGTGACCATCCGTCACGATGCGTCGCAGACCGCGGTGCCTTATCGTCAGCTGGCCGCGTTTCTGCCCGGCACCGGCACCGGCGGTGCGGGCCTGCACTGGTCCGGCGTGCATTTTCGCGTCGATCCGGTTGAGCTGAATCTGCGCAGCCATTATGAGCAGCGCTACGGCAAAAGCTTTATTCCGGAAGGCATGACCATTCAGGATTTTGGCGTCAGCTACGATGAGCTGGAGCCATTCTTCGACAAGGCGGAGAAGGTGTTTGGCACCTCCGGCAGCGCCTGGTCAATCAAGGGCAAAGTGGTCAATAACGCGCACGGCGGTAACCCGTTTGCGCCGGATCGCTCCAGCGACTTTCCGCTGCCGGCACAGAAGCGTACTTACTCTGCGCAGCTGTTTGCGCAGGCGGCGGAGTCGGTTGGCTATCACCCTTATGATATGCCGTCAGCGAACACCTCCGGGCCATATACCAATACCTATGGCGCACAGATGGGACCGTGCAACTTCTGCGGCTTCTGCAGCGGCTACGCCTGCTACATGTATTCCAAAGCGTCGCCTAACGTCAATATCCTGCCGGCGCTGCGTCAGGAGCCGAAGTTTGAGCTGCGCAACAATTCATACGTTCTGCGCGTCAATCTGACCGATGATAAAAAGCGCGCCACCGGCGTGACCTACCTTGATGGTCAGGGACGTGAAGTGGTGCAGCCGGCCGATCTGGTGATCCTCTCCGCCTTCCAGTTTCACAATGTTCATCTGATGCTGCTCTCCGGGATCGGCAAACCTTACAATCCGATCACTAATGAGGGCGTGGTGGGGCGCAACTTCGCCTATCAGAATCTCTCAACGCTAAAAGCGCTGTTTGATAAAAACACCACCACCAACCCGTTTATCGGCGCAGGCGGGGCAGGCGTGGCGGTAGATGATTTTAACGCGGACAACTTTGATCACGGGCCGCACGGTTTTGTCGGCGGGTCTCCTTTCTGGGTTAACCAGGCCGGCACCAAGCCTATCTCCGGCGTGCCGGTGCCAGCCGGTACGCCGGGCTGGGGCAGCCAGTGGAAAGCGGCGGTAGCCGATACCTATACGCACCATGTTTCCATGGATGCGCACGGCGCGCACCAGTCCTATCGCGCGAACTATCTCGATCTCGATCCCAACTATAAAGATGCGTACGGCCAGCCGCTGCTGCGTATGACCTTTGACTGGCAGGATAACGACATCAAAATGGCGCAGTTTATGATTGGCAAGATGCGCAAGATCACCGAGGCGATGAACCCGAAAACCATTATCGGCTCCGCCAAAGCGCCGGGAACCCATTTTGATACGACCTCCTATCAGACCACACATATGAGCGGCGGTGCGATCATGGGTGAAGATCCGCAGACCAGCGCGGTCAACCGCTATCTGCAGAGCTGGGATGTGCCCAACGTCTTTGTGCCGGGGGCGTCAGCTTTCCCGCAGGGGCTGGGCTATAACCCGACCGGTATGGTCGCTGCACTGAGCTACTGGTCAGCGAAAGCGATCCGCGAACAGTATCTGAAAAACCCGGGTCCGCTGGTACAGGCATAAGGAACATGACGATGATGAAATCAGTTTTGGCCCTGATGCTGGGCACCCTGACGTTCAGCGCGCTGGCTGACGATGTGGCCGCCGAATCACTGATCAAACGCGGTGAATATCTGGCGCGCGCCGGGGACTGCGTGGCCTGCCATAGCGCGGCCGGCGGCAAGCCGTTTGCCGGCGGACTGGCAATGGCGACGCCGATTGGCACCATCTACTCCACCAATATCACACCTGATAAAGCGACCGGCATTGGTGACTACAGCTATGACGACTTTCAGAAAGCAGTGCGTCATGGCGTAGCGAAAAATGGCGATACGCTCTATCCGGCGATGCCTTATCCCTCCTACGCGGTTGTCAGCGACGAGGATATGAAAGCGCTTTACGCTTATTTTATGCACGGCGTGGCGCCGGTCAGCCAGGCGAACAAAGAGAGCGACATTCCCTGGCCGCTCTCCATGCGCTGGCCGCTGGCGATCTGGCGCGGCATCTTTGCACCGGACGTGAAAGCGTTCCAGCCCGCCGCACAGGAAGATCCGGCGCTGGCGCGCGGACGCTATCTGGTTGAAGGGCTCGGACACTGCGGAGCGTGCCATACGCCGCGCAGCATTACGATGCAGGAGAAAGCGCTGAACAACGGTGACGGCAGCGACTACCTTGCCGGCAGCAACGCACCGATTGATGGCTGGACCGCCAGCAATCTGCGCGGTGACAACCGTGACGGGCTGGGCCGCTGGAGCGAAGAGGAGCTGAAGCAGTTCCTGCGCTTTGGCCGTAACGATCACACCGCGGCGTTTGGCGGTATGACCGAGGTGGTGGAACACAGCCTGCAGCATCTCAGCGATGAGGATATCAGCGCGATTGCGAAGTATCTGAAGTCGCTGGGCGCCAAAGATCCGCAGCAGGCGGTATTTACCCCGGATGATACGGTAGCGAAAGCGCTGTGGCACGGCGATGACAGCCAGCCGGGCGCGTCAGTCTACGTAGACAGCTGTGCTGCCTGCCATAAAACTGACGGTTCAGGCTATCAGCGCTTCTATCCGGCGCTGCGCGGCAACCCGGTCGTGATGGCTGACGATCCGGCTTCGCTGATCCACATTGTGCTGGTGGGCGGTACGCTCCCAGGTGTGAAAGGCGCGCCGACGGCCATCACCATGCCGGCATTTGGCTGGCGTCTCAGCGACCAGCAGGTTGCGGATGTGGTGAACTTTATTCGCAGCAGCTGGGGCAACGGCGTTACCACCCGCGTAACGGCTGGCGACGTGGCGAAGCAGCGTAAGGATAAAACGGTACAGCCTTATCAGGGCAGCGCGGATATCCACGCATTAGAGAAGTAAGCGCGCCTGCGGAGCGTTAATTATCCGGGCCTGGTGCCCGGATTTTTTATGGGCGAAAAACAGCGACGGATCAGCCAAAGCCAGCGCGGGCGGGGGCTGAACGCGATCGTCTACACTTAGTGGTGAGTGCAAAAGCTCACTAACTGATAAGCGGAGGGAACGATGCAAGTAAGTCCTTATTTGTTTCTGTATGGTCGCTGTGAAGAAGCCATCGAATTTTACCTGCAGGCCACCGGCGGCAAAGTGCTGCAAAAAATGACCTTCGGCGATAATCCGGAGCAGGGAGAGCAGGTGGGCGATAAATCCGCACCGCCGCTGCCACCGGAAAAAATCATGCATGCACATCTGCAGATTGGTCAGGGCGAGATGATGCTGAGCGACGGCGATACCAGCAAGCCACCGGCCTCTGAGCATGCCGGTTATGCGGTAAGCCTGGCAACCACCGATGAGAAAGAGGGCAAAGAGTGGTTTGATAAACTCTCTGCCGGCGGCAAAATCACGACCGAATGGCAGAAAACATTCTGGTCAGACGGCTTCGGCATGTTTATCGATAAGTTCAACATTCCTTGGCGCATCAACGTCGTGAAATCGCAGGATTAACGCCTCTGTTTTGCCCCTCCGGCGCTGCATCCGGCGGGGCAAAACTGCCGCACTTAGAAGTTGTAACCTGCCACCAGATAGTAACCCCAGCCGGTTGATTTCACTTCAAACGGACCATTGCCAAAATTCAGCTCCTGACCATCCGCCCACTGACCGCCGTTATGGAAATAACGCGCAACGGCAGAGACGTGCCAGTGGTCGTAGTTCAGTGATAAAATATGACTTGAGGCAACAGAGTTACTGGTGCGCGAGCGGTCAGATTTATCGCGCAGATCGGAGCCCCAGTCAAAGTTGGTGAAGCCGATATAGCTCAGCTTGCCGCCCCACAGGTCGGTAATTGGCACAAAGTATTTTACCTTGAAGCGGTAACCATCCCAGCTGTTCTCGTTGGCCGCGCCGTAGTTTTCCCACTGATATTTGGCGTAAACGTTAAGCGAGAGGCCGACATCGCTGTGGGTGTCGATATCGGTACCGAGACCCATATACCATGTGTTCTGCCGGTTGTCGCTGTTGCGGCCCATATCGTAGATATAGTTGTTGGCAAAGAACCACTCTTTAAACGGACCGAATGCCAGGCTGGTGCCCGCCAGCTTGTCGAGCGACAGGCGCGGCTCAATTTCCATAAACAGCGGCGTGCCGTGATCGAAGATGCCATTGGCGTTGCTGTTGCCCGCACCGAAGAAGTTTGGCAAATCGATGTAGCCGTAAAAATCGAACCACTCCTGTTTGGTAAAGGCTTCATATTCCAGATAGACGTCGTTATTAAACTGCGGCCCGAAACGGGTATGGGTGCTGCCCACCACGTTTACGCTCTGATGCCACCAGTCAGACAGATATTGCGGGTCGCTCTCTGCCTGCGCTGCGCCCATTCCGCTACCAATCAGTAATGCACCTGCTATCAACGATTTAAATTTCATTATTGTTTGACCACTTGCTGAGGATCGCCGCAGAGATGCCACGATCGAATGAGTACGTTCCCGGGTATTGAGCAGTATGCGGCGATAACGCGTGCTGACTGCCAGCCTTCAGGCCCGCGTAATGTGCCTGTAACAGAGCGTTAGAAAATAGATTTTCATCACATTTGTCAAAAAGTGTTGCAATAGGATTCAGTTATTTTGTGACAATTGTCACATATTCTATCTGCAGCGAACGGAACTCCGCAACCGTTTACGTGGTCGCGAAGAGATGGGATTGGGGTGGGGACCGGGGGGCCGGTTCCGTTCGCCGTTAGCTGCGGGGCGCAGGTTAAGCGCCGATTCCGTTCGCCGTCAGCTGCGGCGGCAGCCTGTGCCCCGGCACGGCGACCGGGCAGAGGACGCCAGGCCGCGCCCTCTGCACTCCCCGGCCCTGCGCCAGCCCCGCCCGCCGCTGCGCGGTTCCCTCGCTCACGCCCGCTTCCCCGGGACCGGCCGCCATTCGCTCCTGCTCACCGCGCCCTTTCGCCGACGTCCTGTCGGCTCATCCCGGAACCGTGCCCTCCCTCGGCGGACCCGGATGGCGCTTCCCCCGGCTGCTGATTTTTTTCTCTTCAATAAGTGTCTTATGGCTGAAGGTTCTGGAGAGAAGCTTCAGCGCACACCAGACCAAATTAAAAAAAAGAAAGGAAGGGTTTACAGGCGGGGAGGGGGCGCTATCCGCAGCGCCGGGCGCAGAGTGACGGCCAGGGCGAGCCGGCAGGACGCCGGCGAGAGCGCGGGTTGAGCAGGAGCGAATCCGCGCGGTCCGTTAAGGCCGGAGGGATAAGTCCGGGAATTCGCGAGGACGGCGCGGGGCGCGGATTGCTAAGGGGCGCGCCCACCCGCCCCTTAGCCCGTCCGCATGCGGAGATGCCGCTGAAACTGCCAGAAGCCTGGCGGGCGGAACCCCCTCAGTGCCGCGCACTGCTTAGCGCACCCCTGCGCTGGCGGGCGGAACCCCTCCGGTGCCGCGCGCTGCCGCAATCAGCCCCGCGCTGCTCAGCGCCCAGCCCCGCGCGGCTCAGCGCCAGCCCCTATGGCAACGTCACCCGCACCCGCAGTCCGCAGCGCTCGCCCTGAGGGGTAAGACAGTTAGAGAGCGCCACCTGCATCTGATGCTTCTGCGCCACGCTGCGTACAATTGACAGGCCGAGACCGCTGCCCTGCGCCTGCACGTCCGGTGAACGGGTAAAGCGGTCAAACGCCCGCTCAAGAAACGACTCCGGCATACCGGAACCGTTATCGACGATATCGACCACAGTACGATCGCCTGCGCGATGCAGCAGCACATCGACCAGGCTACCTTCTGGCGTATGCAGCATCGCGTTGCCGATAACATTATCAAACAGGGTGCGCAGCTCAGAGCGGCTGGCCTGCAGCCGGTAACGCGTGCTGCCGCTATAGCCGATATCGATGCCGCGCTTATCGGCAACCACCATCAGCTGCTCAATACTCTCCTTCAGCAGATCGTCGAGTTCGATCGTTTCCGCGACCGGCACCGCGGACCGATCCTCCTGACGTGACACATCCAGCAGCTGCGTCACCAGATGACGGGTGCGGGTGACGCCCGCTTCCAGCTGATCAAACTGACGGCGCGCCTCGCCTGGCTGAATATGCTGGCGCAGATTCTCCAGCTGCAGCGTAACGGCGGTGACCGGCGTGCGCAGCTCATGCGCGGCATCCTCCAGAAACTGCCGCTGGGCGGACCAGGCGGCGCGCAGCTTATCCAGCAGCGCATTATAGGCGGCGACCAGCGGCAGCACTTCGTCAGGCAGGCCATCCGGCGATACCGTATGCGGGTGCAGGCTCTCCTGCGCCGCGATCTGCCGGGATGCCACCAGCAGATTGCGCGTAATGGCGCGTACGATCAGCCAGATCAGCAGCAGCGACAGCGGCATCATCAGGATCAGCGGGATCACCGCCGAGAGCACGCGTTTTACCATCAGGCTTTTCATGTAGCCGATATTGTGCAGCACCTGAACCGTGCCGATTTCACTGCCCGCTTCGCCGGGGCGGGTATAGACGCGCCATTCACAATCGTCACCGCAGTCGCCAAGGCGTAAATCGGACCAGCCGTGCACCGCCTGCAGCGGGGCTTTCAGCGCCGGCCAAGAGCTGGCACGCAGCTGATTATGCGTATCCCACAGCTGGACGATGTAAGCGCTTTTGAGCCGGTCCTGATCGAGGATCGTCGGGATCAGCGCGGGCATGGTCTGACTGGCTGACCAGACGTCGGCCACTTTTGCGAGCTGATCGTCCTTCATTGAGCCCATCATGTCGCCGTAGCAGTGGAAAAAGTACCAGGTCACGCCACCAATCATCGCCAGATGCAGCAGCACCAGACTCATCAGCAGCTTATTGCGCAGGGAGCGCAGAAACGTAAAATTTTTCATTGTGCCGGTACCCGCCAGCCAAGGCCGCGCACGTTGCGAATCGCTTCGTTGCCCAGTTTGCGCCGCATGCCGTGGATCAGCACATCAACGGCGTTGCTGGTGACCTCTTCGCCCCAGCCATAGATGCGATTCTCCAGCTGTTCGCGTGAAAGGATCGCGCCGGGCCGCTCCAGCAGCGCATAGAGCAGTGCATATTCGCGAGCGGTAAGCTGTTCACGCTGGCCCTTATAGAGCACTTCCCGCGTCATCATATCCAGCTGCACGTCGCCGCTGCCGAGCAGCGAGTCGGCGGCACCGTGGCGGCGACGGGTGATAGCGCGCATACGTGCCAGCACCTCCTGCAGATCAAAGGGCTTGAGCAGGTAATCATCCGCGCCGCTATCCAGCCCCTGAATGCGCTGGGCAACGCTGTCCCTGGCGGTCAGCACCAGCACCGGCGTCATATCACCGCGCGCGCGGGCGCGCCGCAACACGTCAATACCATCTTCACGCGGCAGGCCAAGATCGAGCAGCACGCAGGTGTAATTGCTTTCCGACCAGGCGTGTGAGGCAAACCGGCCGTCGCGCACCCAGTCTACCGACCAGCCTGCGGCTTCCAGCGCCTGCTGCAGGTTGGCACCAATCATTTCATCATCTTCTACCAGCAGCACGCGCATGGAGTCTCCTTATCAGTGGGGGGCAGTGTAACGCCGCATTCTTAGCGAAAAATTATCACCGCTGAATTTTACCGCTGCGCGCTTTGCTAATTCTGCGCTAATTCTTCGCTAATTAAGGGATAAATCTCCTGCGCTACAGTGGCTCTTCAGGAACAGTCTGTTAAGCCGGAGGGTGCAATGAATCAGCGAGAGTTTATCCGTAGTTTACTGGAGTGGATTGAAGATAACTTAGGCCACGATCTGCATCTGGATGAGGTGGCGCGTCGATCGGGCTATTCACGCTGGCATCTGCAGCGTCTGTTTCGTCAGCACACCGGGTTTTCACTGGCTGAGTATATCCGCCAGCGCCGTCTGACTGAATCGGCGTTAACGCTGCTTAACAGCGACGACGCTATTTTACAGGTTGCCATGAACTACGGTTTTGATACGCAGCAGGCCTACACCCGCACCTTTAAAAACTATTTTCGTATTACGCCAGGCCAGCTGCGTCGTCAGCGTCGCGTTGAGCCGGAGCGGCTGCTGCTGCCTTTTGCCGTCGCCGTATGACCGGCCAGCAGCGGAAAGAAAATCGGGTGCAGAACGGCGCAATACCTTTTAAGCTGCGGGTCATGTTTCTCTGACAGCCGGACCCATGAACCCTGGTGATAATCTGACAGCCATGCTGCTGTTTGCGCACGTGGCGGAGCGACAAAGTTTCAGCGAAGCCGCGCGTATTCTCGGCGTCTCCAAATCCTATGTCAGCCGTGAAATTGCCCGGCTGGAGGTGCGGCTGGGGATCAAACTGCTGCAGCGTACCACGCGTCATGTTGCGCTGACCGGCCACGGGCAGGCGTACTACCCCTTCTGCCTGCGCATGCTGGACGAGCTGCATCAGGCGGATGCGTTTGTGCAGCAGCTGCACCAGCTGCCGGCCGGCAATCTTCGCCTGCAGGCACCGGTAACGTTTGGCTGCCAGTGCGTGGCGCCGGTGGTGGACGCCTTTATTCGCCGGCATATTCATCTGCATGTGGATCTGGATCTTACCACCAGCGAAGACCCTCACCCCGATGCCGATGTCGCCATTGTGGTTCGCAGCCGCGCGCCGCAGGGAGGCACCTGGCGCGAACTCAGTATCATCGACTGGGGTCTTTACGCTACGCCCGGCTACCTGGCCGCGCATCCGCTGATTGATCATCCCCGCACTCTGACGCGCCACAACCTGCTGCTGTTTCACGGGCCGGCCCATACCGCCGCTCTGCCGTTCCGGCGTGATAAGCAGCGGCTGGCGCTGGAGGTACGCAGCCGCTTTCGCGCTAACAACAGCATGGCGCTGCTGAACGCGGCGCTGGCCGGCGGCGGCATTGCCTATCTGCCTTCCTATATGACGCGTGAGGCGCTGGCGCGCGGCGATATCCAGCCGGTGCTGAGCGACTGGCAAATGGACCGCTTTCACAGCTACCTG
>Ga0209370_1003291_pt1 | contig 10481 bp, 8 predicted proteins | sample AgamicAtPrz_FD_187164 | JGI IMG/M metagenome (GOLD analysis project Ga0209370, IMG submission 187164) | Agave microbial communities from Guanajuato, Mexico - At.P.rz (SPAdes) (version 2) | ecosystem: Host-associated > Plants > Phyllosphere > Phylloplane/Leaf | place: Guanajuato, Mexico... | reverse complement strand
CCCAACGCCACCGCGATTTTCAATCTGATCGATACGGACCTGGGTAGGTCGCTATTTCATATTACCCACGCACTGCGGTATCCGACGCTGGCAGACGACGTCCGGCAGTCGTTTCAGTCGCTGCGGCTGATCGAGCGCGAGATCGAGAGCGAGGCTGGCCGGTGGTATCTGATGCGGTTGCTGCCCTATCGGACGGCGGACGATCACATCGACGGCGCGGTGATCACGCTGATCGACATCACCGACCGGCATCACGCGGAAGAGGCGGCGCGGGCAGGCGAGCAGCGCCTGCGTCTGGTCGCGCAATCGACCAAGGACTACGCGATCATCATCCAGGACGGCAACGGGTCCATCGTGAGCTGGAACGCCGGTGCGGAACGCATCTTCGGCTATACGGAAGAAGAGATGATCGGCCAGGACGTGGATCTGATCTACGAGCCGAGCGACCGACAGGCGCTCGTGCCGACGCGCGAGCGCGACATCGCGACCCGCGAAGGGCGCGCGGACGACGAACGCTGGCACCGGACCAAGGACGGACGGCGGATTTTCTGTAGCGGCGTCGTCACGCCGATTTCCGATACGTCGTTCAACGGCTTCGCGAAGATCGTGCGCGACATGACGCTGCGCAAGCAGAGCGACGACGCGAACCGCGAAGCGCTGGCGCGGGAACAGGCGGCACGCGAGCAGGCGCTCAGTTCGAGTCAGCTGAAGGACGAGTTCATTGCGGTGTTGTCCCACGAGCTGCGGCATCCGCTCAACCTGATCGGCGTCAAGTCGGAAATGCTGCCGCGCCTGCCGGAGACGCGTGACATTCCCGCCGTGCGCGACGCCGCGGATTCGATTCGGCAGGCCGTGCGCGCACAGGCGCAGATCATCGACGACCTGCTCGATCTGTCGCGCATCCAGACCGGCAAGCTCGCGCTCGAGCTGGGCCGGGTCGATCTGACGGCGATGTTGCGCAGCATCACGGATACCTGCGAGCTCGACGTGCACGCGCGCGGCCTGATCCTGCAAACGGAGCTGCCGACGGAGCCGGCCATCGCGCTTGCCGATTCGGTGCGATGCGAGCAGATCTTCTGGAACCTGATGTCCAATGCACTCAAGTACACGCAGCCGCACGGCGAGATCGTCGTGCGTCTCGCGCATGAGGGCAAGATGCTGCGTGTCGACGTGATCGACGACGGGCAGGGGATCGACGAAGATACGCTGCCGCATGTCTTCGATATGTTCCGGCAGGCGCCGCGCGACCGGACCCGCGGCGGTCTCGGTATCGGGCTGGCGCTCGTTCGGCAACTCGTCGAAATGCACGGCGGCCGGATCGCCGCGACGTCCGCTGGCCTGGGGTCCGGCACCACGATGACGGTATGGCTGCCGGCCGCACCGATCGAGCGCGCCGTGCCAGCGGGCGGCGGCGTGCCGGAGGGGAATATCGCCGGCCTGCGCGTGCTGCTGGTCGAGGACGATGAGGAGACGGCGATGTCGCTCACCGCGCTGCTGGAACTGGCGGGGGCGGTGGTCCAGACCGCGAAAAACGGAGCCGCGGCGTTGGCGATGCTGCAGGAGGCGTCCGTCGATGCGATCGTGTCCGACATCGGGCTTCCCGACATGGACGGCTACGAGTTGCTTCGCCGCATCAAGGCCGATCCCCGATGGGCCACGCTCCGGACCGTTGCGCTGACCGGCCGCAATCGCCAGGACGATGTCCGGGCCGCGGCGGAAGCCGGCTTCGACAGCCATCTGTCAAAACCGCTCGATTTCGGGATGTTGCTCGCGGCACTCGGCGACGCGCGTCGGGACACCCGATGACGGCCGACGGCCCGCGCGTGCGTCGCGGGTCGTTCGGGCGCGGCTGGCCACGGCGGCGTTTCCGGCAATCGCCATTCGACCCGCATTGCGGCATGCGGGGCCGCCCGTGGCGGAATCCCGGTTCAGGAACCCGATTTGCGGCTATCTCCGCAAAGGGGGGTCTATGGATCGTCGAGATATCGTCGTAATCGCATCGTCCCGAGGCGGTCTCCCGGTCCTCCGGACGCTGGTGGCCGGCGTCGCCGCGGATTTTCCGGTGCCGATTTGCATCGTGCAGCATATTGGTCGACATCGGACGATGTTGCCGGAGCTGCTGTCGCGATGGGGTACGCTGGATGCGAGCGTGGCGCTACAAGGGGAACCGCCGCAAGCGGGCAGAATTTACGTGGCGCCGCCCGACCGGCACATGATCGTGCGTGACGGAAATCTATGGCTGCTCGATACCGCGGCCGAGAACTTCGCCCGACCGGCCGCCGATCCGCTGTTCCGGTCTGCCGCCCGCGAATATGGCGCCGGTGCGATCGGCGTCGTCCTCAGCGGCGATCTCGATGACGGCGCGGCCGGCCTGGCGGCGATTCGCGCACGGGGCGGCTACGGTATCGTTCAGGACCCCGACGAATGCGAAGCGCCGTCGATGCCGCGCAGCGCGCTGGCCGCGACGGGAGCCGATGCGGTCGCAAAAGCCGGGGAACTGCCGGGGACCATTCATGCAGCGGTCTACGGCGCATGTGTGAAGGAGCAGCGGAAAATGGCAGACTTGCGCGACCTGGACCATGAGAGCCGGATAGCAGAGGACGGCCTCGTCGACCCGGGACTGCTTGACGAGATCGGGACGCGTTCCGCCCTCACGTGCCCCAGTTGCAACGGCGTGCTCTGGCGCATGCGCGACGAACGGCCGTTGCGATATCGATGCCATACCGGGCATGCGTTCTCCGTGCTTTCACTCGACGACGCCGAGGCCCGGAAAGCGGAGGATGCGATATGGGGGGCCATCCGCGCGGTTCACGAGCGCATGATCTTTGCGCGCGAGCGCCAGGAATGGGCGCGCCGCACGGGCAACGCCGAGGACGTCGCGATCGAACAGGCCCGCATCGACGAAAACCAGCGGCTCGCGGACGTGCTGCGCAATGCGGTCGGCACGGCGATAAACAGGGGCGAACTGGAGTGAGCGCAGCGAGCCGTGCCAACCGCGCCGCAGGCTTTATCCCGGTACGAACACGCCCAGCGCCGCGATCGCCATCGCGAGCGTCGCGATCCATCCGCCCCACGCAAGCGTGCCGCTGACGGCGAACTCCCCCATGACGCGTCTGCTTCGCGCCATCAGCATCATCACGACCATGATCGGCACGGCGCTTACCCCGTTGATGACGGCGCTCCAGTAAAGCGCGCGGATCGGGTCGAAATGCGTGAACGTGAACGCGATTCCGCCGACGATCGCCAACACGATCACCGCATAGAATTCGGGCGCGACGCCCAGTTGCAACGCGAGACTGTTGCGCCAGCGGAACGTGCCGGCCGCCGCATACGCGGCCGATCCCGCGAGCACCGGCAGCGCCAGCAGGCCGGTGCCGACGATGCCGAGCGCGAACAGCACGTACGCGAAGTGACCGGCAACCGGCTCGAGCGCCCGCGCGGCGTCCGCGGAAGTCTTGACGTCGATGTGATGCGCGTTCAGCGTGGCCGCCGCCGTCAGCACGATGAAGAACGCAATCATGTTCGAGACGCCCATGCCGAACCACGTATCGAAGCTGATCCGACGCAACTGCGCGGGCGCCTGACGCGGCATGCGTCGCAGCGGCCGCTGGTTCGGCGCGGCGCGCAATTCCTCGACTTCCTGAGACGCCTGCCAGAAAAACAGATACGGGCTGATGGTCGTGCCGAGCACCGCGACGACCGTGGTCAGATAAGCGGCGGTCAGTTGCGCATGGGGCTGCACGATCGCGCGGCCGACCTCGGCCCAGCTGACGGGCACGATGAGGGCGACCGCGACATACGCCAGCAGCGTCAGCGCGGTCCATTTGAGCAATCGCGCGTAGCGGTCGTACGGAACGAACACCTGCAGCACGACCGACACGCCGCCGAGGCACACGATGTAGAGCTGTTGCGGGCCGGGCAGCAACAAATTGACGGCCGCGCCCATGGCCGACAGGTCGGCGGCGATGTTGATCACGTTGGCCGTGATCAGCAGCACGACCGTCCCGTACAGCAGCCATCGCGGATAGTGCGTGCGCATGTTGGACGCGAGACCCTTGCCCGTCACGCGGCCGATTCTCGCGCTGACCAGCTGGATGGCCGTCATCAGCGGGTACGTCAACAGCAGCGCCCACAGCAATTCGAAGCCGAACTGCGCACCCGCCTGCGAATACGTGCCGATGCCGGAAGGGTCGTCGTCGGCGGCGCCGGTGACGAGGCCGGGACCGAGACGCCGGACCCACGTGGCCGCATTCGGGGCGGGCTCCGTCGGCTCCGGCTGGAGAAAATCGTTGTCGTTCATGATCGCGGCCTCCCGGGAGTCCAGCAGGCGCAATCGCCGTGCCTGGTCGGGCGCGTCGCGCACTGGCGGCCCGGGCGGGCGTTACGGCCCGTTCGACTTCGCGATGTCGCCTGCGTCGACCTTGCCCGGCGCCTTCCCACCGACGGTTTGCCTGCAATACGACGGCGCGCGACCTGCGTTACGTCGGGCTAGCCGCACCGTCGGCGGCCGGAACCGTCGCGTGCATCGCCTGTTGGAGAAGGGCGTGCGCGGCTTGCCACGCGCGCGCGGCAGCAGCGGAATCGTTGAACGCCCGTGCCTCGACCGTGGCGCCGTCCAGCAGCATCATGAAGACCGTTGCCAGCCGGTTGGCGGTTTCGGGCGGTACGAGCGCCTCGATCAGTTCCGCGATCCATTCGACCATTTTGCGGCGATAGCGGATCGCGACGTCCGAGATCGGCGCATAAGCGGTGCCGAATTCGGCCAGCGCGCGCTCGAACAGGCAGCCGGCAAATTCGGGTGTCCTGAACCACGCCGCGTACCAGTCGAAGATGGTCTTGACGCGCTCGACCGGATCGGCGACGTGCTGCAATTGCGCGGCGATGCTGCCGACGATCAGGTCGTAGCGCTGGACCAGCACTTCGCGGATCAGCTCGTCCTTGCTCGCAAAATGCCGGTACAGCGTCATGCGGGCGACACCGGAATCGTCGATGATCCAGTCGACGCCCACCGGATGGAATCCGTGCCTGGAGAACAGTTCGGTCGCTTTGTCTACCACCAGCTGGCGTTTGTTGGCTCGCACGAACGGCTTCCTCCTCGATGTTTCAGCAGCATAGACCGATTATTCTAGCATCATGCTGTTCGACGAAATCGGCCTCCCGGCGCGGTCGGATCGCATTGTCGCCCGGCGATCTTCGCGTGCGGCGCCGGTCATCAAGTCATCTTGACTATTGGATAGACCGATATGTATCATTTGAATCCAGAAAGCATCGATCAGTATTGCGGGGATTCAGGAGGCGGAACACGGGGCTGCGTCCCGCTTGCTGTTTTCCGCCGCATCGGACGCTGCAACGATGTTTCAAGCCGAAAAGAGAACCTGAGAGAGCCTCGGTGTGCGAGCCCGCGGAACGTCTTCGCTGCGCGTCGCCCCGCCGGGGGCATGCTCGCGGGCGAGCGCGCGAAGCAATACGGCGCCAATGAAACGTGAGGAAAGTACCCATGTATCGCCGTTTACTCGCACCGGGGCTGCTGTTGCTGCTGGCTGCGTGCGCGCAGGATCCGTCGGTTACCGCCGGCACGGTACGGATCTGCGACGACACAGGTTGTTCCTATCGCCCTAAAGATCAGGTCTCCTATCAAAAAAGGGACGATGCGGAAGACCGGGACGATCCACGCATCGCCGCGCTCAAGCAAACCGCGAAGACCCAGCCGAAGGCCGCCTACGACCTCGGCCTGCGCTATTTCCGCGGCGACGGCGTGCGCCAGGACAGCTACCAGGCGCTCAAGTGGATGCGCGAGGCCGCCGAACGCGGCGACCTGAACGCGCAGAAGGCGCTCGGCAGTTTCTACCTGTTCGGTCTCGAGGAAATGGGCTCGGATGCGCGCGAAGCGGAGAAGTGGCTGTCGATCGCGGCCGGCCGCGGCGACAAGGAATCGAAGAAGCTGCTCGACCTTGCACGCAAGGCCAAGAAGGAAGACGAAGAAGACTGGAAATGGCGCACGCAATGGCGTGACGTCTATTACGGCTACTGGTACTCGGGCTATCCGTACTACGGCGTCTGGCAGCAGACGTACTGGTACTACTGACCGGGTATCGAGCAACGGGGCGGCAGCGGGGAGACCACCATCGCGCGCCACGCCGGGGGGCTTATCGAAGTTCGCACGAACACATAAGCCGAACAACGACGCTAATCGATCGATAACGACATGAAGACCAACCTTTCCCAACGTCTCACTCAAGGCGCGCTGGTTGCAGCGCTTGGCGCGGCCGTCGCGGGTTGCGGCGGCGTGGTGACGCCCGGCGGGCAGAACGCCGGCGTGACGGGCGCGGCGGCCGGCGGCGCGAGCGCCGGCGCCGATTCGCAACTGCAGCGCTGCCCGTCGCCGCTCGGCACGATCGCGGTCGACGACGGCCGCAACGCCGACTGGTGGGGCCAGTTCGGCAGCGCGACCAAGGTGACGAGCATCGATCCGCTGCTGCGGCTGGCGGTGCAGCAGTCGAACTGCTTCGTGATCACGTCGATCGGCAACCAGAAGAGCGACGCGCGCCTGTCGCGCATCACGCAGTTGCAGCGCAACTCGGGCGAATACCGCGCGGGCTCGAAGCAGCAGAAGGGCCAGCGCGTCGCGGCCGACTACTACATGGAACCGCAGATCGTGATCAACGATTCGCCGATCGGCGGGATCGGCAGCATGATCGGCGGGCTGATCGGCAACAGCGCGGTGGCGGCGGTGGCGGGCCACCTGCAGACGAAGGCGTCGGTGGTGACGCTGACGCTGTTCGACGTGCGCTCGGCGGTGCAGATCGCGGCGTCGGAAGGCAGCTCGACGGCGACCAACTACGGTGCGGCGCTGGGCGGCTTCGGCGGCGGGGTAGGCGGCGCGCTGGCGGGCTTCTCGTCGACGCCGGAAGGCAAGGCGACGGTCGTCGCGTTCATCGACGCGTACAACAAGATGGTCGTCGCGCTGCGCAGCTACAAGGCGCAGGACGTCAAGGGCGGGCTGGGCCGCGGTGGGCAACTGCAGGTCAATTGACGTCGCCGGGCCGGCGGAGGCCGCCGGCCGACTCCTGATTTCTGATTCTTGATTCTTGATGGTCGGTGCGCGCGGCGTGATTCGCGCGTACGGGCTTCGTTCGTCCCGTTCGTTTGGAAGGTGATCCCGATGAAAGCCGTTGCACTGATCGCATTGACCTGCCTCGCGCTCACCGCTTGCGGTGGCGACGACAATTCCTCGCCGGCTTCGTCAGGCGGATCGGGCACGAGCAACAACGGCGGCAGCGGCGGAACGCCGACCACGGGCACATCCGGCGGCAATCCGGGCTCGCCGACCGCGTCGAACGTCGACTGTGATCCGATTTACCAGCAAGGCGATACCGTGCAGTTGCACATGTATACGCAAGCGACGTCGCAGAGCCCGTCGGTCGACAACGGCGTGTACACGCGGACTTACGCGCCGGCGACGTTCAACGGCGTGGCGCTCGTGCAGCAGGCCGAAACGACGCCCGGTTCGCCGATTCAGACCAATCACTACTACCTCGTCGGCAACGGCGTACGCACGAACTACGGCGGCGAGGTTTACAGCGGCAGCACGCTCGTGTTGCGGGACGTGAACTCGCCGCCCTATGTCGAGACGATCGGGCTCGCGGGAAGCGAGACGGTGAATTACGTGGATACGCCCGTCGTTCCGTCGGGCGGCGCGCAAACGTCCGTCTCGATCCAGCGGACGTACGTCGCGCGCGAAGCGGTCAGCCTCCGCAACGGCAAGGTCTTCGCGAATGCTTGCCACTATCACACCACGGAGACCTTCACCAACTCGGCGTTGACGAGCAACACGACCGCGGACGACTGGCTCGCGCCGGGCGTCGGTCTGGTCAAGTCGGTCGCCAACGTCGGCGGCACGCAGATCATCACGCGCGAACTGGAAGCGGCGACGGTGGGCGGCAAGTCGTACTAGAGGTCGGCGCGAGATGGGCGGCGCGGATGGAGAAATCGCGCACCGCGCCGTTCGCCGCGCAAGCCGGCGCCCGACCACACGCAGCGCATCGCCGAGATCGACATCCTCACTCGATCCGGACTGCGAACGCACTGTGCCGAGCCGCTCAAATTGACCGCAGGAACGCGGCGGACACACCCAACCGAAGATCCGACGAGAGCGTGCGCGACCGGGCGATTTCCTTCGTGAGCTGCATGACCGTGCGGCAAGCCAGCGTCAGTTCGCCGTGCGGCGACATGGCGAGTGCAATGAAGCGCGGCACGGACGGATCGACCACCATCGACGCTTGCAACCGGCATTCCCGTTCGAGATTGGCGATCGCGTAAGGGCCCAGCAACGCATGAATGCCGCCATCGGCGACGATGTGCCCCTGCAGGCTGAGAGAATCGGCTTCCGCCGCGAAATTCAGCGACACCTGATGTTCGCCCGCGATTTGTTCGAGCCGCTCGCGCCAGCTATTGGGGCGGCAGAAAGAGACCAGCGGAATGCCATCGAGCCTCGAAAAAGCGATCGTGGGCTGACTGGTCAACGGATCGCCTTCCGCCCCAACCAGGTACGTCGCGGCCTCGACCAGATATTCGTCGCCGTTTCTCGGCGTCGGACTATTTCGAAACAGGATGGCGAGATCGACGCTGCCGTTCTCCAGCCAGGTTTCCAGCAACGCTCCTTGACCCTCGCGCACCTGTAACTGCACCAGCGGGTAACGCTCGCGAAGCCGATGGTAAAGGGTGCTGACAAGGGGATGGGCGGTGGAGGGCAGGATCCCGAGCCTGACCACGCCGATCGGCTCGCCCGCCGTGCTGCGGATGTCGTTGGACAACTGCTCCGTGCTGGCAAGCCACGCCCTCACACGCGGCGCGATACGCGCGCCCAACTCGGTCAACACCACGCCGCGCCCAGTCCGTTGAAACAGACGGCCGCCGCAGTACTGCTCGAGCTCGACGATCTGCCGGCTGATGTGAGGCTGGCTGGTCCCGTAAGCAATGGCCGTCTTGCTCAGGCTCCCGAGTTCCGCCGCGTCGATGAACAGCTTCCAGGCCGCATAGTCCACCGCGAAGCCTCCCGTAGATATGTCAAATCAGTATAGCTGAAATGCGCAATTGCGCCGTTCTCGCATGGGTCGTGCTTCCCTACACTGCAACGCATGCACCGTCGTTCCGGTTCGATGCGAAACGGACGGCGGGCTCTCCTCCCGGAAAGAGGAGCGGAAAAGCTCACATTTGGAGACGTCATGAAAGCGATCGATCTGCGCGGTTTGGTCCCGGCACCCGTTACACCTTTCACCCGCGAGGGCGCGGTGGACCATGCGGCAATTCAACGGCTGGGCGCGTGGCTTGGCGGCATCGAAGGCGTCAAAGGCCTGACGGTGCTCGGACATGCCGGCGAAGGCACGTTCCTCTCGCAGAAAGAACAGGCTCAAGTCATCGAAAGCTTCGTGAAGTCCGTCGACGGCAAGATTCCGGTGATCGCCGGTATCACGCTCGAAGGCACGGAAGTGGCGGTGGAAGAGGCGAAGCGCGCGGTCGAGGCCGGCGCGTCGGCTGGTCTGGTCTATCCGTCGCACGGCTGGCTGCGCTTCGGCTATCAGAAAGGTGCGCCGCAGGATCGCTACCGCGCCATCCACGAAGGCAGCGGGCTGCCGCTCATCCTGTTCCAGTACCCGGACGCCACCAAGGCGACCTACAACCTCGACACGCAACTGGAGATCGCCGCGCAACCGGGCGTCTTCGCGATGAAAAACGGCGTGCGCAACATGCGTCGCTGGGACGTCGAGATTCCGATCATCCGACGCGAGCGTCCGGAACTGCAAATCCTCACCTGCCACGACGAGTATCTGCTCCACACGATGTTCGACGTCGACGGGGCGCTCGTCGGCTACGGCAGCCTGGCTCCCGAGCCGCTCGTCGAACTGATCAAGGCGGGCAAGGCGAAAGACTACGCGGCCGCCCGCGCGATTCACGATCGCCTGCTGCCGGTGACGCGTAACGTGTATCACCGCGGGTCGCACATGGAAGGCACCGTCGCGCTCAAGCACGGTCTGGTGGCCCGCGGCATCCTCCAGCACGCCACCGTGCGCTCGCCGCTGCTGCCGCTCGCGCCAGGCGCGGACGTCGAAATCGCGGACGCGCTTCGTTCGGCCGGCCTCGTCGACTGACTCGGGCGTGGCCCGTCCATAGCCGGATGACGACGGCGCAGCGCCGTCCGCTTGCCGTCGGCGTCGAGCAGTCGGGGCGGCGCGCGAAACCGCGTCGCGCACGCCGCCGCCGACAGGCTCGGCAAATGATAAAAAGGGCGCCGATGTCGCGGAAAACCACCAAGAAACGTGACCGGTGCCGCACAACAAGAAGCAAGCCGAAGGTTCATAAAATGCAGCTTTTCAGGAGACAGCATGAACACCCCTTCGACCGCCTGCGGCGTCGACCTTGGTCGATCCGCGAGCGAAACGCGTCCCATGAGCGAGCAACTGCGGGCGGCGAACCTGCTGTTC
>Ga0209370_1003288_pt1 | contig 10495 bp, 7 predicted proteins | sample AgamicAtPrz_FD_187164 | JGI IMG/M metagenome (GOLD analysis project Ga0209370, IMG submission 187164) | Agave microbial communities from Guanajuato, Mexico - At.P.rz (SPAdes) (version 2) | ecosystem: Host-associated > Plants > Phyllosphere > Phylloplane/Leaf | place: Guanajuato, Mexico... | reverse complement strand
CCCTTGAAGAGGTAGCGATCGACTTCGAAGTTCAGGGTATTTCGCCGCGTAATCCCGAGCGGGTCGAAGTGCTGCTGGCGGCCTGCCGCAAGGAGAACGTCGAGGTTCGCGAGGCTGCCCTGGCGCTTGCTGGCCTGACCGCCAAGGTCGTCGACGTCGAAGCCTATGCACTCGAGCGCGCCTATGAACTGCTCGTCGAGCAGCTGGGCGGCGCGCACGACGAGCTGACCGTGGCGGTCGTCGATATCGGCGCGACCATGACCACCCTCAGCGTGCTGCACAATGGCCGCACCATCTATACCCGCGAGCAACTGTTCGGCGGTCGCCAACTGACCGAAGAGATCCAGCGCCGCTACGGCCTTTCCGTCGATGAGGCCGGGCTGGCCAAGAAACAGGGCGGCCTGCCCGACGATTACGAGAGCGAAGTGCTGCAGCCGTTCAAGGACGCGCTGGTGCAGCAGGTGTCTCGCTCGCTGCAGTTCTTCTTCGCCGCCGGCCAATACAACGATGTGGATTACATCCTGCTGGCCGGCGGAACTGCTTCCATTCCGGATCTCGATCGCCTGATCCAGCAGAAGATCGGCACCCAGACACTGGTCGCCAACCCCTTCGCCGATATGGCCCTGAGCGGCAAGGTCAACGCGGGAGCGCTGGCCAGTGACGCGCCGGCACTGATGATTGCCTGTGGCCTGGCGATGAGGAGTTTCGACTGATGGCGCGGATTAACCTCCTTCCCTGGCGTGAGCAGCTTCGCGAAGAGCGCAAGCAGCGTTTCCTGGTTTCGCTCGGTGGCCTGCTGGTGGCTGCTGGGGCGCTGGTTTTTCTCGGAGACCAATACCTCAGCGGTGAGATCGAGAATCAGCAAGCTAGAAATAACTTTGTTCGCAAGGAAATTTCAGTGCTCGACAAGCGTATTGCTGAGATTAGCGAGCTGCGTACACGCCGCCAGCAACTGCTGGAGCGGATGAAGATCATTCAGGATCTGCAGGGCAACCGTCCGATCATCGGCCACGTGTTCGACCAACTGGTACGAACGCTGCCCGATGGTGTGTATTTCACTGGGGTGAAAATGACAGGCAAGACCATCGCCATTGTCGGCGCCGCGGAATCCAATAGCCGAGTTTCCAAACTGATGCGTGACATGGACGCTTCCGACTGGCTGACCGCCCCCAACCTGACCGAGGTCAAGGCCGTCACCGCCGGTGCAGTGGATCAGGCCAATACCTTTCAGCTGACTGTGCAGCAAGCGCAGCCGGGCAAGGATCAGGCGGAGGTCAAACCATGAGTCTCAACGATTCCCTGGCCAGTTTGCGCAAGATCGACTTCAACGATCTTGACCTCAACAATATTGGTTCCTGGCCTGCTCCGGTAAAGGTGATCGCCGGCGTTTTGGCTGTCGTGCTGGTTCTGGTACTTGGCTACAACTTCCATCTCAAAGACCTGCAGTCGGATCTTGAACGGCTGCAGGCTGATGAAGGAACCTTGAAGCAACAGTTTTCCACCAAAGCGTTCCAGGCTGCCAACCTCGAAGCCTATCGCGAGCAGATGAAAGAGGCAGAGGTATCGTTTGGCGCTTTGTTAAAGCAGTTGCCTAGCGATACGGAAGTGCCTGGCTTGCTCGAAGACATCACGCGCATTGGTCTTGACAGCGGCTTGGAGTTTGAGGAGATCAAACTGCTGCCCGAAGTTACCCAGCAGTTCTACATCGAGCTGCCAATTCAGATAAAGGTGGTTGGCGGATATCATGATCTGGCGACCTTTGTCAGCGGTGTGGCCAGTCAGCCGCGAATCGTTACGTTGCATGATTTTGAGTTGGTGCCTGCTGAGAAGGAGAGTACCTCGAAGCTTCGTATGAGCGTGCTTGCCAAAACATACCGCTACAACGATAAGGGGGTGAAGCCATGAAGCGTGTCCTCCTATCTAGTTTTCTGATGCTGAGCTTGAGCGGGTGCGGTAGCAGCGATTTCAGTGACTTGCAGGCTTATATGGACGAGGTCAGGGCGCGCCCAAAAGGTCAGATTGAGCCATTGCCGCAACCTGAGCCATTTGAAAATTTCACTTACAGCGCCTCTGCTTTACGTAGCCCTTTCCAGCCGCCGGTGAAGATCGACCTGGTCAAGCGAGAGAAAGGTAGCAAGGAAATCAAGCCCGACGAGACGCGCGTCAAGCAGTTCCTCGAAGGGTTCAATATCGAGCTGTTCGAGATGGTCGGTACCCTGGCCAATGACAAAGGCTCGTTCGCATTGGTAAGCGGTGCCGGTGGTGTCCATCGCGTCAAGGTCGGGGATTACCTGGGGCGCAATGAAGGCCGTATTGTTGCCATTGAAAGCGCCAAGATCGACGTGGTCGAGATCGTCCCGGACGGTGAGGGCGGCTGGCTCGAGCGTCCTCGTACCCTCACTCTGAAGGAGCGCTCCTGAGGAGCGAGGTGATCCATGAATAGAAATAACCGGTCTGCCAAACGGAACCCAAGCATGAACAGCTCCCTCTCTCGCCTCAGTATTTCGCTGCTGGTGGCTATGCTCTCTCCTGCCGTTCTGGCCGCCAATCTGCAGGCGCTGGATGTGGCTGCTCTGCCGGGTGACCGTGTCGAGTTGAAACTGTCTTTCGATGAGCCGGTGGCGGCGCCACGCGGCTATACCATCGAGCAGCCGGCGCGTATCGCTCTGGATCTACCGGGCGTGTCCAACAAGCTGGGCGTGAAGAATCGAGAGTTGGGCATGGGCAACGCGCGCAGTGTCACTGTGGTCGAGGCCAAGGACCGTACGCGGCTGATCATCAACCTGACCAATCTGTCGCCTTACAACACCCGCACTGAAGGCAATAACCTGTTCGTGCAGGTCGGTACCGGCGTAGCCTCTTCAGCAACTACGACTGCTTCGGCACCTGTGACTGCGCCCACCGCAGCCGCCACCCGTCCTACGCAGGCGGCAGCACCGGTTGCTGCTCCGGCTGCGCCTAAGGTATTCGGTGCCGTGAACAAGTCGATCAGCAATATCGACTTCCAGCGCGGTGAACAGGGTGAGGGCAATGTCGTCATCAACCTGTCCGACGCGTCCGTCAGTCCCGATATTCAAGAGCGCGGCGGCAAGATCATTCTTAACTTCAATCGCACCCAACTGCCTGAGGCTCTGCGGGTGCGTCTGGACGTCAAGGACTTCGCCACACCAGTGCAGTTCGTTAGCGCCACTGGCAAGGGCGACGATGCCAGCATCGTCATCGAGCCGGTGGGTGCCTTCGACTACCTGGCCTACCAGACTGAAAACAAGCTGACCCTCAGCGTCAAGCCGCTGACCCAGGAAGATGCCGAGAAGCGTCAGGCTGATCGCTTTGCGTATACCGGCGAGAAGCTGTCGCTGAACTTCCAGGACATCGACGTACGTTCGGTGCTGCAACTGATCGCCGACTTCACCGATCTGAACCTGGTCGCCAGTGACACGGTGGCCGGCAATATCACCCTGCGTCTGCAGAACGTGCCTTGGGATCAGGCGCTGGATCTGGTGCTGAAAACCAAGGGCTTGGACAAGCGCCAGGTCGGCAACGTATTGCTGGTCGCGCCAGCTGAGGAAATTGCGGCGCGTGAAAAGCAGGAGCTGGAATCGCAGAAGCAGATCGCCGAACTGGCGCCGCTGCGTCGTGAGCTGATCCAAGTCAACTACGCCAAGGCTGCTGACATGGCCAAGCTTTTCCAGTCGGTGACTAGCGCGGATGGTGGTGTGCCGGATGACCGTGGCTCCATTACGGTCGATGAGCGCACCAACAGCATCATCGCTTACCAGACTCAGGAGCGCTTGGATGAACTGCGCCGTATCGTGGCGCAGCTTGATGTCGCGGTGCGTCAGGTTTTGATTGAGGCTCGTATCGTTGAGGCGAACGTCAATTACAGCAAAGACCTAGGCGTCCGATGGGGGGGTGCCCTAAATGCTGGTAATGGTTGGAGAACTTTCGGTAAGAACGGCAACATCGGCGTAGAGGACGAGGATGGTTTCAGCTGCGGCCCATTTGATGGCAGATGTACGCTCCCAGTGACTGGGGGTACCGGTGGTAGCGGCGGGTCGCCTACTCCATTTGTTGATATGGGGGCCTTAAACAGTACCTCAGGTATTGGTATTGGATTTATCTCTAATAGTGCAATCATTGATCTTCAGCTTTCCGCGATGGAGAGTTCGGGTAACGGTGAAGTGGTTTCCCAGCCCAAAGTCGTAACCTCTGATAAGGAAACTGCCAAGATTCTGCGTGGTCAGGAAATTCCTTATCAAGAAGCCAGTTCCAGTGGCGCGACTACCACATCCTTCAAGGAGGCAGCGCTGTCCCTGGAAGTAACCCCCCAAATCACTCCTGACAATCGCATTATCATGGAAGTGAAGGTCAACAAGGACTCGGCAGACTATGACCGCAGAGTTGGGTCTGGTGCGCCACCAATTAACAAAAATGAGGTCAACGCCAAGGTTTTGGTATCTGACGGAGAGACAATCGTAATTGGCGGTGTATTTGAAAATACGCAAAGCAAAGCGGTACAGAAAGTGCCTTTCTTGGGCGATGTACCTTATGTAGGTCGCTTGTTCCGTCGTGATTTCGTCAATGACAACAAGACCGAGTTGCTGGTTTTCATCACTCCGCGCATCATGAACACCTCTGCGGTGGCCGTGAGTCGGTAATTTGTGCGTAATCTGATCCTTGTCGGCCCGATGGGTGCTGGAAAAAGCACCATCGGGCGTTTGCTGGCCAAAGAGCTGCGGTTGCCATTCAAGGACTCCGACAAGGAGATCGAACAGCGTACCGGTGCCGATATACCCTGGATTTTCGATGTCGAGGGTGAGCAGGGTTTTCGCGAGCGAGAGCAGGCGGTGATCTGCTCGCTGTGCGAGACCGATGGGCTGGTGCTGGCTACGGGCGGTGGTGCGGTATTACGGCCGCAGAATCGCCAGGCGCTGCGCGACAGTGGGCGGGTCGTCTATCTGCATGCTTCCGTGGAGCAGCAGATCGACCGCACGGCGCGGGATCGTAATCGGCCGTTGCTGCGTGCACCCAATCCCGGGCAGGTGCTGGCTGATCTGCTGGCCATTCGTGATCCGCTGTATCGGGAAATCGCCGATGTGATCATCGAGACCGATGAACGTCCGCCGCGAATGGTGGTTCAGGAAATTCTCGAGCGGCTGGAAGCGCTGGCGCCCCGTTAATGACAGGGCAGAACTGCGCTATCCTAGAGCCCTTTTTCAATCGGGGGCTCCATGCAAACACTTCATGTTGATCTCGCTGAGCGCAGCTACCCCATTCATATCGGGGCTAGCCTGCTGAGCCGTTCCGATTTGCTGGCGCCGCATATCGTCGGCCGTCAGGTGGCCATCGTCACCAACGAGACCATCGCGCCGCTGTATCTGCAAAAACTTCAGGACACTCTAGCCGACTACCGCGTTACCCCGATCGTGCTGCCTGATGGCGAGGCGTTCAAGAACTGGGAAACCTTGCAGACCATCTTCGATGGCCTGCTCGGCGCTCGCCATGACCGGCGTACTACCGTGCTGGCTCTGGGCGGCGGGGTGATCGGTGATATGGCTGGCTTCGCAGCGGCCTGCTATCAGCGCGGCGTGAATTTCATCCAGTTGCCGACCACGCTGCTGTCCCAGGTCGACTCGTCCGTGGGCGGCAAGACCGGCATCAATCACCCGCTGGGCAAGAACATGGTCGGTGCGTTCTACCAGCCGCAAGCCGTGCTGATCGATACGCGCAGCCTGGATACTCTGCCACCGCGTGAGCTGTCGGCGGGCCTGGCCGAGGTCATCAAGTACGGGCTGATCTGCGACGCGCCGTTCCTCGGCTGGCTCGAGAAAAACATGGCCGCCCTGCGCGGCCTGGATCAGGCCGCCTTGACCGAGGCCATCGAGCGCTCCTGTGCCGCCAAGGCGCGGGTCGTCGGTGCGGACGAGAAGGAAACCGGCGTGCGCGCCACGCTGAACCTGGGCCATACCTTCGGCCATGCCATCGAGACGCAGATGGGCTATGGCGTCTGGCTGCATGGTGAGGCCGTGGCGGCCGGAACGGTGATGGCCCTGGAGATGTCTCATCGCCTGGGCTGGATCAATGCCGACGAGCGTGATCGTGGTATTCGTCTGTTCCAGGCGGCAGGGCTGCCTGTGGTGCCGCCGCAGGAGATGACGCCTGCGCAGTTCATGGAGCACATGGCCGTGGACAAGAAGGTGCTGGATGGTCAGTTGCGCCTGGTTCTGCTGCGTTCGCTGGGCGAAGCGGTGGTGACCAGCGATTACCCGGCAGAGATATTGAGTGCCACCCTGGCTGCCGACTATCCGGCGCTGGTGGCCCGGCTTAACAATCAGTGAGTATTCAATGACCAGTTTGCACGCCGACGAAGCATTTCTCGATCACTACCAGTTCACCCATGATCCGTTCGCGGCGCGGGTGCCTGGCTTCAAGTTCTTCCCGGCGCAACGCAAGCCGGTGCTCGGGCAACTGCATCACCTGGCGCGTTATAGCCAGTTGCTGTTGGTGGTGACCGGCCCCGAGGGCAGCGGCAAGACCCTGCTGCGTCAGGCACTGGTGGCCAGCACCAACAAGCAGGCCGTGCACAATGTGGTGGTTTCGGCCCAGGGCGCTGCGGACCCTGCGACCCTGATGCGTCATATCGCCCAGGGGCTCAATACCCAGCAGACCGATCGCACCTCGCTGCTCGGCCAGGTTGGCCAGCTTTCGCTGACTGGGCAGGAGGTGTACCTGCTGATCGACGACGCCGAAGAGCTCAGTGACGCGGCGATCGACGAGCTGCTGGTTTTGGCGCAGGGCAATGGCGAAGGCCGCCCTCACGTTTTCCTGTTCGCCGGCACCGATCTGATCGCGCGCCTGGATACCCTGAGCAACGGTGAAGAGTCGTTCCACGTCATCGAGTTGGAACCGTACAGCGAAGAAGAAACCCGCGAGTATCTGGCCGTTCGCCTGGAAGGCGCGGCCCAAGGCATCGAGCTCTTGTCCGACGAGCAGGTCGAGCTGATCCACGAGCGCTCCGGCGGCTGGCCGGGCGAGATCAACCGGGTGGCGCGGGACGTGCTGATCGACGCCATGGCTTCGCGCCGTGGCGCGGCTAAGGCCGGTGGCCTGGCGCTCAAGCTGCCGAAGAAGCATCTGCTGGCCCTTGGCGTGGTCGCTGTCGGTGTAGCTGCCGCGCTGCTGATGCAGGGCCGCTCCGATTCGACCGATGCGCAGGCCCCGGCGCCGACTCAGGCTCAGCTGCCCATGGGCAGTGCACCGCAGCCGCAAACGGCGCCAAGCGCTCCGGCAAGTACTGAGCCGAACGCAGAAGGCAAGCCGCCGATCGAGTTCGCCGGTAGCAATCAACCGTTGCCGCTGCCGCTGGTAGGCCAGTCGCAGCCGGTGATCCGTCAGCCGCTGGCCCAGGCGGCTGGCGAAACGGACGGTGAGGCCAATGTGGAGTTGCCCGAGTCTACGCCGGCCGCGCCGGTGACCCTGCCGCCCACGCAGAATGCTCCTGCGCCGACGCCGGCCCCGCAAGTGACCACGCCGGCTACGCCGCAACCGAAGCCAGCCGAGCAGCCCAAAGTCGCTCAGCAGCCGAAACCGGTTGAGCAACCCAAACCCGCAACCCAGCCTGCACCAACAACCCGGCCGGCTCCCGCCACCCAGGCACCGGCTGCGGCAGGCGGTTCGCAAGCCAACAGCTGGTACGCGTCGCAGAACAAGGCTCACTTCACCCTGCAGGTGCTCGGCACCAGCACTGAAGCGGCCGCGCGCTCCTTCGTGAGCCAGAACGGCGCCCAGTACCGCTACTTCAAGAAGATGCACCAGGGTAAGCCACTTTTCGTCATCACTTATGGTAGCTTTGCCAGCCGCGACGCCGCCCAGGCTGCCGTGAAGACCCTGCCTGCCAAGGTTCAGGCCGGCAAGCCGTGGCCCAAGACCTTCGCCAGCGTCACCCAGGAAATGTCGAACTGATAGAAACGAGCCCGTTACGGACAAAATGACGTAACGGGCTCTTTCTTTTTTGCGACATTTTATTCCTGTTTTTCGTCACATTGTTCTTTGTGACGCCTATCTCGCTATGTACAATGCCCTCCGTTTGCCTGCGCAACGCGGCGTATAGACCTGCGCGCAGATTAGAGAAAACGCCTGAAAAAGGCTGTCTGGTGAGAGTCCCTTATGAAAGCAGGTTTGTACCGTCCTGATGAGTTCAAGGATAACTGCGGCTTCGGCCTGATCGCCCACATGCAAGGTGAGGCCAGCCATCACCTGTTGCAGACGGCGATCGAAGCACTGACCTGCATGACCCACCGCGGTGGCATCAACGCCGACGGCAAGACCGGCGACGGTTGCGGTCTGTTGATTCAAAAGCCCGATCTGTTCCTGCGTGCCATCGCCAAGGACACCTTTGGCGTCGAACTACCCAAGCAATATGCCGTCGGCATGGTCTTCCTCAATCAGGATGACGCCAAGGCCAGCGCTGCCCGCGAGAACATGAACCGCGAGATCCAGGCCGCGGGCCTGAACCTGGTCGGCTGGCGCAAGGTGCCGCTGGATACCAGCGTACTCGGCCAGCTGGCGCTCGAGCGTTTGCCGCAGATCGAGCAGGTGTTCATCGGCGGTGAAGGCCTGAGCGATCAGGAATTCGCCATCAAGCTATTCTGTGCTCGTCGCCGTTCCTCGGTGGCCAATGCCGCCGACACCGAGCACTACATCTGCAGCTTCTCGCACAAGACCATCATCTACAAAGGCCTGATGATGCCGGCCGACCTGCAGCAGTTCTACCCGGACCTGGGTGACGAGCGCCTGCAGACCGCCATCTGCGTGTTCCACCAGCGCTTTTCCACCAACACCCTGCCGAAGTGGCCGCTGGCTCAGCCGTTCCGTTTTCTCGCCCACAACGGCGAGATCAATACCATCACCGGTAACCGCAATTGGGCCCAGGCACGCCGTACCAAGTTCGAGAACGGCCAGATCCCGGCCCTCGACGAGCTCGGCCCACTGGTCAACCGCGTTGGCTCCGACTCCTCGAGCATGGACAATATGCTCGAGCTGATGGTCACCGGCGGTATCGACCTGTTCCGTGGCGTGCGCATGATCATTCCGCCGGCCTGGCAGAACGTCGAGACCATGGACGCCGACCTGCGCGCGTTCTACGAATACAACTCCATGCACATGGAACCCTGGGATGGCCCGGCCGGCGTGGTGCTGACCGACGGCCGCCATGCCGTGTGCCTGCTCGACCGCAACGGCCTGCGCCCGGCGCGCTGGGTGACCACCACCAACGGCTACATCACCCTGGCCTCGGAAATCGGCGTGTGGAATTACCAGCCCGAAGACGTAGTCGCCAAGGGCCGTGTCGGCCCGGGCCAGATCCTCGCCGTGGACACCGAAACCGGCCAGGTGCTGACTACCGACGACATCGACAACCGCCTCAAGTCCCGCCACCCCTACAAGCAGTGGCTGCGCAAGAGCGCGCTGCGCGTGCGCGCGACCATGGAAGACAACGACCATGGCTCGGCCTTCTACGAGGCTGATCAGCTCAAGCAATACATGAAGATGTTCCAGGTCACCTTCGAGGAGCGAGACCAGGTGCTGCGCCCGCTCGCCGAGCAGGGCCAGGAAGCGGTCGGTTCAATGGGCGACGACACGCCGATGGCCGTGCTGAGCCAGCGCGTGCGCTCGCCGTACGACTACTTCCGCCAGCAGTTCGCCCAGGTCACCAACCCGCCGATCGACCCGCTGCGTGAAGCCATCGTCATGTCGCTGGAGATCTGCCTCGGGGCCGAGCGCAACATCTTCGAGGAGTCGCCCGAGCACGCCATTCGCGTCATCCTGAGTTCGCCGGTGATCTCTCCGGCCAAGTGGCGCACCCTGATGAACCTGGACCGCCCTGGCTTCGAACGGCAGATCATCGACCTCAACTACGACGAGTCGATCGGCCTGGAAGCGGCCGTGCGCAACATGGCCGATCAGGCCGAAGAAGCCGTGCGTGCCGGCAAGGTGCTGCTGGTACTCAGCGACCGCCACATCGCACCGGGCAAGCTGCCGGCCCACGCCGCACTGGTTACCGGTGCCGTGCATCACCGTCTGACCGAGACCGGCCTGCGCTGCGACTGCAACATTCTGGTGGAAACTGCCACCGCCCGTGACCCGCACCATTACGCGGTGCTGATCGGTTTCGGCGCCTCGGCGGTTTATCCGTTCCTGGCCTACGAAGTGCTCGGCGACTTGATCCGCACCGGCGAAGTGCTGGGCGATCTGTACGAAGTCTTCAAGTACTACCGCAAGGGCATCTCCAAAGGCCTCTTGAAGATTCTCTCGAAGATGGGGATCTCCACCGTCGGTTCCTACCGCGGCGCCCAGTTGTTCGAGGCCGTTGGCCTGGCCGACGAGGTCACCGACCTGTGCTTCCGCGGCGTGCCGAGCCGCCTCAAGGGCGCGCGTTTCGTCGACCTGGAAGCCGAGCAGAAAGCCCTGGCCGCCGAAGCCTGGAACAACCGCAAGG
>Ga0209370_1003284_pt1 | contig 10502 bp, 8 predicted proteins | sample AgamicAtPrz_FD_187164 | JGI IMG/M metagenome (GOLD analysis project Ga0209370, IMG submission 187164) | Agave microbial communities from Guanajuato, Mexico - At.P.rz (SPAdes) (version 2) | ecosystem: Host-associated > Plants > Phyllosphere > Phylloplane/Leaf | place: Guanajuato, Mexico... | reverse complement strand
CTTCCGGAGGTTTTTGATATGGGTATCAACACTGCGTTCATAGCCTTCATAATACATGCCTTCATCCTGTATCTTTTCGAGCAAATCCATCCGGCTGTATACCCGGCCTGGATTCACCGCCATATTAGTTAGTAGCTTGTATTCGATTGGTGTTAAAGTAATCGAGTCTCCGTTTGCGGTCACGTCTTTTTTTATTAAGTCGATGACCAGCTTTTTGCGATTGAATTCAAGTCGTTCCACTTTCTCTGTCTTTTTTACACGTCTTAAAATTGCTTGCACGCGTACAACGACTTCGCGCGGGCTAAACGGTTTTGTTAAATAATCATCCGCCCCCATTACAATTCCGTTGATCCGGTCATCTTCTGCTGATTTGGCTGTCAACATGAGAATCGGCACATCTGACTCTTTTCGCACGAGACGGCAGACTTCTTCACCAGAAATGTCCGGCAGCATTAAATCTAATATAATTAAGTCGGGGGTTACTGTTTTTACTTTTTTCAACGCATCAATTCCATTATCGGCGCTATGAATTTCATAACCTTCTCTTACTAAATAGGCTTCAAGAACTTCTATAATTCTACGTTCATCGTCTACTAATAATATTTTCACTTTTATCACTCCCCACATATTAAATATATCATTTCGAGTCTGTGATGTTTGTAACTTCACAAATTCACCACAAGTTCTTCATAACATCTTCAATTTTTCTTTGTAAGATGGGGGTGTAGTTAGGAAGAGGCGATTACTAGAAGGACTCCCAAGTTTGTAGTGATCGCCTCTTTGATGAAGTACATGGTTCAAAGCCATCTTACTCATCCCAAATTTCACCTCTCTTTTTTATATAGTTCGGGCGTCCCAACGGTGGGGCGCCTCCTTTTTTTATTTAAAAAATTTGCTACAATATGAAGCTCTTTTAATACAAACGTTATAGTATGCTATAGGAGTGAGGTGTCGTTTTTATGAATAAAATATCAATCAAGATTGGCGTTCTTTTCTTTCTAGCGATTTTTATACTAGAAGGCATTTCAATGATTTTTTTGCATAATAATATCATTCATTCCCGGGTGCATGACGAGCTAACTTCCCTCCAGACACGCGGAAATAATCACCGCGAAATCCTTGAGGCTTCTTTTCATGATGAAACGATGCGGCACATTGCCATGATGGAGGCGCGGACGGATACACAGGTGATTTTAACCAAACCGGATGGAACCATTTATATGTCTTCCAATCGAGTGACAGATGATATGAAGAAGATTATGAGTACTAAACAAAAACATGTTCCGCACGCCGGATTAATTTTAGAAGATGATTGGAAACATGCGGCCTATATCGCGTCAATTAGTCCAGTAATGGTTGACCATACGATTACCGGATATGTCTATATGTTTCAAAACACCAAAAAAATCAAAGAGTTGATTTCGGGATTAAACCAGCATTTCCTGATTGCTGGTCTGATTTCCCTGATGTTCATGATTATTATCATTTTCACTTTAACAAGGTATGTCACCCAACCGCTGATTCAAATGAGTGAAGCCACCAAACGAATCAGCAAGGGCGATTTTTCCTTGTCTCTACCGAAGATTGGCAAGGACGAAATCGGTGAACTTGGGGAATCGATTAAGGTATTAGCAAGCGATTTAGAAATTCTAAAAAATGAACGAAATGAATTTCTCGCCAGCATCTCGCACGAACTCCGCACACCGCTAACCTATATTAAGGGATATGCGGACATTGCCCGCCGGCCAGAAACGATTCATGAGGACAGAGAGAAATATTTAAGTATTATTGTTGAGGAAACTGGCAAACTATCGAAATTAGTGAAGGAGCTATTCCATCTCGCAAAAATGGATGAAAATTCTTTTTCGATTGAGAAGGTAGAGGTTCATTTACGTCCTTATCTTCAGAGCATTCTTGAAAAAGTAACTCCTGCTCTTAAAGAACTTCAAATGGAACTAGTGCTTGAATGCTCAGATTCCCTTTATATGTCTCTTGATCCCATACGATTCGAGCAGGTCATTCTCAATCTCATTGATAATGCACGAAAGTATTCTGAACCGTATACAACCATCCGTATGGAGGTCACAAATAGCAGTGGAAAAGTTCAAATTAGAATTCAAGATGAAGGAAAAGGCATTCCGGCGGAAGATTTACCACGTATTTTTGAACGGTTTTATCGTGTCGACAAATCAAGAACGCGTGCCCTTGGCGGAACGGGTCTTGGACTCTCAATCGTCAAACAGTTAGTCGAGGCACATGGAGGTACGATAAAGGTAACGAGCAACCCGAATATGGGGACTTCATTTGAGATTACTTTATAACAGATAAAAGACACCAGGCATGCCCGGTGTCTTTCTTAGTCTTTATTTATGGATCCAAACCGCACCAGCAGAGTTGTCTTTTGCTTCGCCAATGACTTGGAACTTGATTGGGTACTGTGCTGGAACTTTAACACCAGCATCAGGAATAATTGTGTTGATATAAGACTTAGTTGAATCAAATTCCGTTACACCTGGAAGACCTTTGTAATCATAGATTCCACGAGTTGGAGAATCAATATACCATGCAGGTGCCTTATCTAGTGAGAAGGCTGCATCTGCAACTTGGTATCTTACACTTTGATTAATAGATGGTTTGCCAGCTAACGTACCGATAATTGCCTCAGGGTGTGCATCTACCACATTTAGGAATCCTTCACCAGGGTGAACGCCAGTCCAGTTATCAGTAAACGTGTCATCACCATACCAAACTACTAAACCAGTATTATATTTTACTCCACGAGAGAATTGCAGTGCTGTATCAGAACCAGCATAGTTTCTCCACTCCAGGTAGTAGTAGTGAGGCTTGTTAATCCAGCCGTCAGATATTTCGAAACCGTTTAATGTTACTTTTGCTTCACCTTCTGCATCATCAGAGAATGTCACATTGCCATCCACTGTTAATTGAAGATTATCAAGCGCAAATCCGTTTGGAGCAAGCCCGCCGTCTGTAACATATTCAAACACTAATTTTACCTTTTTACCTGCAAATTGGCTTAGGTCAAGAGATTTGCCTAGCCATTCGCCTTTTGATGTATCTAAACCGCCTTCAGTGTCTTCATCACCAATGAGGTCAAGTTCTACACTCTTCCCATCTTCAGTTACTGCATTTACAGTTAGGTAATCATAGTCAGTTTCGACTTCGTACCACTGCTTGTAATCGAATGTTGCGGATGTAGCACCTGTTAAATCAAACACTGGGGTTTCTAGTACTGTATCAAGGTCATCCCCTTTAGTACTATAATAGTACTTTGCACCAAACCCAGGAGTAATACCTGGAACCTTTTTATTAGGAAGGTTTACTTTTACAATACCAGGATTCTTAGATTTTGTTACACTCTGGTCGATAACAGCTGCAAGACCATTTTTATCGATATCTTCATAGTTTACTTCAGTTATATTAGCCCAATTTCCGCCAATTGTTTTTTGATAGAATTCTTTCACTTGTGGTGAGAAGCTTGGTGGCTGGGTACCGGCGATGTTACCGCTCCAGCTTCCGCCGCTCATGATTGACCATTGTTCAACAGTATCACCATGACCAGTATATTGAGTGTCATACTCATCAGGAGCACCTAAGTCATGACCAAATTCGTGAGCGAATACTCCGACTGCTCCATCTTCTGGCTCGATTGTGTAGTCGTAGGCAGCCATTTTACCGCCCCAGTAATTTACTAATGCAGTTGTATTGGCAACTGGATAAACACCATTTAATGTCCAACGGTGTGACCAGATTGCGTTATCGCCTAATTCTCCGCCGCCAGCTTCTTGTCCAACACCGGCATGGAGTACCATTAAGTGGTCGACTAAGCCGTCCGGCTCGTTTTGATTACCGTCTCCATCTAAATCGTAAAGATCAAATTTATCATAATCTGCTAAATTGATTCCTTTCGCAACAGCTGCATTCAGTGCATCCTTTACAAGACCACGTGGCCCTTTTGTTCCAGCTGCATTATCATGTCCGCTGCCGCTATCTAAACCGTAATCCGCTGCATTCCCTGGTACTGTCAGCCAATCAGATACAGTTCCATCCACTGTGTAGCTTCCACCAGACTGCTCTTCATAATATTGTTTAAAGGTTTTAATTTTATCACCATTGAAAAGGGTGAAATCCTCGTCACCAAACAACATCTTTTCGTAATGCTCTTTGTTGAAGTCATCTGCATACATATATCCTGGTTCTTGCTCGATATTGTTGTGCTTAAAGTCAGCATACTCTACTAGAAGCACTAGTACTTCATCTGTTCTAACATCGCCGTTATAACCAGCCTGTTTAGCAGAATCTACTTTCACAGCTCCCGTTGGCTTACCCTTTTTAAAGTTTTCATGGCCTTTTGCAAGTTGCTTAGCAAGCTTGTCCTTTTGCTTTGTAACAAAGTCCTTTGCTTTTTTATCAAAAGCTTTTTGTTCTTTGGTTAGGGCTTTATCAGTTTTACCTGGCTTTTCACCCTGCTTTTTCTTTATGTAGGCTTTTGCTGCTTTTGTAATCTCTTCTTTAGATGCATTCTTCGCAATAAGTCCTCTTTTTTGCAAAGCTGCACCTAGTCGATCGATATCAACAATATTTAAATCGATTGGAGCTGATGCAACTGTTGTTGCTGCAGATGCCGATTTTGGTGCAACCGTGCTTCCAGCGAATGCGCCCGCGAACATGGTAGTAGCTACCATTGTACTAGCAGCGAGGCTGGATAAGACCTTTAAAGTGGTTTTCTTTTTCAAATCTTAAACCCCCTAATTTTTTTATATTTACATCGTTCTACTCTATGAACGGTGCTTTGCTAGTTTATCAAATTAGCGCGAAAATTGTAAATAGTCTTAATTTAGTGAAAAATACTTATATTAACCATTATATTGTACCTAATAAATATAATAAGAGGATTTTTAAATACGCATTTAAACCTAGAAAAAGAGTTATTAAATATGCCTTTCATCCTTATTTTTCATGTCGTTTGAAAATCACTACAGAAAACGTAAGTTTCGGCAACCGAAATTTAAGTAAAAAGACCTATCGAAACCTACCAATATATTTAATTCCTCTTATAAAATGAAAAACTCATCAAAAAAAAACCTTATCATCATTTTGATAAGGTTTTTTTGAGTTAATTATTCAGCTTTTTTCTTAAATTCATCAGTTAATTCCTCAATGCTTTTTTTAACATTTCCTTTTCCAGAGTAGTTCTCAATCAGTTCTTTTACATCAATCCCACTTGAGGCTTTTAATGATTCCTGCAGACTCGCCATCAAGTTCGTTGCATAGCCTGTAATTTTGTTTGCACCGCCATTTTCACCAGATCCACCGGTATCGACAACTGTAATTTTATCAATATTGGACAGAGGGCTTGCTACTTGCTTTGCATATTCTGGCAGCATTTTGATAATCATGTCTAGGATTGCGGCCTGACCAAATTGCTCGAATGCTTCAGCGATTTTTTCTTTCGCTTCGGCTTCAGCTAAACCTTTGAGGCGGATAATTTCTGCTTCAGTCGCCCCTTGTGCTTTTTCCGCTTCTGCTTTGGCTAAACCATCCAAGCGAATCCGTTCAGCTTCTGCTTTTGCCATGGCTTCAATCCGATACTTATTGGCCTCAGCTGCGGCAATTTCTTTTGCTTTATTTGCAGCGGCCGATTGTTCGACGGAATAACGGTCAGCATCAGCCTTTTTCTTCACTTCCGAATCATATTGACGTTCACGGCGTTGAATTTCTTTTTCTTCTAATTCAATTTGTTTTTGTCTTTCAATAATCTTAATTTGCATTTCTTGTTCCATGACATCTTGTTTGGACCTAGCTGTTTCCAAATCGTATGCTTGGTCAGCGCGTGCTCTGGCAATATCTTGTTCACGTCTAAATTCAGCCACTTTTAACTGATTGACTTTTTCCGCCTCGGCAATTTCTGTGGCCCGCTCTAATTCATTGCGTTTGGCTTCTTTAGCTGCCTCTGCCTTTTTAATACGAGTTTCTTTTTCTGCTTCCGCTGTTGCGATATCCGCGTCTCTTTTCACTTGAGCAATCCGCGGTTTACCAAGTGAGTCCAAGTAACCATTTTTATCCCGGACGTCTTTAATCGTAAATGACACAATCACCAAGCCCATTTTGGCAAGATCCTGTGAGGCAACCCTTTGGACCTCTTGAGAGAATTTATCACGGTTTTTATAGATTTCTTCTACGGTCATCGAGCCAAGGATCGACCGCAGATGTCCTTCTAGGACTTCTCTTGCCTCATTCTCACGGTCTTCCTTTGGTTTGCCGAGGAACTGTTCTGCGGCCGTCGCAATTTCACTAATAGACCCGCCAATTTTAATAATAGCTACCCCATCGGCCATAACGGGCACACCCTGCTCAGTATAAACCTCGGGAGTCGTTACTTCCAATTTACTAGATAGTAAGCTTAGCGGTTTTGCCTGTTGGAAAACTGGCAAAATAAACGTACCGCCGCCGCGGATAATTTTCACTTTATTCCCAGACTCATCAACGTGGACATTTCCATTGCCAAGGAAGCTGCCTGTCACGATCAAGGCCTCATCCGGTCCGGCCGTTCTGTATTTTGTGATAAAAACGCCAATTAAAGCTAAAAGAATAAGTGCAACAATTCCAATGATTACCCATATAATATTGAATTCCATCTTTTTTAAACCCCCCTATAAAAAACTTTCTAGTTGATGATGAACCGTCACTTGCAGGACGCCATTTTCTATCTGTACAATCAACACTTTTGTGCCACTCTCGATAAGGTCACCATCAAAACTTGATGCCGGCTTCGCTATTCTGCCACTGGTACTGTCAATCATCACTTCGCCAAAGCCGTCAACAGGAATAGTCGTAATGACCGTCCCAACTCGGCCCCGCAAGTCTGATTCTTTATAAACAAGCGATTCCTCGGCAGACGAGAGCGGGATGAGCACAAAGACATTTAGTAATGTCACAACAATGAAGGCTATCGCGGCGGATATGCCTAAAATCAGTAAATAGTGAATAGATGAGAGCCGTTCAAACAGATAACCGCTTGCTGACAGAATGGTCATGAAAGCAAAAATTAAGACAGGATTTAGAAAATCGAGTCCATCTCCAGCCCCATGAAAATGAAAAACATCGGCAAATAAAACATATAAAACTGTGATTACTCCCGAGATAATTAATCCATATATATAAATCGTTTCTAAAGGAATACTGAATGGTTCCATGCGCATCCATCCTTCTTTTTCATTTAAAGTTCTTTTTTACGAACGCCACTCCTCATCCATATGCATCCATCCCTTCTTATGTATCTACCTTTCATACGGTTGAATAATGAAAAAGTTGCACTTTTTACTAAAATTTTCCTATTTCACTTATAATTTCGATAATGCTTGTCGAAAATCCTGCCAAGCAAAACAGACTATTGTTCTACAAAATAAAAAAGTGCCATAGCATTTAGCTACAACACCTTATTGAATCATATTCAAGAACTTCCTCGTTCGTTCTTCTTTTGGATTGGTAAAGATTTCTTCTGGCTTGTTCCTCTCGACAATCACACCTTGATCCATAAAAATAACTTCATCTGCCGCTTCACGGGCAAAACGCATTTCATGAGTCACCACAATCATCGTCATTCCTTCCCTAGCCAGGTCTTTCATGACTTTTAACACCTCACCGACAAGTTCGGGGTCAAGTGCTGAAGTTGGCTCATCAAAGAGCATCACTTCCGGCTCCATCGCAAGTGCCCGGGCAATACCCACACGTTGCTGCTGACCGCCGGAAAGTTGTGCGGGAAAATAATCCTGCTTATCACCTAGTCCAACCTTCTCAAGGAGTGCCTTGGCTTTTTTCCGTGCATCCTCTTTACTCTCCCCTTTGACAATGATCGGCCCTTCCATAACGTTTTGAAGAGCAGTTTTGTGTGGGAACAGATTATAGCTTTGAAAAACCATTCCTGTTAGGCGCCGAAACGAGGCGATTTGTTTTTTGTGTACATTTTTCGAGAAGTCCAAGCTTTGTCCCTCTATGGAAATGACTCCTTGATTCGGAGTTTCGAGAACATTCAAACAACGCAGCATCGTGGTCTTACCTGAGCCGGATGGACCGATGACAACAACCACTTTTCCTTTTTCAACGAGAAGGTCAATTCCTTTTAAGACTTCTAATTGACCAAATTGCTTATATAATCCTTTAATTGAAATCATTGAATAACTCCCTCATTAAGACGTGTACCGGTCCATTCTCTTTTCCAAGGACCCTTGCAAGATCGAGAGGAAAAAACAAATAACCCAATAAATTAACGCTGCTTCTACATATACCAATAAAAATTCATAAGTGGTTGAAGCAATTTCTTGGGCCCGGCGAAACATCTCTGTTACAAGGACAACTGATGCAAGAGAAGTATCTTTTACAAGACTAATAAAAGAATTCGATAATGGCGGTATAGATACCCTTGTTGCCTGTGGCAAGATGATTCTTTTCAATGCCTGAGTGTAGGTCATTCCAATCGAATAAGCTGCCTCCCATTGTCCCTTCGGAATGGAGATAATCGCAGCCCGAATAATTTCTGAAGCATAGGCCCCAACGCTTAGGGAAAAACCAATGACTGCGGAAATAAAGGGATCTAAGGTAACTCCTATATTAGGAAGTCCATAAAAAATAATGAATAACTGAACAAGTAATGGTGTGCCGCGAATGGCTGAAACATATACCCTGGCAATTCCTTGAAATAGTTTTACTTGAGAAATTCGGGCAAGTGCGGTTAGCACAGCCAAAATGATCCCAATAATAAATGAAATGATGGTTAATGGAATGGTATTCATAACAGCACCCTCCAGCAGCGGCTGGAGGGAAGTCTTTGCAATCTCAATTAACCTGTCCATTCTTTCTGGGTCAGCAAAAATACTATTTAAGTACATCTTCACCAAACCATTTCTCAGAGATTTTTTTGTAGGTGCCATCGTCAACTATTTCTTTTAGCGCCTTGTTGACTTCGTCTACGAGTGTGTCGCTTTTCTTTCTAAACATGAACCCGCTTGAAGAAGCATCATTAGCAGTTGCCACAACCTTGATTGGTGCCTCGGGCTTTTGTTTTTTATAGTCTAAAAATGAAAGCTTATCGTTAATCGTCACATCCACACGTTTTTGGGCAAGGAGCTCAACTGCTTGCTGGAAACCATCCACTCCAACGATTTTAGCCCCATATTTCTTGGCCATATCTGCGTAGTTACTTGTCATCGATTGAGCAGCATTTAATCCTTTAATATCTTCAAATGCTTTCACTTTATCGTTATCCTTATGAGCAATCAATACACCTGCAGACGTAATATATGGATCAGAGAAATCATACTTTTCCTGACGGTCAGGACGAATTCCAACTTCGTTAGCAATCATATCAAAACGCTTTGCATCTAGTCCTGCAAACATCGCATCCCATTGTGTTTCTTTAAATTCAGGTTTTACCCCAATTCGTTTAGCTACCTCTGTCGCAAGTTCCACATCAAATCCAGTTAGTTTGCCACTTGGATCATGGTAAGTGAATGGCGGGTATGTACCTTCTGTACCAATTAACAATGTTCCATCATCTTTTACCTTTTTCAATAAATCATTCTCTGCCTTTTCAGTGTTCTTGTTGTCAGTTTTGTTCTTGTCTTTATCGGCATTATCCTTGCCGCAAGCTGACAGTACTAACATAAAGCTTAATAATAGTGCAAAAATGATGGTAAGTTTTTTCATTGATGTAACCCCCTAGAATGAAATTATCATTATTTTACCCTTAATTTACAAAATAAAACCTATCAGAGGCGATCTGATAGGTTAAATAATATTATGCTGATAAAGCTTTTTTACGTTCGGAAATTACTTCCTTTTTTCGTCTAAACAATGGTCCATAAAAGAGGAGGCCGCTCGCCAGTAATATCATTCCGTAGGTGAAGGTTTTAATATCTGCCGTTCCTGCTATGATCACCCAAACTGAATAAATAGTTGAAAGCAAGGCAATCATTCCGTCTGTAATTCTTGAACGATCCCCTTTATATGTCTCCCCGGTTACAACTAATTTCAACTGATAGACGGAGGAGATAAAGTAAGGTACCAAGTAAGATAACGTTGCAATGATTATGACAAATCCAAAGGCATCAGAAATGGATTTTGAAACCGTTGAAAAGATAAACAGTTGACCTAAACCATTAGAGACAATCATAGAAAACAATGGCAGACCCTTTTTGTTTTCTTTTTTAAAAGCAGGTATGAATAATCCTTGCTTTGCCGCTTGATAAGGGACTTCTGCACTTAGCATTAACCAGCCAATCGTTGAACCAAATAAGCTGATCAACCCAATCCCTGCTAAAACTTTCCCGGCAATAGGTCCTAAGAAAGAAGAAATAGCATCAATTAGGGGCTTATCTGAATGGATAAGAGTGTTTTGATCTAACATTCCCATCGTCAAAGTACTAATACCGATGTAGATACCAAGTGCAATAAATAATCCAAGGATGGTAGCACCTTTCACATCG
>Ga0209370_1003283_pt1 | contig 10505 bp, 7 predicted proteins | sample AgamicAtPrz_FD_187164 | JGI IMG/M metagenome (GOLD analysis project Ga0209370, IMG submission 187164) | Agave microbial communities from Guanajuato, Mexico - At.P.rz (SPAdes) (version 2) | ecosystem: Host-associated > Plants > Phyllosphere > Phylloplane/Leaf | place: Guanajuato, Mexico... | reverse complement strand
GAACTCCTTAATCATCCTGGTGAGGGAAAAGCGTGTTATCGATTAAGTCACATAAGCAGTTCACCGTGAGCATATGCATTTCCTGAATACGTGCGCTCCGGTGAGACGGAATGCGGATTTCCACATCCTGCGGCCCAAGCAGACCCGCCAGCTCACCCCCGTCATAGCCGGTTAAGGCCACGATAGTCATGTCGCGGGTGACGGCGGCTTCAACGGCTTTGACAATATCCCGGCTATTGCCGCGCGTGGAGATGGCCAGCAGCACATCTCCGGCATGACCCAGAGCTCGCACCTGCTTTGCGTAAATTTCGTCATGCAGACGATCGTTAGCAATCGCCGTTAAGACCACATTATCGGTATTAAGTGCAATGGCAGGTAAACTCGGGCGTTCTGTTTCAAAACGATTGATCATGCTGGCAGCAAAATGCTGTGCGTTGGCGGCTGACGTGCCGTTGCCACAACAGAGGATTTTGTTGCCGTTTAGCAGGGATTGCACCAGCGTCATTGCGGCACGCGAGATAGCATCCGGAAGGGCTTCCGCCGCGGCAATCTGAGTCTGGATGCTTTCTGTGAAGCACACTTTAATTCTTTCGAGCACGTTATCCCTTTTAAATCTTAATTATGCGTCTTCGCCAAAAGCGTTTTTAAGCCATTCGATCTCATTTCCGGTGAAGGCTATCACATCGAACCGGCAATCCACAGTATCAAAACTCCCATTATGGCGGGCAAGCCACAAGTGGGCAGTCTGTAATAATTTATGTTGTTTGGCGAGCGTCACGCTGGCGGCAGCACCGCCAAAACGGGAGGACTGTCGAAAGCGCACTTCTACAAACACGATGACCTGACCGTCTTTCATGATCAGGTCGATTTCGCCGCCACGCCCGCGGACGTTGGCGGCGATGAAATGCAGTCCTTTGCCTTCAAGCCAGCGACGCGCCTTTAACTCCCACGCATCGCCGGTCTGTTTACGGCTTAACTGGCCGGGACGATCTGCCCCTGCTGGTATTTGAGCCATGATAACTTCCTGTTAATCACACAATCCTGAGTGGCGGTCAGATCGCCGGTGTTGCCGTTAAGCTCGAAGCCCGGCACCTGACGCATCTGGGTAAAGTGGTTCGCCAGCGCCCACGCATCAACCCCCATCGCATACAGACGCGCCAGAGAGTAATCGTTACGCACCGCGCTCAGCGCCTGCTGCATCAGGGATGGATTGCTGCCAGCCAGCATCGGGATTTCGCTGTACTGCAGACCGTCCATTTCCAGACGGAAATCCGGGCCTGCGGTGCCCTGTGCGCTGCGGGAGCTGGCGTAGAGCGTTGCGCCGCTCTGGCTGCCGTTACGCATTGCAATCATCGGTTTGATAAAGGCGATCTCCTGCGGTGTGGCAACGATATAGGCCGCATCCACTTTACCGCCACCGCTAATCTGCGCGTCGGTTGGCGGCGCAGGGATCGTCAGGCCGCCAATCGTCACGCCCTGCTGCTGTGGCAGGCTCGCGGTGACCGGGCTACCGTTAAGCGCGATACCCGCCCCGCCGTTGACGCCCGCGCGCAGTTCAGAGACGGAACCGAATTTCTGCTGCAGTACCACGCCGCCGCCCAGCTTCTGCCACTCATCGGCAAAGGCATTGGCCACGCGATCGCCCAGCGCGCTGCGTGGGATGAGCAACAGCGGCGCCTGCTTACCCTGCTCGTGAATATGACGCGCCGCATCGCGGGCTTCATCTTCCGGAGAGAGCGCGAAGTAGCAGATATTGGCCCGGTTCTGAACCTGCTCTGGCTGGTTGAGCGCCAGCACGTTCAGCGTGGTATTGCTCTTCATCAGCTCTTCCACGTTGTTTTTCAGCAGCGGACCGACAACGATGCTCGCGCCATCCTGTTGAACCTGCGCCAGAACCTGGTCCAGCGGCTGCGAACTGGTATCGTAGATTTTCAATTCAGCGCCCGGGTTGGCGCTGGTGGTTGCCACGGACTGCGGCTGCGCGGCAGGTTGAGCAGTTGGCTGTGCAGGCTGCTGTTGAGGCTGTTCTGCTGTTGTGGCAGGAGCTGGAGCAGATGCTGGCGCCGCTTGCGTCTCGGCCGGAGCCTGGGTCGCAGGTGCTGTAGTCGACGGTGCCGCTGTCGCTGGCGGTGTCGTCGGGGCCGTCACCGGGTTTTGCATCGTGCCCTGCGCTGGCGCTTGCGCCGTGGTCAGGTCGCTGGTCTCTGCGGCGGATGGGCTGACAACATCATTCACGTTAGCCGCCTGGGCCGCCTGTGCGGGAACGGCGCTGCCGGTGACCGCCGTCGTGCCGTTTTTCGCCGCTTCAAAGCCCTGCTGAATGGTGCGTCCAAATACCGCCGCCTGGCCGTTGAGTGGCAGAAGGAGGGCGATTTTGCTGGTCGAGGCAGGCTTAAAGTTCTGCACGTTCACCAGCTGGGTTGGCAGCATTTTCGCGCCCGGGTTTTGCGGGTAGCGCGTCTGCCAGTCCGTAATGCCGGCTTTCAACATCTTAGGGTCGCTGCGGTTGTTAAACCACATCTGCTGCAGATCCAGCCAGCCCTGCAGGACGTTTTCATCCGCGTTGATGACCAGCGCCTGCGCCTGTTCCTGCGTCATCGACGCCAGCGCTTGCCAGGTGGCATCAATATTTTTCTGCTTATCAGCACCGCCAAGCAGCGGTTCTTGGGCGACGAGCGCACGGAGCAAGGTCAGGGAAGGGCGTCCCTGCTCAGCGGTAATGCCCGCCTGCCAGAAGCGCGCCTGCTGGTTTTTATCCAGCGCGCTCACGTCGATATCACCGAGGATCTTCTTCGCGGCGGCGTAATCTTTCAGCGCAACTTTCAGCTCGGCAGAGAGCAGGCTCTGCTCACGACGCTGGGCGTCGTTAAGATCTTTTGGCAACTGGTTAAACAGTTCGGCTGCCCGCTGGGTTTTACCCTCTTTCAGCAGTGCACGAATGGCGAGTAATTGCCAGTTGGTCTTGGTATCATTTGAACTCTGCGACATTTGTTGCAGATAAAAGCCAGAATCAGCCTGAGCAGAACCCTGGAGATGGGCGGTGCTCTGGTCAGGTGCCTGGGTGCCACAGCCTGCAAAGATCAGGGCTGCCAGCAGAAGCGGCACGCTGCGCGTGGCTTTTTTTCGAAGAAACGTTAACGGTACCATACTGTATCCAGTGATTTTTTTACGCAATGCTCAATATTAAATCGGCAATACGGACGAAACAATGAAACAACACGAAACGGCAGATAATTCTCAAGGCCAGCTATATATTGTACCTACTCCTATCGGGAATTTGTCTGATATTACCCAACGTGCGCTGACCGTACTGCAAGCTGTTGATTTAATTGCTGCTGAAGACACCCGCCATACCGGCTTACTGCTGCAACATTTCGCGATTAACGCCCGTTTGTTTGCTCTGCACGATCACAATGAGCAACAAAAAGCCGAAACGCTGGTGGCCAAACTGAAAGAGGGGCAAAACATTGCCCTGGTCTCCGATGCCGGTACGCCGCTGATCAACGATCCGGGCTATCACCTGGTGCGTACATGTCGCGAAGCCGGTATTCGCGTGGTACCCCTGCCGGGACCGTGCGCCGCGATTGCTGCGTTAAGCGCCGCAGGTCTGCCGTCTGACCGTTTCTGCTATGAAGGCTTCCTGCCCGCTAAATCCAAAGGCCGCCGCGACGTCTTAAAAGACCTGGAGGCGGAACCGCGTACCCTGATTTTCTACGAATCCACGCACCGCCTGCTGGAGAGCCTGGAAGATATGGTGACCGTCTGGGGGGAAGGCCGCTACGTGGTGCTGGCGCGCGAGCTGACCAAAACCTGGGAAAACATCCACGGCGCGCCGGTAGGTGAACTGCTGGCGTGGGTGAAGGAAGACGAAAACCGCCGCAAGGGTGAAATGGTGCTGATCGTCGAAGGGCACAAGGCGGAAGAAGACGCGCTTCCAGCCGATGCGCTGCGTACGCTGGCGCTGCTGCAGGCGGAACTGCCGCTGAAGAAAGCCGCTGCGCTGGCGGCAGAAATTCACGGTGTGAAGAAAAATGCGCTGTATAAGTATGCTCTGGAGCAGCAGGGGGAGTAAGTCAAATGAGCCGCTATCAGCCTCCTTTCACCATCACCCCTCTTATCCTCAATCAGGTGGTTGAGATTGGTGAACTATTAGGGCATTGGGCGGCACATTCAGGTCGAACTTCTCCGCTACTTCGTAAAGAGAACCGTATTCGGACCATTCAGGCCTCGTTAGCGATTGAACACAATTCTCTGACGACAGGTCAGGTGACGGCAATCATGGATGGCAAGCGCGTACTTGCTCCTGAAAAAGATATTCAGGAAGTACGCAACGCTATTCTTGCCTACGAGAAACTCCCAGAATGGAAGCCCTGGAAGCTTAATGATTTACTCAATGCACACCGATTATTAATGACTGGTCTGGTCGATCATCCCGGCAAGCTCAGGAATGGAGATGTTGGGATATACCGTGGAAACCAGTTAGTTCACATGGCTCCGCCCGCTTCGCAGATAGATCGCCTTATCGACGATCTTCTTACCTGGCTTAAGCAAACCGATCTTCACCCCCTGATTGCCAGTTCAGTATTTCATTACGAGTTTGAGTTTATTCATCCCTTTTCGGATGGAAATGGCCGCATGGGGCGGCTGTGGCAAACCTTGATCTTAAGTCAGTGGCGTGCAGAACTGGCATGGCTGCCCGTTGAGACACTGATTCACTTCCAGCAAGCACGCTATTACCAGATTTTAGGGCAATGCGATCGGGCCAGTGATTGCACGGTATTCGTGGAATTTATGCTGCAAAATATGGCGGAAGCCTTGCGGGAAGGCATAACCATGTCGTCCGTCATGTCGGAAAAAATGTCGGAAGAATTGTCGGAAAAGGAAAAGGCTATCCTTGAGCTTCTTACCGTTCAACCGCAATTGACTGCGGTAATGTTGGCATCTGTACTGGGCGTGACTTCCCGCACCGCGGAACGTTATCTCCATTCTTTGCAAACAAAAGGTAAGTTAAAACGCATCGGGGCAAGGAAAGGCGGAAGCTGGCAGGTCATGGCTTAACCTGCCAGCTGAACACGTTTTATTTCCCTGGTATTGCCTCAAACACCAGCGTTTCCAGCGGTTGCAGCGTAATCACCACGGCGTTTTTGTACGCCTCCGGTACGGTTGAATTACGGCCATACACCGCCTTCAGACTAAACCGCGCCGCGTTTCCTGTCGGGACTTCGAAATCTCTCGTCAAATCCAGGTAGTAGCTTTGCGGCTTATCCGACGGGTTACGTAATCCAAGAATCGCTTTGTCTTTATTCCATGAAGCCCAGCCGTAAACCTGCAGCGCCGTTGGGTCGCCGCCTATCCAGTGGGTGTCCACCAGCACGCTGGCGTTTTCCCGGGACCATTTCGCGGCCTGCGCCAGGGTGTCCCACTTCGCCTTATTCAGCATTGACGGGGTGATATACAGCTCCTGCAGCTGTGTACCGGTCGCGAAGTAGCTCCAGACCTGGTCGGCAAAATCGCTGTCCGTTTGTACCTTCTCCAGACCGTAGTAGGCATTCTCCGCGCTGACGATCCCGTGGTACATCAAGGAGTTCAGCGGGAACAGCGGGCCCTTGCGCACAATCGAGCGGTACGTTTCCGCATCGCGGTAGGTCATCCACTGCTGCACCGGCGTGCCGGGGCCGTACAGGTTGATGTCGTCCCCCTGGCGCCAGATCGAATCAGCGTAGAACAGCCAGGACGGGCTGGCGTTGGTCCCGGTGGTCAGGTTGATAAACAGGTTTGGGTTAGCGCTGCGCATGTTATGCAGCAGGGCGATAGAGGCGTCAAAATCCGAGGCGAACGGACTGCCCTTAATATGCGAATTGGCGTTTCCCATCCCATCAAGTTTGAACGAGGTAATATGTTCGTTTTTGATCAGCTTAACGATCTGCTCATTGAAGTTCTTAAAGTAGTTCGGCCCTGACAGCGCCAGCTTCCCGTCGACGGTTTCGAATCCATACTCTTTTGCATGCGAGACGCGAACGTCGCGGGGCTTGTTGTAGCCTCCCCACGGTGAGAGCCACAGCCCGACCGAGCTGTGCAGGCTGTCGGCTTTTTCCCGTACCTTGCCAAAACCGTTGCTGAATGCCGGACCAAACAGCCAGCGCCCGGTAAGGTCGTCCCAGCCGTCGTCCAGCAGGAACGCGTCCAGCGCCACGCCGCGTCCGGTAATAAATTCCTTATTCCACTCGTCCATCCGCCCCAGCACATCCTGCTCGGAGTAAGGTGTAAAGAAGCCGATATCCATCCAGCTGTTGTAGTGCAGGTAAGGCTTATACGGACGGGGGCGCACGGCATCGATAAACTGGTTCACGCTGCGGCGCAGTTGGCTGGTTTCCGGGAAGGTGCCGAAATACATCGTGTAGCTGACCGGCGTTTCAGGCTGAATGGGGGTTTTCAGCTCGACATTGAGGTTGGTCGTCGCTTCATAGGCGTAAGTATTCACGATCGGTTTATCCGGCAGAATAAAGAACGAATCAGCCACGATCGGCGAACTGTTAATGGCCCCGTCAACATACGGTGCCTGTGACTGCTTTTTCGTCGGGAAGAAGGTGATTTTCGCCACGTCTCGCGGCTGACCAACAGCCGCGAGGGTGTAATCGATACTGGCATATTTATCCTTCACCAGATTCAGCTTCACCGTTACGTTAAAATCCGGGCGCGTAAAGTCGATGACAATCGCGTTGTCCCGCTTTTCGACATGCTTGATGGAGAAATCAGCGGCGTGGATTTTTGTCTCATCCGGCAGCGTCAGAAAGAACAGCTCCTGGGGCGTGAGCGGATGGTTAGCCTTGCTGTCCTTCACTACTACCGTTGCGTTTGCATCATCAAACGAAAGGGCAATATTGTCGTTATTGAGCGCGTAGTTGGCGGCCGCCGCGCCATGAGAAACAGAGAGAGCCAGCAGCGAAAGAGTGAGCACTTTTTTCATCGGGTTTAGATCCTTATCAGTAATGCTTCAGCATTCGGGTGATGGACTGCTCCAGCCAGTAGCGCTGGGTGCCGAAGTTGATCCGCAGGTAGTTTTCGCCGTTTTGCACGTAGTGGCTGCCGTCTTCAATGACCACGCCCGCCTGCCGGGCAAAATGTTGGGTTAACTGGGTGGCGCTGCGCTCGTCGGCGCTCACGTCTATCCAGGCCAGATACGACGATTCCGGGTTCATCATCTTCCAAGCCGGGAAGTGGGTCTGAATCGCGTCTGCAAGGTAGCGCGCGTTGCCTTGCAGATACCCGTTCAGCGCGTCGAGCCACGGCAGACCGTGCTGGTAGGCGAGGATAATCCCCCATACGCCGAACATATTGGGGGATGTAATCGAGTTCTTCTCAAGCTGCTGGCGGAAGCGCTGGCGCAGCGAATCGTCCGGGATCATCGAATAAGATGTTTTCAGCCCGCCCAGGTTGAAGGCTTTATTGGGGGACGTCAGCACGATCAGGTTGTCCTGCGCGGCACAGCCCGAAGTCAGACAGCTGACAAATGTACCGTCCAGAATGTGCTCGGCGTGAACCTCATCGACCACCAGAATCGTGCCGTAGCGCTTACAGAGATCGGACACCTGCCGTATCTCATCTGCGCGCCAGATTCGGCCCGAGGGGTTATGCGGCGAGCAGAAAAACCACAGTTTTGGACGGTGGGTTTTGAGCTGATCTTCAATCAGATGAAAATCCAGCTGATAGCGGTTTTCCTCCACGCGAAGCGGGTTAGCGAGGACCTTAACGCCCTGGCGCTGTGCCGCCATTGCAAACGGGTCGTAGACTGGGGTGTTCATCATCACGCTGTCGCCAGCCGTGCAGAACGCCTGAACCGTGTAGTGCAGGGTGGACACAGTGCCGTAGGTCAGCGTGATCCACGACCTGTCTACCTCAACCTGATGACGCGTGCGCTGAAAGGCGAACGTCGCGTCGTAGAATTCGTCGAAACACCACGTATAGCCAAAGGTGCCGTGCTCCACGATGCGCTGGAAGCCTTCAATAACGGCGGGCGGTGAGGTGAAATCCATATCTGCGATCCACAGCGGAATAAACCCCTCCGGAACATCACCAAAGCGTGAGCAGACAAACGCATGGTCCCATTTACGGCACTTATCGCTTTTACGCTCGATGATTTTGTCGAAATCAAACACAACGACCCCCTGTTAAATTAAGGCTTCAATGCCGGTTTTGACGCTCTGCACCTGCGGGCCGATGATCACCTGTACGCTGTGAGCATCCAGCACCACCACCGACAGGGCGCCCGCTGCTTTCAGCGCCTGCTGATCGATAAGGCCCATCTCTTTCACCACCAGACGCAAGCGGGTGATGCAGTTGTCGAGCGACTCGATGTTCTCTTTGCCACCGAGCGCCTGCAGGATAAGCCCATGATCGTATTTCGATTTTCCACGCGCGCGGGTGTTGGCTTCGACGGCCTGCTGTGCAGCCTGTACATCCACTTCACGTCCCGGCGTCTTGATATCGTGTTTGAGGATGTACCAGCGGAAGACGACGAAGTAGATAGCAAACCAGGCGATACCGACCGGGAACAGCAGATACCATTTGGTCGACATCCCCTGCATCACGCCAAAGATCAGCAGATCCAGAATCCCACCGTCGGTGTTGCCGATGGTCACCCCAAGCAGAGCCATCACCATCAGCGCCAGGCCCGACATCACGATATGGAAGGCGTAAAGCGCAGGCGCGATAAACAGGAACAGGAACTCAATCGGCTCTGAAATACCGGTAACGACGGACACCAGCACGCCGGAAAGCAGCAGTCCCTTAATCACCGGGCGGTTTTCCGGACGCGCGGTGCGGTAGATGGCATAGGCCACGGCAGGTAAGCCAAAGATAAAGGTCGGCATAAACCCTTGTGACAGAAACGCGGTAACGTGCGGGCTAAACGGCAGTCCGGCTTTCAGCTCGGCGTAGAAGATATTCAGCGCGCCGGCCACTTCATGGCCGTTGACCATCTCAATCCCGCCTGCTGGCGTGAAGCGCACCATCGCCAGCAGAATGTGGTGCAGGCCGAAGGGTTTAAGCAGCAGCACGCCCACGCCGTAAAGGAAGGGGCCGAAAACGCTGGTGCTCTGGATAATATGGCCAATCCCGGTAATCCCCAGCGCCACGTATTCCCACAGCAGGGGAATGAACAGCCCGACCAGCGAAAGGGTAAGGGCAGTGATAATCGGTACAAAACGGATGCCGCTAAAGAAGGCAAAGGCGTCGTGGAGGACCGTGTCCTGAAAACGCTCGTGCAGGAAATAGGTAATCACCCCCACCACGATGCCGCCCAGCACGCCCATCTCCAGGGTCTGGATCCCCAGCACGATCGATTGTCCCACCTGTCTCATGGTCGCGGCATCGGCAAGCTGGTGGGTGGCGGTCAGGTAGTAGTTGATGCTCATGTTCATCAGCATGTAGCCAACGAACCCGGCAAAAGCGCCCACGGCCTTGTTGCGTTTCGCGAGGCCCATCGGGATCGCCATGGCGAACATCAGCGGCAGATAGGTAAAGGCGAAGCCGCCCACCATGGCGATAAAGCCAAAGGTTAACTGCGTTAACTCGCCGCCCAGAAAGGGAAAGCTTTTAATGGTGGAAGGGCTGGTGACGGAGCTACCGATCCCCAGCAGCAACCCCATAAAGGCCAGCAGGGAGACCGGGAACATAAAGGTCTTTCCCAGGCTTTGGAAAAATTCCCACGCTTTCGATTTAAACGACTTTTCCTGTGTCATGTAGGGACTCCTCGGATTTTTAGGATAATGGAAGGCGCTGTCCGGCTTAAGGACGCGCCTTCATATTTGCGAGGCTTATAGTTATTTTTAGGTACTGACGTAATGCGCGATGGGATCAGGCTTCCGCTGGAAGCAGCAGCCGGTTTGCGGAGCCGCAAACGGTGATTTTGCTTCTGACCACCTCTTTCATGGCGTCCATGCCGACCCGCATATAGAAGCGCGGATCGTTGCCCTGCGGGTTGTCGGCAAACCAGGCTTTCACCGCGTCAGAGAAGGCGATTTTCAGCTCGGTTGCCACGTTAACTTTGCACACGCCCAGTTCGATGGTGCGACGCACATCCTCATCCGGCACATCGCTCGCGCCGTGCAGCACCAGCGGCACGGAGACCACTTCACGGATCTCGGCCAGCCGCTGGAAGTCTATTTTTGGGCGCTTGGTATACAGGCCGTGAGCGGTGCCGATGGCGACGGCAAGGCTGTCGACGCCGGTCAGTTCGACAAAGCGTTTCGCTTCCTGTGGATCGGTGAGAAACGCGCTTTCCGCATCAACACTCATGTCATCTTCCACACCGCCCAGGCGGCCCAGTTCGGCTTCGACGCTGCAGTCGTTGAGGTGGCAGAAATCGACCACCGACTTCACCAGCTTCACGTTCTGTTCAAACGGATAGTGGCTGCCGTCGATCATCGCGCTGCGCACGCCCGCGTTGACCTTGCGGCGAATATCGTCCAGCGATTCGTGGTGATCGAGGTGCAGCGCCAGCGGCA
>Ga0209370_1003281_pt1 | contig 10510 bp, 7 predicted proteins | sample AgamicAtPrz_FD_187164 | JGI IMG/M metagenome (GOLD analysis project Ga0209370, IMG submission 187164) | Agave microbial communities from Guanajuato, Mexico - At.P.rz (SPAdes) (version 2) | ecosystem: Host-associated > Plants > Phyllosphere > Phylloplane/Leaf | place: Guanajuato, Mexico... | reverse complement strand
CGTCGATGCGGATGCGGTCGGTGTGTTCCAGCGCTTCGTCCGGGTGGCGCGGCATGGTGCTGAGTACGTAGTCGCGCAGCTCGGCCAGGCCCATGGCGCGGTTGAGGAAGAAGTCGTGGTACTCGATTTCGGGGTGATAGAGCGCCATCACCGCGTCGAGGTCGCGGTATTTCCAGCTGTAGTGATAGCGCAGCACGGTTTCGCGGGTGCGCTCGGTCTGGGCGGGGTCGTCGGGAAGCTCAGGCATGCCGGTCGTGTCCACAGGGCTGCAGTCAGCTTGCCCGAACTGCACCGTTCACCTCAAGCCGCTGAGCGAGGCGTATAAGCTGTATCGATGAAACATGAGGGAAACTTGTTTTTAACGTTAGTACGTTGAGTTTGTTTCACCTGGGCCGAGTCTCGACAATGTACGCCATCATTTACGCATTGGAGATATCGCCATGGCCCTGGCCCACAGCCTCGGATTCCCCCGAATCGGACGTGACCGTGAACTGAAGAAAGCCCAGGAGGCGTTTTGGAAAGGTGAACTGGACGAAGCCGGCCTGCGCGCCGTGGGCCGCGAGCTGCGTGCTCGCCACTGGCAGGTGCAGAAGGACGCCGGCATCGAGCTGCTGCCGGTCGGCGATTTCGCCTGGTATGACGGGGTGCTGGCGCACTCGCTGACCTTCGGCGTGATACCCGAGCGCTTCCGCCCGGCGGGCGGCAAGCCGACCCTGCAGACGCTGTTCGCCATGGCCCGTGGTGTGAGCAGCGATGCCTGCTGCGGCGGCGCCCATGCGCAGGAGATGACCAAGTGGTTCGATACCAACTACCACTACCTGGTGCCCGAATTCACCGCCGACCAGCAGTTCGCTCTCAGCTGGGAGCAGCTGTTCGAGGAAGTGGCCGAGGCCCATGCCCTTGGTCACAACGTCAAGCCGGTGGTGATCGGCCCACTGACCTACCTGTGGCTGGGCAAGCTCAAGGGCGATGCCCAGGGCTTCGACAAACTGGAGCTGCTCGAACGCCTGCTGCCACTTTACGGGCAGATCTTCCAGCGCCTTGCCGAGCAGGGCGTGGAGTGGGTGCAGATCGATGAGCCGATCCTGGTGCTCGATTTGCCCCAGGACTGGAAGAACGCCTTCGAACGCGCTTACAACAGCCTGCAGCGCGAGCCGCTGAAAAAGCTGATCGCCACCTACTTCGGTGGCCTGGAGGACAACCTCGGCCTGGCCGCCAACCTGCCGGTGGACGGTCTGCACATCGACCTGGTGCGCGCGCCGCAGCAGTACCCGACCATTCTCGACCGCCTGCCGGCCTACAAGGTGCTGTCCCTTGGCGTGGTCAATGGCCGCAACGTATGGCGCTGCGATCTGGAAAAGGCCCTGGCGGTGATCGGCCATGCCCATAGCCGGCTCGGTGAACGCCTGTGGATTGCGCCGTCCTGCTCGCTGCTGCACAGCCCGGTCGACCTGGCCCGTGAAGAAGGCCTGGATGCCGAGCTGAAAAGCTGGCTGGCCTTCGCCACCCAGAAGTGCGCCGAAGTGGCGGTGCTGGCGCGGGCCGTCAACCAGCCCGATGCCCCCGAGGTACACAAGGCGCTGGCCGAAAGCCGCGCCGTACAGGCCAGCCGGGCGGCGTCGCCGCGCATTCACAAACCCCAGGTGCAGGCCCGTCTCACCGCGGTGAATGCGGGCGACAGCCAGCGCCTTTCGCCTTTCGCCCAGCGTATCGCCAAGCAGCGAATTGGCCTGGCCCTGCCGCCATTCCCCACCACCACCATCGGCTCCTTTCCGCAGACCTCGGCGATCCGCCTGGCCCGCCAGGCCTTCAAGCAGGGCAAGCTGTCGCTGGGCGATTACACCGATGCGATGCACAGCGAGATTCGCCATGCGGTGGAGATTCAGGAACGCCTGGGCCTGGACGTACTAGTGCACGGCGAGGCCGAGCGCAACGACATGGTCGAGTACTTCGCCGAGCAGCTCGACGGCTACCTGTTCACCCGCTTCGGCTGGGTGCAGAGCTACGGTTCGCGCTGCGTCAAACCGGCGATCATCTACGGCGACCTGAGCCGCCCGAAAGCCATGACCGTGGAGTGGATCCGCTACGCCCAGAGCCTCACCGGCAAGGTGATGAAGGGCATGCTGACCGGCCCGGTGACCATGCTGATGTGGTCGTTCCCCCGCGAGGACGTCAGCCGCCAAGTGCAGGCTCGCCAGCTGGCCCTGGCGCTGCGTGACGAGGTGGTGGACCTGGAGGCGGCCGGTATCAAGGTCATCCAGATCGACGAGGCGGCGTTCCGCGAAGGCCTGCCGCTGCGCCAGGCGGGTTGGCAGGCGTATCTGGACTGGGCGACCGAGGCGTTTCGCCTGTGCGCCAGCGGCGTGCGCGACGAAACCCAGATCCACACCCACATGTGCTACAGCGAGTTCAATGACGTGATCGAGTCCATCGCCGCCATGGATGCCGACGTGATCACCATCGAGACTTCGCGCTCGGACATGGAGCTGCTGGACGCCTTCGAGGCCTTCGAATACCCCAACGAAATCGGCCCGGGCGTCTACGACATCCACTCGCCGCGGGTGCCGGACACCGCCGAGATGGTCAAGCTGATGCGCAAGGCGGTGCGGCGCATCCCCGCCGAACGCCTGTGGGTCAACCCGGATTGCGGCCTGAAAACTCGCGGTTGGGCGGAGACCGAGGCGGCATTAATCAATATGGTCGCGGCGGCGCGGCAGTTGCGCAAAGAACTGGCCTAAGGCGACGCGCGCTTTTGCGCTCTTTGCCGCCGGTAGCCCGGCGTTGAGCGCAGCGATACCCGGGAGCGATTGCCCTGGGTATCGCTGCGCTCAACCGCAGGCTACGAGTCGCTAGCCCGCCAGATACTGCTCGGTCGACACCACCGTCGCATAGGCAAATGCCAGGGCAGCCATATAAGCGGCCTGTACCTGGGCGGCGGGCACTTGCTTGCCCTCGAACTCCTGGTCGCGGGTCGCACAGGCGTCGTGGATCACCGTGGTGGCGTAACCGAAATCGGCACTGGCGCGGGCGGCGGCGTCGATGCACATATGGCTCATGGCGCCGACCAGGGTGATTTGCTCCACGCCGGCCTTGTCTAGCAGCGCCTTGAGGTCGGTGCCGAGAAAGGCATTGACCTTGTGCTTGAGCACCACGGCTTCGCCGCCCAGCGGCTGCACTTCGCTGTGAATCTGCGCGCCGCTGGAGCCCGGGGCGAAGAAGGGCGTGTCCATGCTTTCGAACTCGTGGCGCACATGCACCACCGTGTCGCCGGCGGCGCGGGCAGCGGCCAGCACGCGGGCGGCGTTGGCGGTGGCGGCGTCCATGCCGTGCAGGGTCCACTTGCCGCCGGCGAAGTAGTCGTTCTGGATGTCGATAAGGATCAGGGCGCGCTTGCTCATGGTGTTCTCCGTGGGATATATGGCCTACACCTTAGCCCCGGCGCGCCGCTGCGGGCACGGGCAGGGCCGACAATCTACGGGGAAAAACTGACAATGACGCGCTACCTGGAGATCGGCCTGCTGCTGTACCCCGGTGTACAACTGGCGGCGGTGCATGGCCTGGGCGACCTGTTTGCAGTGGCCAACCGCATGGCCGGCATCCAGGGGCGAGAAGGCCTGGCCAGGCTGCGCATCAGCCATTGGCAAGTCGCTGAGCAAGGTGCGCTGCATCGCGTGTACGACAGCATGCCCGCTGAGCAGAGCAGCCTGCGGGTGATCATCGTGCCGCCTTGCCTGCAGCCGGCGCCGGGGCGCTTGCTGGGCGAGCCCTATCTGAGCTGGTTGCGTGAGCAGCATGGGGCCGGCGTGACCCTGACCTCGGTATGTGCCGGCGCCTTTGCGCTGGCCGAGGCCGGGCTGCTCGACGGCCGTTCGGTGACCACGCACTGGGCGCTGGGCAGCGAGCTGGCCCAGCAGTACCCGCAGGTTCGCGTGCTACCCGAGCGCATGCTGGTGGAGGACGGCGACCTGATCACCGCCGGTGGCCTGATGGCCTGGACGGACCTCGGCCTGGCGCTGGTCAATCGGTTGCTCGGCGCCACCATCGCGGCGGAAACCGCGCGCTTTCTGGTGGTCGACCTGAACCGCACCTCGCAGCTGCACTTCAGTCACTTCGTGCCGGTTTTCGACCATGGCGATGCGCCGATCCTCGCTGTGCAGCACTGGTTGCAGGCGCAGGCCACGGTGGAGGCGAGACTGGGCGAAATGGCCGAACGGGCGTGTCTGGGCGAGCGCACCTTTCTGCGTCGCTTCCGGGCGGCCACGGGCCTCAACCCGACCCAGTACTGTCAGCAATTGCGGGTGGCCAGGGCGCGGGACCTGCTGGAATTCACCCGGCAGAGCATCGATCAGGTGGCGTGGCAGGTGGGCTACCGCGACAGCGGCGCCTTCCGCGGCGTGTTCACTCGCCTGGTCGGGCTATCGCCGGGTGACTATCGCAAGCGCTTCGCGGCCTCGGCTCACTAGCGCCAGAGCTCACACCGAATCTTCGGCTGCCTTGCCCGCCGGGTTTTCGCGGGTCGGCATATCGAGAATTTCCGGCAGCACCTCACGGGCGAACACCGCGTGCAGGCGCCACAGCTCGGCGACCGGATCACGGTGATGATCGACGCGGATATCCCAGAGCGGATACTCCTCGCGATCGACGATATAGATGACCGCCGAGGACTCGCCTTCACGGTCGCCACCGCGGTCATCACCGGCTTCCAGGGCATCGATCAGGCGCTCGACCAGCGGGCGTTCCTCGCCGCGGCGAAAGGCATCGGCTACGGCATCGAGCACTTGCGGCCCGGCCAGGCGGTTGCCCTGTACCGAGAACTGCTCGCCGGACAGCGAACCGGCCCAGGGAATGCACTCGCTGCCGGTCCAGCACACGCTGTCGCCGTTGCTGTCGATCAGCGCCAACTGGCGCAGCTGCATGCAGGGGTCGGTGTCCATCAGCTTCTTCAGGGCCGCTGGCGCCGAATGGCCATCACGTAGCAGCGCCAGGCCATCAAGGCCCAGATAGGGATTGACCTGAGCCTGTGTCGCCACCGCACCTGCGCCGGCGCCGGCATGGCTGAGCAGTTTGCCCACGGCGGGCATGGCAGTGGCGGCGGCAACCCCGAACTGGCCGGTGCGTGGGCAGCGGGCGACGATGGAAAAGGTCATGGGCAACTCCTGTAGGCGCGTGTGGCTTAGGCCGCGGGCGATGACGGATCGTTCCGCCGGCGTATTGGGGGGGCACTACCGGATTTATTTGATAAGCATTATCATTCGCTCCGCTTGCCGCCACGCTTATGTCGGCATCGCCACGAGCCGCTTTCCTTCATGGTCGACCTGCCGTCCTCGCCGGACACCCGCCAACCGGATCCAGCCGCTGCGCCTTCACCGCAGCGCGATGATTTCCTGCGCACCTTTCTTGCCCGTCGCGAGCAGATGGAGGCGGTGCTGCGCCGCCGCGTTGGCTGCCGGGCCACGGCGGCGGATCTGGTGCAGGAGCTGTTCTTGCGCTTCTGGCGGCGGCCCGGCGCGCCCCTTGAAGACCTGGGCAGCTACCTGATTCGCAGCGCCCACAACCTGGCCATCGACCACCTGCGTAGCGAGGGCGCCCGTTCGCGTAGCGAGGCAGGGCTGCTGCCGTCACACTGTGATGACGGTGCCGCTTCCCCGGATGCCGCTCTGCAAGCCGGCAGCGATCTGCGCCGCGTGGAGGCCGCCTTGCGCGCCTTGCCCGAGCGTACCCGGCATATCTTTCTGCTCAACCGCATCCACGGTCAGACCTACGGGCAGATCGCCCGCCGCATGGCGCTTTCCCAGAGCGCCGTGGAAAAACATATGATGCGCGCCCTGCAAGTCTGCAAGGCCAGCGTCGGCGATGCGCCGGCTGCCCCTTCACATGGAAGCGACGCGTCATGAACCAGCCCACCTTTGCGCACGAAGCGCCGCTATCGCACCTCGAACAGGAAGCCTGGCTGTGGCTCGGCCGCCTGCAGGGTGAGCCTGGCGACGCGGTGCAGATGGCCTTCGAGCGCTGGCTGGCTGCAGCCCCCGAGCATGTCGATACCTTCGTGCGCATGCAGCGGCTCTGGCAGCAGACCCGCCCGGCTGCCCAGCGCCTGGCAGACGAGGAGCACGCCGCCCTGCAGCAATACCTGCGTACGCCGAAGCCTCGGCGCCGGTACTGGGCGCCGGCACTGGCGATGGCTGCCTGTCTGCTGCTGGTGGTGTGGGCCGGCGGCTGGCAGCCGCTGCGCTGGGCCGATGACCTGGGCGCGGACTGGGTGTCGGCGCCGGGCGAGGTGCGCAGCGTAACCTTGGCCGATGGCTCGAGCGTGGTGCTGGACGCCGACAGCGCCATCGCCGTGCGCTACAGCGTGGGCGAGCGGCACGTCGAGCTGCGCCGTGGGGCGGCGTATTTCAGCGTGGTACCGGGCGAGATTCCCTTTACCGTTGCCGCGGCCGGTGGCGAGGCGCGGGTGCTCGGTACGCGTTTCGAGGTGCGGCGCCTGGGCGAGGGTGCGCGGGTTTCGGTGCAGCAGGGGCGGGTGGCGGTGCGCGGCGGGCCACTGGAAGCGCCGCGAGTGCTGACGGCCGATCAGCAGGTCAGTTATGCCGATGGCGTCAGCGGCAATCCCCTGGCCGTCGACACCGGTGCGCTGACCGCCTGGCGCGATGGCCGCCTGAGTTTCTATCGCGCCCCGCTGGGCAAGGTGCTCGACGAGCTGCGTCGTTATTACCCGGGGCGCATCGTGCTGCTCGACGATGCGCTGCGCGGCAAACGGGTCAGCGGCAGCTTCGCCAGCCAGGATCCCGAAGCGATTCTCGATGCCCTGCAGGGCGTGGTGGGCTTTGAGCAGCACAAGGTGCTTGGGCGGCTGATCATCCTGCGCTGAAAAATATTTTCAGGCCGGGGTGAGGTAGAGCCGCGCGGCATTCGTGTAGTGCTGTGAATGCGACTTTTTCGCACTGAGCCAGCCCTGGGATAAAGAAACCATGAAGCACCGCATCAAGCGCCGACAGGATGCCGCCCTGAAACACGTCAGCCTGGCCACCTGGCTGCTGGGCACCTCGCTGCTGCCCCTGGCACCGGGCGTGCTGGCCCAGGCGGCTGACGAGCAGGCCACGACCTACGACTTCGCCATCGCCGCCCAGCCGTTGCCCCAGGCGCTGGACGCCTTCAGCCGTACCACCGGCCTCAACGTGGTGTACACCGACGACGCGCCTTACAGCGTGCAGGCGCCCGCCGTGCAGGGCCGCCTGAGCGCCGAGCAGGCGTTGAGCCGCTTGCTGGCCGGCTCCGGCTTCACCTTCGCCCGGGCCGGCGCCACTACCGTTACCCTGCAGGCGCTGCCCGCCGACGGCGCGGTGAATCTCGGGGCGGTGAACATCCAGTCGCAACGTACGCCGAGCACCAGTTACCAGCCGCCGGAAACCACCTCGCTGACGCGCAGCGACACGCCGCTGCTGGAGATTCCCCAGGCAGTGGCCGTGGTGCCGACCCAGGTGCTGCAGGATCAGCAGCCGCAGAACCTCGACGAGGCGCTGGTCAACGTCAGCGGCATCACCCAGGCCAACACCCTGGGCAGCACCCTGGATGCGGTGATGAAACGGGGCTTTGGCGACAACCGCGACGGCTCCATCCTGCGCGACGGCATGCGCACCATCCAGGGCCGCAACTTCACCGCCACCGCCGAGCGCGTTGAGGTGCTCAAGGGGCCGTCGTCGATGCTCTACGGCATTCTCGACCCGGGCGGCGTGATCAACGTGGTCAGCAAGAAGCCGCAGCTGGAAAGCTACCGCGCCATCACCGGCCGCGCCTCGACTTACGGCCACGGCAAGAACGGCAGTGGCGGCACCCTCGACGTGACTGGCCCGCTGGGCGAAACCGGCCTGGCTTATCGGTTGGTTGCCGATTATGACGATGCCGACTATTGGCGCGACTTCGGCCACAGCCGCGACAAGACTTTCGCGCCCTCGCTGGCCTGGTATGGCGAGGACACCACCATCACCCTCAGCCACGAATACCGCGAGTATTCGGTGCCGTTCGACCGCGGCACCCTCTTTCGCCATGGCAAACCACTGGACATTCCCGCCGAGCGGCGCATGGACGAGGCCTACAACGTCACCGACGGCCGCTCGAACCTGACCATCTTCGACCTCTCGCACCAGCTCAACGAAGACTGGAAAGCCCACTTCGCCTACAGCTACAACCGCGATACCTACGACGACTATCAGGCGCGGATCTTTCGCGAGCCGGCTTCAGATAGCAGTAACGCCTATGTTCGCCGCCTGGATGGCACCCGCGGCGCGGTCAGCACCTCGCATTTCGCCACTTTCGATCTGGACGGCAAGGTGCAACTCGGCGGCATGCAGCACGACCTGCTGATGGGTGTGGACCATGAGTACCGCAAGTTCTACCGTGAGGACCTGCTGCGCCAGAACACCGCCATTCGTTTCGACCCGTTCAACCCGGTCTACGGCAACGTGCCAGTGCCCACCACCGTGGCCGCTTCGGACAGCGACCAGACCGATCGGGTGGTCACCCAGTCCGCTTTCCTCCAGGACTCGGTGCACCTCAACGAGCAGTGGATCTTCGTGGCCGGCGCCCGCTATCAGCTTTATGACCAGCTTGCCGGGCGCGGCCGGCCGTTCAACAAGAACACCGATATCGACGGCCAGGTCTGGGTGCCGCGGGTCGGCCTGGTGTACAAGCTCAACGACGAGCTGTCGCTGTATGGCGGCTACACCGAATCGTTCAAGCCCAACTCGACCATCGCGCCGCTGACCAATGGGGTCTCCATAAACGGTGTGCCGCCAGAGGAGGGCAAGAGCTGGGAGATCGGCGCCAAGCTGGATAGGCCCGGACGCATCACCGGCACCCTGGCGCTGTTCGATATCGTCAAGGAAAACGTGCTGGTAACCCAGACCGTGGGCGGTGAAACTACTGCCACCGGCGCTGGCGAAGTGCGCTCGCGCGGCGTCGAGCTGGATGTGACCGGGCAGCTGACCGATGACCTCAGCCTGATCGGCACCTATGCCTTTACCGATGCCGAGGTGACCAAGGACCCGGAACTCAAGGGCAACGGCCTGCAGAACGTGGCCCGGCACACCGCATCGCTGTATGGCGTGTATGACTTCGGTCAGGTATTCGGCGCCGACCGCGTGCGCGCCGGTGTAGGGGCTCGCTACGTGGGTGATCGGGAGGGGGATGCGGCCAACAGCTTCACCTTGCCGTCCTACACCGTGGCCGATGCCTTCACCAGCTACGACACGCGCCTGGGTGACAACAAGCTCAAGCTGCAGCTCAACGTGAAGAACCTGTTCGACAAGACCTACTACAGTTCGGCGGTCAACAACCTTGCCGTCTCCGTCGGCGAGCCGCGCCAGCTGCAGCTTTCCAGCACCCTGGAGTTCTGAGCGCGCCCACCGTTGCTGCATTACACGGTTTCTGGTATCCACACGGGCCTGTAGGATGGGTGTAACCCATCGAGCGTTGATGGGTTTCACCCATCCTACGAGCAGGCATCCACTCGGTCCCGTAGGAGCCGGGGGCTAACCCTTGTCGGCGATTTGCTCGAGTGCGCACCCCAGAACGCAAAAGCCCGGCACTAGGCCGGGCTTCTGTTTAGCGCAGGGCGATGCTTACTGCACTTCTACCGCCAGGCTTTCGGCGATCTTCTTGTTCCAGATCGCAGGCCCCGTGATGTGCACCGACTCGCCGTTGCTGTCGACGGCGACGGTGACCGGCATGTCCTTGACCTCGAACTCGTAGATCGCTTCCATGCCCAGCTCGGCGAACGCCAGCACCTTGGACTTCTTGATCGCCTGGGCGACCAGGTAGGCGGCGCCGCCGACGGCCATCAGGTACACGGCCTTGTTGTCCTTGATCGCGTCGATGGCGGTCGGGCCGCGCTCGGATTTGCCGATCATGCCCAATAGGCCGGTCTGCTCGAGGATCTGCCGGGTGAACTTGTCCATCCGCGTGGCGGTGGTCGGGCCGGCTGGGCCTACCACTTCGTCGCCGATCGGGTCGACCGGGCCCACGTAATAGATGAAGCGGCCTTTCAGGTCGACCGGCAGTTCTTCACCCTTGTTGAGCATCTCGACCATGCGCTTGTGCGCAGCGTCGCGGCCGGTGAGCATCTTGCCGTTGAGCAGGATGGTCTCGCCCGGCTTCCAGCTCTGCACGTCTTCCGGGGTCAGGGTGTCGAGGTCGACACGGCGCGCCGACGGGCCGGCTTCCCAGACGATTTCCGGGTAGGCGTCCAGGGATGGTGCTTCCAGCTCGGCCGGGCCGCTGCCATCGAGCACGAAGTGGGCGTGGCGGGTGGCGGCGCAGTTGGGGATCATGCACACCGGCAGCGAAGCGGCGTGCGTCGGGTAATCCATGATCTTCACGTCGAGCACGGTGGTCAGGCCGCCCAGGCCCTGGGCGCCGATGCCCAGCTGGTTGACCTTCTCGAACAGCTCCAGTCGCAGCTCTTCGATCTTGTTCTGCGGGCCGCGGGCCTGCAGTTCATGGATGTCGATGT
>Ga0209370_1003280_pt1 | contig 10514 bp, 6 predicted proteins | sample AgamicAtPrz_FD_187164 | JGI IMG/M metagenome (GOLD analysis project Ga0209370, IMG submission 187164) | Agave microbial communities from Guanajuato, Mexico - At.P.rz (SPAdes) (version 2) | ecosystem: Host-associated > Plants > Phyllosphere > Phylloplane/Leaf | place: Guanajuato, Mexico... | reverse complement strand
ACCAATACCCAAAATAAAAGCTGGCAACGGCGTTACGACCGGCAACGGCCAGCACGCGGTGCGCGGAGCGACCGGTGTGGTTGGCGTGGTTGCGGGTTTGTTTCGACATGTTGCTCTCCAGTGATTGAGGCCGAGCTTACTGCACCTTTACGCGGGTGTTCAATCACTAAATGCTATCGATTCGATTGCGTGGGAGCGGCACACAGGTACCACGCCAACCTGTAGGAGCGGCCTTGTGCCGCGAAAGGGGTGCGAAGCGCCCCCGCGATTTGTGCATCAAGCAGATATTGCCGGGGCCGCTTTGCGGCCCTTTCGCGGCACAAGGCCGCTCCTACAGAGATCACGCTGGTTGAGAAATCTCAGTAAGACAGTTGCTCCCACGCTGTTCCAGCAAAGCCCCCCAATTAAGGGTGACAGCGCCCAGCTCATCCTTCTTATTTCTCGCAAGCATTTGATTAAAAACAACTAAATTCCTGGCACAAGCCTTGCTCACCTCCCCGCAGTATCCCTGTGTCTCCGGAGGTGCCCCATGTCGACCCCTCGCAAAGGCCCGGTCCTGTCCACCTTCCTGCTGGCCCTGCTGGGCTGGCAGGTTTCCAGCGAGGCCGCGGTGCAGTGCCAGCGCACGCTGGTGGCCAACGTGGTGGTGCTGGATCAGCCACTGATGTTCAACCGCCTCGGCGCGCAGAACGCCAACGGCATGATGTACGCCCTGCGCCAGGACGTCGTGGACGAGCACCAGGTGCCCCTGAGCAAGGGCGGCGCCGCGGTACCGGGCAAGGTCACCCTGCGCCCGGACAAGCGCCCGCGGCCGATCGTGCTGCGGGTGGCCGCCGGTGATTGCCTGACGGTCAACCTGACCAACCTGCTGGCCTACCAGGCCAACCCCAACAAGCACGGCATCGACCACGACGAAACCGAAGTCGAAGGCGAGGAAGAAGAGGGCGCCGAGGTCGAGAACGAAGGCGGCGAACACTTCATTGCCGACGAGCAGGTCACCGATCGCCATGTCGGCTTCCAGGTCAACGGCCTGCAGGCGGTCAACAGCATCGGCGACATCGCCGCCAACACCGGGCGCAACGGCAACTTCCTGGTCGCTCCGGGCGGCACCCGCAGCTACACCCTGTACGCCGAGCGCGAAGGGGCCTTTGCCGTCACCAGCCAGGGCGCCACCTTCGGCGGCCAGGGCGGCGCCGGCAACGTCGCCAACGGTCTGTTCGGCCAGGTGGTGGTGGTGCCCAAGGCCGGGCGTACCTACCGCAACACCCTGACCGAGGAAGAGATGCGCCTGGCCACCACCGGGCGCACGGCCACCGGCCAGCCGGTGATCGACTACCAGGCCCGTTACCCCAACGCCGAGCCGTGGATCACCGAGGGCAAGGCCGGCAAGCCGATCATCGCCATGCTCGACGGCAACGAGATCCTCAGCAGCGAGACAGACGCCATCGTCATGGGCCCCAACCCCGACGGCAGCTTCCCGGCCAGCACCTATCCGCTGGAAAGCGTCGGCAAGCGCAACCCGGCGTTGCCCAACCGGCTGGAGGCGTTCCGCGACTTCGCCTCGCAGTTCGCCGACGAGGTGGCCGCGACCCAGGCGTTCCCCGGCTACTGGGCGGACCCGGTCATGGGCCATGTACTCGAGCCGACCCGCGACTCGTTCATGATCAACTACGGCTCCGGCGGCATGGGCGCCGAAGTGGTGGCCAACCGCCTCGGCGTGGGGCCGATGCATGACTGCCTGTCGTGCGCCTACGAGGAGTTCTTCCTCAGCGCCCACACCGTGGGCGATATCGGCACCCTGGTGGATATCCCGGCCAACGTTGGCCTGGAAAACATTCGCCCGGGCCAGACGCCGCCAGCCAGCGCCACCGGGGTCAAGGCGACCATGGCCCTGTACCCGGCCGAGCCCGCCAACGTGCACCACAGCTACATCGGCGATTTCACCAAGTTCCGCAACACCCACAACGGCCACGAGCAGCACATCTTCCACCTGCATGGGCACCAGTGGCTGTTCAACCCCAACGACGACAACTCCGACTATATCGACGCCCAGGGTATCGGCCCGGGCGTTGGCTATACCTACGAGATCGCCAACGGCGGCTCGGGCAACCGCAACCGGGTGGCGGGCGATGCCATCTATCACTGTCACTTCTACCCGCACTTCGCCCAGGGCATGTGGGCCATGTGGCGGGTGCACGATGTGTTCGAGCCGGGTACCCGCCTGGAGGTCAGTGGCGAGGGTGCGAACGGCTTCCACAGCACGCCGTTCGCCTTGCGCAATGGCAAGCCGGCCCAGGGTGCCCGGGCGCTGCCCGACGGCGAGATCATCGCCGGCACGCCGATTCCGGCCATCGTGCCGCTGCCGGGCAAGGCCATGGCGCCGATGCCGGGCAAGGTCACCGTGGTGCCCAAACTGTCCGAGACCCTGGTCGCCGGTCATGACGATGACGAAGAGGAGGAGGGCGAAGAACATCCGGATGAGCCGGCCACGCCGCGTGCGGTTGGCTCCCTCGCGTTGGTCGATCGCAGCGAGACCAATCGCAACGCCGACGGCAGCCTGAAAAACCCCGGCTACCCGTTCTGGATCGGTGGCATGGAAAGCAGCGTCGGCCAGCGCCCGCCGACCCCGCCGCTGGACATGCTCGATCCGGCCCTGGCCCGTCAGCTCAAGGACAGCGGCAAGGCCCTGTGGGCCAACCTCGACCCCAACCAGGTCGACGGCTGGGACGGCGGCCTCGGTCGTCACGCGCTGGATGGCGTGTCGGCCGGCGGCGAGGCGGTGACCACCACCACCAAGCTGGACTTCTCCAAGGTGGTGCACAAGGCCAAGCCGATCTACCTGCCCGAGGAGGGCACCGAGGTCGAGCAGGCCGCCATGCAGTTCCACGCCAAGGCCGAGCACCCGAGCTTTGCCCTGATCCCCGGCAGCACGCCGGTGGCCAAGGCCTTCCGCACCAATGGCGCGCTGCCCACGGCAGGGGCGCCGTTCTACGAGCCCTGCATGGATGACCGTGGCAAGCGCCTGACCCAGTCTTCGGGCGTCGGCGAGTTCTTCAGCGGCGAAAACCTCACCGGCATGAGTTTCCGCGGCTCGTCCACCTTCACCGCCGACCGTCCGCGCCTCTACAAGGCCGCCAACATCCAGTTCGACGCGGTGTACAACAAGGTTGGCTACCACTTCCCGCAGGCGCGCATCCTCGCCCTGTGGGAGGATGCCTGGCCGGTGATCACCAAGCAGCGCCCGCCAGAGCCTTTGGTGATGCGCATGAACACCTTCGACTGCACCCAGTACGTGCACACCAACCTGATCCCGTCGTACTACGAGATGGACGACTACCAGGTGCGCACGCCGACCGACGTGATCGGCCAGCATATCCACCTGCCCAAGTGGGACCTGACCGCCGCCGACGGCTCGGCCAACGGCTGGAACTACGAGGACGGCATCCTCTCGCCCGGTAGCGTGGTCGAGCGCGTGCATGCCATCCGCAGCTTCAACAACTGCACCGAGGGCGACGCCCGCGACGGCACCGCCGCGTGTCCGAAAGCCAAGCAGCATCCGTACTTCGGGCGCTTTGGCCGGGCCGATTGGCTCGGCGCGCGCAGCGCCATGCAACGCTGGTTCGCCGACCCGCTGGTGAACGTGCACAACGTAGACCGTGGCCTGGGCACCATCTTCACCCATGACCACCTTGGCCCATCGACCCACCAGCAACTCGGGCTGTACGCGACCGTGCTGGCCGAGCCCGCCGGTTCCACCTGGTACCACGCCGAGACCGGCGAACAGCTGTACAACCCGGCCACCCGCCAGGACGGCGGCCCGACCTCGTGGCAGGCGGTGATCCAGACCGGCGACCATGACGGCGACGGCAAGAACGACAGCTATCGCGAGTTCTTCCTCGAGTACAGCGACTTCCAGCACGCCTACGAGGCCGGCGTTTACGTGGGGGCCGGCCCCAACGGCATACCCGATGGCCAGGCCTATCCAGCCACCGCCGACAGCTTCCGCTACGCGATCAACCCGCCCGTGCGGCAGAAAGCCTCGACACTGCTCGAGTCGGTGGTCGAGTCCCGTGGCGGGCTGAGCCCAGGCTGTCCGACCCGGCCGTGCCCGCAGGCGATCTCGGTGGATGACCCGGGCATGTTCGTCGTCAACTACCGCAACGAGCCGCTGGCCCTGCGCGTGTTCGACCCGAACAAGGTCGGCCCGGACGGCAAGCGCGGCATGCAGGCCGACGGCCTGGGCGGCGACCTGGCCTATGCCATGCAGAGCCGCACCGACCGCGCCATCCCGGCGATGAACCTGGCGCCTTCGGCGATCACCCAGGCCACCGGCCCCACCGGCGGCACCACGCTGTTCCCGCCGCACGTCAACAAGGGCAGCGAGCCGGGCGACCCGTTCACCCCGTTGCTGCGTACCTATTCCGGCGACAACGTGCGCCTGCGCATGCATGCCGGCGGCCACGAGGAGGAGCACAACGTCACCCTGCACGGCGTGAAGTGGCTGCAGAATGGCTCGGGCTTCGGCAACAGCTCCAACTCAGGGTGGAAAGCGTCGCAGATGGTGGGCATCTCCGAGCAGCTCGGGTTCATGGCGCCGGTGTCGATGATCTCCAGCTCCGCCGCCACCAACGGCGACTACCTGTACTCGCTGGACGCCGCGCTGGAAGGCTACTGGAACGGCATCTGGGGCATCATGCGCAACTACACCGCCCAGCGCGCCGACCTGTTCGCCCTGCCGAACAACCCGCAGCCGGTGGCCATGCGCAACACCGTCAACTTCGACGGCATCTGCCCGAAAACCACGGCCAACGCCAATGGCATCGGCACCCGGCCGACGGTCAAGCGCAGTTACGAGATCGTCGCGGCCCTGGCCAACGACATCCTCGAGAACCGTCATGGGGTCAGCATCAGCGACCCGGCCGGTATCGGCCAGCACGTGGGCGGTGCGCTCAAGGCCAATGGCGGCACCCTGGTGTTCAACAGCCGCAAGGTCGATATCCCCATGGCCACGGTCACCGACGAGGAGGACGGCGCGACCTTCACCGTCGGTGGCCACAGCTCGCCATTGCACGACCCGACCGCGGTGCTCTACGTGCGCAAGGCCGATCTCGACACCAGCACCGGCAAGCTCAAGGCCGGCGTGCCGGTCGAGCCCCTGGTGCTGCGCGCCAATGCCGGCGACTGCATCAGCATCACCCTGGAGAACCGCCTGCCGCTGATGATGCCGGACCTGCCCAGCAGCGCGGTGATGCAGAACGTGGTCAAGCGCGACCGGGCCGGCGGCGAGGGCTCCACGGCGTTCAACAACAACCTGATGCGCCCGTCCAGCCACGTCGGCCTGCATGCGCAGCTGCTGGCCTACGACATCACCAAGTCGGACGGCGTCAACGTCGGCCTCAACCCGGTGCAGACCGTGCCGCCACGCGCCGGCAGCAGCGGCGCCTACCCGAGCCGGGTGTACCAGTACTACGCCGGGCACCTGGAGCGTGAAGGCAAGCCGGTGCTGCAACTGGGCCGCACGGTGGACAACATCAACACCACGGCCATCGAGTTCGGCGGCCTCAACCTGACCCCGGCGGATGTCATCAAGCAGCCGCAAAAGGGTCTGGTGGGCGCCATGAGCGTATTGGCGCAGAGCGCGACCTGGACCGAGGACAACGCCAGCCGCGCCCAGGCCACGGTGAAGGTCAGCGGCCAGCCCGACTACCGCGACTTCGTCACTGTGTGGCAGCGCTCGCTGAACATGCGCTGGGCCGATGGCCGGCCGGTGGAGGGTATCGCCACCGAGGGCAATGGCGTACCGGGTGATCCGAAGGACAACGGCAATATGGCGATGAACTACAAGACCGAGCCGCTGTGGCTGCGCTTCGGCCTGGCGCCGGACGCGCCGTTCGGCCATGCCGACGGCTTTGGCTTTGCCGATGTGCCCAACGCCCACATGGCCTACAGCAACGTCCTGGTCGGCGGCGATCCGCAGACCCCGGTGCTCTGGGCCAAGCCGGGCCAGCCTGCGCGCAGCCATGTGCTGATGCCCAGCGGCGGCAGCCGCGGCATCACCTACCAGCTCGACGGGCACCTGTGGCCGCTGCACAACTACCAGGCCGAGAAGAGCGATGTGCACGGTTACCCCATGGGCTTGCCAGGCATCGGCTCTGTGCGTTACGGCTACAACCCGATGGCGATGTACGTGGGTGCGCAGGAGAGCGTGCTGCCGGCGGCGCACTTCAGCTTCATGCTGCCCAGCGCCGGGGGCGCCAATGCGGTGCCGGGGGATTATCTGTTCCGCGACTATGCCGCCTATGGCAATGCCTCGGGATTGTGGGGGATCCTGCGGGTGACCAACGAAGCGCCGCCGGCCACGGCGCCGGCGCAGTGAATGAACCGGGTGGTCTCTTGGAGCAGGGAGGCCACCCGGTGCTTGCCGGTAGGGTGCAGCGCCGATCAGATCAGGTGCCGCTGGCGTGACGCAACGCGGTTCAAAGCGGCGCGGGTGGCCCCTGCTCAGAACACTCGCCGGTCAGCCTGGTCCAGCTGCTGGTCAACCAGCGCCCGGCCATGGGCCAGGGACACATGCTGGGCATTGTCCAGGTCGGCAAAGAACTTCATCGGTAGCGAGATTCGTCGACTGCTATGGCCTGCGGGATCGGTGATCACGCAGCCGGCCGCGTAAGGCAGGGGCGAGTCGGGGTGGGGCATCACGCTGGCGGTGATGGTGTGGTCGCGGTATTCACAGTGAAGGGTTTGCATCATCCTTACCTCGCTGTGGCTGGGAACAGGCGTTCCTTCTAGATACCACAGCGAGGGGCCGGGAGTTCCCGGCCCGACGAGCGCGACCGACGATCAGGCCTTGAGTTCGGTCGGCTGGATGATCTCCACCCAGTAGCCATCCGGATCCTTGACGAAGGCCAGGTGCTTCATGCGGCCATCGCTCAGGCGCTTCTGGAAAGGTACGTCCAGGGCTTCGAAGCGGGCGCAGGCGGCGACCACGTCCGGTACCGAGATGCAGATGTGACCGAAACCACGCGGGTCGGTATTGCCATTATGGTAGGCGAACTCGGGGTCGTTCTCGGTGCCGTGGTTGTGGGTCAGCTCGAGCACGCCGGGGATCGATTTCATCCACTGGTGGCGCTCGGCGTCGTCGGTCGGGATGGCCTTCTGGTCGGCCAGGGCCAGGAAGTACAGGCTGAAGGCCGCTTCCGGGAAGTCGCGCTTGTCCACCAGGCTGAAGCCCAGCACGCGGGTGTAGAAGTCCAGGGACTTCTCGATGTCCTTGACCCGCAGCATGGTGTGGTTGAACACGAATTGGGCGGTGGCGGTGTCCGGCCGGGCGGTAACGCCGGGCAGGGTTTGCAGATCGTGCAGGCTCATGGGTACTCCTGAATCAGGGCCTAAAACAGGTGGACCATGATACGGAAGTCAGCCTTCAGCGCAAATGAAAGCGCCCCGCACGAATGCGGGGCGCCGGAATTAGAGGCCCGCATGTGCGGGCGCGTGATGGGGTCGCTAGTCCTTTAGCTGGTTCGATACTGGGCCTGCGCATGTGAAAAAAGTGTGAAGCGGGTGTCGAGGTTTCATCAGCGCACCCAACTTTCCACCGTCTGCGCACCGTACTGTTCCTTCCAGGCTTTCAGCCCGCGGTGGTTGCCGCCCTTGGTTTCGATCCGCTCGCCGGTATGCGGGTTCTGGTAGACCTTCACCACCCGCGGTCGACGCTGCTGCTTGACCTGCGCCGGGGCGCGGCTCACGGCCTTCGGATCGAGGATGGCGATGATGTCGCGCAGGTTCTTGTCATAGCTTTTCATCAGGCCGACTAGTTTCTGCTCGAATTCGATTTCGCGTTTAAGGCCGGCATCCTTTTTCAGCGCTTCCAGTTGTGCCATCTGTTCCTTGAGCGCTTTTTCGGCAGCACGAAACTCTGCAAGTCTGGACACTGTCATCACTCCTGTAAGTCTGTCGTGGCGGGACGTGACGAACATGAAACCAGACTGAACGCCGGCCACGTGGATGGGTAAAGCTGTTCGCTAAGCGAGAGTGTAGTAGTCGCTTGCGAGTGGGTAAACAGCAAACTTTCAATCAATTAGTCGGGAACTTTGCAGGTTTTTCACGCGTTATTCGAATCGACCTGGCCAGCGGCTTTAGACCATGGTCCCATGGCGCAGGCTAGAGCCCATGGCGCAAAATTATGGATGATGGTCGAAATGTATTCGTTCATCGCGTAGTGCCGGTGCAGATGACTGCCCGGATGGTTTTTCGCCTTTCTTTTGGATGTTCCCTCGCATGTTTGCCCCTTTCCCCCTCGCCCCCGGGCGCCGAGTTGCCGGCCTGTTCTTCCTGTGTGCCGGTGTCAACGCCCAGGCCGCCGGTTTTCTTGAAGACAGCAGTGCCAAGGTCGAAGCACGCAATGTCTATTTCAACCGGGACTTCCGTGACGGCCACAGCAGTTCCAAACAGGGCGCGTCGAAACGCGAAGAGTGGGCGCAGGGCTTTATCCTCAATGTCCAGTCCGGTTATACCCAGGGGCCGGTCGGCTTTGGTGTGGATGCCTTGGGCATGGTCGGTTTTAAACTCGACTCCAGCCCCGCCGACAGCAATAGCGGCCTGTTGCCGTCTTCCGGCCACGACCCGCGCCACTCCGCCGACCAGTACGCCAAGATGGGCGTCGCCGGCAAGGTCAAAGTGTCCAACACCGTGCTCAAGTACGGGTCGATGATGCCGGATGTGCCGCTGCTCAAGTACAACGACGGCCGCCTGCTGCCGACCATGTTCCACGGTGCCTGGCTGACCTCCGAGGAAGTGCGCGACCTCAAGTTCACCCTGGCGCGCCTGAACCAGTACACCGCGCGGGATTCCACCGATCGCCAGGACATCCGCGTGCATTGCAAGAACAAGCGCTACGCCTGCGACATCGAGGCTGACCACTTCGACCTGGCCGGTGTCGACTACCGCGTCAACGAGCGGGTCAGCGCCCAGTACCAGGTTTCCAAGCTCGAGAACATCTACCGCCAGCACTTCCTCGGCCTGGTCGCCAGCCAGCCCCTGGAGGTCGGCACGCTGTCGGCCGACCTGCGGCTGATCAAGAGCGACGATATCGGCAACGCCCACGCCGGGCACATCGACCACCGTGCCTTCAGCGGCATGCTCGGCTACAGCCTCGGTGGCCACAAGCTCAGCGCCGGCTGGCAGCGCATGTACGGCGACAGCGCTATGCCGTACCTCGACGGTACCAACCCGTACCTGGTCAACTACGCCCAGGTCAATGACTTCGCCGCTGCCCAGGAACGTTCCTGGCAGGTGCGCTACGACTACGACTTCAAGGCCCTGGGCGTGCCCGGCCTGACCTTCTTCACCCGCTACATCAACGGTGACAACGTCAAGGTCCCGGGCAGCAATGCCGAGGGCAAGGAATGGGAACGCGACAGCGAGCTGAAATACCAGGTGCAGTCCGGCACCTTCAAGGACGTCAGCGTGCGCCTGCGCAACTCCACCTACCGCAGCAACTACGAGAAGTGGGCGCGTGACATGGACGAGACCCGGGTCATCGTCAGCTACAACTTCTCGATCTTCTGAGCCGCTTTGCCAAAGGGCCGGTGGTCGGTCGACAATGACCACCGGCAACCAGGCAGGGCAGGCGATGAAACAGCTACTTCTGATCGGCATCGGGCCGGGCGATCCGCGCCAGGTCACCTATGAGGCGGTGGAGGCCCTGCGTCGCGCCACGGTGTTCTTCGTCCTCGACAAGGGCCGCGACAAGGATGAACTGTTGCGCCTGCGCCGGGCCATCCTCGAGCGCTACCGGCCCGAGGGCGGCTACCGCCTGGTGCAGGTCGAGGACCCGCGCCGGGACGGCCAGGCGCCGGACTATGTCGGCACGGTGCAGGACTGGCACGTCCAGCGCGCCGCGTTGTACGCCCGCCTGATCGAGGACGAACTGGGGGCCGACGACGTCGGCGCCTTCCTGCTCTGGGGCGAGCCCGGGCTGTACGACAGCACCTTGCGCATTCTCGAGCTGGTGCGCCAACGAGGCGTGGCGCTGGCCTTGCAGGTGATCCCCGGCATCAGCAGCATCCAGGCCCTGGCCGCCCGCCACCAGATCCCCCTCAACCGCATCGGCGAGCCGCTGACCGTGCTGCCGGGCCGACGCCTGGGCGAACAGGCGCGGATCGACAACGTGCTGGTGATGCTCGACGGCCAGTGCGCCTTTGCCGCCCTGGACGACCCGCAACTGGTGATCTATTGGGGGGCCTACCTGGGCACGCCGGACGAACTGCTGGTCAGCGGGCCGTTGCTGGCGGTGAAGGCGCGCATCGTGCAACTGCGCGAGGAGGCGCGGCGGCGCAAGGGGTGGATCATGGATACCTATCTGTTGCGCAGGGAGGGGTAGTGGTGGTTGGGTTGTTTGGTTGGTGTTTGACAGGAGAGTTGCAGCGCCTGTGAGATCCAGCGCCGCGCGGGCGGCGCTCGATCTCAAGAACGCTGCAAAACCATCGCCAACCCCATCAAGGCCGCTGCGGCAC
>Ga0209370_1003279_pt1 | contig 10520 bp, 7 predicted proteins | sample AgamicAtPrz_FD_187164 | JGI IMG/M metagenome (GOLD analysis project Ga0209370, IMG submission 187164) | Agave microbial communities from Guanajuato, Mexico - At.P.rz (SPAdes) (version 2) | ecosystem: Host-associated > Plants > Phyllosphere > Phylloplane/Leaf | place: Guanajuato, Mexico... | reverse complement strand
TGCGTTGCTGTAAAAAAAAGAGCGCGATCATGAACCGATACCCGGTCTGGAAGTACGCGATCATCGTGATCGCGCTGCTGGTGGGGGTGCTCTACACCCTGCCCAATTTCTTTGGTGAAGCGCCTGCCGTGCAGGTGTCCTCGGCCAAGTCCACCGTCAAGGTGGACAACGCGGTGCTGCAAAAGGTGGAGTCCGCCTTGAGCGCAGCCAGTGTCAAAGCCACATCGATGTCGCTGGAAGGCACTTCGGTGCGCGCCCGCTTCGATACGCCCGACGAGCAGCTCAAGGCCAAGGACGTCATCCAGAAGGCCCTGATCTCCGACCCCACCGACCCCTCCTACATCGTGGCGCTGAACCTGGTGTCGCGCTCGCCCGACTGGCTGACAGCCATCGGTGCCAAGCCCATGTATCTGGGTCTGGATCTGCGTGGCGGCGTGCACTTCATGCTGCAGGTGGACATGGCGGCGGCCCTGACCAAGAAGGCAGAGAGCTATGCGGGCGATCTGCGCTCTTCGATGCGCGACAAGAATATCCGCCACGGCGGTGTCAGCCGCGACGGCAACAACGTCACCATTCGCGTGCGCGACGAAGCCACGCTGACGGCGGCGCGCAATCTGATCGCGGACCAGTTCCCCGATCTGGCGGCCACTTCCACGCCTGACGGCACGGGCTTCAAGCTGGTGGCCTCGATCAAGCCCGAAGCCCTGCGCAAGGTGCAGGAGCAGGCGCTCAAGCAGAACATCGTCACGCTGCACAACCGTATCAACGAACTCGGCGTGGCCGAGCCCGTGATCCAGCAGCAGGGCCTGGACCGCATCGTGGTGCAACTGCCCGGCGTGCAGGACACCGCCAAGGCCAAGGACATTCTGGGCCGCACCGCCACGCTGGAAGTGCGCATGGTGGACGAGTCCGCCGAAGCGCGTGCTGCCGAGATGGGCTCCGGCCCCGTGCCTTTCGGCTCCGAGAAATACCTGGACCGCAACGGCCAGAGCATCATCGTGCAAAAGCAGGTGACGCTGACCGGCGAGAACCTGACGGATGCACAGCCCGGTTTTGACAGCCAGACCCAGGAGCCCACCGTCAACCTGACGCTGGATGCCAAGGGCGCGCGCATCTTCAAGGACGTGACGCGCGAGAACGTGGGCAAGCGCATGGCCATCATCCTGTTCGAAAAGGGCAAGGGCGAAGTGGTCACGGCTCCCGTGATCCGTGGCGAAATCGGCGGCGGCCGCGTGCAGATCTCGGGTCGCATGACTACGGCTGAAGCCAACGACACTTCGCTGCTGCTGCGCGCCGGCTCGCTGGCCGCGCCCATGGAAATCATCGAGGAATACACCATCGGCCCGAGCCTGGGCGCCGACAACATCAACCGCGGTATTCACTCCGTGGTCTGGGGCATGGTGGCGATTGCGGCCTTTATGTGCATGTACTACATGCTGTTCGGCGTGTTCTCCACGATTGCTCTGTCGGTGAACGTGTTGCTGCTGCTGGCCATTCTGTCCATGCTGCAGGCCACGCTGACCCTGCCCGGCATTGCCGCCATGGCACTGGCGCTGGGCGTGGCCATCGACTCGAACGTGCTGATCAACGAGCGTATTCGTGAAGAGCTGCGTGCCGGTGCTTCGCCTCAGGCGGCCATCCATGCAGGCTACGAGAACGCCTGGCACACCATTCTGGACTCCAACGTGACCACGCTGATCGCCGGTCTGGCCCTGCTGGCCTTCGGTTCGGGCGTGGTGCGCGGCTTTGCCGTGGTGCACTGCATCGGCATTCTGACCAGCATGTTCTCTGCCGTGTTCTTCTCTCGCGGGCTGGTCAACCTCTGGTATGGCGGCAAGAAGAAGCTCAAGAGCGTCTCCATCGGTCAGGTCTGGAAGCCTGAGGGTGAGGGTCACCGTTCCGTGGCCGGTCGCGGCAGCAACAACTAAGGAGGAAGATCATGGAGTTCTTCCGCATCAAAAAAGACATTCCGTTCATGAAGTACGCGTTGGTCTTCAACGCGATTTCCTTCATCACCTTTGCGCTGGCCGTCTTTTTCCTGTTCTCGCGCGGCCTGCATCTGTCCGTGGAGTTCACGGGCGGTACGGTCATGGAAGTGGCCTACACCCAGCCTGCCGATATCGGCAAGGTGCGTGAAACCGTTTCCAAGCTCGGCTATGCCGATGTGATCGTGCAGAATTTCGGTACATCCAAGGATGTGATGATTCGTCTGCCCGTGCAAAAGGGCGTGACGACTGCTCAGCAAAGTGAGCGGGTGATCACTGCACTGAAGGCCGAGGATGCCGAGGTCACGCTGCGCCGCACCGAGTTTGTCGGCCCGCAGGTGGGCGATGAGCTGATGCACAACGGCCTGATGGCGCTGGGCATGGTGGTGCTGGGCATCATCATCTATCTGGCCTTTCGCTTCGAGTGGAAGTTCGGCGTGGCGGCCATCATTGCCAACTTGCACGACGTGATCATCATCCTGGGCTTCTTCGCCTTCTTCCAGTGGGAGTTCTCGCTCTCCGTGCTGGCAGGCGTGCTGGCCGTGCTGGGCTACTCGGTCAATGAGTCCGTGGTGATTTTCGACCGTATCCGCGAAGCCTTCCGCAAGTTCCGCAAGCTCAGCACCCACGAGGTGATCGACCACGCCATCACCTCGACCATGAGCCGGACCATCATCACCCACGCCTCGACCGAAGCCATGGTGCTGTCCATGTTCTTCTTCGGCGGCCCCAGCCTGCATTACTTTGCGCTGGCGCTGACGATCGGTATCTTGTTCGGTATCTATTCTTCGGTGTTCGTGGCGGCTGCCATTGCCATGTGGCTGGGCGTCAAGCGCGAAGATCTGGTCAAGGCTCCCGCCAAGTCCGGGTCGCAAGATCCCAATGATCCCAACGCGGGAGCCGTGGTCTGACGCTTTGACCATTGCGGCGGGTGCATGACTGCTTCTGCCGCCATTACACTTACGGAATGGCTCTCTCGCAGTCTTCCTCCACCGCGCCTGCGGCCCCGCAACAGCTGGGCTGGCAGGCGCGCTTGCGTTGGGTCCATGGCATTTGTCAGGGCCTGCCCAAGGTCGCTCGGCAACTGGATGAATTCCTCTCCAACCAGAGCAGTGCCGTCTCCACTGCCAAGGAGATGCAGGAGTGGCGCGAGGCCTGGGTCGGCTTTCAGCAGAACAAGGACGCCTGGTTGCAGGCAGGCGTTCAGGCGCTGCAGCAGGCTGCGCGCAAGCCACCCTCTGGTGGAGCCGAGAGCAATGCTTCGGGCTCGGCTCCGCTGACCTTCGAGCTGCTCAGCGACGATGTCGTCGAAAACAGGATTCTGGCCTCCCGCATGGCCCTGGCCATGGGAGAGACGCTGCAGCCCGGCTTCGAGGCCATGCGCCTGCGCATTCAGGCGCTGGAGGGCCATGAGCTGGCTTCCCGGGACATGTTCCGTGCCGAGACCATCTGTCTGCATCTGGTCGAGCAATGGCTTGGCAGCGGCATGGAGCGCAAGCATTTGCTCAGGGCCGTGGAGCCTTTGCAGAATGCGCTGGCACCGCTGATGGAGTCCGAATACAGCATCCTGCACAAGCTGCTCGATGCCAAGGGCGTCAGCAAGGCACAGGATGCGCCGCTGCGCGTGCGACGTACCGAGGGTGGCCCGTCCACCGGTGCCATGCATCTGGGCGCCAGCAGTGGCTATGGCAATGCGTCCGATGCGGGTTGGAGCAACTCTGCCATGCAGTACATGCCGGCCGGTATGGCTGCAGGTCTGGGCGCCGGGCCAGGGATGGCTCCGGGCATTGTCCTGCCGCCAGGCGCCAGCGCCGGCCTGGGCATGCTGGCGCGGGCGCGCCATCGCGCGCTGGATGCCATGAATCAGCTGCGCCAGGTGCTGAGTCAGCCTGCGGTCGGCATTCCAGGTCTGATGCCTGGCGCGCCTGTCGTTCCCATGCCTCCTGCGTCTGCCGCTCTGGCGCAGGCGCTGCAGGAGCAGCAACAGCTGATGGCGGCCGAGCTCCAGGCCCAGTATCCGTCTGCGGCCGGTTCGGCCATGGCCATGCCCGCCATGGACTACAGTCCGGCAGCGATCGGCCAGCTGGTCAATCTGGTGCGCGAGCGCTCGGCGGACTGGAAGCAAAAGGCCGAGACCAAGAGCGAGAAGGCGACCATCGAGGTGGTGGCGCTGATGTTCCAGAGCATTCTTTCGGAAGACCGGCTGCCGCCGTCCATTCGTGTCTGGTTCGCGCGCCTGCAGGTCCCCGTGTTGCGCGTGGCGCTGGCCGAGCCGCAGTTCTTCAGCGACCTCAATCACCCGGCGCGCAAGCTGATCGACCGCATGGGCTCCTGCGTCATGGGTTTTGACGCCAGCAGCATCAACGGCAATGCGCTGGAGACCGAGATCCGCCGCGTGGTCCAGGTAATAGAGCAGTACCCTGAAACCGGGCAGAAGGTCTTTGCCCTGGTGCTGCGCGAGTTCGAGGAATTCCTCACCAGGCACTTTGCCCAGAATCGGTCCACGGCCAAGATCACCAGCGTGGCTCAGCAGGTGGAGCAGAAGGAGACGCTGGCCATCCAATACACCATAGAGCTGCGCAATATGCTCACCGACATGCCGGTGCGCGAAGAGGTGCGAGACTTCCTCTTCAAGTCCTGGGCCGATGTGCTGGCCATGGCCACCGTGCGCTATGGCGCCAAGGATGCGCGGGCCATGCGCCTCAAGCAGGCGGCCAGCGAGCTGGTCTGGTCGGCCAGCGCCAAGCCCTTGCGTCAGGAGCGCGCGCGTGTCATCCAGGGCTTGCCGACCTTGCTGCAGACCTTGCGTGAAGGACTGGAGCTGGTGAGCGTGACCGGCGATGCACAGTCTGCCGCGATCAAGGTGTTGACCGATACGCTGGCCCAGGCCTTCATGTCCAAGACGGCAGCCATTCCGGCCGAGCGTATCGAGGCCATGGCCAAGCGCCTGGCGGAGCTGGAGAAATACATCAGCGAGGATGGCAAGCTCGACGATATGCCGCTGTCCAGCGAGAGCATAGAGCTGATGCTGGGCGTGGATGCGGGCGATCTGAACGTCATTCCCAACACGGACAGCCCGGTGGAGCCCGCCATGCTGGAGTGGGCCCAGTCGCTGGAAAGCGGTCGCTGGTTCACGCTGGACCACAACGGTGCCCGTGTGCAGGTGCAATATGTCTGGCATAGCCGTCGCAAGCATCTGCATTTGTTCGCCTCGCTGGATGGCCATTGCTATCTGCTGCAGGCGCAACGCATGGCGACCTATCTGCAGGCCGGCTTGCTCGCGGTGCATGACGCCGAAGCCCTGACGGTGCGCGCCACACGCGATGCACTGCAGAAAATTCAGGCGAATCCGGAAAGGCTGGCCTGACCCACAGGCGCCGCATCCTTCTGGTGTCTCTTTGCGCAGGGGCGTGAGTTCCGGGGCGTTTCAGCCTTGTGTAAGTCGCTGGTAGAGGCCGCCAGGCAGGCGCGCGACCAGGCCGTCGAGCTCCAGTTCCATCAGCTGCGCCTGCAAATGGGCGGCATCCCAGCCCGTGCGATCGCTCAAGGACTCCAGTGTCATGGGGTCATGGCCCAGCGCCTGCAGCAACGGGTTATCCGGTGTCGATGCTTTGTTTTTGACAGCTTCCTGCGCTGATTCGGCTTTGGTCGACGCGAGCTTCAGACCTTGAAGCTCTTCGAGCACGTTGTCAGCGGTTTCCACCAGCTTGGCACCCTGGCGTATCAGCGCATGGCAGCCCTTGGCCTGCGGCGCGTGGATGGAGCCAGGGATGGCAAAGACTTCACGCCCCTGCTCGTTGGCCAGGCGGGCCGTGATCAGCGAGCCAGACTGCAGGGCGGCTTCCACCACCAGGGTGCCTTGCGACAGGCCGGAGATGATGCGGTTGCGCTGAGGGAAATGCCGGGGCAGGGGCTCGCTGCCCAGCGGGTATTCGCTGATGACTAGCCCGTTGCGCGCAATTTGCTGTGCCAGCTTGGCGTGCGCATGCGGATAGACCTGATCGAGTCCGGTGCCGACGACGGCAATCGTGCAGGGGGTAGGGCCCGAGCGGGCCTGAAGTGCTCCTTCATGGGCAGCGGCATCAATGCCGCGTGCCAGACCTGAGACTATGCACAGCCCTTGCTCGGCCAGTGCCTGCGCCATGCTGCGCGCATTGATGACGCCCTGGGCGGATGGATTGCGGCTTCCCACCATGGCCAGTGTGGCGGGGTAGGGAAACCAGGGCCGGGCAGATGCCAGCAGTGCCGCTGGACCTTGGACAAACAGCAGCAGGGGCGGATCTTCGGTCTGCAGCAGGCAGTCCGGATACTGAGAGTTGCCCAGATGAATCACGGTGTGCAAGGTACCCGGTGCGGGCGAGGCCAGCCATCGAGCCAGGGTGCTGCAATGTTTTTCCCAGTCTGTCGGGAGCTCTGTCAGAGCCTTGATCTGAGTCTGAGTGGCGCATTCAGCCCATGTTGACAGCGGCAGCCGCCAGACCGCGTCTGGACTGCCGGCTTTGGCCAGCAGGCGGCGTGCCGTGGTGCGTCCAAGACCCGGTGTCAGCAGCAGGCGCAGCCAGGCCAGAGTTTCGGCATCGGGCAGGGCATGGTGCGCATCTTGTGAAGGGGATGACACCATGCTCACGCTCCATTCAGGGCTGGGGCGACTGCAGGCCATCGCCCACATTCACGCCACGCTGGGCCGTGGTGATGAGCGCGTAGGAAACCCGGTCAAACACCTTGAAGACCATGGCATAGCCATTGGCCTCATCGGGCAGCTTCACCCGGTCACGACTGGGGCTGGTCTTGTCCACGATGACATTGCCCTTGCTGACGAGTTCCAGCACTGCGCCGATGTCCATGCCGTCCTGGGCTCCCTTGTTGATGGCAATGACCTGATTCTGAGCTGCGTTATAGCCCACCGAGTCGCCATAGATGGAGACCACGGCGGCATCCACCGCGTGGCGCGGGGCATGGGGCACATAGCTCAGATACTGCTGCTCGGGCGAGGGCAGCAGACGGTCACCTGCGCGGATTTCATTCTTGGAGCGGATGATGTCCACAGTTCCAGGCGTGGTCTGTACAGGCTGGCCTGGCGCGGATTCAAGCAATGTTTCACTACGTGCCACGGTGGCACTGCCCAGGTACTTGGCTTCGTAGCCAAGGATTTCTCCGGTGATGGGGTCCTTGAGCGGCGTGGCATCGCGGAAGATGCGATAGCTCGCGGGCCGGCCCTTGCCGGCGGTGACCAGCGCGCCACCGGAGTTGCGTACATAGGCGCGATCGCCAATGGCCATGAGCACGCGCTTGTCCTGGGTGGCGATGATGCGCGGGGCTTGTGTAAGTGCCTGGCTGTCCACCACCAGCGGCTCGGCCAGGAAGGGCTCGATCAGATGCGGCGGCAGCGTGGGCAGGGCCAGGTCGTTCAGTGACGATTCACGCGTTTGCGGCGACAGACGAACTACCCCGGAATCGCCGTTGGGGGCAGTGGTCGATAGACGGGCATAACCGTTGCTGCGCACCAGATACAGCACCTGGCCGGGGTAGATCTGATGAGGGTTGGCGATGCTGGAGAGGTTCATGCCCCAGAGTTCGGGCCAGCGCCAGGGCTGGCGCAGATACATGCCCGAGATGCCCCAGAGCGTGTCGCCGCGCTTGACGGTGTATTGCGCGGGAGCGTTGGGCGCCAGTTCGTTCTCGGGGATGCCTTGCTGAGCGACTTGCTGTGCGGTGGAGCGCTGGGTGGCGGTCACAGGATAGCTTTGGGCGTGGACCGAAGTCAGGGCTGCAAGCAATGTGGCTCCAATGCTCAAGGCGCGTGCAGTGGCAAATGCGGTCATGAAGTTCCTTCTGGCGGGATTCGTTTGCTGCAGCGTCCCTCGCGTCGCCGCACTGTGGCCGATCTTGGCATAGCCAGCCAACAAGTCTTACAAATGTGTCGAAATTCTCGATGCAAGGCCTCGATAGATCAATGTTTATTGAGGACGTGCCAAGCGTTTGGCAGCAAATGTTGGGACAATAACGACAGATTTACCGAGACACCATGGCCATTCTTCCCATCCTCTGCTACCCCGATCCCCGTCTTCACAAGGTCGCCAAGCCCGTGGCGCAGGTGGATGAGCGCATCCAGACTCTGGTGAAAGACATGCTCGAGACCATGTATGACGCTCAGGGCATCGGCTTGGCCGCGACACAGATCGATGTGCATGAGCGCGTCATCGTGATCGACGTGTCCGAGAAGCGCAACGAGCCCATGGCCTTGATCAACCCCGAGATTCTCTGGGCCAGCGAGGAAAAGCAGCTGGGCGAGGAAGGCTGCCTGTCCGTGCCCGGCATCTACGACGGCGTGGAGCGCTCCATTGCCGTCAAGGTCAAGGCCCTGGATGAAAACGGCAACAGCCGTGAGATCGACGCCGAAGGCATGCTGGCCATCTGCATCCAGCACGAGATGGATCACCTGCTGGGCAAGGTGTTTGTCGAATACCTCTCGCCGCTGAAGCGCAATCGCATCAAGACCAAGCTGGTCAAAGCCCAGAAGCAGGCCCTGAGGGCCTGATCGGAGTGTCCATGTCCCTGCCTCGCCTGCAAACGCTGTTGACTGCAAGTCTGCTGGCAGCGGGACTGGCGGGTTGCATGGTGCCCCAGTGGCAAAAGCCCGGCATGCCTCAGGCCGAGGTGGAAAAAGGCATGGGCAAGCCCACTTTGGTCGTGCCTCTGCCCGAGGGCGGCCAGCGCCTGGTCTATAGCCAGCAGCCCGCCGGTCAGCAGGTCTATCACATGGATTTCGATGCCCAGCGCAAGCTGGTGCATGTGGAGCAGGTACTGGATACGGCGCACTTTTTCGCGTTGCGCAATGGTGTGGATACCCGTGATGATGTCTACCGCATGTTCGGCCCGCCCGCCATAGTCGAGAGGGTCTACAGCTTCAAAGGTGACATCTGGACCTACCGTTTTCTGGACAATACCTTTGCTCGGCGTGCCCATGTGCACATAGACCAGCAAGGTGTGGTGCAGAAGGTCATGTTTACCGATGAAAGCATGTACCTCAGAGAGCCGCATCGTTGAACATCTGGCAGCCGGCGGCTGCCTTTTTAATTTGTGAGTCCCATGAAAGTCATTTTTGCCGGCACGCCCGAATTTGCGCGCGTGGCCCTGGAGAGTCTGCTGGCTGCAGGTTTTGAAGTTCCGCTGGTGCTGACCCAACCGGACCGTCCGGCCGGGCGTGGCATGAAGCTCCAGGCTTCTCCCGTCAAGCAGTGCGCTTTGGAGCATGGCATTGCCGTGGCTCAGCCGCTGAGTCTGCGTCTGGACGGCAAATATCCCGAAGATGCCGCTGCCGCCAAGGCCGCGATCGATGCCGCTCAGGCCGATGTGATGGTGGTGGCGGCCTATGGCCTGATCCTGCCGCAGTGGGTGCTCGATACGCCTCGCCTGGGCTGCCTGAACATCCACGCCAGCCTGCTGCCGCGCTGGCGCGGTGCAGCGCCGATTCATCGCGCCATCGAGGCCGGTGACGCCGAAACCGGCGTCACCATCATGCAGATGGATGCAGGCCTGGATACCGGCGATATGTGTGTGATCGAGCGTCTGCCGATAGCCGCAGACGACACCACGGCCAGCCTGCAGGACAAGCTGGCCGCGTTGGGCGGCCGCCTGATCGTGGAAGCGCTGGAAATGGCGGCCTGCGGAGGTCTCAGTCGCACGCCACAGCCTGCCGATGGAGTGAGCTATGCACACAAGATCGAGAAGGCCGAGAGCCTGATCGACTGGAGCGAAAGCGCCGAAGTCATTGCGCGCCGCCTGCGTGCCTTCAACCCCTTCCCCGGTGGCGCCACCAGCCTGGGCGGCGAGGCCATCAAGGTCTGGGAAGCAGAGGCCCAGCAAGGCAGCGGCGCGCCCGGCTCCGTGCTGTCGGCCGACGCCCGCGGCGTGCGCGTGGCCTGTGGCAGTGGCGTGCTCAACATGACGCTGTTGCAGCGTGCCGGTGGCAAGCGTCTGGCCGCAGGCGATTTTCTGCGTGGTTTCGAGCTGCCCGCAGGCGCGCAACTGGGCGAGGGTGCTGGCGAGGTATGACGGATATGGCGTTCACGCTGGGTCAGCGTGCGAAATCGATAATCAGGGATCCGTTCTTCTGGGTCGGCTCCAAGGAGATGGGCGGCACCGCCCTGGGCATCGCCGCCTGGGGTCTGGTGACCGGCGTGGCCATGGTCAAGAGCGGCCTGTCCGTTCCTCTGGCGCTGCTCATGGGTTTGACTGTCTATGCGGGCAGTGCCCAACTGGCCGTGCTGCCGCTGATGGCCGTGGGGGCTCCGCTGTGGGTGGTCTGGTTCACCGCCATCTGCGTGAACCTGCGTTTTGTGATCCTGTCCAGCATGTGGCGCAGCTATTTCGCCAAGCTGAGTCTGCGTCACCGTCTGGCGGTGGCTTATTTCAGCGGCGATGTGATTTTCGTGAACTTCATGCGTCGCTACCCAGAGGCCAGGCCGCAGCCCGAGCAACTGCCCTATTTCTGGGGCGCAGCACTGACCAACTGGCTGGCCTGGCAGATCCCGT
>Ga0209370_1003278_pt1 | contig 10520 bp, 11 predicted proteins | sample AgamicAtPrz_FD_187164 | JGI IMG/M metagenome (GOLD analysis project Ga0209370, IMG submission 187164) | Agave microbial communities from Guanajuato, Mexico - At.P.rz (SPAdes) (version 2) | ecosystem: Host-associated > Plants > Phyllosphere > Phylloplane/Leaf | place: Guanajuato, Mexico... | reverse complement strand
TGATATTTTCACATGATGATGCAGCACTTGATGTACGCGATTACATTATTCAGGTAAGGAAGTTCTTGCTCGGTCAGGATGATGATTTGGATAAAAATAAAATCATTACTTTTGGATTATCCAACGAAGAGCGTTCAAATATGCGTTTCTAACCGCCTTCGGGCGGTTTTTTATTGGAGTCAATATGACCGCCACCTACTGCATCACAGTAAAAAAAGTCAGGTGAAACACACGAAAGGCCTGTTGAATCTGTCTCAGCCAGAAATGGTTAACGGCTTCATTGGTATTGCGCGTGAAGATGGTGGCTGGCTCAATCTGGCGCCTGATAGCGTGCTGAAGATGGAGTACGCGCCAGATCATAAAGAGTAAGATGGTCTTCACTACAAAGGAGGGGGCAACGATGAAGTTTAAGCCTGGATTTGAGGATTACACGGAAGCTGAATTCACCAGTCTGGTACAGGAGATATTCAATGCTCAGGGTGGCGAAGCATACCAGGACGAACTGATTGAACATGTTTGCTCTCTGTCTGAGCATCCAGAAGGTTCAGACCTGATTTTCTATAATGATGACGATGACCTGACTCCAGAGAAGGTTGTGGCGACGATGAGAGAGTGGCGAAGAGGTCAGGGGCTGGCTGATTTCAAGGCGTAGTCATCACAAGGCGCATTTGTGAGTACACCTGATGATAGATTAATATCTCTGCATTTTCTGGAGATAGAATATGCAATGGAGCAGCACAGATTCAGATAAGCCAGAGGCACAAAGATTATTAATTGTGTCAATAGATAAAGGTTTAGGGTTTGCAACCTATAATCCGCTCTACAAAAATTTTGAAGATAGAAGGCAACTCGCAATATGACAGATACACGGTATCGCACTGGATGTATCTGCCAGAAAAGCCGACTAAATAAAACGCCGCCTGCGGGCGGTTTTTTATTGGAGTAAATATGGCGATAAGATTACCAATGAAATGTCTGGCAAAGACGGTGGCGCCATTCAGCATAAGCATAAGGTCAGCGCAGAGGAGTTAACTGATAAACAGCTTGCCGCAATAATCATGGCTACGCACTGGGCGACAGATGATTTGTCGGGGCACGTGGTGGAGATTTTTCCTCGCGCTAAGATGCTGGCGTTTCCGGCTATCAATGAGTCAGAAGAGGCGCTGGTGCCAGACCTGCACCCCAAAGAGAAGCTACCCGAAACGAAAGCGAGCCCTGGAGACTACTTCTGGTCAGCCATGTACCAGCAGTCGCCTAAATAAGCCGACGGCTCAATCGTCAAAGACGAGTGTATGCAGTACGGTCTGCCTGAAGACCTGCCGGCAAGTTTCAACCCGTTTATCCCGGATGACCTCGTGCTGGTTGACTCAGCTGCGAAGGTAAAACCCGGCAACAGGATTGCGTATCAGTTGAACGGCTATTCAGGGCTGGAGAAGATAACGTGCAAGGTACGGAACAGAGATGTTTCATTTTGACATTCCTGCTGAGCTATCTGATCATCCGCACTCTGTATCTGAGCAATTTTTTATTTATTACGCAGGTTAGTACATAATAATTTTATCAGATGTTTTATAGTTCATAAGTCATTGATAGGTAATCAAAATAGACATAAAACAATTAATTTACCTGTGTAATCTTGAGCGGGAGCGCCATTTTGGCCGGGCGGCAGAAGCGAGTTTTGTCAGCCAGCCCACGCTCTCAATGCGGCTCAAAAACCTCGAGCGTGAGCTGGGGTTATCGCTGATTAATCGCAGTAATAACTTTGACGGCTTTACCCCGGAAGGTGAGCGGGTGCTGACCTGGGCGCGGGAAATTGTTTCCGTCTATCAGGGACTGAAGCTGGAGGTTGAATCTCTCAAGCATGGCGTAAACGGTACGCTGCGGCTGGGCGTGATGCCGCAGTGCAGCGTGGCGCTGCCGGCGCTGCTTAAAGCGGTCGAGACGCGCTATCCTCAGCTGGACTATCGCGTCGCGGCGATGAGCGCCGATCAGCTACTGGAAGCGTTAAACAGCCATACCGTTGACGGCGGGATCGGCTTTTTTGAGCTCACCGCTCTGCGCGAACTGCATTTTCAGACGGCACTGCTGAACGACGGCGGAGTGGAAGCGATTTTTAATCCGCAGCACTTTCCGGCGCTGCTGAAGCAGCAGCGGCTCTCACTGCATACCCTGGCGGCGCAGCCGCTCTGTCTGGCTGAACCCACGCGCTATTTCCGGCGTTATCTGGACGGGCAGCTGCGCGAAACCGGCCTGCTGCCGCGTGTAATCGTTGAGAGCGCCTCCATTATGCAGCTGCTGCAGAGCGCGCAGGTTGGCCTCGGCGTGATGGTTTCACCGTGCGGGCATCTGCTGCCAGAGCTGCTGCAGAATCTGGCGCGCCGCCCAATCGATATGGCACCAATGGGACGCCAGGCTGCGCTGGTGATCGCAGAGCCGGGACGTGCCTCACCGCTGGCGCAGCACTTTTTTGATGAGGCGCGCCGCCATCTTCATGACTGACGCGTCTCTGCCAGCGCCATAGTAAGCCGGTCCTCCCAGCTGGCCAGCGCCACTTTCTGCAACAGCGTAAACAGGGCGGTATGATCCCAGCCGCTGTTGATCAGCGGCTGCAGGTGGGCGGCACTAAACCGATCGGGCTGACGCGAGAGCTGCCCGCTCAGCGCAGCCACCGCGTCGCGATTATGCGCAGCGTCAGCCAGCAACGCTTCACGCCGCTCACCGGCATAGCGTGTAAAACGTTGACGACAGCCGTGAATACGCGCGCTGACCGCCAGCGCCAGCGCTTCCGCCTCCGGGTTAACCGGCATCAGCTGCTGTTTCAGGCGCTGCAGGCCGCTCAGAACCGGCGCATCATACATTAGCAGCCAGCTCAGCGGCTCCAGATCGCTATCGTTCAGACAGTCAGCCTGCGCGCTCAGCTGCTGCGGGCTGGCGTAGCGGCGCTCCAGCGGCTTCAGCCCGGGCGAGCAGAGATGATCTTCAGCAAACAACGTGGCGCAGGCGTCGGGCGGCACTGACGCGCCGGGGATCCAGCGTACCGGCTGTGCCAGCAGCGCCTGCACGCCAGCCACCATCCGCGCCTGAAATCCTGTGAAACCGATAATCTGGGTCAGCGTGATGATATCGGGTTCTGTCAGTCCCACCGCCTCCAGCGCGCCGAGGCTGTGGGCGTTAATCAGCGCCGGCTGCATCGCCAGCTGACGGGCATACTGCGTCATCTGCGTCAGGCGATTGTTGCTCTCGCGGGAAGAGTCGGGGCCGGGGAGCGGGTTGAGGCGCGCTGAGTAGTGATTGCACAGGCGCTGAACGCCCGCTACCTGGGCGACCGTCAGGGCCGCGCTCAGCCGGTCGTAGAGTGTCAGCGTATGCGTTTGCGATGCCGCCAGGCTGTCAGGAAACAGCAGCTGGCTTACATCGCGAGCCGCCAGCAGCGCCGGCTGAAAATGGCGAAACAGCGGCTGTAAAACCGTTGCTTCCTGCTGCAGACCAAGCAGGAATCGATCGTTAACCAGGGCGGCCTCGGGGACCAGCGGGGCGGTGGTGGAAGTGTATGGGCGAGCCTGACTTTCATACAGCCAGAGGTTATGGCCGGTAAAACGGCGTTGTTCCATAATCCATCCTTTCGCTAAATTCGGGCTGAGCGTACGACGGGAAATTCTGAAAAGCGTGTCGCCACTCGGGGGCAGGCTTATCGTCGCTGATGGTCAGGCGCAGGCAAAAGAATGAAGGGGAATAATTAATATCGAATGGGTATATAGTGCGATCAGAGAGGGAGTGGGGCGAGTCAGGCTCGCCCCTGCAGAACTTATTTCAGTTCCAGCTCGTTCATCGCAGCAATGCTAAAGCCGCCATCAACGTGAACAACTTCACCGGTGATACCACCTGCCAGGTCGGAGCACAGGAAGGCCGCAGAGTTACCTACGTCTTCGATGGTCACCGTACGGCGAATCGGGGTAACCGCTTCACAATGGGAGAGCATCTTACGGAAATCTTTGATGCCGGAAGCTGCCAGGGTACGGATTGGACCCGCAGATACGGCGTTGACGCGCACGCCTTCCGGACCCATTGCGTTAGCCATGTAGCGTACGTTAGCTTCCAGCGACGCTTTCGCCAGACCCATAACGTTGTAGTTTGGAATAGCACGCTCTGCGCCCAGATAAGAGAGAGTCAGCAGGGCTGCATTCGGGTTCAGCATCGCGCGGCACTCTTTGGCCATCGCCACGAAGCTGTAAGCGCTGATGTCGTGCGCGATTTTAAAACCTTCGCGGGTCACGGCATTGACGTAGTCACCATCCAGCTGATCGCCCGGGGCAAAGCCGATAGAGTGCACGAAACCGTCAAATTTTGGCCAGGTTTTTGCCAGCTCAGTGAACAGGGCAGTGATGCTCTCATCTTCTGCCACATCGCAAGGCAGAACAATGTCTGAACCCAATTCTTTAGCGAACTCTTCCACACGACCTTTCAGTTTGTCGTTCTGGTAGGTGAAAGCCAGTTCTGCGCCCTGCTTATGCATCGCCTGCGCAATACCGTAGGCGATGGAGAGTTTACTGGCAACGCCAGTAATCAGAATGCGCTTACCGGAAAGAAAACCCATAGCTGTAATCCTTATGGTCATTGTTGTTGGCGGTCGCGATGATTAAAAAGTATACGACCGACGTTAATCGACGTGCGGATTCTAGCACGTCTGTGTCAAATACGGTAAACCGCACCGCGTTTTCCGCGAGACGGGCGGCATTCAGAGCGCGCGCCGCCAGGCTTCAGCGGTCAGCGCTTCACCAAAGTGGCTGGCGATGAGCCTTTTGGTCAGCTCATGCAGCGGCGAGGCTAAAACATCTGCGGTGCCGCCGCGCTCAACCACTTCACCCTGATGCATCACCAGCACCTGATCGCTGATATGTTTCATCATGCCAAGATGCTGCGTGACGTAGATATAGGCGATGCCATGTTTCTCCTGCAGCTCCAGCATCAGGTTAACCAGCTGAGAGCGCATGGTCATATCCAGCGAGGCGAGCGCCTCATCGGCCACGATCACCTTGGGCTGCAGGATCAGCGCCCGCGCCAGCGCCAGGCGCTGCTTCTGGCCCGGCGCCAGCATATGCGGATAGTATCCTGCATGGTCGCGCAGCAGCCCGACCTGACGCAGCGTGCTGATAATACGCTGCTCGCGCGCCTCATCATCCAGCTCCGTATTCAGACGCAGCGGCAGGTCGAGGATCTGACTGACGCGCTGGCGCGGATTCAGCGAGGTCGACGGGTCCTGAAAAATCATCCGGATGCGCTGGCTGCGATAGCCGTAGTCGCCATAGCTCAGCGGATGATCGTCAATCAGCATTTCACCGGCACTCGGAGCAACCATGCCGCTCAGCATCTTGGCCAGCGTGGATTTGCCGGAGCCGTTCTCGCCAATGATTGCCAGCGTCTGCTTTTCACGCAGCGTAAAACTGACATTTTTTACCGCCTCGACGTGCTGGCGACGAAACAGCCCGGTGCGATAGCGATAGGTTTTGCTCAGGTTGCGGACTTCCAGCAGAGTTTCCATTACTGACGCTCCCGGTTAAGCGGAAAGTGACAGGCAAACAGATGCGATTTACTGCCGGTCAGGCGCGGCGTTTCAACGCATTTGCGCTGCGCGTAGGGGCAGCGCGGGCCGAGCCGGCAGCCAATCGGCAGATGCTCCAGCGACGGAATCGCGCCGGAGAGCGTGTTCAGACGGCTTTTGTGCGGTAGCGCGCTGCCAAAATCGGGCATCGCGCGGATCAGCGCCTGCGTGTAGGGGTGGTGCGGCGTGCTCATCAGCTCTTCGCTCTGCGCGGTCTCCACCGTCTGTCCGCAATACATCACGTTAATGCGGTCAGCCCATTTGCTCATGGTGCGCAGATCGTGGCTGATCAGCAGAATCGTGGTGTTGTTATTCTGGTTCAGGCGGCTCAGCAGGCGAAATATCTGCGCCTGGGTGGTAGGCTCCATGGCGTTAGTCGGCTCATCGGCAATCAGCAGGCGCGGCTGATTTGCCAGCGCAATCGCTATCATCACTTTCTGACACTCGCCCTCGGTAAGTTCGTAGGGAAAGCTGCGCATAATATCTTTGTGATCGCGAATACCTACCCGGTGCAGTAATTCAATAGCGCGTGCTTTGCGCCAGAACCACAGGCGCTGATACCAGCGGCCCTTATGCGTCCAGCGTGGGATCGCCTGCATCAGCTGGCGACCGACGCTCTCCGAGGGATCGAGACAGGATTGCGGCTCCTGAAAAATCATCGAGACATTGTGCCCCATGATTTTACGCCGTTCGCGCGGTGAAAGACGCTGCAGATCGATGTCGTCAAACACCATACGATCGGCGGTCACGCGCCAGTTATCTTTCGTTACGCCGCAGATCGCTTTAGCCACCAGGCTTTTTCCGGAGCCTGATTCCCCCACCAGCCCGCGGATCTCTCCCTCGCTCAGCGTCAGGTTAATGCGGTCCACCGCCTTGACCGGCCCTTCGGGCGTCATAAACTCAATCGTCAGATTGCGGATATCCAGTAGCGGCATTATTCAGCTCCCGCCTCAACCGCGCGACGGATACCGTCGCCCAGCAGGTTAACAATCAGTACGCTTATCATTAGCGCCGCACCCGGCAGCATCACCGTCCAGGGCGCAACATAGATCAGCTCCAGCGCATCTCCCAGCATCGCTCCCCATTCCGGCGAAGGAAGCTGTGCGCCCAGGTCCAGGAAGCCCAGCGCGGCGATATCCAGGATTGCCATTGACAGTGAGCGGGTAAACTCACCAATCAGCAGCGGCAGGATATTGGGCAGCACCGCGTTCCAGAGAATGCTGGGATTACGGGCGCCGTCCAGACGCAGCGCCACAACATACTCTTTCTCCAGCTCATCGTGCACGGCGGTGTAGATCTCACGTACCAGCCGCGGGATCAGCGCCAGCAGCACCGCCAGCATGGCGTGCGCCAGCTGCGGCCCGAGAAAGGCAACCACGATAATCGCCAGCAGCAGTGACGGAATTGACAGTAGCGTATCCAGCACGTGGTTCATCACGGCGGAACGCACGCCGCGCGTCATGCCCGCCAGAATACCCAGCAGCAGCGCGGCCAGCGCGGCCAGCAGCGTCACCACTAGCGCGGAACCCACCGTCGGCGCCACGCCGCTCAGCAGGCGGCTCAGCACATCACGGCCCAGGTCGTCAGTGCCGAGGAAAAATGAGACGTCGCCGTAGCGTGACCAGGAGGGCGGCAGCAGCTGATAGCCCAGAAACTGCTGATCGATGCCATACGGCGCGATCAGCCGGCCAAACAGGCAGAGCAGCAGCAGCGTGCCAAAGCCATACAGGCCGATCATCGCGCCCGTATCGCGGTAGAAGTGATGCCAGCTGAGGCGCAGCGTGCTTGGCAGCCGCTTCTCGGCGTAGACGTTATCGATGGGCATACCACTCCTTGTGCTTTAGCGGGTTCAGGGCGGCGCCAAGAATATCAGAGAGAACGCTGACGATAATTACCAGCCCGCCCGCCACCATTACGCCGGCGGAAATGGCCGCATAATCCTGCTGGCGGATGGCGTTAATCAGCCAGCGCCCCAGACCCGGCCAGTTGAAAACGACTTCGGTGATCATCGCCAGCGTCAGCATGGTCGAAAATTGCAGTCCCAGCCGCGGGATCACTGGCGGCAGGGCGTTATGCAGCACGTGACGGCGGATCACGGTGAAGCGCGACAGGCCGCGGGTAGCCGCCGCTTTAACATAATTTTTATCCATCACTTCACTGGTACTGATGCGCAGCAGCCGGATCACTTCGGTAGTGGGTGCTACGGCGAGCACGATCACCGGCAGCACCATATGTGACAGCGCGCTCAGCAGCATCTCATGACGCCAGCGCGACGGGCTCAGCCAGGCGTCGATCAGTGCAAACCCGGTGATATTCTGCACCGGATAAAGCAGGTCGAATCGACCCGATACCGGCAGCCAGCCGAGCGTAAGTGAAAAGAACAGGGTAAACAGCAGCGCCAGCCAGAATACCGGCATGGAAAAGCCCAGCAGCGCCAGCGCGCTGATCGCTCTGTCCGGCCATTTTTTACGCATCACGCCAGCACAGATACCGAGCGGGATCCCGGCCAGCAGCGCGAGCACAAACGCGAGCACGCACAACTCCAGCGTGGCGGGGAAGACTTCACGCAGCTGCAGATCAACCGGCAGCCCGTTGATGCTGGAGACGCCAAAATCAAACTGCAGCAAACCCTGGGTCCAGAACCACCACGCATCGAGAAGCGACGCGCCTTCCAGCGGCGCATTCGGGGTGAAATAGCTCAGGCTGAAGCTCACCAGCGACAGCAGAAACAGGGTGATCACCAGCAGCAGCAAACGGCGCAGTAAATAGATAATCATCGGTTACTCTCCGCTCTGCTCATCACGATGTACGCCGGCGAAAGAGGCGTTGCCAAACGGACTCAGTACCAGCCCCTGAATATCGTGCCGGTACGCCTGCACGCGCAGTGAAGAGGCGAGCGGCAATACCGGCAGCTCCTGAGCGAGCAGCTGCTGAGCAAGGTCATAGCTTTCAATCCGCGCGGAGAGCTGCTGAGAGAGCAGGGCGCGCTGCAGAGACTCATCGAACGCCGGAGAACACCAGTGAGCATAGTTGGTCTGGGAACGGATCGCCGCACAGCTGAGCAGCGGACGGAAGAAGCTGTCGGGATCGTTGCTGTCGGTGGCCCAGCCGCTCAGGGTTAAATCGTGGTTCATCGCCATCAGCTGCGCTTCCTGAAAACGCCCCTCAACCGGGGTGATAATAACGTTAACGCCGACCTGCGCCAGATCTGCCTGCAGCAGCTCAGCGGTTTTAAGCGGGCTGGGGTTCCAGGACATGGAGGTGGTTGGCACCACCAGACGCAGCGTCAGGTTTTCGATGCCGAGGGCTTTCAGCGCCGCGCGCGATTTGTCCGGATTATATTCCGTTACGCGGGCGTCGCTGTCATAGGCCCAGGAGGCGCGCGGCAGGATAGACGCCGCGGTTTCCGCCGTGCCGTAATAAATAGACTCCATCAGGCGCTCATTATTGATTGCCAGCGCCAGCGCGTGCCGCACTTCGGGCCGGTCCAGCGGCGCTTTGCGGGTGTTAAACGCCAGATAAGCGATATTCATGCCGGGGCGCAGCGTCATGCGCAAGCGCGGATCGTCGCGCAGGATCGAGAGCTGGCTCGCCGCCGGATAAGCCAGTACGTCACACTCGCCGGTCAGCAGTTTTGACAGGCGGCCGGTGCCGCCAACGCCCAGGTCAATCACCACCTGCTGCAGGCGCGGTACGCCTTTCCAGTACCAGGGATTACGCGCCAGACGCAGATACTGCCCGGTACGATACTCGCTCAGCTGATAGGGGCCGGTGCCCACCGGTTCGCGATCCAGCTTCTCCTGCTGCCCTTTGGCATCCAGCTGCGCGGCATACTCCTGTGACAGTACCGGCGCGTAGTGGGTAGCGATATGCCATAAAAAAGAGGCGTCAGGCGCGTTCAGGCGGATCTCCACGGTATAGCGATCCAGCTTTTTGACGCTCTGGACGGAGTCGGCAAACTGCAGGCTGTCGAAATAGGGATAGCTGCCGCCGTTAACGTTATGCCACGGATGGTGCCGGTCAAACATCCGCGCAAAACTGAATACCACATCATCGGCGTTCAGCGTGCGGCGGGGCGTAAAGCTGGCGGTATGCTGGAAAGAGACATTCCGCCGCAGATGAAACCGGTAGGTTGCGCCGTTATCGCGCACTTCCCAGCTCTGCGCCAGATCGGGTATTAAACGATAAGTGTAAGGGTCAACGTCCAGCAGTCTGTCGTAGAGCTGCGCGGCCAGGGTATCAACCACCAGGCCGCTGCTGACCATCTGCGGGTTAAAGGTGTTAACGCTGCCGTTTACACAATAGACAAAGCCGGTCTGACGGATCGATTCCGCAGGCGCAGCAGACGCGCTCAAAGCGCTGAAAATCAGCAGCAGCGAGAATAGAATTTTTAGCATAGAACTCAACGATTCTGAGGCAATAGCCAGAGTGTATCGCAAACCGGTGAGAGTTCCCAAACTCCCCCGCACGCCAGCAGCAATAACAGCCATATCGGCCAGAAAGCAGGCGCAATAACTGTGTGGGAATGAGAAAAGTTCTCAATAAAGCTTTACAGATGATAATAGGAATGATTATTATTCACCTGCGCTTCACCGGTGGCTCTGCCGGAGAAGAGCACGACATTGCTCACATTGCTTCCAGTATTATGTTGCCCGCCTTGTGCGGGCTTTTTTTTCTTCCTGACTGGCGCGGCAGCTGTGTTGGCTGCGTTCAGCAGAACCGGTCACATACTGATGTATGCTCCCGGTCTCCGCTTCACTTGCCGCCTTGCTGCCACACCAGTCAGTTTGAAAAAAGAGGCTGTCTGGTCTGCGGCGGCGGCAGCTGTGTTGGCTGCGTTCAGCAGAACCGGTCACATACTGATGTATGCTCCCGGTCTCCGCTTCACTTGCCGCCTTGCTGCCACACCAGTCAGTTTGAA
>Ga0209370_1003277_pt1 | contig 10521 bp, 10 predicted proteins | sample AgamicAtPrz_FD_187164 | JGI IMG/M metagenome (GOLD analysis project Ga0209370, IMG submission 187164) | Agave microbial communities from Guanajuato, Mexico - At.P.rz (SPAdes) (version 2) | ecosystem: Host-associated > Plants > Phyllosphere > Phylloplane/Leaf | place: Guanajuato, Mexico... | reverse complement strand
TCCCAGGCAAGCAAGGGGGCGCCACCGGAGTTTCTTTCCACGCACCCGTCCAATACCAGTCGCATCGAGGAGATACGTCTGCATCTGCCCGACGTGATGCCGCTCTACGAAAAGGCGCAGGCCAACCTGCAATAGACGTTTAGCTCAGGCCACTTTCTCTGGCCTTGCGCTCACGTTCCAGGCGCACGATATAGCGCTGGATCAGATTCTGCGACGTGGCAGGGATATCCACGAACTGGCAGCCTGCACGCGTGCTGCGTTGGCCGCTGCGCAAGGTAATCTCATAGAAGTTGAGTACCTTGAGCGTTACCTTGATCACTCCGATTTCCGGCAGCTCTATGCTGCAATCCGGCCATTCTTGGCCGGGTTCGAAATGAATGTCTTCCACCTGCAGAGACAAGCCACCTAGGCTGATGTCCATGACATTGTGCTCGTAGATCTGCACGCTCCCATCCGACATGGCGACAGGGATGCCGCAGCGTAGTGGGCGGGTGATCGGTGTATGGAGGCGGAAGTAGGCGCGTCGTTGCAGGCGCAGCAGGCTCTCCGGGAGCCGTGCTGCCAGTGCGCGTTGGCCCGGCTGTGCGGTTTCGTGAATCTCGGTCAGAATGAACTGCAGCTTGACCTTCTCATGCCGGGTAATGCAGAAAAGCTTGGGCGCAGCGAGCGCACGCTGGTTCATCTCCTCGTTGCTGCCACGGTCGAGCACGATTTCTTGTTCATTGACTTCGAGCAGGGTGGTGAGGAGGAAATCTTTGCCGCTATTGAAATACACGGTGACCAAGTCGCCCTGTTTCGCTACTTGGCGCAGCATTGACAAGATCTCACGCGGGTTGTGCAGCAGGTATTCGCTGTACTGGTCGTGATGAAGGACCTCGGTAGCTTCGACTTCGCTACTGCCGTCAGAGGGCGGCAACGGCTCGGGGAGCGTGCCTTCTGGCAGATCGTCATCGGTTTCCATGAGTGAACGGGTCGAGTGCGGCATGTGAGGCGGCAAAAAGTGTCAGGATATACGACCTGAAGCTTATTCCATGCCAGAAGGCATGATGCCCTTTTCCTCGACACGGTAAAGCCAGGCCAGCAGCTCGGCTACGGCAACATAGAGCTGCGGGGGGATATGCTCGTCCAGGTCCACCTGTAAGAGCAATGTGACAAGTTCCGGTGATTCGTGCACATAGACGCCGTGGCTTTTGGCGCGATTGATGATTTCCTCGGCGATCAGCCCCTTACCCTTGGCCACGACCTTAGGCGCAGCGTCCCCAGGCGCGTAGGCGAGGGCGACAGCGAGGGCGCGTTCCTCGGCGGCTTCTTCACTCGGACTCATGTCTGACCTGGACCGATTTCAGGGTAATGCCGGCGGCGGCAAGTGCCTCCGTGAGTGCGGGCAATTCGTCACGCATGTCTGCAGCGGATGCGCCGACTGCGCTGCTCAGATTGAGCTGCAAGGTATTGCCTTCGATACGTAGTTTGGCCTCAACCGAGCCCAGGCGCGGCGTGGTGAGGCGCAAAGTAGTGAGCCAGGGTTGCGGGTCTTCCTCGCTGCGTGCGGGTTGTCGACGGTCTTCCTCGACTTCCCACTCCATGCGCTGACCGGGCCAGGCTTCGCCATGCCAGACCAGCCGCTGGTTGGCCGCCGCCTCCAGTTGCTGATGCACCAGCGGGCGCAGCTCGGTAGGCAGGGTTTGCGTGTCGTTACGGGACGTGAATCCTAGATTGTCGGCCGAGGCTTTCCCGGGCTTGCCTTCCTCGAGTTGCTGGCGTGTAAGCGGAGCCTCTGTTGCCTCTGCCGCCTTGGCCTGGGCGGCGAGCGCCATTTTCTCTGGATCTGAGCGTTGTCCCTGCGGTTCCTGCAGGAGTGTTTCGAGCGGCCGTTTGCCAGCGACCCACTGGGCCTGGTGGGCCTCATAGAACATACCACTGTTTTCTACGGCCTTTTGCAAGGCAGTCGCGAGCGGGGCAGCATTGGTAGGCGGTGCGTTCAGCAGCGGTTGGCCGCGATTCAGCGGGGCGGTATGCGAGCCCTGTTCGTCGCTGAGCAATTGACTAATCAGTTGGGCCGCCGGGGACAGTGTCGTGTGCTTGTAGGCTTCGGTACCGGCGGCTCCATCGGGCACTGCCCGTGCCAGGATGGCCTTGGCGCTGCGATCGACGACGACGAGCTCGAGCACATCACCGGCTTGGGCGCCTTCGGGCAAGGCTAAGGTCAGCTGTTTGCCGGCAACCAGTGCGCGATAGGTGTTTTCGGGCAGGACTTCCTGGATGCGGGCCGTGAAGACCTGGCCAGCCTGCAAGTCCGGGAGGTCAGACGGAACGCCTGCGACCGGGGTCGTCGGCTGCAAGGGGCCGTCGCCCGGCAGACGCATGCGTATGCCGACATCAGACGGAATCAGGGCCACGAGGGGCTCCTTAGGGGAATACTGGTGATCATGGTGGCGCTCCGGCCACCGTTATTCAGGCGTGGTGTGCGCCGTAGGTCTGATCGACCTGGCGCCTCTTGCGCGCACCGCCCAAGAACTGGCGGACTTGCTCCATCCAGGGCTCGGTATGGCGACGGATCTCTGCGTCGTCGGCAAGAATGCGCTGAATCAGGGCGGCCTTGCGTTCGCGTTCGCCATTGTCGAGGCGACTGTTGTCGTCTCCGGCGAGGCGCACGCGCAAGTCGCTGACCGAGCGTTCCAACGCGATCAGATTGTCCCAGTCATTGCGCTGCGCGGCCTCGACCATGCGCGCCGACAGGGCGGTCATCTCTTCGTAGAGTTCGATTTGGTTGTGCATTGCAAGCATGGTAGTCCTCAGGCCGCAGAGCGGTTTGCCGAAACTACAGCGGGATCAGCCGCTATTTCTTCCCAGGCGGAGCGCAATTCGCCGAGCAGACGGGAAACCTCCTCGATTGCCGCCAGATCGTTATGCAGGTTGGCGTGCAGTAAGCGAACAGTCATGTAGTCATACAGCGCGTACAGGCGTTCGGCAAGCTCACCGCCGGCTTCCAGATCGAGGCTGGCGCGCAGGCCATTGGTGATGATTTCAATGGCTTTTGAAATATCCAGGCCTTTGGCCGGAATATCGCCTTCCGACATATGACGCTGAGCCGTACCTAGGGCCATGATGGCGCCGTCGAAGAGCATGAGAATCAGCTTGTGCGGGCTGGCGGCGGCGACGCCGGTTTCGATACCGACTTGCGCGTAGGCCGAAGTGGGATTGCTCGAAGCAAACATGATGATTCCTTGCTTTATGGTTACTTCTTGGTTACGCCGGGCAGAGCAGACAGTTGCTGTTCGAGGAAGCTGCTGGTTGTATTCATATTAGAAATCAACGAGTCCAGCGCAGTGAACTGCTTGCGATAACGGGCCTCGATCAGGACCAAGCGGTCATTGAGCCGCTCGCGCTGGTCGTCCAGACCGTCAATCGAGGAGGTAAAGCTATCAACCCGGTTCGCGATCAGGCCGCTTGAGCTCGTGGCCGACTGCAGCCAATCATTCATCTGGACGGCGAGCCCCTTATTGCCGGTCGTCGTCTGAGTGAATAGGCTGGAGATATCGCTGTCCGGCTTATTTAGCGCTTGGGCCAAGCGCACGGAATCCAGGGTCAGTGTGCCGTCCTTTTGCAGACTGATGCCTACATTGGAGAGGCGCGATAGGCCGCCATCAACCCCGGTGACGCTGCTGCCGATCAAGCTGCCGAGCTTGTTCTGAATCGAGCGCAGGGTTGCATCACCAGTGAGGATGGAGGACGTCTCGCTGGTGGCGTCATAGGCGCTGAGGCTCTTGTTCTGTGAGACGACAGCGTTATAGGCAGTGACGAAAGCTGTCAGGGCCGTCGTGATGGAGGTGGTGTTCTTGGCAACGCTGATGGTTGAGCTGCCCGTCTTGCCCAGCGTCAATGTCAGACCGTCAACGACATCGCTGACCGAGTTGCTGGAGCGCGTCACAGTCAGACCGTTGACGGTGAGTTGCGCGTCATCGGCTGCCTGGGTTTGGACAAGGTTAGTCGAGTCCAGACCGCTCAGAGCAAAGGTGCCGCCGCTGCCACTATCGGTGGCAGTCACGGTAATCGCGCCGCTTGAGCCCATCGTCTTCGAATTCAACACCAGACGTGGATTGGTGCCATCGTTAATGATGGAAGCACTGACACCTGCGCCCGAGCTATTGATGGCGTCGCGGATGCCGGTCAGCGTGTTGTTGGAGTTCGTAATTTCGACATCCACGGTCGCGCCGCTGCCTACCTGGATGGACAGGGTACCGGTATTGAGGGTGTCTCCTGTCGATGTGTAGGCGTCGTTGGAGCGCACAGCATGGTTCTTGGCGATCTTGTCGACAACGACGTTGTAGGTGCCGGGGGCGGCAGCGGTCGTTGCCGAGCCTGAAACGACGTTAATGTCCGTGCTGCTGACAGACAAGGCCTTGAAGGTGTTCGGCTGGGTCAGTGTCTGTACACTGCTTTGTAGCGAGGCAAGCGCACTTCGGATCGTGCCGAAAGCGGAAATTTTTGCCTGGTAGCTCGCCTCTTTCTGATCGAGAACAGTAAGAGGATACCGTTCCACCGTCATCAGTTGAGAGACGAGGCCGTTTACATCAAGATTCGTAGAGCTGCTGACTGCCATGATTTTTCCTTGAACGGCAGGGGGTTAACCCGTTAACGGCACACCTTTTATTTTCTGTAGGGTGTCGTGAAAAAGCAAGCGTTGTTACTGCTGGTGACAAGTTAAAGCAAGAAGCGCGCAAGCTTTGTTTTTCTAATGCGTTTGCGCATAAAAAAGCCCGCGACTAGCGCGGGCTAAGTGGATCGCTCTAACTCTTACAGCGTCAGGCTTGCTGTTTCAGCAACAGGCCCTGCATCTTGTCCAGTGAGCGGGCAATCGCCAAAGCTTCTTCGGAAGGCAGTTGGCGTATCAGCTCACCAGTGCTGGCGTCGGTAACGCGCACGATGGTCCGGTTTGACTCCTCGTCAATCGAAAATGCCAATTGCGGGGGTTCTTGGATATTAAGGGTTTCGGCCATCTTGGCGACCGCAGCTTCAAGCTGCGTGCGGTCGACAGGGCTGCTCGAAGGTGCCGGGCTAGATGCAGGGGCCGAGGACGCACCGACCGTGCGGACGGTGCCGGCGCTATTACCTTGCACCGATACTGTCTGGCTGGCGATGGTCTGGGATTGAATCTCCATGATCGACTCCTGGTTAAGCGGTGAGGGGAGACATATCTGCCTCCCCTACACCAGCATCTAGTCCTATTAGCCTTGCAGCAGGGTCAGGACGCTTTGCGGCAGCGAGTTGGCCTGGGCCAGCATCGCCATACCAGCTTGTTGCAGGATCTGCGAGCGGGTCAGGTTTGCCGTTTCAGCTGCGTAGTCGGTATCTTGAATACGCGAGCGGGAGGCCGACAGGTTTTCCGACGTAGTCTGCAGGTTGCTGATGGTGTTCTCGAAGCGGGTCTGGGTTGCACCGTATCGAGCGCGTTGTCCGCTCAGAGCCGTCAGGGCCGAATCGACGATCGACAAGGTACGTAGTGCGGAATCGTACGAGGAGACGTCGTTTGCTGCAACCTTCTGCAACTGACCACCGTAGGTGCCGGCACCTGACTTGAACGCGTCGGCAACGGTCGTGGTGACCGAGAAGGACTTGTCGGAGTCGAACAGTACGCGACCGGTGATGCGGTTACCGCCATTCCACTTACCGTCGGCGTTACCGGCGGCCAGGGAGACGTTCAGTGCATCGGCAGTCGAGGTGTCACCATCAAGCACGGCGACGTCGGACAGGCTGACGGTACCGACGGAGGAGGCGCTGTCATTGGCGATACGCAGGTCGCGGCCGGCTTCGCTGGTCAGCTTGATAGCCCAGTCGCCGTTTTCGGTTTGAACAGCTTCAGCGGTGAAGCCAGTCTTGCCGGATTGGTCGTTGAAGGCCTGCACTGCGGCATTCAGTTGGTCAGCCGAGTTAACCGCTGCACCGGAGGTGTCGGTGCCGCCAACCTTGAACGAAACGCTGGTGAAGTCGGTCGGAGCCGTGTTGCCGGTTTCGGTCGACAGTTGCAGCGTGTAGGTCTTGTTTTGCTTCAGTTCGGAACCGTTGACACCGCCGAGAACCACTTGGGTGATGGCCGATGCGGTCACGCCGCTGTTGGTGCGATTGACGGCAGCAGCAATGTCAGCAGCACTTGCGCCGGAGTTGTAGAGCACATCATAGGTGCCGGTTGCCGAGGTGATCTGGAACTGGCCGCTGGCCGTAGCGCCGGTGACACCAGAGGCGTCGCTGCCGCTAGCCTTAGCCAGCCAAGCGTCGCCGAGGCCGGTGGCGCCGGTGCTGTTGGTGGTGCCGACGGTCAGGTCGCCAATGCCGCTGGTCTTGTAGGCAGCGATACCGCCGATACGGTAGTTACCGTAGGCGTTGGTTTGGTAGTTACCCGAGTTGACCTGAATGGTTTGGTTGGCGTTAGCACCGACCTGGAAGGTTGCGGTGGTGAAGCTGCCGTCGAGCAGGTTCTGGCCGTTGAACTGGGTGGTGGTGGAGATGCGTTGAAGTTCTTGCGTCAGTTGCTGAACTTCGGAGTTCAGTGCTTGGCGGTCGCCTGCGCTGTTGGTAGCGTTGGCGGATTGAACGGCCAAGTCACGGATACGTTGCAGAATGTCGGTCGAGGTGGAAAGTGCACCTTCAGCCGTTTGAGCCAGCGAGATACCGTCGTTGGCGTTTGCAGCTGCGCGGTTCAGGCCGCGGATTTGCGAGGTGAAACGATTGGCAATCGACAGGCCGGCGGCGTCGTCCTTGGCGCTGTTGATGCGCAGGCCGGTGGACAAACGCTGAATCGCGGTCGACATCGAACTTTGGGTGCCGTTCAGATTGCGCTGCGCGTTGAGCGACGAAATATTGGTATTAATTACCTGTGCCATGGTGGCTCTCCTGATATAACCGCTGCTATCAAAAACGACCGGGATCGGTCTCTATTTAAGGCAGCGGCGAAAATTTCCGCTGTCACAGCTCCATTAGCGGCAGGCTTTTAGGAAACTTTAGAAATATTTGCGGGTTTTATTAAATCCGCCTTCCAGGCCTGTCGCGCTTGGGCTGCTTGCTCTAACGGCATGAGATACTGCGGGTTGAGTTGGATGTTTTCTATTAAATAATAAATGTTGATAGATGTTTTCAATGGAGATGCCGACGGGCTTTGCGCCTTGATGCAATGGCGGCTTGCGCATCCGGCGACTGCGAAGTTGATTAGCGGAACCAAACGCGACAATGCGCTGCTGCGACAAGTAGATAGCGGTGCTGCCGCCGAGCTTTTGGTCCTGGATATCAACTTCGAGAACAACCGGGCTGACGTTGAGCGACTGCTGGCAGACGGGGCCTCGATTCGTTATTTCGACCATCACTTCCCCGGAGAGCGGATCGCGCACCCGGCTTTAAGCCTGACTGTGGATGAGTCGCCCGAGCTGTGTACCAGTTTGCTGGTACATCGCGCCTTGGGTGGCAAGCACCCAGCCTGGGCGGTGGCCGGTGCGTTTGGCGACAATTTGCCCGGGCCAGCCGCTCGATTGGCCGAGGCGCATGGTTTCGAGACCGGGCAAGTGGCGATTCTGCGCAAACTGGGTGAGCTACTGAACTACAACGGCTATGGCAGTGAGTTGAGCGATCTGCACTTCGACCCGACGGCCCTGTTCAGGGCGCTATATGAATATGGCGACCCCTTCGCCTTTGTGGCTCAGTCTGAAGCCTACGCTCAGTTGGAGGCCGGCTATGCCGCCGATATAGCGGAGGCTGCCGCTATACGACCCGAGGCGCAAAATGAGAATGGCCGTATATATATGCTGCCGGACATTCCTTGGGCGCGGCGCGTGATTGGTGTCTGGGCAAATGCCCTGTCTCAAGAGGACAAGCAGCGCGCTCATCTGATTCTCTGCCCGGATGGGCGGGGAGCCTATACCGCCAGTGTACGGGCGCCTCAACTTGATCCCTACGGCGCAGCTGCTTTCTGCCGGCAATTTCCAGGAGGAGGCGGACGTGAGGCCGCGGGGGGGATTACGGGGCTGAAAATGGGTGATATCCCCATGGTGCGCGAACGTTTTCTTGCTGGCTTCGCTGGCAATTGAACGACACCGGGATGTCCCGGAAAGCAGGAAAGCATTGAATCCGGCATCGCTCGGCTATATTGTGCGCAATCTGCCTCGCAAAGTTTGTCATGAGCTCAAACACCGTCACATCGAACAGTCCCGCCAGCGCAACGAACAAGGCTGCACATCGAGTAGCCCTGGGCGAACTTATTGACGGCTTGCTTGCCGACGGGCTGATTGATCCTGAAGTTGCGGCAAAGTTCATGCATGAGCGCCGCCACTACAAAGGGGTGACGCACCCGTTGATCCTGATTGCCGAGCAGCGCTGGAAGTCGTTTAAGCCGCCGCATCGGGTGCTTGATCTGGATAGTCTGACGCAGTGGATGGCGGGCTGGGCTGGACTTGAGTATGTGCACATCGATCCGCTCAAGACCAATTTTGCTGCGGTGACCGAGGTGATGAGCAGCGCCTATGCCACGCGCTTCGGTATTCTGCCCGTTGAGGTTAAGCCGCACGAGGTGGTGATCGCTACCGCCGAGCCCTTCATGCGTGAATGGGAAAAGGAGTTGCAGCCCATCATCCGCAAGGATATCCGGCTGGTCGTGGCGAATCCCAACCACATCACAAGCTTCCAAGTCGAGTTCTACAACCTAGCCCGTTCAGTCAAGGGCGCGATGAAGGCGGGCGAGGGCAATAGCGGCTCTTCCAGTTTCGAACAGCTCGTCGAACTTGGCAGCAGCAATCGCCAGTTCGATGCGAACGATCAGCACATCGTGCGTATCGTCGACTGGCTGTGGCAGTACGCTTTCGATCAGCGCGCCAGCGATATCCACGTCGAGCCGCGCCGCGAGCTTGGCATCGTGCGTTTCCGCATCGACGGGGTGCTGCACCAGGTCTACCAGGTGCCCAAGGCGGTTTTGAATGCAATGACCAGCCGCATCAAGATTCTCGGTCGCATGGACGTGGTCGAGAAGCGTCGCCCACAGGATGGCCGTATCAAGACCAAGATGCCGGATGGACTGGAAGTCGAGCTGCGCCTGTCCACGATTCCGACCGCATTCGGCGAAAAGCTGGTCATGCGTATCTTCGACCCCGAGGTGCTGGTACGCGACTTTGCCGATCTTGGTTTCTCACCCGAGGACAAGGCGCGCTGGGACGGGATGACCGCAAAGCCCAACGGCATCATTCTCGTCACTGGTCCGACCGGCTCAGGCAAGACAACGACGCTGTACACGACCCTTAAGCAGTTGGCCACAGATGAAGTGAATGTCTGCACGCTGGAGGACCCGATTGAAATGGTCGAGGCCTCCTTCAACCAAGTACAGGTGCAGTCCGATATCGGCGTCACCTTCGCAGCAGGCGTGCGTGCCCTAATGCGTCAGGATCCGGACATCATCATGGTCGGCGAAATCCGTGACCTGGAAACAGCCGAAATGGCTATCCAGGCGGCGCTGACCGGCCACCTGGTGCTGTCCACGTTGCATACCAACGATGCAGCTTCGGCGGTGACACGTCTGCTTGATCTTGGCGTTCCAGCCTATCTGCTGAATGCCACATTGCTTGGCGTGATGGCGCAGCGTCTGGTACGGACACTGTGCCCCGCGTGCAAGGCTTCCTATCCGATCCGGCAGGAGGAAGAGGTGGCGTGGAACGAGTTGGTGGCCCCGTGGAAGGCGAAGCCACCAGCTCAGGTCTACTATCCGGTGGGCTGTCTGGATTGCCGCATGACCGGTTACCAGGGGCGGGTTGGTCTGTACGAGATCTTGCTGATGTCACCCGAAGTCAAGAAACTACTTGCTGCTCATGGCGACCTGATGGATTTGCGCGAACTCGCCGCGCGTGAGGGCACTAAGCCGCTGCGCATTTCTGGCGCAATGAAGATCGCTGCCGGGCAGACCACCATAGAAGAGGTGCTCAAGGTTGCGCCACCGGGCTGATCGATAACCTCAGTAGCGGTAGCCCTTACCGTAGCTGTCCATAAACGGTGGCACGCGACCGACCAAGGCTTCCAGCATTTCCAGTTCTGCATCCGTGTGATTAATGACATCGGCTGCGACCATGCTGCGTGGCATGGCAGGGTCGTTGTGTATCCACTGCGGTTTGTCGTGGTGGCGGGTGGTGATGCTTTCCTTTTGCTGCGGCGCAGCCTGTGGGGTGACGTCGGCCGTGCCATAGCAAAGGCAAAAATAGGTTTTTGTACTTTCGGCTTCGATGTAGCAGCCGGTGCCGCGTATGCCTATGGTGGCAGTGGGCACATGGATCTGTTTGTCGCCTCGACCGAAGACCGAGAGCAGTTTGCCCGTGATCAGGCGTAACGCGTTCTTCGTGAAGCTGGTGCTGGTCGACTCCCTCTGCAGATAGGCATCCTGGCCGATCACGTAAATCGCCTCACCGCCTTTGCCGGTTGTTACGGTATCACCGGGTTTGACTTGCGTGCCGAGGCTGGCCGGCTGGCCGTTCACACGCACATCACCGCTGAGTTTGCGGA
>Ga0209370_1003273_pt1 | contig 10535 bp, 12 predicted proteins | sample AgamicAtPrz_FD_187164 | JGI IMG/M metagenome (GOLD analysis project Ga0209370, IMG submission 187164) | Agave microbial communities from Guanajuato, Mexico - At.P.rz (SPAdes) (version 2) | ecosystem: Host-associated > Plants > Phyllosphere > Phylloplane/Leaf | place: Guanajuato, Mexico... | reverse complement strand
GGCAAGAGCCTGACGGGCTACGAAATCGGCCTGCGCCACAATTTCTAAGAGCATGGGCAGCAAAGAGCTGCGGCGGCTGCCGCACTCTGCTGCCTGATGATCTTGCCGAGTTAGGCCTCCTGGTGGGGAAGCCGTCTGACTCTCAGCAAGCTGGCCCCGCAATAGCGGGGCCTTTTTTTGGGGTTTGTTTCGGGGCTTATGCGGCGGCTGTCTTCAGGACAGATCGAGCACGCAACCGTCGCCGATGCTGTCGCGCCAGACGCGGATGCGGCTGGGCGCAGGCTCAAGGTCGGCCAGGGCATTGGCGATGAAGAGACAGAGGTTTTCCAGCGTGGGCTTGCCCAGGCCCGGCACTTCATCGAGAAAGTGATGGTCTAGCTGATCGCGCAGCAACTCCAGGCGCGCGCGCAGGTGGCCGAGGTCGATGACCATGCCGTTGTCCGGATTGCGCGGGCCTCTCACGCTGACTTCCGCCCAATAAGTGTGGCCGTGAATACGGCGGCTGCCCTCGGTCTCGATAGCCCGCTCCAGGGTATGGGCGGCATCGAAGAAAAAACGCTGGTGAACGGTGAACTGCATAAACGTTATTTCTGGCTTTGCGCATGCAACCGGCGCGCACCAACGCCAGTGACAGCAAGCAAGGGCCTGGGCCGGCCGCGCCGCCCCGCAGCGAGGCTGTCGTCTCCCTCCCGCGTAGAGAGAGAGGGGGAAGGCGCGAAGCGACTCAGGGGGTGTTTCATCGAATGCCCGTGAGCTTGTGGGTTTGCAGGCTCAGGCGCCAGCCGGGGCGCTGCATGCATTGCGCGATACAGGCGGCAATATTGCTGCCCTGCTGGGCATTGTCCATGGGCTGCAGAAAATAGTGCTGGAACTCGGTGCTGGCTTCAATGGCCGCCAGGTCGAACGTGGGCTGAGGCCAGACCAGCTTGAGCTCCTGCCCGCTGCGCTGAATCCAGTCCGCACCGGCCTTGGGGCTGATGCACAGCCAGTCTATGCCCTCGGGTGCGGCCACCGTGCCGTTGCTTTCCACCGAAATACGAAAACCGCGCGCATGCAGGGCGGCGATCAGGGCTGGGTCGACCTGCAGCAAAGGCTCGCCGCCAGTCAGCACCACCATGCGGTGCCGGCTGTCGTCGGCAGGCCACTGGCTCAGGATGCGCTCGGCCAGTTCATCGGCCGTGGCGAACTTGCCGCCCAGCGTGCCGTCGGTGCCGACAAAATCGGTGTCGCAGAACTGGCAGATGGCATTGGGCCTGTCCTGCTCGCGGCCGGTCCACAGATTGCAGCCCGCAAAGCGGCAGAACACGGCCGGCGTGCCGGCCTGGCCGCCTTCGCCCTGCAAGGTGTAGAAAATTTCTTTGACGCTGTATGTCATGTCGTAGGTGTCGCGTCAAGGCGCGGTGGAACAGGAGGCTGGCATGCTGCAGCCCAGGATGCGAATGTAAGCCCTTGCTGAACTTCTGGTGGGCCATAGGGTTACAAGGCCGAGGCCCTGCAACTGTTCTCCGGCCTCACACCGGGGTATAGGCCAGGCGCACATAAATGGGCGCGTAGGCTTCGGCCTGGGTGATTTCGATCAGCGTTTCCTTGGCCAGCTCCAGCATGGCGATAAAGGTGACGACCAGCACGGTCGAGCCTTTTTCCGGATTGAAGATGCGCTCGAACTCCACGAAACGCTGACCCTGCAGCTGCTTGAGGATCTGGCTCATGTACTCGCGCACCGAGAGCTCTTCGCGCGTGATCTTGTGGCTTTGCACCAGCTTGGCGCGCTTGAGGATGTCGCGCCAGGCGGCTTGCAGCTCGCCGATTTCCACATCCGGAAAGCGCGGTTGCAGGCTTTGCTCGATATAGACCGTGGCCTTGAGAAAGTCGCGCCCGTAGGTGGGCAGCTGTCCCAGTTGCTGGGCGGCCAGCTTCATCTGCTCGTATTCGAGCAGGCGGCGCACCAGCTCGGCGCGCGGATCCTCGGCTTCCTCGCCGTCCTCCTGCTTCTTGGGCGGCAGCAGCATGCGCGACTTGATCTCGATGAGCATGGCCGCCATCAGCAGATATTCGGCTGCCAGCTCCAGATTGCGGCTGCGCACCTCGTCCACATAGGTCATGTACTGGCGCGTCACGTCCAGCATGGGGATGTCGAGGATATTGAAGTTCTGCTTGCGGATCAGGTAGAGCAGCAGGTCCAGCGGGCCTTCAAAGGCTTCGAGAAAGACTTCCAGCGCATCGGGCGGGATATAGAGATCCTGGGGCAGCGCAAACAGGGGCTCGCCGTACAGGCGTGCCAGGGCCACCTGATCGACGACCGAAGGCGACGGATCAGAAGCGTCCGGGTTCTGGCCCGGCAACAGGGTCTGTTCTTCAGCCTCGCTCATGGTCTGCTATGGATTGCAGAGCTGAGCGCGCTTGATGAGTAAGCGCTTGAGGCTGATTTCATCGAAAAGATCAGGAGTGGTTGGTCTGGTACACGTAGGGCTGTTGTTCCACGCGACCGGCGCGCAGATCTTCCCAGACTTCATAGTTCACGTCCTTGTCCCACAGCAGGGCGCGACCGGCTTGCTGTTGCTTGTCCAGCTCGGGCTTTTGCTGCTTCAGGTCGTTGATGAAGTTGGTGGTGTCGGAACGGTAGTCGGGGCGACGGAAGAAAGACATATGTGTAAAACCTCTCAGAACAGCGGATTTTAGCCCGACGCGGGCGCCAGGCCCGCACCGGGCCTTTAGAACGTGCTTGCGATCTCCTCGCGCCGCGACAGAGGCTTTGCGGGATGGGATGCCAGGGGGCGGCCCCCCGCGCGCGATACCGCAGCAATAGCTCTGCTGTTGCGAGGATTTGCGCGGACGGCGAGGCAACGCCGCAGACCGCCCCTGACCGGGCGTCCGCAAAGACACTGTCCCGAAGGGTTGGAGCGAAATCGGGCGATTTCTACGCGCTGACTCTTGCTTGCACCCCGGTGCAAGCGGCGAGCCACCGCTTCGAACTCATCCCGATTGCGCTCCAACGCGGCTGCGTAGAGATCGCAAGCTCGTTCTTATAGATCCTTGAGACAGATCTGCGCGAACTCCTTGCAGTCGTCCGAGGCCAATGGCGAATCGACGATCTTGCGCAGCACAGCGGCAAATTCGGCAGCTCCGACCGGGTTCGGGTCGTTGCGCTGGAAGTCCTCGTCCACGCGCATGGTGCGGTCCAGCCAGCCTATCACCTGCACGCTGGGTTGGCGCTCCAGCGACGCCAGCAAGGCCGGGGTGTAGGCGGCCATGGGGTGCTCCTCGATCAGGCTACCGAACGGACCGGGGCCGCCATAGTCCAGTTCGGGATAGGTTTCGATCAGCGTCAGGATATGCGGCAGAACCTGCTCCAGTGCGGCGTCCTGCAGTGTCTCCAGGTGTTCGTAGACGGGATCGATGATCAGCCATTTGTCCTGCTGATCCTGGGCCGCCTGTGCGGCGCTGGTGAATTGGGAAAACAGCTGCTCTATGGTTGTGCTCACTGGGGATAGCTCCGTTTTGACAAGCATTTGCAAAAGTGGCGCGCGTGCGCGGGTGGCTTGATGTCAGAATTCGCATTCTGTCTGGCAAGCATTGTGATCCAAGCCCATGAATATTTTTTCCCGTGTGACAGCGGCCCTGGCGGCGGCTGCTATCAGCACCCTGGCGCTGCTGGGCTGCGACGAGCAGAAGATCAAGGAGCTGGAGGAAGGCCTGTCCACCGAGGCCGATGTGCGCGCCCGGTTCGGCGAGCCCGAGCGCATCTGGAACGAGGAAGACGGCTCGCGCACCTTCGAGTACAACCGTCAGCCGGCCGGCGCCAGGAACTACATGATCACCATAGACACTGACGGCAAGATGAGTGCGCTGCGCCAGGTGCTGGCCCCGCATGTGTTTGCCAAGGTCGTGCCCGGCATGGAGGAAAACGAGGTGCGCCGCATGCTGGGCAAGCCTGCCAAGATGATGACTTACAAGCTCAAGCAGGAAACCGACTGGGACTGGAACTACATCGATCCGCCCACGCGCGAGATGCAGTTCACGGTGACCTTTGGCGCCGATGGCCGGGTGCTGCGCACGCTCAACCGCGAACGCCTGCCCGACGAGTCGCGCGGCTGATCGCCTGCAAAGCCACCGGATCTGTTCAAAGCCCTGTTTGCGATGGCGCAGACAGGGCTTTTTTGCCTCTGGTCTGAAGAGGGGCTGAATGCTGTGGTGGCGGGGGAGTCGAGATGCTTCTGAATTGATAGCTTTTGACGCTTTCCCTGTAAGCGATGGATGCCGAAAAGCTTGAAATATACGACGGAGTTGCGCCTGAAATTCCCCTTCGGGATTTGTTGCGTTGCAGCAAATCATGTGCATACAGCATGAGTCCATCCGTAAAATTAAGGGGTTTCCCGGTGTTATCCGCACCGGCTCGCCCCGGTCTTTATCGAGATCATGGGCATCAATCTTGCTGTCTTACCCGACATGTCGACACCGCTATCTTCTTCGGCCAGCTCTGCTCTGGCCGGCCGCATGGATGCCCCCGCTGCTGCTGCGCCGGCCACTTCGGGCCTGCGCCATGGCCGCTTCGAGGACGCGCAGGCCCTGTTCACGGGCTCGCTGTTTGTCTCCATCACCATGATGCTGTTTGCGCAGGCGGGACTGCTCACGGGCAGCACGGCGGGCGTGGCCTTTTTGCTGCACTATGTGACGGGACTGCCTTTCGGCGCCATTTTCTTCGTCATCAATCTGCCGTTCTACTGGTTTGCCTGGAGGCGCATGGGCGCGGAGTTCACGATCAAGACCTTTGTCTCGGTTGCCATGCTGGCGCTGATGGCCGATGTGGGCCCGCGCTTCATCCATATCGACTATCTGAATCCGCTCTATGCGGCCGTGGCTGGAGGCTTGCTCATGGGGTCGGGTTGCCTGTTCCTCGCACGGCATCATTCCAGCCTGGGCGGAGCCACCATCGTCTCTCTCTATCTGCAGGACCGTTACGGCATTCGCGCCGGCAAGGTGCAGATGATGATCGACTGCACTGTTGTGCTGCTGGCGCTGGCCATCGTGCCGCTGGAGCGTGTGGCGTATTCGGTGCTCGCTGCGGTCATCATGAGCATGTTCCTGTGGATCAGCCATCGCCCCGGCCGCTATCAGGGCAACTGAGGTCTGTCATCCATGAAAAAAGCCCCGCTCCGGTGCAAACCGGACGGGGCTTTTTCATCGCCGGGCTGCCCCAAGATGAAAACGCCGGGGCCGCGGCCACACGTAGTGGGCAAGCGTGGGGCGCCATTTCTCATGGCTCTCGCGATCAGGCGACGCTGATTGTCTTCTGGGCGCTCAGTGTCTGGCCTTGCTCGTCCTTCCACTGCATATTCAGCTCGCCGCTTTCGCGCGCCACAAAGGTGAACTCGATATAAGGGTTCTGGGCAATCGAAATACCTGGCTCCCAGGCAAACAGCAAGGTATTGCCCAGCTTGGCTTCGAAACGGCTGACGATATTGCGCGGGCGCACCTTGCCCGTGGCCGGGTCGGTGCGCAGACCGCTTTCCATGACATGTTCCATCTGCGCGCGCACGCGCAGCACTTCGCCCTTCTTGGGGCTGGCATTGCTGACCCAGACGCGGGGTGGCTTATTCATCTAAATTCCTTTCAGTTCAGGCATCCATCGTGAATGTGGATGCAACTACGCCCCGAACCAGAAGTGGGCCTGGGCCAGCAACCGCCGCGCAAAGACCGACCTGCCGCGCGGGCGGTGTCCCCCTCGGCCACGCAAAGCGTGGCACAACAGAGGGGAAAGGAGCGCAGCGACTCAGGGGGGGCCAGATTCACATGCCGCAGCCGCTGGCGGCCACGGTCGTCGCCTGTTTGGCGACCAGCACCTTGCCGCTCTTCATGCGCGCCAGCGCGTGAACAGTCTGCGATTGGGACAGGCGTATGCGCACCGCCGCCTCGGCCGTTCCGGCTGCTGCGGTGAACTGCATGCGGCAGGTCAGCGGCGAGGGGTTGAGCTCGGCCAGCACAATGATCTCCTCGCACCAGTCCTGCTCGGTGATGGGCAGCGTCACCTTGACCTTGACGGGCACGGCGCTGGGGTTGTCGGCCAGCACGGGCACCTCCAGCTGCAGGCCTTCTGCCAGGCCGGGCTTGCCGCCCGTGAACTGCTCCATGGCTTTTCTGAACTCGGCCGGGTTGGGGGCCAGCGGCCCGACCAACGGAGCCTTGGCCTGGGCGAGAGCAGGGGCGGGCAGGGCCAGGCTGGCGCCGGCTGCCGCCGCGCCCAGCACCAGACTTCTGCGGGTGGTGTGCTTGAACATTGCTTTTCTTCAATCCAATCAACAGAACTTCAAAACTTGCGCCAGCTTCAGGCGAGAGACGCAGAGCAAGGTCCGCTTCGCGGCGGGGGGCGCCTACCCGAAGCAGCGTCAGCGGCTCAGGGAGAATGGCTAGACCCCCAGGAAATCACCGAACTTGCCGTTGATCCAGGCAAAGTCTTCCTTGACGAGATCGGAGGTGCGCACGTCCATGTCGATCTGGGTCTGGTTGACCTGGCCGCTGGCGTCCACCTCGTATTCGAACTTCACCGAAATTTCCTCCTGAGGGTCGCCGTTGACCATCATGTAGCAGAGGTTGTCGGGCAGCCGAGCCACGACCTCCTTGCCGGCCACGCGCTCGGCAATGTTCCGGGCGACGATCTTGCCGATGTAGTTGGCCACATGGCCGCTCTTGGGATAGTGGCCGAACTGGGGCGAGATCGCGCCCATCAGATCGCCCACAAAGTAGACGCGGTCGTCGCTCCTGGCATGGAACAGACGGTTATGCATATCGGCCCAGCCCGTGGGCTTGCCGGTGGCGGCATCCTTGCCTATCAGGTCCGCCTTCCAGACCATGTCGGCGGCCTGGTGGGGCGGCATGAGGATGGCGTCGTCGAACTTGAAGTCGCCCGCAGCGGTCTTGATCTGCTTGTTGAAGGGGTCCACTTCCTTGATGCCGGCATTGGGCACATGAGTGATGATGTCTGCGTACAGCTCTTCGAAAGCCTGCTTGTAGCCCACGCCGATGGGGGCGATCTTGGGCTTGGGGTCGAGGATCAGGATCTTGCCGGGAATCTTGTTCTTCTTGATATGCCAGGCGATCAGGCAGGCGCGCTCATAGGGCGAGGGCGGGCAGCGATGCGGTGGAGGCGGCAGCGTCATCACCAGCGTGCCTCCCTTGAAGTTCTTGACCTTGCTCTTGAGCGAGAGCATTTCCTGATTGGGGATGTAGGCGTTGGGAAAGTGGGTGCGCGTGTACTCGATGGCGCGCTGGTCGTTGCCAAACCAGGCCTCGTAATCGTTGCGAATGCCGCCCGAGAGAATCAGGAAGTCGTACTCGATCAGGCCATGGGCCGTGCGCACCAGCTTCTTGTCGCGCTCGAAGCCCTTGACTTCGGTCTGCAGAAGCGTGTAGCCATATTTGTTGGCCGGGTGCAGCATGTCGCGGTTCACGAAGTCCGTGCCAACTATGTCCACCAGCCACTTGTTGCTCATGGGGCCGGACCAGAAGGTCGGATTGCGCTCCAGCAGCACGACGTCGGAAGCGGGAATCAGCTCGCGCAGATAGCGTGCCGCCGTCATGCCGCCCCAGCCGCCGCCGCAGATCACGATGCGAGGCCCCTTGCCCTTGCGCGGCAGGATGGGCGACTGGCTGCTGATGATGGCGGGTGCTGCCATTGCCGGGCCGGCAGCGGCGCCCAGGGCGAGTGCGGGCGGAGTCCAGAGGAAATGGCGACGTTGCATGAGCATTGCTCCTGTAATGGGAATGAGGGCCTGATCCAGGCCTCGGATTCGGTGGAGGGAAGCAAGCTTGGGCGCAGCGCGATGGGATTGCCTCTCAGCCGACACGCGGCACAAGCAGAGCTGGTGGCTGGAGATTCTAGGAGCAGGTCCTGATCCGGAGGTGAATACCCAAGCGAAGCCAGCGCTATTGCTGGCGTAGCAGGCGCAGGCTGAGAAGCGCTCCGAGCAGGATGCCGGCAACGGCCGCAAAGCTGGCCAGCGACAGCGTGGACAGCCCGCTCAGTCCCTGGCCTATGGAGCAGCCTGCGGCCAGCACGCCGCCAATGCCCATCAGCAGGCCGCCACCGGCGCTGGCAGCCAGGCGGCTGGTGGAGTCAAAGCCTTCCCAGCGTGCCGTGCGACTGCCAAGGGCTGCGAGAAATGCGCCGGCGAGCACGCCCGCCGTCAGCGCCAGGCCTATGCCGGGCTCGCGTCCCACGGACAGCTGCAGATAGAGCAGGGCCTCGGCAATCGGGCCGATGAAGCTCAGCGAGGTGAGGCGGGCCGGCTCGAACTCATCGACCCCGATATGCGCAGTCAGCCACCAGCCAGCGGCCACCAGCAGGCCGATGAGCAACGCGCTGCCCCACTGCAAGCGGCTTTGACGCAGGCCGGGACGCAGCAGAGCGTAGGCCAGCAGCAGCAAGGCCAGCCCAAGCGTCAGCAGCCATGTATTCAAGGAGGGCAGATAGGCGGGCAGGGTGGCGTGAGCCAGAGTGAGAGGGGTGAGGGTCTGCAGCCACAGGCGCAGAGGCGTCAGCACACCCGTCATGGCCAGTTGTGCGCCCAGCGCCAGAAACACCAGGGTGACCAGAGAGCGCAGATTGCCTCCCGCCAGCAGCACCAGAGAGCGTGCGCCGCAGGCGCGTGCCAGCACCATGCCGACGCCAAACAGCAAACCGCCAATCAGCACGCCAGCGATGGAAAAGCTGGGCCGTGCAATGGCGGCCTGGCTCAGATCGAGCATTCCCAGAGCCTGCAGCCCCTGAGAGGCCAGCAAGGCCACGGCCAATGCCAGGGCAAAGGCCTGCAATGCAGGTGCCTGGCCCGTAGCGACTTCGGTATCTCGCCCCATTTGCTGGCGCAGCCCGCGCAGCAGACAGAAACGCCCCAGACGCGCGGCGATGCCGAAGGCCATGCCCAGCAAAAAAACAGACCACAACAACATATCAGTCGTTCAATAAAGCAGAGGAGGGCGGGTGGCAGAGATTCGCATCCAGCGCATGAAGCGTGAACTTTCGCTCGGGCTGGCGAGCAAGGGCCGCCCCGCAGCAAAGCCAGCGTCCCCCTTCCCGCAAGCGAAGCGTCGCGAGAGAAGGGGGAAGGCGCGTCAGCGCCTCAGGGGGATGCCTCTAGTCAACCACCCCAGATATCCGCGCTGATCGCCTTGTACCAGGCTGCGCCGTAGTCGGCCTCGGCCTTGCGGAAGGCGGCATCGCCGTTCAAGGGGCTCACGCCGCCGGAGTCTGGCACCTCGATCAGCTTGCCCGCTGCCGTGCGGTAGACGCCGGCCACGGAGATGCCGTAGTCGGTGCCGATCAGGCTGTAGCAGGTGTTGGCAAAGGCCGCCGCAGGCAGGGGCTGGCCGCTCAGCTCGGCGGCAATCGCAGCAGCGGCCACCTTGCCTTGTGTATTGGCGGCAAAGCCGGACTTGGGCATGGGCGCGGCAATCGTGGCGTCGCCCAGCACATAGACATGCTGGACCTGAGTGGACTCAAAGGACTCGGGCTTGACGGGCACCCAGCCGCTGGCATTGGTCACGCCGGCACGGTCGGCAATAAAGCCGGCCTTCTGGGGCGGGATGACGTTGAGCACATCGGCCTTGTGCCTGGTGCCGAACGCGGTTTCCACTTCCAGGTTCCTGGCATCCACGCGTGTGACCTTGCCGTCATCGGCCTGCTTGACCCATTCGATCATGTCGCCATAAAGCGCTTTCCAGCCCTGAATGAACAGGCCTTGCTTGGAGAAGGCATCCTTGTCGTCCAGCAGCAAAATCTTGGACCGGGGTTTGTGCTTCTTGAGGTAGTGCGCCACCATGGCCGCGCGCTCGTAGGGACCGGGCGGGCAGCGGAAAGGGTTGGCAGGGATGACCATCACGAACTTGCCGCCGTCGGGCATGGCTTCGAGCTGCTTCTTGAGCAGTTGGGTCTGTGCTCCGGCCTTCCAGGCATGGGGAGCGAGTTGGGCGGCCGCCTCTTCATAGCCTTCCAGTGCATTCCAGCGCATGTCGATGCCGGGCGAGAGTACCAGCTTGTCATAGCTCAGCGCCTGACCGTTGGACAGCAGCACGCGCCTGGAGTCGGTCAGGACCTGGTCGGCACGTGCATGGACCACGTTCACGCCGGCCTTGCGCAGACCGCCGTAGCCGTGGCCTATGCTGTCCCAGCTGCGCAGGCCGGCCAGGTACAGATTGGAGAAGGGGCAGGTATAGAAGCGCTCGGCCGGCTCCACCAGTGTGACCTGGATATGCGGTGCGAACTGGCGCAGATAGCGCACGGCCGTGGCTCCGCCAAAGCCGCCTCCGATCACGACCACATGGGCCGAAGCTGCCTTGGCCTGCACGATGGCGGGCACGGCGAAACTGGCTGCGCCGGCGGCGGCACCGCCGAGAATTTGACGACGATTGATCTGCATTACTGGCCCTTCTTGCTGAACCACTGGGCCAGCGCTTTGAGTTGCTCATCGTCGTAGCCCTTGGCCAGACGGGTCATGACGGTGGCGTCCTTGGCGGTGCCGGCCTTGAAGGCCTGCAGGCGCTGC
>Ga0209370_1003272_pt1 | contig 10541 bp, 11 predicted proteins | sample AgamicAtPrz_FD_187164 | JGI IMG/M metagenome (GOLD analysis project Ga0209370, IMG submission 187164) | Agave microbial communities from Guanajuato, Mexico - At.P.rz (SPAdes) (version 2) | ecosystem: Host-associated > Plants > Phyllosphere > Phylloplane/Leaf | place: Guanajuato, Mexico... | reverse complement strand
GTTCCGGCCCGAAGCGCCGGAAAGTCAGGCCGGGCGCAGTCTGCACCACATCATTGACCGTCGCTAGGCCCTGGTCCTGTATGCGCTCACGCGTGATGACGGTGACGGCCTGCGGCGTATCACGGATGGACAGGTTGAGCCGGGTGGCCGTGCTCATGCTGCCCGTGGTGTAGGAGTGAGTGCCCTCGGTGGTAGCGTCAGCGACCGCCGAGCCAGTCACCGTGACCTGGGGCAAGGTGTTGGCTGCTGGCGACTCTGCAGCCGAAGCGGGCGCGGGAGCGGCGGTGCTGCTGCCTGGTCGCAGCACAAAGGCGCCGTTGTTCAGTTGCACGGCCTGCAGGCCGGTTCCTGCCAGAAGCAGGCCCAGGGCGCTGGCCACAGGATAGCGACCGTTCACACCGGCTGTGTGCCGACCTTCGCTTTGCTCGGCAGTAAAGCTCAACAGGATGTTGGCCGTGCTTGCGAGTTGGCGCAGCGCCGGGGCCAGAGGCCCGGCGGGTATCTGGAAGTCTGCGCTGGTCGCACTGGCTGTCTGCGAGGCGACCTGTGCCAATGCTGAAGACGACGCGCCGACCCCTAGGCCCAGGGCCAGTGCCAGGATGGCCAGTGCGACCGGAGACGGATGTGGGCCCTCGGCATGGCGCAGGCGTTGCAAATTCGACATATTGTTCCTCTTGATTGGAATTCCGGAAATTCCGGTCCCTCATGAGGTAAGTGCCGCGAGAGTGCCAAACGGGCAGTCCAGATGCAAAAAAATTCAGGGGGCGTCAATCCGCCGCAACGACGGTTGCCCAGTAGCGGGTGCGCCAATGCACGCGTACCGGCAGTACGCTGGGCAGTGTGGCAAGGATGCGGTCCGTGTCTGTGAGGGGAAAGACGCCCGAGAGGCGCAGACCCGCGACCTGCGGATCCACCCGCAGCAGGCCTTGCCGGTAGCGACCCAGCTCGGCCAGAAACTCATCGAGGCGCTGCTCGTCGGCCAGCAACTGGCCCCGGGTCCACGCAAGCGCCTGCTCATCGGCAAAACGGGGAGGCTCGATCGCCTCGCGACTGAATTGCGTCTGCTCTCCGGCGCGCAACAGGCGCGTGCCGCCCGCAGAGTTCAGGGACGTTATTTCGACGGCGCTTTCCTGTACCGCCACATCGGTGTTCCCGGAGCGCTGCCGTACAGTGAAGCGGGTGCCCAGCGAGCGGATACTGCCTTCGGCGGTTTCCACCAGCAAAGGCCGTGGATCGGATGGAAGGCCCTGTCCATGGCGGGTCGCCACCATGATTTCGCCCGCTACCAGCAGGATGCGACGTGCCCTGACATCGAATCTGAGATTCACGGCACTGCCGGTGTTGAGCAGGAGCTGCGTGCCGTCCTCCAAGGCAAAGCTGCGCTGCTCGCCGGTAGCGCTTTGGCAGTCGGCCAGGCTGGCTTGCCAGGTCTCGGTACGCGAAGCAAGAAGCCCGGTGCCCGTCGCCAGGCCACCCCACACCAGCATGCGTATGGCCCGTCGACGGGTAGCGGAAGGAACCCTGGTGCCCGTGCCATAGGATGACAGCGCCGTATAAGCGGGACTCGGCCCCAGCGACTTCATGCGCCCTGTGACGGATTCGACATGCTGCCAGGCGGCTTCATGCTCGGCACTCGCCTGACGCCATTGGCTCCATTGTCGTTGCTGCTCCTCGCCGGCTTCGCCGGACATCAGCACGGTGAGCCAGTCGGCAGCTGCATCAGCCGTGGCCCGGCTGATCACCTTGCCACTGGGCAGAGTCAATGTATTGCTGCTGGGGACCATGGCGTCAGAATGTCATGGCGAAAAGGCATTCGCGGTTGGCTCTAGAAAGATACTGCTTGACCGAGCTGGCCGAGACGCCCAGCCTCTGAGCGATATCGGCATAGCTCAGCTCGGCCAGGTGCGCCAGCAAGAATGCTTCCCGCACCTTGGAAGGCAGTCCATCAAGCACGCGGTCGATCTCCTGCAGGCTTTGAACCGCGATGAGCTGTACTTCTGGCGATGGGGCAACTTTTTCGGGCAGGCAGGCCAGAGCCTCCAGATAGGCGGTTTCGAGCAGTTGTCGGCGGTGCCTGTGCGTCAGCAGCCGACTGGCGATAGTCGCGAGGAAGGGGCGAGGCTCGCGTATCTCCTCTGCCGCTGTTTTGCGGTCAAGCAGGCTCAGAAATGTGTCCTGCGCAACATCAGCTGCCGTGAATGTGTCGCCAATCCGTCTGCGCAACCATCCCTGAAGCCAACGGTTGTGCTCGACATACAGAGCGGCGACATCGTCGGCGAGGGGGAGATCCGGGGCAGACATCAACGCGAAACCAAATATCAAATGCGAATAACTCTCATTTTAAATAATTGCGCTGATTTGCACAAGCAAGTGGACTTTGGCCCGGTTCGGCTCTATTCACCTATGGGCAATGCAAGCTAAAGAAGTTGATTGTGTAGCCACTGGTGACTAAAGGGAGATATCTATGGAGTCAACGAGGCCAACATGAGGGTTGGTCGACCTACAACTCCGGCAGTAAACCAGGCATCGGTCATCAAAGTTCGGATGGCGGCAGTGGGTGGTTTGCCGGTCGACGCGAACGGCCGCTGTCGGGGGACTCAGCCTTGTAGCGTTGGCACAAAGGTTCTGGCGTTAGGGACCGACCGCTCACGACGGAATCAGAAATTGGCCATCGAGGTACGACCGGCAGCAATGGGTCGATCGCTTGCCGCCACGAAGGACCGCTGATGGGGCCCTCGGCTTAGCACGTTGCCCCATCAAGTTGTAATCCGGCGACAGACCGCTCACTCAGCTAGAAGCAGCCCCTTATATGAACATCTCGAAGGACTGCTACTGGCGGGCAGCACCACTTGGTACTCGCCTCCGATAGCCACCTTTGAGTAATTCACAAATGCAAGTCTGGTGGCTGCTATTGCGAGAGTAAATGATCTTGCCCCTGCAATTGCGGGCACCAAGCCGCCACCCTAAAAGCCTAGCTTCACCGCGACCGCAACGCAATCCTTGCTTCAAGCAAAGCAACCATCATCTCTTAAAATGCCTCATAATATGCTCTGTCATTTTAACGGAGCATATTGATGTCTAACTCTGCGGTGTCGTACAAGGATCTGCTGGCCCAACGCGCAACACTCGAAGCCCAGATTGAAGCAGCACGTAAAAGCGAAATCGGCACAGCCGTGCAACAGATTAAGGGTTTGATCGCGACATATGGATTGACCCAAGACGATATATTCCCCCAAGCGAAAGCAAAAGCAACTCGCGGCTCTGTTGACCCCAAGTATCGTGACCCTGAGACTGGTCAAACTTGGACAGGCCGTGGCAAGCCTCCTGTCTGGATCAAAGATAAGGATCGCTCGCAATTCGAAATCAAATGATTGCAGCAGGTTTGATATTAGATGGCCACTAAGTGGCCATTTTTTATGAGCACTTAAAATAGATCAGGCATATTCAAGTGCCAGCACTTCCTCGCGAGCTTCATCTGGCACAGTTTCTACAGCCGCTCGTTGTTGGACAGGCAATGCTTTCTTGGCTGCCTCCACCACTTCTATTTCTGTGGTGTGCTTGTTCTCCTGCAGCTGCAGCACGCCCTCATCGATAGTGCCCTGGATGATGGGCACCAGGACCAGCACATCGCGGATCTGACCCAAGCGGTAGGCCCGGTCCTCTGCCTGGCGCATCAAGGCTGGCGTCCACGGCATGGAGGCAAATGCCACGATGTTGGCAGCCGTCAGCGTGATGCCCACGCCCGCAGCCATGGTGGTGCCAATGAATACCTTGATGCTTGCATCCCTCTGGAACGCATCTACCGCAGCCTGCCGACGCTTCAAGCTATCTGAACCGACCAGCGAGACACAGCCTACGCCAAGGCTGGCCAGGGCCTGTTTAAGGGCCTCCACGGTGCTCATATACTCGCAGAAGATGATGAGCTTGTTGTCCTCTCCCATTGCCTGCACGGTTTCGACCAGGTACGGAACCTTCAGACCTTCAAGGCATTTACGCAGGCGAACGATCTTGGGCATGGCCTGCAGGGTCATGTCGCCATAGATCTCCTTGTAGACATCGAGCCCCTCTGGCGACAGAGGCACAAACTGCCTCGCCTTGTCACCCAGATCCTTAAGCACGTCCTTGCTGCGACGGATCATCCAGCCCTGGATCGCTGCAGCCAGTGCTGCTCGCTTCTCAGGGCTACCCGCGTAGCTCTTGCGGAACTCAGCCAGCGAGAGACTACCGAGGCGATGGCCCGTGATGCGCAGCAGCGTATGCATCTCAATCTCGCGATTGAGCAACGGCGTGCCGGTGACGACAAAGCATCGCTCTATCCGTGCTGCCAGCAGGAACACATTGCGCGTGCGGCCGCTCTTGTATTCCTTCAGGTAGTGGGCTTCATCCACGGCCATCACCGCGAACTCCAGCTCACTCTCGCGCACTAGGCCGCCCATGCGTTCGTAGTTGCCGATCACCCAGTCACAGCCAGCCAGCGTCGAAATCCGGTCCTCACCGATCATCCCGACGCGAGCGTCTGGGTAGACCATCTTGATCTCTCGTTCCCAGTTCAAACGTAGGGATGCAGGGCATACGATCAGGACCCGGCCGCTGCCAGCAGCCATCCGGGATGCCACGACCGTCTGGCGGCTTTTGCCCAGGCCCATGTCATCGCCCATGCAGGCGCCCGATTGGCGCAGCATGTGCGCGACGCCTTCGGCCTGGTAGTCGCGCAGCACGCCACAGGCGACCAGGCTGGCCAGGGCCACCCGGTCATACGGCATGTCATCGACGTGGCCATGCTCGGTCGACAGGAAACCGGTGCCCTCTTCTTCACCAGGCCCGCCCCCCCCGCCCAGCGGTGGCGATGCAGCGGGCACGCTGATAGGCGAGCCTTCGTTGCCGCTTGTGGTCAACTCTTCGATGACCACCGGCTGCTCATGGACGAATACGAACTCTGACGACACGCCGGCAATGCTGGCCAGCCGCTCCATGATGAGCTCAGGATCGGCTCTGACCTGCCACGCTGACGCATGCTTGTGGAAGTAGCCGCCCAACGAGCGCATCGCCTTCACGCATAGCGGGTCGTAGGTAAAGCTAACCGCCCATGAACCGCGTGCCAGGTCTCCCTTCACCAGCGGGAAGATCTGCACATCGAGCAACTGCGAGAAGTAGTCGGGATCAGGAGCTGCGAGAGCGGCGCGCAGTTGCACATCAAGCTGCTCCATATCCACGAAGTGCCCAGCAAACGCATGCTTAATCACATCGTCGGCATAACTGGAGTCGGTAGTTTGAAGCAGCCACATGCGCCGAGCTCCACTCCACCAAGCATCGTAGTTTGCAAGTGGACGGCTCACACCTGGAACAGTCAGGAGCTGCAGGCCCAGCCTGCGTCCATCCGAGACGGCTTTAATAAGGAGATCCGGCGGGCGGATCGTGACGGGCCTAGGCAACATCAAAGCCCCTCGCGAACAACTCTTGTTGCTGGTGACTCATAGCCCCAACCTTCGGCCATCCATAGCGCCCATGTGAGCGTTGAATCAGAAACCTGCAGCCCCGATATAAGCGGATCAAAATCGGCGGAACACTTCAAGATAAAAGTGTCGTAGGACTTTCCGATTAGAGCGATATTCTTATTGAATACTTCCTGGCAAGTTTGGGCCCATGCTACAGGATCGAAATTCGAATCGACTGGATCGGGAACAACGAGCCCCAAAAATTGATATTTTTCTTGCACCATATTCTCCTGTGGACTCAATTGGCGACTGAGCATGCGCCACAGGAAAACCGATATTTATTCTGTCATCTGGTAGCTGAAGTTATGACGGACAAGCCATAACCGCACCACCGCATCAACGCGACTATCAAAGTCGCCAATCAACATAGAGTCCGACTGCGACGACTCATCGTATGTGACCGTGAGACGCGTGTGCCAGGTACCGTCAAACTGGAGCTTGCAATATCCCACGCATACATCCTTGCCATTGGAATCTCGCACGACTAAGAACGATGGTGTATTTTCTTCATTCACAGTTTGCGATGGTGCAACCACCATGGTGAATCGACCATCAACAAGCAATGTGATGTCGTCCGAGGCCTGTCGATCGGGATGTAAAGTCAAGATGTGCTCCTTGGTTAAAAACGGTCGTTAAGCAGGCTGGCCTGCGTGGTAGGGTTCCTGCACTTCGCCTGAGGGGCCATCCGACTGCTCCGTGGACGAGCGGCGTGAAGCCTCGAACTCGATGCTCTTCACACGCGACAGCAGTAGTGCGACATCCTGGGCCTCGATCTTGAACACCATCACTTGCCCGCCAGTAGCCTCATCGCGCGCCATGTACTCAAGCTCTTCCCCCATCACTAGCACTCTGGCTCCCTTGCGCAGGAGCCGCGCGGCATCGCGAGCCTTCGCGCCGTAGATTTCCACCTCGCGCCAAAACCCGCCGACTTCTTCGATTCCGCCTTCATCGGTGCGGCCGTATCGACTGAACCGAACACGCATACTGGCGACATCAAACTCGCCATTAGGCCCACCCTTGAGCGTCCTGAGACTAGGAGAGCTACCCAGGTTTCCCTTGCCGATAAACAATTGCGACATATCCAATTTCCTTGCAGTGCGGATTGAATGCCCAAGCTGCTGCACCAGGTCAGCCCAGGTACGGACTCAGAGGGTCGAAATCGGGGAGCGGGGATAAAGAAAGACAGGAGCCTTGTCCACGCTCACGCGAATACGCTTGATATCGCCACGCGTCTGCTGGTGCTCCTCATTCAAGGCCACAGCGCGCTGGGACGCTGCCATGCACCATTGACGGAGTTCACTGGATAGGCCTGACGCAAGCTGCTCGACCTCTTCAAAGCTCAAATGGCGGTTCGAGCCCATGCGTTGGCGCCAGCGCAGAAAGACATAGCCCGTTGTGTTTTTCTGGTGCACGACCAGATAGAAGCTCAGTCCTGGAACAGATTTCGACTTCTCGGACAAATCGCGCATCTGCTTCAGGATTGCGTCAATGCCGTCAACTTTCTGGCGCAATCTGGACAGGGTGCCCCTACCCGTAAGGGCCTTTACGTCAGCTCGATCTTGACAGTCCTGATCCGCCAGGGCTTGACGACCCCAGAGCACGTTGTTGACGACTCGGCCACGACCGGTGTGCTGCGAAGCCCCTTTTATTTCCAGTTCCCTTTTCACACCAACCCCTTTCAATATCAGTTCCAAACGACTGCGCGCGGTCTTAATCAGCGGTGGCTGTAGCTTCTGGGCCAGTAGGTGCGGATGCATCGGAGCCATGCTCTTGCGCCTGCTGCAATTGGTCGCCAACTTGCTGCAGCAACGCACGTTCGGCTTCGCTGATGTTGATGAGTCGGCGCGAATGCGAAGGCTTCACCTCGGCCTTGTAAATCTGGGCTGGCACTGCACCAAACAAGCTCACCACAAACTGAATGCGCTTCGCAGCTTCCGGGTCTGCACTGAACCAGTCAGAACGGCTCAGCTCACGAATCTCTGGACGGCCGAGCCATTTGTCGAATCGGGCGGTGCCGTAGAACACGCCAAGGATGGCGCGGCTCATTGCGCTCAGCACAGCACGCGCCTGCTCATCGCTCAGCAAGTTCTTGCGCTGCAGCGTTTTCTGGATACGAACAAAGTAGTCGTAGTCCACGATCAACATGGAGATCGCATAGCCGTAAGGGCTGCGGAATCCAAGGTTCAGGGTCATAGGGCGAGCGGACTGAACGATGCTCAGGCTCAGGCCGCGCTTGCGCTGGCTCTCCAGCAGCGCCTCAGCTTTAGCGATTTGGGTGCGCAACGACTCTTGAACTTGCGAGATGCCGTACTCATGGCGTACCAGTGCCCAATCTGCATATGGGTTGTCACGGCTCGTCAGTACCCAAAGGTTCCGCAGAGAGGAAGCAACGCGCTTGCCGCCAATGATCGCGTTCAAGCGCTTCTCAGGCTCCCCAGATCGCCCCTGAAAAAGTCGGTGAGCCTCGATGGTGTGAATGGTCATCTGGTCCACGCCTTCGTTCGTCAGCGGACCGAGATCATCAATACCTTGAGCTTCGGAGTTCGTCACCACCGCGTCCGCACCACGACGATCGTGTCGCTCCGCTTGCATCTTCTGGAATTGCTCTTTGCGATCTTCCAGCTCTACATAGCGATCAAACAAAGGATCGTCTTCAGACGCGCCAGCCTGAATGAATGCCGCCAAAGCAGCTTCTTCACCAGCAATTGAATAGCCGTCACGAAATGGCGAATCCGGGTCAGTGGCGAATTTAATGCCTGGTGCACTTGTACCCAATACACCGGCCAGCATTACTGGCAGAAAGCCGGGGTCTGTTTTGATTCGATCAGTAGCCAAGGTCTTCTCCTTAAATTAAATACTTCGTCTATCCAGCGTCCGGGACTTCTCCCGACTTGCCGCCCTCGTCGGCACTGGCGTTCTCTATTGCCACTTGCGCCGCTTCTTTAGCGATGTCTTCATTCCAACCGTCGATAAATGGAAAGTGCTTCTTACTGACTGATGGCAGCCGCTCGGCAATGGGCTGTCTTAGCAAATCGAGTACCGCATCGCGATTCACGGTCACCAGAGTTTTCGTGTTCTTCTGCACACGGACATTAATAAATCCGGTCTCTTGCAAACGCTGGAGCGTTCGCTTTACGGTGGGCAATGGAATGGTTCTACACAGTTCAACTTCAGTGATTGACCCAGACGTAATGGCGATCTCTCCAATATCCCCCCGCTCTTTTAGTAAGACCCAAAGAACAGCAGCATCCGTGTAGCTTCTGAATTGCTGAACGAGCTGAATAAATAGATCGTTCCCTGATTTCTTCTCGCTCATATTGCTTCTCTTGAAAATTGCTGTGGCTCATTTCGATCTACGTGGTAACGGTTACCGTGTGGCTCATTTCGAGCTACGTGGTAACGGTTACTGTGTGGCTCATTCCGAGCTAGGAAGTACTGAGTGCCGTGTGACCCGTTTCGGGTTACTGGGAAGCCAGGAATTAGGCGATATACAAATCGGACGCCCATATATCGGTGGCAAATTGCCAATGCACTCATTTCTTCGCCTTTCCGATCTTCGCTGCTCGTTCATTGCGAAGTGCAAGCAACTTGGCGCGCGCCGCTTCTTTGCCCAAAGGCCCATTGCCTTCGACCGCCACTCGCACTGGATTGGCGACGGCGTTGGCCGATCCTTCGTGAAAAGCTTTCAGCGATGCTTCTTTTTGGGCCTGTTGAGCATCGGCCTGTTTGGCTAACTCAATGCGCTCTGCAGCGATGACGGGGGCATACGCCCAGATGCATTCGCCGGCTTTGTATTTCTTCACCACACTGTTTAGCCAGGCAACTGGCGACTTCACCTTATGAAATCGCCGGTTCGCACCTTCCATCTCGTCCAAGGCTTGCTGTTGTTGCTCAAGGGGAAATTTCGCCAGCACCTTGGAGAGGGACGCGTGCAGTGACTTCTCAATCCAGGTGGGGAAGATGAGGTCAGAGGCAAGTCCGGCATTCAGCTTGTCCGAACTCGAAGACTTACTACCCTCACTTGCCTCAACCTCAGCCGTGCTGCTGGTGTTAGCCGGCGAAGTAGTAGTGGATTGAATAGAAGTCCTTTGAATATTGATTGCAGGAAACGGCAGATCAAGCCTGCAGGTTTCGGCCAAAGAGTCAGGCTCTTGTTTGCAGGAAACGGCAAACGATTCCTTCGCTCCACCCTCGCTCCCCTTATCGCTAAAGGTCCTCGCTAACTCCTTGCTGGCTTTGGAGATTTGCGCCGACTTGGTGGGCTGCTCGCTGATCGAAGGAGTAGCTCCAGCTTGTCGGATTTCGACAGGTTTGTGAGGCACCAGATCGTCGTTCAAGAAAGACAGCAAGAGATCGCGCGGGCGGGGAGCAGGAGGGGTCGCGGACAGTCCTAGCGTCGCTTGCGAGAACGCGAACGAAAGCCCGGACAGATCCAGCGTCTGGTTCGTGGCTGGACCGCCATTCGACGGTGCCGCCTTCGTTGAGGCCGCAGGAGTGACCTTGTCCGTGTCAGCCTTGCGAGGCAAAGGCTTGATGCTTTGCCCACGCAGGCACAGCAGAATGGCGTCGAAGTTAATGCGGACCAGAGCTCCGCCGATGCCGACCTCGTTAATGAATCCAGCCTTCTTCAGCCGCTCCCGAGCATTGCGCTGGACCTTGGGACCGAGCACAAGCGCTGTTGAGATTTCATCCTGGCTGACCGGGATAGCGCCATCGGTGAGCTGGCCTAGCTTCAGACACTCCCGGTGCCGCTGCAGCAGATAGGCCAAGTACAGCCCGCCTGCGATGCTTCCAGCCACATCAGCCAGGGGCTTGTAGTAGACCTTGCAGCCCTTGAACCAGCTACTTGCCAGGTCCCACGTAAGTTTCTGCCCCTTGCCGCGCATGGCCAATGCCTTGGCGAGTGCAGGTACGTTCAGGCGGTAATTCAGCACCGCAGGACGCCCAACGAGCATCTCTTCGAGAACGCCCTCGCCCATCAGCAGCTCGCGCACACTGGCTTGCTCGGTGCGGGTCAGCCCAATGGCCGACTTCCACTGCTGCAAG
>Ga0209370_1003271_pt1 | contig 10542 bp, 8 predicted proteins | sample AgamicAtPrz_FD_187164 | JGI IMG/M metagenome (GOLD analysis project Ga0209370, IMG submission 187164) | Agave microbial communities from Guanajuato, Mexico - At.P.rz (SPAdes) (version 2) | ecosystem: Host-associated > Plants > Phyllosphere > Phylloplane/Leaf | place: Guanajuato, Mexico... | reverse complement strand
CTGGTGTGCTTGGTTGCGGGGACAGGATTTGAACCTGTGACCTTCGGGTTATGAGCCCGACGAGCTGCCAGACTGCTCCACCCCGCGTCAGAGAAATAAATTATAGGGTGAGGAAGTACTCACGTCAATACTTTTGTCACAATTTCTGCTTGCCCGGTGCAGGCGACGATGCGTGATACGTGCGCGACCCCGCATGACGCGTGCGTTCGCACCCCATGCTCGCGGTAAGATGGCGGCCTTCGCATTCACGCCGCACGCACCCTTCCGTTCATGAAAATCGCCACCTGGAACGTCAACTCGCTCAACGTCCGCAAACAGCACGTGCTCGACTGGCTCGCGCAAAGCGGAGCCGACGTACTGTGCCTGCAGGAACTGAAGCTGCCGGACGAGAAATTCCCGCGCGCCGACCTCGAGGCGATCGGCTACCGCAGCTGGTTCGCCGGCCAGAAGACCTACAACGGCGTCGCGATCCTCGTGCGCGACACGCTCGCCGTCGACGAATCGGACGTCGTGCGCAACATCCCCGGCTTCGACGATCCGCAGCAGCGCGTGATCGCCGCGACGGTCGACGGCGTGCGCATCGTGTCTGCGTACTTCCCGAACGGCCAGGCGCTCGACTCCGACAAGTTCGTCTACAAGATGCAGTGGCTCGACGCGCTGCAGGCGTGGCTGCGCAGCGAGCTGCAGCGCCACCCGAAGCTCGCGCTGCTCGGCGACTACAACATCGCGCCGGAAGACCGCGACGTGCACGATCCCGCGAAATGGGAAGGCCAGAACCTCGTGTCGCCGCAGGAGCGCGCGCACTTCACGCAACTGATCGAACTCGGCTTCGTCGATGCGTTCCGCCGCTTCGAGCAGCCCGAGAAGACCTTCACGTGGTGGGACTACCGGATGATGGCGTTCCGCCGCAACGCGGGGCTGCGCATCGACCACATCCTGCTGTCGCCGGCGCTCGCGGCGACCTGCGCGTCGTGCGAGGTCGATCGCACGCCGCGCACGTGGGAACAGCCGTCCGACCACACGCCCGTCGTCGCGATCGTCTGCTGAGCGCGCAAGCGCCCGCGCGCGATCAGCGCCGCGCGGGTGCCGGCCCGAGATGGGCCCACAGGAAGCCGAATTCGGCTGCGTCGGCTTCCGCGCGTTCGAGATCGTCGGCGCTGCCGTGGCCGCCGTCGGTGTTCTCCCAGTACCACACCCGTTCGTGACCGAGCGCCTGCATGCGTGCGGCCATCTTGCGCGCATGCGCGGGATGCACGCGGTCGTCGCGCGTCGACGTCGTCAGCAGCAACGGCGGATACACGACGCCTTCGCGCACGCGGTGATACGGCGAATACGCGGCCAGCGCCGCGCCTTCGCCCGGATCGTCCGGGTCGCCGTATTCGTCGAGCCACGCGGCGCCCGCGTGCAGCTTCGGATAGCGCTGCATGTCGAGCAGCGGCACGCGGCACAGCACCGCGCCGAACAGCTCCGGACGCTGCATCATGCATGCGGCGACCAGCAGCCCGCCGTTGCTGCCGCCCTCGATCCCCAATTGCGCGGCGCTCGTCACGCCGGTCGCGGCCAGATCCTCGGCGACCGCGATGAAATCGTCGAACGAACGCTGCCGGTGTTCGCGCTGCGCGTCGACGTGCCAGCGCGGCCCGAACTCGCCGCCGCCGCGGATGTGCGCGAACGCCATCACGCCGCCGCGTTCGAGCCAGCCGATGCCGAACGCATCGCTGTAGCCCGGCAGGTTCGGAATCGCAAAGCCGCCATAACCTGACAGCAGGCACGGCCGCGCGACGCGCGCCCCGCCTTCCGGTACGTCGAGCGCATCGCGCGGCCCGATCAGCGTGTACGGCACCACCGTGCCGTCGCGCGAACGCGCGCTCGCGCGGCGCACGACGAGGCCGGCCGCATCGAACTGCACCGGCGGCCGGTCGAGCAGCACGCGGCGCGACGGCGCATCGTCCGCGCGATCGGCAAGATCGGCCAGCCAGCATTCGGGCGGATCGAGATACGTGTCGACGTCGACGTACACCTCGTCGTTCAGCGTCGACTCGACGGGTTCGACGTCGATCTGCGCGTCGCCCGGCCAGTCGAACGGCCGCGCGTCCCACGTCCACGACCCGTCGTCGGCCTGCCGCGGCTGCCACAGCATCGTGCGGTTGTGCACGTCGTCGAGCCAGCTCGCGATCAGCGTCGTGCGCGTGTGCGTCCACGTACAGGCGGACGTCGTCGGCCGCGGCGCGAACAGCGTCGTGAATTCGCGCGCGCCGGCGAGGAACGCCTGCTCGCGGATCGCGAGCAGCGAGCCGCCCGCGTGGTGCACGCCGTTGCAATCCCAGTCGAGGCGCGGCTCCAGCACGAGCCAGCCCTCCCAGAACCCGACCTCGACATGCGTCGGCACGTCGTAGCGCGCCCATTCGCCCGCGTCGGTCAGCCGGTACGCGTGTGCGTCGAAGAAGTCGACGCTGCGCCACGCGACGTGGCGGCGGTCGATCGGGTCGTACCATGCGCCCGCGCTGATGTCGTCCGGCTCGCCGCTGAACACGACCGGCGCATCGGCGAGCGCCGTGCCGCGTACCCAGCGCCGCGCTTCATACGGATAGCCGGCCGCGGTCGCATGCGCTTCGCCGCGATCCCAGCTCACGTACACGGTGTCGCGGTCGATCCAGCCGACCGTGTGATGGCCCGGCGCGTCGATCGTGAAACCGTCGTCGACGAACCGGCGCTCGACGAGATCGAATTCGCGCACGACGACCGCGTCGGCGCCACCAGGCGACAGCGACAGCAACACGCGATCGCCATCCGGATACAGGATCGCCTCCTGCTCGAACACCCACGACTCGCCCTCTTCGGCGCCGAGCGCGTCGACGTCGAGCAGCGTTTCCCACGCCGGCTGGCCGGCCCGCCAGTCGGCCCAGCGCGTGCGGCGCCACAGTCCCTTCGGATGGAGATCGTCCTGCCACAGGTCGTACGCCCAGTCGCGCCAGCGGGTCGGAATCACCGGGCGTTCGCGCGGCAGATACGCTTTCGCGAGACGCGCGGTCAGCGCGCGATAGGCATCGTCGTCGCGCAGCGCGGCGCGCGTGCGCGCATTCTGCTCGTCGACCCACGTGCGGGCGCGCTTGCTGTCGAGTGCTTCGAGGAAACGGAACGGGTCGGCCCCGGCGGGCCAGCGGAAGGAATCGGACATGGAGGATCGGCGGAATGGCAAGCTGCGTGCAAACCGCGATTATGTCCGATCGCGGCATGCGCGGGCCCGCGCATGCCGCGAATCGTGCTCGGTCAGGGCTCCAGATGGAGTTCCTGGATCTTGCGCGTGATCGTGTTGCGGCCGATGCCGAGCCGCTCCGCGGCCTCGACCTTGCGGCCGCGCGTGAAGTCGAGGGCCTCGCGGATCACGGCCGCCTCGAAGCGGCGTGCGAGCTCGTCCATCACGTCGGCCGAGTTCTCGCGCAACAGCCGCGCGACTTCGGTGCGCAGCCCGTGCTCCCACAGCGGGTAGCCGGCCGGCGCGCCGCCGTTCGCCGCGCTCGCGACGGGCGCGGCGGCGAGCGGCGTTGCACCGATCGCGGAAGGCACGGCCGCCGCGTGGCCGCCGCTACCGTGCGCGTCCGCACCCTCGCCCGTCGCGACGACCGGCGCCGCGGGCGTGCCGCCCGGTACGAGGTCGGGCGGCAGATCCTTGATCTCGACCGTCTGCGCGGGCGCCATCACGGTCAGCCAGTTCGCGAGATTCTCGAGCTGCCGCACGTTGCCGGGAAACGGCAGCGAGCTCAGGTACGCGAGCGCGTCGTCGGACACGCGCTTCGGCTCGACGCCGAGATCGCGCGCGCTCTTCTGCAGGAAGTGGCGCGTGAGCAGCGCGATGTCCTCGCTGCGTTCGCGCAGCGGCGGCAGGCGCAGCCGGATCACGTTGAGCCGGTGGTAAAGGTCCTCGCGGAACAGCCCCTGCCGCACGCGCGACTCGAGGTTCTGGTGCGTCGCCGCGATCACGCGTACGTTCGCGCGCAACGGGTTGTGGCCGCCCACGCGGTAGAACTGCCCGTCCGACAGCACGCGCAACAGGCGCGTCTGCAGGTCGAACGGCATGTCGCCGATTTCGTCGAGGAACAGCGTGCCGTTCTCGGCCTGCTCGAAGCGGCCCTGGCGCGTCGTCTGCGCGCCGGTGAACGCGCCGCGCTCATGGCCGAACAGTTCGGATTCGAGCAGATCCTTCGGAATCGCCGCCGTGTTCAGCGCGATGAACGGCCCGTTCGCGCGTGGGCTGTGACGGTGCAGCGCGCGTGCGACGAGCTCCTTGCCGGTGCCCGACTCGCCGGTGATCAGCACGGTCGCGGCCGAATGCGACAGGCGGCCGATCGCGCGGAACATGTCCTGCATCGCGGGCGCCTGGCCGAGCATCTCGGGCGCCTCGGCCACGCGCTCGTCCTGCGGCGCGCCGCCGCGCAGGCTTTCTTCCACCGCGCGACGGATCAGCTCGACCGCCTTGTCGACGTCGAACGGCTTCGCGAGGTATTCGAACGCGCCGCCCTGGAACGCCGCGACGGCGCTGTCGAGATCGGAGAACGCCGTCATGATGATGACGGGCAGGCCCGGCAGCCGCTCGTGCATCGCCTGCAGCAACTCGAGGCCCGAGCCGCCCGGCATCCGGATGTCGGACACGAGCACCTGCGGCGTCTCGTGGTCGAGCGCGGCCAGCGCGTCGCGCACGTTCGCGAAGCTCTTCGTCGCGAAGCTGTCCCGGGCGAGTGCCTTTTCAAGCACCCAGCGGATCGATTGGTCGTCGTCTACTATCCAGATCGGCTTCATAGGTCGGTCAGGTATGGGTGAATCGCACTGTCGCCGCTCAATGGTCGAGCGGCAGCAGAATCTGAAATTCGGTACGTCCGGGCCGGCTTTCGACCTCGATCATCCCGTCGTGCTGCTGCACGAAGGTCTGCGCGAGCGTGAGGCCGAGGCCGCTGCCGTCGTCGCGTCCGGACACGAGCGGGTAGAAGATCCGGTCGCGGATCTCTTCCGGAATGCCGGGCCCGTTGTCGATCACGTGCAAGTCCAGTGCCAGCCGGTACAGGCGCTTGGCGATCGTCACCTTGCGCGCGATGCGCGTGCGCAGCTCGATCTTCGCGTCGCCCTGCGCGATCCGTTCGCGCAGCGCCTGCGCGGCGTTGCGCACGATGTTCAGCAGCGCCTGGATCAACTGCTCCTTGTCGCCGCGCAGGTCCGGCACGCTCACGTCGTAATCGCGCTCGATCGTGAGCCCGCGCGGGAATTCCGCGAGCATCACCGCGCGCACGCGTTCGCACACTTCATGAATGTTCACGTCGCCGACGATGTGCGGATGCCGGTGCGGCTCCAGCAACCGGTCGACGAGCGTCTGCAGGCGGTCGGACTCCTTGATGATCACCTGCGTGTATTCGCGCAACTCGCCGCGCTCGCGCTCGCCCAGTTCGAATTCGAGCAGCTGGGCTGCGCCGCGAATGCCGCCGAGCGGGTTCTTGATCTCGTGCGCGAGGTTGCGGATCAGTTGCTTGTTGACCGCGGTCAGGTCGTGGATGCGCTCTTCGCGATCGGTACGCGACTGCCGTTCGTTCTCGAACAGCTCGACGAGCACGAAATCGGGCGCGTTCTCGAGGAAGCCGACGATCGCATGCACGTGCAGCGGTTCGCGGCCGGGCCGGTCGAGCACGGTATCGAGATGCGTCGCGTGAAAGCGTTCCTGGCCGATCGCGGTGATCGTCGACGCGAGCTCGTTCGCGTTCGGGAAAATCTCGCCCCACGGCCGCTGCGCGAGCTGCCGCCGCGAGATGTCGAGCATCGCCTCCGCGGACGGGTTCGCGAACGCGACCCGCAGCGTCTTGCGGTCGAGCACGATCACGACCGTCGGCAGCGCTTCGAGCCCCGCCAGCAGACCCGAGCGCGCGAGCCGCTCGTCGTCCGTCAGTCGTTCGGGCTGCCCCGTTTTCGCCTTGATCAGATTCTTCAGAACCATCTGCGTGCTTGTCGCGCCTCACCGGGCCAGAAAATGAAAATCGTCGGAACAAAAAAGGGACGGCCGGACGCCGTCCCCTTTCAGACTCCGCCGTTCCCGCCGCCAGCCGCGCGACGGGAACGAACCGGCATGACGGCGCTGAATCGAAGCGCCATCGCCGATTAGAGCGAGTAGTACATCTCGAACTCGATCGGGTGCGTCGTCATGCGGAACTTCGCCAGCTCCTGCTCCTTCAGCGCGAGGTACGCGTCGAGCATGCTGTCCGTGAACACGCCGCCACGGGTCAGGAACTCGCGATCCTTGTCGAGCGCTTCCAGTGCCTGGTCGAGGCCTGCGCACACGGTCGGGATCTTTGCATCCTCTTCCGGCGGCAGGTCGTACAGGTTCTTGTCGGCTGCTTCGCCCGGATGGATCTTGTTCTGGATCCCGTCGAGGCCTGCCATCATCAGTGCCGAGAACAACAGGTACGGGTTCGCCATCGGATCCGGGAAGCGCGTTTCGATACGGCGGCCCTTGGGGTTCGACACGTGCGGAATGCGGATCGATGCCGAACGGTTGCGTGCCGAGTAAGCGAGCTTGACCGGTGCTTCGAAGTGCGGGACCAGACGCTTGTACGAGTTCGTCGTCGGGTTCGTGATCGCGTTCAGCGCGCGAGCGTGCTTGATGATGCCGCCGATGTAGAACAGCGCCAGTTCCGACAGGCCGGCGTAGCCGTTGCCCGCGAACAGGTTCTGGCCGTCCTTCCAGATCGACTGGTGAACGTGCATGCCCGAACCGTTGTCGCCGACGACCGGCTTCGGCATGAACGTCGCCGTCTTGCCGTACGAGTGCGCGACGTTATGGATGATGTACTTCGACCATTGCGTCCAGTCGGCGCGCTGGACCAGCGTCGAGAACTTCGTGCCGATTTCGTTCTGGCCCTGGCCCGCCACTTCGTGGTGGTGCACTTCGACCGGAATGCCGAGCTGTTCGAGCAGCAGGCACATTTCCGAACGCATGTCCTGGAACGTGTCGACCGGCGCGACCGGGAAGTAGCCGCCCTTCGTGCCCGGACGGTGACCCGTGTTGCCGCCTTCGAATTCCTTGGCCGAAGACCACGGTGCTTCTTCCGAGTTGATCTTCACGAAGCAGCCCGACATGTCCGTGTTCCACTGGACCGAGTCGAAAATGAAGAATTCCGGTTCCGGACCGAAATAGGCCGTGTCGCCGATGCCCGTGCTCTTCAGGTACGCTTCCGCGCGCTTCGCGAGCGAACGCGGGTCGCGCTCGTAGCCCTTGCCGTCGGCCGGCTCGACCACGTCGCAGGTCAGCACGAGGGTCGACTCTTCATAGAACGGGTCGACGAAGGCAGCGGTCGGGTCCGGCATGAGCAGCATGTCCGACGCCTCGATACCCTTCCAGCCCGCGATCGACGAACCGTCGAATGCATGACCGCTTTCGAACTTGTCTTCGTCAAACGCCGAAACCGGCACCGACACGTGCTGTTCCTTGCCGCGCGTATCCGTGAAGCGGAAATCGACAAACTTGACGTCCTCGTCCTTCACGAGCTGCATGACGTCGGCGACGGTTTTACTCATAACCTCTTCTCCTGATTGAACAATTCCGGCGGACTGGGAAACCGCCTCGTTTATCGAGCTGACCGGGGTCTTGCTTTGGCGCAGCGCGCCCCGATTCGACCGAATTCTATATAGCAGCTTCCGTGCCAACCATCGCAAAACCGACGCGAATCACGCCGGCCCGCGCCGCAGCGGGGCTTCGCTGCGCGATTCCGGGGCCGGGCGCCGCACCGGCGATTGCGACACCGCACCGCGATGGTGCAATCGGTCGGACCCATCAGCGCGACGTAACCATTCTGGTGCATACCGCCCATTCTGCACTCTTTTGGTGAGCGCGTGTCCGGCGCGTGCATCGTGCCGCATGCGGGCATCCGTGCCGCGACGCCGCGCTAGAATGTTCGTTTGACCGATACGGAGACTCCCTGCCATGAGTACGCTCGACCAGCTTTACGCGAAGGCCGACGAACGCCGCGCACAAGGCGCGCTCAACTACGCCGGCGCGCTGCTGCCGGTCGAGGCGTTCGAACTGCTGCAGCTCGACCCGTCGGCGCGCCTCGTCGACGTGCGCACGCGCGCCGAGCTCGACTGGATCGGCCGCCCGCTCGTCGGCGACGGCCAGTACCTGCACCTCGAATGGACGCGCTACCCGGGCGGCGTGCCGAACGCCGAATTCGTCAACGAACTGAAGGCGGCCCTCCCGGCCGATACGCCGATCCTGTTCCTGTGCCGCAGCGCCGCGCGCTCGAAGCTCGCGGCGGTCGCGTCCGCTCAGGCCGGCTTCACGAAGGCGTTCGACCTGCTCGAAGGCTTCGAGGGCGCGAAGGACGCCGAAGGCCACCGCAAGACGGTCGACGGCTGGTGCTTCCGCAAACTGCCGTGGATCGGCGCCTGACGGCGCGCCGCGCCCGCCGGTTGCGACAGCCTCATCGTCGAGCCGCGCGATGACATGCCGATGACGGGCCGCGTTGCGCGGCCCGTTGCTGTTGGTACGCCGTGTTTTGGTACGCTGTGTCGCTGGCCGCTCAGGCGCGCGGCGTATCGGGCTCGACGACGTCGCCGCCGAGCAGGTGCACGCCTTCGCGCAGCTTCACGAACGCGGCCGCGACCGCTTCCGGCTCGCCCTTCACGCCGAGATCGATGTGACGGCGCGCATAGATGCCGCCGCGCTCCGCGTCGCCGACGCTCGGCAGGCTGAACACGCGCACGCCCGGAAAATCGCGCTCGATCTTCTCCATCAGCGGCGTGAGCGTCGATTCCGGCAGCTCGAACACGTATAGCGAGCGCTCGGCATGCGGCGTCGCGTGATGCAGATGCGCGTACTTCGTATCGAGCACCCATTCGATCATCGGCCACGCCATCACCGGGAAGCCCGGCACGAAGTGGAGATCGCCGACCGAGAAGCCGGGAATCCGGTTATAGCCGTTCGGGATGATCGTCGCGCCGGCCGGGAACACGCCCATGTTGAAGCGATGCTGGTTTTCCGGCGACGCGAAGTCGACCGGCGTAGCCGGATCGGTGTGCGTTTCACGGATCCGTTCCGAAATCAACACCTTCGCTTCCGGATGCAGTTCGAGCGGCACGCCGAGCGCGGCGGCCGCGCACTGGCGCGTATGGTCGTCCGGCGTCGCGCCGATCCCGCCCGTCGAGAACACGATGTCGCCCGACGCGATCGCGCGCGCGAGCGTCGCGGTGATGCGCGCCGGATCGTCGCCGACGTATTCGGCCCAGTCGAGCGCGAGGCCGCGCGCGCCGAGCAGCTCGATGACTTTAGCCAGATGCTTGTCCTGCCGGCGGCCCGAAAGGATTTCGTCGCCGATGATGATGATGCCGATGCTCATGCCTGCCCCATGTCGATTGCGGTGGCGCGCGCACTGGCGCGCAGGTCTTCCAGCGCGCGCAGGCAGTAGTGCCCGAACCACAGCGCCGAGAAGACGAGGATGAAAGCGTAAACCCAGATCATGGCGGCCGCGACGAACGGGAACAGCACCATCATCCAGACCGACGACACCCACACGAAGGTCGGCACCGTGCCGAGCAGCCCGGTCGCGACGCCGATGCCGATCAGCGGCCAGCGATGCCGGCGCACGAGCGCGCGGCGCTCGTCGCGGCTCGCGTGCAGGGCGAGCGCGTCGTAGGTCATCACGCGGTACGTGAGCCAGCCCCAGATCACCGGCGGCAGCAGCGCGAAGAACGGCGGAATCAGCCACAGCGGGATCGTGACGACGAGCAGCACGACGCCGACGATCGCCGCGCCGAGCGAATTGAACACGCTGCCGAAGAAGGTGCCGCCCCGCTTCGGCTCGAGCGCCGCGAACTGCCGGTTCGACAGGTGCTTGATCACGACCGGCATCGAGATCGTCGCGATCAGCAGCAGCACGGTCAGCACGATCAGCGGAATCGCGAGCGACACGACCACGAACGGCGCGACGACCGCATGCAGCTGCGACATGCCGATCGCATCGAACGCGCGATACAGCGCGGCCGTCAGCACGAAACCGTCGAGCGCGCCGCGCGCGAGGTCCAGCAGCGTCTGCCACGAGAACCACAGCACGGCGCCCCACAGCAGCGCGGAGACGACGAACGGCATCAGGGTGAGCCACAGCATGCGCGGGTGCAGCGCACTGGCGAGCGCCCGGACGAAGGAGCGCAGCAAGTCGTTCATGCGGACCTGTATCGATGGAGAAAAACGGGGAAAGGATAAACCACACGGCCCGCATGCGCCAAAGCGCATGCGGGCCGTGTGGGAAAGCGGTTCAACGGGAGAAAGGCCCGCTCGGGATCAGGCCGACGCCGCGCCGCGCTTCGCGGGGAACAGGCGCCGGAAGATCCGCACGAACGCCAGGCCGTGCTGCGACCAGAAGCCGTCGCCATAAGACACGCCCTCGACCTGCTCGCGGATGCCGGTCGGCTCGACCGTGCGGTTCCACGACGCGGTGCCGAACATCATGTCCCACCACGGGAACAGCACGCCGAAGTTGCAGCCGTACTTGGTGCCTTCGTGGCCGTAGC